>Ga0208079_1001048_pt1 | contig 14873 bp, 15 predicted proteins | sample NGESurdeep092012_5_FD_184474 | JGI IMG/M metagenome (GOLD analysis project Ga0208079, IMG submission 184474) | Arctic peat soil microbial communities from Barrow, Alaska - NGEE Surface sample 210-2 deep-092012 (SPAdes) | ecosystem: Environmental > Terrestrial > Soil > Wetlands > Peat ... | reverse complement strand
GGCGTTTATCGGCGGCCAATCCGTAAGTTCCGTTAGACCGAGACCACCGAACGGCTGGCCGTCAGCAGCTTGCTTTTACGCGCGTAGTCCTCGAGCTCCGGTTGGAACTTCGGGTCGGCGATGGCGATCAGCGCCTCGGCGCGCTGCCGGATCGTCTTGCCGTGCAGGTACGCTACCCCGTGCTCGGTGATCACGTAGTGCACATCGCCGCGCGACGTCACCACGCCCGCCCCCGGATGCAGCGTCGGCACAATCCGCGACACCGCGCCGTCCTTCGCCGTGGAAGGCAGCGTGATAATCGGCAGTCCACCCTTGGCGCGCGCCGCGCCGCGCAGGAAATCCACCTGCCCGCCAATCCCGCTATACGGCGCGAACCCCATCGAGTCGGAACACACCTGGCCCGTGAGGTCCACTTCGATCGCCGAATTGATCGCCACCATCCGGTCGTTCTGCGCGATCAGGAACGGATCGTTGCAATACGCCGTCCGGTGAAATTCGAAGGTCGGGTTGTTGTCGATGAAATCGAACAGCAGTTTGCCGCCCAGCGCGAACCCCGCGATCACTTTGTGCGGGTGCACCGTCTTGCGGTCCCCCGTGATCACTCCCGCCTGGATCAAATCCACCACGCTCTCCGGCACCATCTCCGAATGAATCCCCAGGTCCTGGCGATCCCGCAGCAGCCCGAGCACCGCCTCCGGAATGCCGCCGATCCCCGTCTGAATCGTCGCCCCATCGGGAATCAGCCCGGCCACGTGCCGCCCGATGGCGCGCTGCAAATCCGTCACCGGAGTCCGCGGATATTCGCTCAGCGGGTGCGAGGTCTCGACGAACGCATCCACCCGGCTCACATGGAGGAACGTATCGCCCAGCGTGCGCGGGCACTGGTCGTTGATCTCCACGATCGCGTGGCGCGCGCACTGCGCCGCCGTCAGTGAAGCGTCGATGCTCGGCCCCAGACTCATATACCCGTAGGGATCCGGCGGCGTGCACTGCAACAGGCACACGTCGATCTCGATCGCCTTGGAAGTAAACAGCTCCTCGATTTCGCTGAGGAAGATCGGCGTATAATCCGCGCGCCCCTCCTGCACCGCCTGGCGCACATTGCCGCCGATGAACAGCGCGTTGTGCCGGAAGTGGCCTTCGTATTCCGGAAGAATGTAGTCGGCGATCCCCATGGTCGCCATGTGGAGCACCTCCACATCCTCCAATTCGGGGCCGCGGCGCGTCAGCGCCTTGACCAGTTCCACCGGCTCCGCGCAGCCGGTGTGTACGTAAACCCGCTGTCCGCTGCGCAGCTCCGCCAGCGCCACATCCGCGGGCATGATCCGCGATCGGTAATCCCCCGTCATGGGCGCCTCCCGCGCAGCGTATAGACGCCGCGCGCCAATTCCGCACATTTCTCGAGCGCGCCTTCCACGCCGTGTTTGGCGATGGTCAGTACATAGGGCAGCATCGCCTGCGCCACCGCCACGGACGCCGAGCGCCCCAGGTCCGCCGTGAAGTTGGGCACGCAGAAATGCGTTACTCCCTTGTGGACAAAAGTGGGTTCGGCGATGCTGGTCGGACGGCTGGTTTCGATGCACCCGCCCTGGTCGATCGCCACGTCGATTACCGCCGACCCCTTTTTCATCTGCTCCACCATGGCGCGCGTCACCACGTGCGGCGTCCGCTTCCCGGCCACCAGAATCGCGCCGATCACCACGTCCGCCCCGGCTACGGCTTCGGCGATCGCATCTTCATCGGCCAGGCACGTTTCCACCGCGGGCACGTGCTCCATCATGTGGCGCAGTTTGCGCGGGTCGCGGTCGAACGCCGTCACCCGCGCGCCCGATCGGGCCGCGGTCCGTGCCGCGGCAAACCCCACCGCGCCCGCGCCCAACACCACCACGCGCGCCGGCGGCACGCCCGGGGTTCCGCCCAGCAAGATCCCTCGCCCGCCCGAACTCGAGCGCAGCAGGTGCGCCGCGATCGGCACCGTCATCTGCCCGGCGATCTCGCTGATCGCCGCCAGCACGGGCAGCCGTCCGTCTTCCTGCTGGATCACCTCGCACCCGATCGCCGTGAGGCTGCGCTCCGCCAGCGTCTCCACCAGGCTCCGGTCGGCTACCGCCATGTGGTAGAACGCCAGCAGCACCATTCCCGGCGCGCAGCAGTTGAGCTCCGCGCCCGTCGGCCGCCCGATCTTGGCCAGCAGTTCGGCGCGCCCGATGGCTTCCTCCGGCGAATAGGCGATCTGCGCCCCGGCGCGCAAGTACTCCGTGTCCGTATACATGGCGCCATCGCCCGCGCCCGTCTCTACCCACACCGTGTGCCCCGCGCTCGACAGGCGCCGCACCACCGGTGGCGTCAGCGCGACCCGACGGTCGAAGGCCCCCCGCTCGCGGATAATACCGATGTTCACTTGACCGCCGCCAGGGGTGAGTAGACGTCCACCAGTTGCGCCCGGATGGCGTGCATCCGCCCCGACATGACTTTCAGAATCGCCCGCATGAACCAGAAGCCGAAGGCGTAGTCCTCCTCGCAGGCATGCCGCAGCCGCGCCCCGTCAAAGGCGAGCGCGTGGACTTCTTCGAGCGACCGCGCCTGAAACTGTTTCCCGTCGCCGTTGCCCGTCACCGACGACCAGCCGAGCACTTCGCCCGCGTACAGCGTCGCCACGCGCACCGCTCGCCCCGGCGAGATCACTTCCAGCGCCACGTTGCCACTGATCAGAAGGTAGAAAAAGCTGGAATGATCGCCCTCACGGAAAATCGATTCCCCCTGGCGAAATCGCACTTCGCTGGCCATCGCGCTCAACCGCGCGATGTGGTCGGGCCAGAAGCCCTCGGTAAAAGGATGAGATTGTAGGATGCCGGTGATGACGTCGTTACTCATAAGCACCTCTTGCAAGTGGTGGCGTAGAATGCCCCACAAGCTCTATATTCGGACCTTTTGTTCTGGAATGCAACCCGCTGTCTTGACGCGCGCCGCACTGACGATCGTGGGAGACAACGGGATCCCTCCCGTGACACCCCGCTCCAAGAAATCGGGAAACCAAGTCACACGTCCGTCGTCAGCCGGTACTGGAAGGAAAAACCCCGGCGCCGGATGGCCGGATCGCCCCAATACTAGCTCTCTGACCGGGCGGTTGAGAGCCTTCAACCAACCCCTCCGGACCCAGAGGGTACCCCGGTCGGGGCTCCGATCAGAGCCACGACCGTAAGGGAGTGGTTTGCCGCTAAAGCACAATATTACACGGTCAGCGACCTAGTTCAGCGTGGCCGTCGCCGGAGCCGACTGGCCGATCTTATTTACCAGGGTCACGGTTACGGAGACGATCGCCTGTGTGCTGCCGGTCACCGTGAACGGCTGGGTATAGGTGAACTGGCTGCCAAAGGGTGTGGCGCCGGAGCCGCTGAAATACTGCACGAACAGCGCGTCCGTCGGCACCGTCAGTGTGGTGGTTTGCAGATTGCTGCCGGAAGCCGCGGTGAAGACAAAGACCGCCTGCGTCAGCTCGCGATCGGTCACGTAGCCGGTGAGGGTTACCGTGAACCCGGTGCTGTTGCGCACGGCCGTGAGGGTGCCCGGTACGATCACCGGCGCGGCGGCGGCCACGCGGATGGTGCGGCGCGGCGCGGGCGAAGGCGTGACATCCTGTCCGGTGGCCTGCATTTGCGCCGTGATGGCGATCAGTCCGGCGACGCTGCCGGTTTGCACCCCGATGTCGGTGGATCCGGTCGTGGCGCCCGCCGGGACGGTGATGCTGGCGGTGCGGCCGCCGCCGGAGAACTGAATGGCCGGGTCGTCGGCGCCGCTGTCCGGGGCGAAGCTCAGCGTGAGAGTGACCACCACATCCACCGGGAAGCTGTTGCCCAGGGTGACCTGGAGGCGGGGCTGCTGGAGCGGGCTGGCGGTGTCGGAAACCCCGGCGACAGTGAGATTCAGCGGCGGCGTGGAGGGCAACCCGATGGTCACGGGGAAGCTCTTGGAGGTGCTGGCGCCGGCGGCATCCTTCACGGTCACCACGATGGTCGCGGGGCCGGCCGCGGTGGGGGTGCCCGAAATCGTGCCCGCCGCGGACATGCTCAGGCCGGCCGGCAGTCCGCTGGCGCTAAAGGTGAGCGGCGCGGTGCCGCCCGATGCGGCGAAGCTTGCCGAGTACGCCGTGCCCACTGTGCCGTTGGGCGCCGAAGCGGTGGTGATCGCTAGCGGAGCGGGAGCGATGGTCACGGGGGAGGGACGCCTCGCCGGCGCGATGCTGGTTCCCGCCGCGTCCGTCACGCTGACAATCACGGTGAAGCTACCCGCCTTCGTCGGCGTGCCGCTGATCGCGCCGGCGGCGGTGGCGGTCACGCCGTCCGGCAGGCCGGTCACGGTCCACTTGTACGGCGGTACGCCGCCGGACGCAGTGAGGCTGGCGGAGTAGGCGACGCCCACCACCCCATCCGGAAGGGAGGCAGTCACGATGCTGAGGTCGGCGGGGACGATGGTAATGCGGAACGTGCCGTTGGCTTTGGCGCCGGTGGAATCGGTGGCGGTCGCAGTGAAGGAAAATTGGCCGGCGGTGCCGGGAGTACCGCTGATGCTTCCGGAAGCGGAGAGACTGAGGCCGTCGGGAAGTCCCGAGCCCGCATAGCTGTAGGGGCCGGCGCCGCCGGCAGCCGATATTTGACCTGCGTACGGCACACCCACCTTGCCGTCGCTCAGCGAGCCGCTCAGGCTGAGTGCGGCCGGCACGACGGTCAGGGTGACGTTCTTGGTGAAGACGGCGCCGGTGCTGTCGGCAACGGTGACGCAAACGGTGAAGGTGCCCGGGGTGGTGGGAGTGCCGGAGAGCACGCCGTTGCTGAACGTCGTACCCGGGGGCAGGCTGCCGCAAAGAGTGAATCGGTACGGGCCCACGCCGCCCGTGCCTGTGAAGGAGATGCTGATCGGGGTGCCGGTGGGCACGGTGGGGGTCGTAGGTCCGCCGGTGATGTTCAGCGGCGCCGGCTGGATGGTGATGCGAAAGTCCTGGGAGCCGGATGCGCCCGCGGAGTCCGTGGCCACCACCGAAAAGGTAAACTGGCCGGGAGTTTTTGGCGTGCCGGAGATCGCTCCGCCGGAGGATAGAGTGAGACCGTCCGGCAGGCTACCGCTTCCCAGAGAGAAGCGGAAATCGCCGTTGCCGCCGTCGGCGTAAACGAAGCCCGTATAAGCCGCTCCCACGACGCCCGAGGGCAGGCTGCTGGAAGGCGCGATCGAAACCGGGGGCGGGCTCACCACTAGCTGGAACTGCGCGGTCGCGGGGGGACTCGCTGCATCGCGCAGGCCCACCGTGATGGGAAAGGTTCCGCTCGGCCCGATGATGCCCGAAATGACTCCGGTCGCCGGATTGACGAAAAGCGAGCTGGGAAGTCCGCTGGCCGACCACGTGTATGGCGGCGTCCCGCCTCTGCCGGCCAACGTGAACGAGTAACTGCTCCCTGAGGTGCCGGAGGGAAGCGAAGTGGTGGTGATGGCGAGCGCGGAGACGACCGTAAGCGCTACCTGGCTGCTGCTGCTGTCCGGGAAAATGAGCCCGGCGTGGGTGAAAACAGCCGTAATCTGGTGATTGCCAGAACCGAGAACGGGAACGCTGCCGTCGTAGGTCTTGCTACAGGTGGCGACGGCCGGATTGGCCGCGGTGACGGCCAGGCCCGAACAACCCGGAATGGGGGTTATGGACGCATCGTAGAAGGTGACGGTTCCGGTCGGGTTGCCGGCTGCGACGGGCGCACCCTGCACGGATGCCGTATAGGTCACCGACCCGCCCACCCGGATCGAGGTCTGGTTACTCGTCAGCGAGGTCACCGTCGTGGCGCTCCCCACCGTTACCGTGGAGACCGCCGAAGTTACGGCTGCCCAGTTGGAGTTGGCCGGTGTGAACACCGCGGTAATGCTGTGCGCGCCGGCGCCGTGCTGGGCATCGGCGTTGTTGTAGGTGACGGTGCAGCTACCGGTGGAACTGGCAGCGCCCGCCGTGACCGCGGCAATGCTGCAAACCGTGGTGCCACCGTCATTGATACTTACGCTACCTTGCGGCGGCGTGGACCCGCCCGTCAGGGTCACGCTATAGGTGACCGTGGTATTCACACTGGGGCTGCTGTTCGAAGGCGTCAGGGCGATACTGTTGACAAACTGGTTCACCGCGTAGGAGGTGTTGGTGGCGAAGTTGGTGTCGCCACTGTAAACCGCCGTGATGGTGTGGGTGGCCGGGGGAGCCGGCGTGAGCGTGCTGGTGGTTAGGGTCGCGATACCACCGGCGATCTGCACGCCGCTCACCAATACGGTGGTGCCGTCCTTAAAGGCTATGGTTCCGGTCGGCGCGCCCGTCGTCGGCGTGGTCACGGCAGCGGTGAAGGTTACCGGCTGATTCAGCGCGCTCGGGTTCTGGCTGGAGACCAGGGTCATCGCTGGCGTTGCCGGATTGACCGTGATCAAGCCGGAGGTACTGGCCGCGGCGTAGTTGCCGTCGCCGGAGTAGCTGAAGGTCAGGGTCTTACCAACGCCCGGGGCCAGCGTGGTGGGAAGCTGTGCGCCGGTCACGGTTGCGACGCCACCCGCCAACCGGAAATTGCCGGCGAAGCTGAGGTTGCCGGAAGCCACGGTAACCGTGCCGGTGGGGGCGCCTGTGACGTCGACTGCGGTGTTGACGGTCAGGGTACCGGCGGACAACGTACCGCCGTAGATAGCGCTGAACGTGCTGCCAACCAGGACGAGCGTCGGAGTGGCCGGAGTGACCGTAACGGTCAGGCTGGTGGCGGAGACCGATGGGCTGAAATAGACGTCACCGCTGTACTGTGCCGTGATCGTGTGCGTGCCGCCAGTCAGCAGGACGGCTGCGCAGGTGACCGTGACCGGACTCGCAGTGTAGGCCGCAATGGTCACCGCGCCGATCCGGGCGTTACCGTCAAGGAACAGTACCGTGCCGGTGATGAAAGAGCTCGTGCGCAAGACCGGAGTAACGACTGCCGTCAAGGTGGTCGTATTGCCGTAGGCGTAGGTATTGCCGAGGCTCGATGCCGGCGTCGAGATGGTAGTCGAGATGGTAGTCGCTTGCTGTCCCCAACCCAGCGACGCGGCGGCCATGGCCAACAGTATGATCCGTTTTGTCGATACATCACCCATTAAGGCGCCCCTCCGAGGCTTTCTCATTATTGCCTGAAATTGCAGCGAAATAAACAACTTGGTGAACTGAATGTGCGTTCCGTTCCGCCTGGCCCCACCGGTGCTCCATCAGCGGAGTGTGACGATGGTGGCGCCCCAGCCTCCGGCTGCCGCCGGCGCGTCCCGAAATTCGGTCACAAAGGGTGTCCGGGAAAGCACGGAGCGGACCATTTCGCGCTGCGCTCCGATGCCGCGCCCGTGGATGATGCGCAGGGCGCGGTAGCCCATCCGGTGCGCTTCGATGAGGTATTCTTCTACGACGGCGCGCACGTCCCGCGGCGGGATGGTGTGCAAGTCGAACACATCGGTGATGGGAATACGGATCGGTTCGTCGTCCTCTGCCGGCATAAGCCCCCATGTGGGGCGGCCATTCTTGGCTGCCGCCGGCTTTCCAGCCGGCGCCTGGACGCGCTGGAAAGCGCGTCCGCAGGCAAGATTGCCTGCCCCACACCTATTTTCGAGGAAGCCCAAAAACGAAAAACCCGGCCCCACGAGCGGGGCCGGGCAGGAAAAACTACGCAATTACCGTTGCTGCGCGCACCTGACGTTAAGCAACCTGCTGAGACCTGGACTGGCTCACGATCGCTTCCATCTGATCCTTCAAGCGGAGTTTCAGTTTCTTCAGCCGCACTTCCTCCAATTGCTCCTGGTCGGTCAGGTGGGGAAGCGCTTCCAGCTCGTCCAACTTGTGGGCGAACTCCGAGTGCTGGCTGGCGAGGCCACGATACTCCTGATTTGTATCCATCAGATGCGCTTTCAACTCTTCCAGTTCGATCCGTTCCATATTGGGCAATTCCTCCCAGTGAGGTTGCCGCGCCGAGTCGGTCGATTCGGAAAGGCTCGGTGGGTAATCTCGCGTTTTCATTGACGACGGCATCATCCGTCTAAGGCCACCTTAACATGAATGAAACTTCATGACAATAGCCGTTTCGGGGGGCGACTCGTAGTACCCTTTGCGCCTGCTAAACTCCTTAAAACCTAATGACTTATAGAACTCCTGGGCTACTCGGTTGGACTCCCGGACCTCCAGAAAGACCGAGCCGCGGAAGCCCTGCAAAGCGCCGTCGAGGAGCGCTCGGGCGACCCCTTTCCGGCGGAAATCCGGCGCCACGGCGAGGTTGAGAATCTCGCGCTCGTCGGCCGCCACGGTGCGCGCGACCAGGAATCCCACGACGCGGTCTCCCTCAAGTGCCACCAGAAACTCCCGATTCAGGTAGTCGGCGGCGTTCCAACGGGCGGCACCGGGACTGGCCCGCTGGATGGCGGCGACGGCGTCCAGATCGTCTGCTCCGCCGCGCCGGATTGCTGTCATATTGTGATTATGCACGCGCTGCTGCCGTTGTTCTTCTTCCTGGCGCAACCCTTCTGGGAAACCAAGCCGCCGGAGGCGTGGACCGATGCCGAGATCCAGACCGTCCGGACCGAGAGCCCCTGGGCGCAGAGAACCAACGAGGGCCCGGTGGCCGTGATCTATCTGGCGACCGCGGCGCCCATCGAGCATGCGGAAGCCGAACTGCGCCTCCGCCTGAAGAAGAATCCCCACCCGATGCCGGAGCCGGACCCGGACTATGTCGAATATCTCAGCGACCACCGCGCCGAGAATTTTGTGCTGGCCATCACCTACCCGACGCTGGCGGGTCTGGGCGATGCGCGCGAGAGCCAGCGGATGGAAGAGGAATCGGTCATGCTGATCGGCAAGAAGAGCTACGGCATCATCGGGCACTTCCCGCCGACGCCATCCGACCCGGTGCTGCGTCTGATCTTCCCGCGGGCGGTGAAACCGGGCGACAAGACGGTGCTGTTCCGCCTGTATCTGGGCGGCCTCAAATTCCCGGAACGCGAGATCGAGTTCCGGGTGAAAGATCTCTCTTACCAGGGCAAGCTGGAGATGTGATCAATCCCAGCTCAGAATCACCTTACCCGAGTTGCCGGAGCTCATCGCCTCGAAGCCTTTTTGGAACTCGGTGTAATGGTAGCGGTGCGTAATCACCGGCGAGATATCCAGGCCCGATTGCAGCATGACGCTCATCTTGTACCAGGTCTCGTACATTTCGCGGCCGTAGATCCCCTTGATGGTGAGCATGTTGAAGATCACCGTGCGCCAGTCGATGGACATCTCCTCGCTGGGGATGCCGAGCATGGCGATGCGCGCGCCGTGACTCATGTTGGCCAGCATGTCGCGGAAGGCGGCCGGGCTGCCGGACATCTCCAGGCCGACATCGAAGCCTTCGGTCATGCCGAGCCGCGTCTGCACATCGGCGAGTTTCCGCTCGCGCACGTTGACGGCCAGGGTGACGCCCAGTTTTTCGGCCAGTTCGAGGCGGTACGGGTTGAGGTCCGTGATCACGGTGAAGCGCGCGCCGGCGTGGCGTGCCACGGCGGCGGCCATGATCCCGATGGGGCCCGCGCCGGTGACCAGCACGTCCTCGCCCAGCACCGGGAAGGAGAGTGCGGTGTGCACGGCGTTGCCGAAGGGGTCGAAGATGGCGGCGACGTCGAGATCGATTCCCTCGTGGTGACGCCAGATGTTGGTCATCGGCAGCGCGATGTATTCGGCGAAAGCGCCCGGGCGGTTCACCCCGACCCCCATGGTGTGGGCGCACAAGTGGCGCCGGCCGGCGAAGCAATTGCGGCAGCGGCCGCAGACCACGTGGCCTTCCCCGCTGACCATGTCGCCCGGGAAGAAATCGACGACATTGGAGCCCACCGCTTCAATCCGGCCGACGAACTCGTGGCCGATCGCCATGGGCACGGGAATGGTCTTTTGCGCCCACTCGTCCCAGTTGTAGATGTGGACATCGGTGCCGCAGATGCCGGTTCTCAACACGCGAATCAGGACGTCGTTGATGCCGATCTCCGGCGCGGCGACGTCCTCCAGCCACAGGCCTGGCTGGCTCTTGCTCTTGACCAAAGCTTGCATGACTCTACGATAGCGTGCCACCTCCCCGGTTTGGCGTGCGGGGGGCATTTTGTTTGCCGACGTGTCAATAGGACATTTCTGCTTGGCGCAAATAGGACACTATCATTTACTCCAAGAAAACTTGCTCTCCCTGCGGTTCAGACAGTAATTCAGCTCTCCAGCGAGGCGTCGACGCGTTCGGCCGGGCAGTGCCCGCAGTGGCTCTGGAACGCCTGTTGGCGGGTGCCGGATGGGTGTTCAAGGCTTTCCAAAGCAGCCAGGTCCGCGAGCATTCCGTTGCGCCGGGATGATGGTTGCGGGTTTCCTCAGTTTTCCGGCCATGGGCCTCGCTGGCTGTTATGCGATTGTCGATGAAGCGATAAAGCTATGCGACACGCAAGCCGACGGGCGGATCGAACAGCATAACCGCTTCCCAATGATGTCACGCCCCCCTGCCCTGCATTCTTGGCTGGCGCATTCCCGCGGTGCACTCTAGCCTCCTCTCCCAAGGTCCAGCGATGCGACATCGCCGACCGGCTCACCCCGCCAGGCCGTTTCCTGCCCGAACGCATCCCTACAGCGCCCCCAGTGTCTGAATTGCAAGAAGCCTATGACAAGCCTATGACCGTCGGCCTATGACCGTCAGAGCGATTACCGGAGAAACTCGTGATACCATATTGCTCAACCGCCTGAGGGACGATCGCCCGAACCCGTATGCCGGGTCTTTACGAAAATCCTCTCTTTTTCTTACATCTCGTGCGCTCCCGGCGGTTGGAGCATGAGCGGGCCACGACCGGAATGGCTTGCCGGCTTGGCGAGCTTGTCAAGACGCCGCTGGTCAGCGGCGAGTGGAAGGGCGGTCTGTCGATGAACCGGGTGGCGCCGCGCACGTCCGCGGGACAAAGTGGGTTCTGCGTTTTTGAGAACGCGGATATTTCGGCTGATCGCCATGCGACTCAAGATTAGCGTGCTGGCATCGGGCGCCATCCTGCTGGACGGCCAACCGGCCGATCTGGAACGGCTCGATGGCGCGCTGGAGACGGCGAAGCAGAACCACGGCCAGGTGTGGTATTACCGCGAGGCGGCGGGCGCCCAGCCGCCACCCGCCGGATTGGCGGTGATCCAACGGGTGGTGCGGCACAAACTGCCGATCAGCCTGTCCAGCAAGGCGGACTTTTCCGATTGGGTCGACGGACAGGGCGTGTCGCACCCGCGCGGAGGGGAGGGCGCCGCGGCTCGAGGCGCGGGCCCGCGCATGCCCGAGGTGAGCCTTCGCTCGGATATCCAGGAAGTCTTCGCGCGCCTGCGCCAAACCGCCGCGGCGCCTGGCGCGGAGGGCGGACTCGCGATTCTCAAGCCGGACCGCACGCACCTGGTGATGCCGCGCCTGGGGGCAACGCCAGCGCTGGAAACGATGGCGAAGAACATGGACCGCCTGGTCCCGGGCGACGTGAAGCGCAACATCGCGGCGATCGCGTACACCCTCTTCGATGCCCAACCCGGGGCAGTGCCCGGATTAGCGGAGGTCAGCAAGGCAATCCCGTTTCTCGGCATCCTGGTGGGGCTGAGCTACATCGGCCACGCGGTGTGGGTTTTCGAAGGGCACGCCTCGGCGCTGGCCGCGGGATGCCGCGATGCCGACGTGCTGATTGTGGATTCCGCGATGCGCGTGTACCTGGCGCCGGCGTGGGACGCCGATGCGGCGGCGGCGATGCGCAATCCCAATATCCTGGTGCACGATCGCGCCACCTTCCAGTTGGCGATGATCCGGAAGGCGGGTACGGACGGCGGCCGGCTTCAGTTCCCGAACTGAAGGGATGAGGTTCAACGCAGAGACGCGGAGACGCAGAGGAAACCGCGGAGAGCGCATTTTGGGGGATGGGTGGGAGCGCTCCCGACCTAACCGGGGAGCGTCGCGCGGGTGGTGGCTCAGACCGCGCGCGGCTGGCTCAGCCAGGGAAAACCAGCCACGGCGATCATCACGAAGGGAATCACCGAACGGAGCACCGATCAGAGGAAACAGGAGTTCGCGCCTAGCGCTTCCACCAACGGCCCGGAGATGGCCGGGCTGACGATCTGGGCAATCCACAAGCGCTTGACGGCGGGGTCTTCATTGACCCGCGCGGCATACATGGGCAGCGCAGCGTGATATGCTTGGCGCAATGGATGACGGATCGAAAATGCGCCTGACCGATCGCAAGGATATCGGCGTGGGGCGGCCGAACGGCACGATCGTTTATCACGCCGGTTGCCTGGTGGAAGAGCACGCCGACGGCAGCATTACCTTGCACGGCAGGGCGGAGGACGTTCACTACCCGCGGGAGCAATATACGAAGTGGTTTCTGGACGACACGCAAAGCGACGATACGCGATAAGCGCAAGCGCGGTCAAACCCCGTGCCGTTCTATTCCCCGGCGATCCCGCGGGCTGAGCGTTTGGCATTTACGCGTCTGGCTGTTGCATAATAATCGACATGACTTCGAGACGTGACTTTCTGCAGGCGACTTCGCTGGTGGCGGCGCTGGGTGCGTCCGGCCGCGCGGCGCAATTGAAGACTCTGGGCGTGCAGCTTTACACGGTGCGTACCGTGCTGCCGCAGAAACCGCAGGATACGCTCAACGCCATCCGCGCCATTGGCTACCGGGAAGTGGAAGCCACCTACGCCGGACTGGATGGTCTCTGGCCGATGCTGCAGGCGAGCGGTCTGAAACCCGTGAGTATTCACCTGGACTCTGGGTCGGTCACGCAGGGTAAGCCGGACGACCTGAGTCCCATCTTCGACCAATTGAAGAAGCGCGGCTTCCAGTACGCGGTGTTCCCGTACCTGCCGGAACCGGAACGCGGCGGGATTGACGTGATCAAAGCGATCGCGGAGAAGCTCAATCGGGCAGGGGAGAAATGCCGCGCCGCGGGGATGAGCTTTTGCTACCACAACCACGCCTTCGAATTCGCGACGGAGAAGGGCGCCACGCTGTTTCAGGTGATGCTGGAGCACACCGATCCGAAGCTGGTGGCCTTCGAGTTGGACGTGTTCTGGGTGAGCGTGGCCGGGCTGGATCCCGCCGAATTCCTCCAGAAACTTGCGGGACGCGTGCCGCTGCTGCACTTGAAGGACAAGGCGGAGGGCACGGCGGTGATGTACAAGGAATCGGTGCCGCCGACGGCGTTCAAAGAGGTGGGCAGCGGGGTGCTGGACTGGCCCAAAGTGTTGCGCGCGGCGGCGGCGGCGAAGGTGGCGCACTACTTCGTGGAGCAGGATCAGACGCCCGGCGATCCGGTGGATAGCCTGCGGCAGAGCTTTGGGTATCTGTCCAAGTTGAGCTACTAAGGGGCCAACGCAAGAATAACTTCACATTGGCTGCGTGGGCCATGTGGCGCCGGCACTCGCGCCGGCCGCGTCCCGGCTCATCGGGACGCCTGCCGGGCGTGCTCCAAAGCGCGTCCCGAGGAGTCGGGACGCGGCAGAGTGAGAGTCTGCGCCACGCCGGTGGCTGAGAAGTTATTTTTGCGTGGTAAGCGCTAAAGATCGGTAAATCGACTAAGGTGTTTTCCCTATTGACGATAGTCGTTGTCAACGACTATTATGGATTTGTGGCGGGAAAGCTCCAGCAAGAGATTCATCAGACCAAAGCGATCCGGCGCCCGGAAGAGGAAGCCTCGCTGAACATCGTGCGCACGGCGGACGTGCTGATGCTGGCGCTGAGCGGCGTGCTGAAACCGTACCTGCTGTCGGCGACGCAGTATAACGTCCTGCGCATCCTGCGCGGGGCGGGGAAGGACGGAGCGTCGTGCAAGGACATCGGCCGGCGGCTGGTGGCGCGCGATCCGGATATTACGCGTCTGATGGACCGGCTGGAACAGCGCGAGCTGGTGACGCGGGACCGGGCCAAGGAAGACCGGCGGGTGGTGACGCACCGGCTGAGCAAGGCGGGACTGGATCTGGTGAATGAGCTGGATCGTCCAATTGAGGCCCTGCATCGGAAGACAATGGGACACATGAAGGCCCGGAAGTTGCGGGACTTAATAGGGTTGCTCGAGGAGATTCGGGCAGGAATTTAGAGTGCGGCAGGCGCGCCATTTTGGCAGGTCCAGTATTTGTTGTAAACGACTAACGTTGAGAACGGTGAGGATAAACACATGAGTCAAGCAGTCACCTATACGATCGACCCGGCCCATTCGACGGCGGGGTTCAAGGTACGGCACCTAATGGTGGCCAATGTCCGGGGCGAGTTTTCGGGAGTCGCCGGCACGGTAGTTTTCGACGCGAGCGCGCCGGAAAACTCGCGGGTGGAGGCGCGCATCGACGCGACGACCATCCACACGCGGGACGAGCAGCGCGACGCGCACCTGAAGAGCGCGGACTTTCTGGACGTCGAGAAGTTTCCGGCGATCGCGTTCGTTTCGAAGAAAATCGCCGGCGCCGGTGGCGAGTGGAAGGTGACCGGGGACCTGACCATTCACGGGGTGACGAAGGAAGTCACGCTGGATGTGGAAGGGCCGGCGCCCGAAGCCAAGGACCCGTGGGGGAATGTGAAGTCGGGAGCTTCCGCGGCGACGAAGATCAATCGCAAGGATTTCGGCCTGGTGTGGAACGTGGCGTTGGAGACGGGCGGTGTGCTGGTGGCGGAGGAGATCGCCATCACGCTGGAACTGGAACTGCTGCGCGGCTAAGGGATGGAAGATGTTCATTCACCGCAGAGACGCTGCGGCCGCAGAGATAAGCGCAGAGTCCAATGCCACGGGTGGGCCCGTGGTGGAATGGGATGGGAAACCCCAGAGGCATTTTGACGCGAAGGCGCGGAAC
>Ga0208079_1001047_pt1 | contig 14875 bp, 11 predicted proteins | sample NGESurdeep092012_5_FD_184474 | JGI IMG/M metagenome (GOLD analysis project Ga0208079, IMG submission 184474) | Arctic peat soil microbial communities from Barrow, Alaska - NGEE Surface sample 210-2 deep-092012 (SPAdes) | ecosystem: Environmental > Terrestrial > Soil > Wetlands > Peat ... | reverse complement strand
GCCGAGGACTCTCCCCGACGCCGCTGACCTACCTGCTGAGCGACGCCAGGCCACACCCAGCCAGCCCACCGACATCCATGTGCGGAATACCCGGCTAGCCCTGATGCGCCATGTCGCGACGGAGGCCGGTGCGGAAAGCGGGTGGCCCGGTGGTACCCCGCTCGACGAGCATGGGAAGCTCTGCCTGCGCCGGACCCGGCGCCTTCTGGTGCAGCGTGGCCATCATCGTGTCGGCGACGAGGGCCCCGTACGCGTAAACGTCGTGGCTGAGCGCCGACATGGCAGCCAGCTGAGACTGGAAAGAGTCATCCCAGGCAATCAACGAGATGTCCCCCGGAACATCGACCCCCTTGGCGTTGAGCAGCTCCAGGCCGGCCAGGGCCATCACGTCGTTGTCATAGATGATCGCCGTGGCTCGGTCGTCGACATCCACGGCCAACAGTCGCGCCGTGGCGGCCACGCCGCCCTCCCTGCTGTAGTCGCCCGGCTCGACCGTCCCCGCCGCCCCATGGCGCCCGGCCGCGTCGTGAAACGCGCTGGTGCGTTCCTGAGTGTGCAGGAGGTCGTCCGGGCCGGTCACCCGGGCCAGCCGCCGGTGGCCCAGACCCACGAGATACTCCACGGCGTTCTCCATCACGGTGCGGTCATCGGTCCACACGCAGGCCAATCCGTGTGCAGCCTGCGGGTGGCCGACCACGACGGTGGGAACGCCCATCCGTTTGAGCAGGTCGAGCCGAGTGTCTGCGACGCGAATGTTGACCAGGATCACGCCGTCGACGAGCTTGCGATCGTGCCAGCGCCGGTAGGAAGCCACTTCCTCGTCGATACCGGGCTGCACCTGAAGCACGAGAGTCGCATCATGTGCCGCGAGAACACTCTCGGCACCTCGGATGAACTCCATGAAGAACGGCTCGATCCCGACCAGCCGTGCGGGGTGCCGCAGAATGACGCCGATCGAGGGCCCCCGGGAACCGGCGGGCCGAGGCGACCCACCGGGGATGCTGCCGGAGTGGGTCACGAGGGCGCGTCCTTCACAAGGTCATGGGCAACGACGAGGTCATTGGCACTGCGCAGCACCGTCTCGGCGCACAGACCGGCCGGATCTATCGCCACGGACTCGATGTGGAAGGTGTGGCTGTCTCCGGCCGTGAGGGTCACCATACCGCTGTCGACGCGCGCATCGGGGTGCAGCCGGTCAGCCAGCACCGTGAGATCCTTGACCAGCGCTGTTGCCGTCACCGTGAGCCCATACCCTTGGTCGGTGCGGGCGACGTGGGTGCTGGTCACCGCCTGCCTCGGGCGCAGTCGCAGAACGGTGTCCTCCACGAAGTACCAGAACGCGGGGGCGACGCCATCGGCATCGATCGCTGATATGCGCGCGGCCACATACTCCTGGTTCTGCCGGCCGGCAGCCAGGACGGCATCGTCAATCGCGATCGCACAGGCTTCGCGAGCAGCGACGTCAATCGTCAGCTCCTGTTCGGCGAGGACCTCGCCTCCTTCAGCTGTGCTCGCGCGTACGACGAGCACAGTGGCCTTCCAGGTTGTCGAGGACTCATTGTGCGCGATCAGGGTCGGTACTTCGTCGCGCGGCTGGATGGTGAGCAACCGGTCCGCGTAAACCCGGCGAAGCGTGTGCCACAGCGGCTTGCGGATGCCGCGCGCGTCCACCGCAGCCCACGACACGACGGGCCAGGAGTCGTTGAGCTGCCAGAGGATGGCACCACGGTTCAGCGGCGAAAGGCTCCGGAAGTGCTCGATGCCGAACCCGACGGCCCGAGCCTGGTTCAGCTGGGTGGCCCAGTGCCACTCGTCGATGTTTCGCCATCTCGGGAGGTGCTCGCCAAGACCCCGCTCGAGCTTGCGGTTACCCTCACGCGCCTTCTGATGTGCGAGCATCATGGGCCCATTTGGATCAAGAGGGTCGTCGTGCACCACGCTGGTGAGGGTGGAGAACGCCGGCGGCCCCTGGAAGCCGAACTCGGCGACGAAGCGCGGGTCGTAGTCCCGGTACGCGCCGTAGTCGCGCTCGTTCCAGACGTCCCAGATGTGCATGGATCCGGTACGTGGGTCGTTGGGGTGAATGAACTCGCTGAAGGAGAACGGGCTGCCCGGCGTGTACGGGGTTCGCGGATCCAGCTCGGCCACCAAGGCCGGCAGCAGCTCGAAGTAGTAGCCGCGGCCCCAGCTACGACCAGCCAGCGGGAGCCGCCAGGCCCACTCGACGTACCCCCAGATGTTCTCGTTGCAGCCATTCCAGATCGCCAGGCTCGCATGCCGGCTGAGCCGCGAGATCGCCTCGCGGGCCTCGGCCTCGACCTCGCTGCGCAGTGGTTCATCCTCGGAATACGCGGCGCACGCGAAGAGGAAATCCTGCCAGACAAGCACGCCGAGCTCGTCACAGACCCGGTAGAAGTCCTCACTCTCGTACAGGCCACCGCCCCAGACTCGCAGCAGGTTCATGTTCGCGTCGATCGCGTCGCGGATGCCGCGCTCATACCGCTCGGGGGTGATGCGGGTGACGAACGCATCGTCAGGAATCCAGTTGGCGCCGCGCACATAGACCGGTTGACCGTTGACCGAGAGCGCAAAGGGGCTGCCCTGCTCATCTGCGGCCGTCTCGAGCTGGACCGTGCGGAAACCTACGCGTCCGCCCCAGCGGTCCACCGTTGTGCCGCCGGCCTCGAGCGTGACCCGCACGTCGTAGAGCGGTTGCCCGCCGTAGCCGCGGGGCCACCACAGTGCTGCGTCATTGACGCGCGTGACCACCACAGCAAGATCCTGGCCGGCCACGACGGTCGCCGAGCTCGCGGTGCCGGCCACCTCGATCTGCACCACTGCCCCGTCCGGTTCTCCGTCGTCGGCCCACTCCAGCTCCACGTGGCTGGTCAGCACCCCGGTCGTGGCCTCCACGGTGGCCAACGGACGAACCCCCGCGAGGCGAACACCGGACCAGGACTGGATCCCGATCGGCTTCCAGATGCCGGCGGTGGCGACATCCGGACCCCAGTCCCAGCCATAGTTGGCGGCCATCTTGCGAATGCCGTTGAACGGGTGCTGGTTGGTGTGCGGTCTCGCGCCGAGCTCTTCGGCGAGCCGCTCGGCGGCGTCCACTGGCGCCTCGAACTGAACGACGAGCTCGTTCTCACCCTCCAGGAGAAGGGCCGTCACATCGAATCGGTAGGTGCGGTGCTGGTTTCGGGTTCGACCCACGACGGTCCCGTTCACCGTCACGGTCGCCATCGTGTCCAGTCCCTCGGCAACGAGGTCATGCCTTGCGTGGCCGTTGTCAGCCCAGGAGAAGGTCGCGACGTAGGTCCAGTCGGTCCGGCCGACCCAGGCCACCAGAGCCTCGTTGTCCGCGTCCAGCGGGTCAACGATGACCCCGGCCGCCAGCAGGTCGGTGTGAACCTCCCCGGGCACCGTGGCATGGATCTCCGAGCCCGCCCACGAGGAAGGCGCCACCAAGGACGACGCCCGCAGCCTCCAGGACACGCCGGCGTCACTGGTCAGCGGAAGGGTCCTGCCCTCGGCAGGAGCAGTGACAGGGGCGGTAGCACTCAACGGACGAGTCTCCTCTCGGGGTTAGGCGCCGCTTGCGCGAGCAGCTGTGTGTAGGGGTGTTGGGGGTTCAGGATCACCTCGTCCGAGGGCCCCCGCTCGACGATCTCGCCTCGGTACATCACCAGAATCTCGTCGGAGAAATGTCGTGCGGTGGCGAGGTCGTGGGTGATGTAGAGCACCCCCAGGTTCTCCTCACGCTGTAGGGAGGCAAGCAGATTGAGTACCCCGAGGCGAATCGAGACATCAAGCATCGAGACCGGCTCATCTGCGATCAGCACGGTGGGTTCGGGGGCGAGAGCTCGTGCAATGGCCACCCGCTGACGCTGACCACCGGAGAGCTCGTGCGGTCGGCGCTGGGCAACATCGTCCACCGGTTCGAGGTGCACGCGCTCGAGCAGTCGTCGAACACCGGCCTGGACCTCCGCTCCCGTCCTGGCCTTGCCGTGCAGGAGCAGCGGCCTGGCAAGGTGATGCTCGACGGTGTGGAACGGGTTGAGCGAGGCGAACGGATCCTGGAACACCATCTGAACGTTCCGGCGATAGTCGCGAAGCCCGCTGCCATGGCGCTGGATGGGCTTGCCGTCCAGGAGGATCTGGCCAGAGGTAGGGCTTTCGAGCTGCATGAGCATCTTGGCAATTGTCGATTTGCCGCTGCCGCTCTGACCCACCAGCGCGACCGTCTTGCCCGCTTCGAGGGTGAAGCTCACATCGTTAACCGCCTTGAGCGTGCTGCCCCTCCAACCGCCACGAAGGTGGTACTGCTTGATGACATTGCGGACCTCAAGGGTGCTCATGCTGTCCTGCGCCAGTTCTTCTTGCGCGCCGCGACAGCGACCGGTTCAACGGCGTCGACGTCGAGCAGCCCGGTATCCAGACCCGTGCGAATGAAGTCGCCCCGGGCCCCAGTCAGGCTCGGGAAAGATGCCAGCAGCCGCTTGGTGTAATCGTGCTTCGGGTTCGTGTACAGCTCGACGGCGTCGCCGAGCTCGACGATCTCGCCTTCCTTCATCACCGCGATGCGGTCGCTGATCTCCAGCAGCAAGGGCAGGTCATGGGTGATGAAGACGACCGCGAACCCGAGCTCCTCTCGAAGGCGGCTCATTTCACGCAGGATCTCGCGCTGCACCACGACGTCCAGCGCTGTGGTCGGCTCATCCATGATCATCACCTGCGGTCCCAGTGCCATCGCCATGGCGATCATGACGCGCTGCCGCATGCCGCCGGATAGCTCGTGTGGAAACGAACGCAAACGCAACCGGTCGACGCCAACACGCTCGAGCAGGTCCCCGCACCGTGCTCGGCGTTCCTTCCTACCCATCTGTGGGCGGTGCGCCGTGAAGATGTCCTCCATCTGCGCTCGGATGCTGATCACAGGGTTGAGCGAGTTCATCGCGCCCTGGAATACCATCGAGATCTTGTCCCAACGGAACGCGCGCAGGTCCTCGCCGGCGAGGGTGCCCAGATCGATCGTGTCACCCTCACGCGAATGGAACTCAGCGGTGCCCGACGTGATGACACCTGGCGGTTTCAGGAGACGATTGACTCCGTAGGCGAGAGTGGACTTGCCGCATCCGCTTTCGCCGGCAAGGCCCAGAATCTCACCGCGGCCCAGCGACAGCGTCACGTTCTTGACGGCATGAACGGTTCTCTCGCCAAGGTAGTCGACGCTGAGATTCTCGATCGTCAGAACAGGGACTGCTTCAGTAAGCGGGATCAACGCACGTCCTCCAAATTCTTGAGCTCGCTCTTGGAGAGCTGCCACTTCTTACGCGCAGAGTGTGTCTGGTCCCGAAGCTTGGGGTTGATGATCTCGTCGATCGAGAAGTTGATCAGGGTAAGGGCCGCACCGAAGACGGCGATCAACAGGCCTGGAGGAATGAACCACCACCACGCATTGAGGCGGAGGGCGAGCCCGTTCTCGGCATAGAAGAGCATGGTGCCCCAGGTCCAGTCGCCGGACGCACCGAGGCCGATGAACGACAGCCCCGCCTCGCCGAGGATCGCGAAGATGATCGCGAAGATGAACTGCGAAGCCATCACCGGCACCAGGTTCGGCAGGATCTCCACAAGCAGGGTGCGCCAGACCTTCTCGCCGGACACCCTGGATGCCGCGACATAGTCACGGTTTCGCAGGCTCAGCGTGACCGACCGCAGCACGCGAGCACCACCGGCCCAGCTGGTCAACGCGAGCACACCTGCGATGAGGTAGATGCTCTTGTCCGGTACGTAGCTGGAGATGACGATCACCAGCGGCAGACCCGGGATGACAAGCATGACGTTGGTGAACAGTGCGAACGAATCGTCGATGAGTCCCCCCGCATACGCCCCGACGATGCCGAAGAAGCCGGAGAGAATCATGGCAAGAATTCCTACCAGGAACCCGATGATCAGTGACCCCCGGGTGGCATAGGCGAGCTGTGAGAACACGTCCTGGCCCGTTTGCGTCGTTCCCAGGATGTGACCTGGCCCGGGCCCGGCGAGTCCGATGTCGTTGATCTTGCCTGGATCGCCTACGAAGTGCGGCCAAACGAGGCCGAAGATGATGATGGAACCGGAGAGGACGAGTCCGGTTATCAGTTTCGGCGTGAGAGACGGCAACAACTGCGAAGAGCCGCGGCGCTTGTATCCGGCGACAGCGATGTCCGGGTCGAGGGTGGTTATCGAAGCCACGATTAAGCCCTTCTTCCTAAGCCCGAGCCCGAGTGCGCGGATCGATGATCGCGTACAGAAGGTCGACGATCAGATTGGCGCCCAGAACCGAGAATGTGATGACCAGGAAGATGCCTTGCATGAGAGCATAGTCGTTGTTCTGCACGGCGTTCAGCAGAGCCGATCCGATACCGGGATAGGAAAAGACCTGTTCCATAACGATCGATCCCGCGACAACGAACCCGAGCGAAATCGCGAATCCTGACAGCGAGGGCAGGACAGCGTTTCTCGCCGCGTACGCGGTCATGATTCTTCTCGGCTTGAGGCCCTTTGCCTCAGCGGCCAGGATGTAGTCCTCCGAGAGCGTGGCGACCATCATGTTTCGCATGCCCAGCATCCATCCGCCAACGGACGAGATCACAATGGTGAATGCAGGCAGAACGCCGTAGTAGAGGGCGCTGCCAATGAAGCCGAAGTTGAGGCCGGGAGACGCCCCGTAGACGTCGTAGCCGCCGAAGAGCGGGAAGAGCGACAGTCGGCTTGACAGCAGGTAGACCAAGATCAGGGCGAGCCAAAAATACGGGATGGCCTGGAACATCGTCGTGATGGGCAGCAGATTATCCAGCCAGGAGCCGCGCTTCCAGCCGGCGAGCTGGCCGAGCCCGATGCCCAGGAGGAACGAGATGACCGTGGCGAGGCCGATCAGACATATCGTCCATGGCAGAGTCTGACGGATGATATCGCTGACCGTTGCCGGGTAATACGTGACCGACAGACCCAGGTCACCATGGAAGATCCTGACCAGGTACTCCCAGTACTGCGACCATAAGGGTTGACTCGTCTTGGTGCCGAGAAGGAGCTCGACCGCGTGCCTTGCTGCCGGCGAGACGGGACCTTTGGCTCCGAGCTTCGACAACATGACATCCACCGGGTTGCCCGGCATCAATCGCGGTATAAAGAAGTTTAGAGTCAGAGCCGCCCAGAAGGCAACGACGTAGAACATTATTTTCTGCAGGTAGAACCGCATTGTTCACCCAGACTTTCGGTTACTCCTTCTCGGCACCCTCCCTTCAGCGAGCTACTTGACCGGCTTCAGTTCCTTCAGGACGATGCCGTTATCCCAGGACTTCCACGACGCCGGGAATGCATACTTGTTGCTATTCGTGGGCCAACCGGTGGCGTTCGTGGTGTTGAACTCGGTCAGCGTGGAGTTGACATAGATCGGGATGTACGGAAGATCCCTCACGATCTGCTGCTGGACGATGGCGTACTGACCCTTCTGTGTCGCCTCGTCGTTGGTCGCTGCGGCCGCGGCCACGGCGGCATCCACCGACGGGTTGGAGTATCGGGCGTAGTTGCCGTTCGAGGCGGCCACCTGACCCACCTTCGTGGTATTCGCCGTGGTGTAGCGGGGCGAATAGGTGAAGTTGGGGTTGCTGGACGCGCCCAGGCCGATCGAGTCCATCGTCAGCTGGAACTTGCCGGTGGTCTCGTTGCTGTTCCAGGCGTTGTACGCCAGCTGGGTGGACTTCAGCTCTATGCCCACGGCCTTCAGCTCCGTGGCCATCACCGAGATCGCCGAGATGTAGTCGCTGTAGCCGGCAACGACCTGCACGGTCATGCTGACCCGCTGGCCGTTCTTCTGGTAGATCCCATCCGAGCCCTTCGTGTAGCCCGCCGCCGCCAGGATCGAGTTGGCCTTGGCTGCGTCTGTCGACTGCGGAGCCGTCACGTCGGCAGGGTTGGCGATCCAAGCCGCATCCCGGGCCGGAAGCAGCATCGTCGGCGACGCCGGCACGGCGAACCCGCCACCGGCCAGCTTGTTGATCTGGGTGCGATCGATGCCGTAGTAGATCGCCTGACGTACGGCCGGGTCAGTCTGCGGGCCGGTGCAGCCGAGGCTGGCGTTGGCGCAGGTGAACAGCGAGGTGGTCAGGGCGGGGGTATTCACGTACGTGAGGTTCTTGTGGCCGTTGAGCAGAACCTGCAGGTTCGGCAGGAAGGCGCTCATCCAGTCAACCTGGCCGGCCAGCAGCGCAGCCGATGCGGCGTCAGCGGTGGCCAGAGAGATGTAGCGCACGGTGTCGATCTGCGGCTTGCCCTTCTCCCAGTAGTTCGTGTTCTTGGTCAACGAGTAGCTCTGTGAGGCGAAGGACTTGAGCTTGTAGGGGCCGGTGCCGACCGGGTTCTTGTTGATGTCTTTGGCCGGGTCGCTGATCTTGGACCAGATGTGCTCCGCGACGATCGGCGTCTGCCCCAGCACCTGTGGCTCTTGGGTGAACGACTTCGTCTTGAAGGTCAACACCGCCGTGTGGTCGTCGGTGGCGGTCGCCGTGGCGTTCAGCCCACTGGTGTTCAGGGCCGGATTCTTGTGGATCAAGTTGAAGGTGTATGCCACGTCCTTCGCGCTGAAGGGCTGACCATCAGTCCACTTCACGCCAGCTCGGGTCGTGATGGTGAGCTGCGTGCCAGCGGCGTTCCACTTGAAGGCCGTGGCCAGCTCCGGCTTCGGAGCCGCCGTCGCAGCGAGGTTGTAGTAGAACAGTGGCTCATAGATCACCCCAGTTGTGGGCTGGAGCAGGGTAGGCGAGAACGGGTTGAAGTTCTCGGCAATCGTGCCGGTGGCGCCATTGAAGATGGTGATCTGACTGGCGCCGGAGGCACTCGTGCCGGATGACCCAGACGAGCACCCAGCTACGGCCAGTGCGCTGGCCACCACGGCGGCCGCAACAGCGACCCCCCGCGTCGTCTTCTTGTGCGCTGATGTGAGGAGCATCATGGACCCTTCGTTCCCATCGTCACCGCTTTGTGGCGATTTCTCTTGCACACGCCCTTGAGCCGGGACCTGTGTGGACAGGGCGTCACCAAGGCATCTACCGCTTTCTTAGGGGACTTTATTTGTTAAGTTAAGTTAAGTCAAGGAAAGTCCCACACAAAATGAACACCGACCTCCCGAGAAACCGACGGGTTCCAGGGGTCTGGACATGGAGTGACATTTCGTGTCTGGTCAGGACCGGGTTTTGACCTCGTAGCGCAGGATGAGATCAGTGCCGGGGTAGCGAGTCCGGGTGGCGGTGAGGTGCTCACACAGCTCGGCGATGGCGATCGTGGCACGCCGGGTTGGTAGGGGTCCAACCTGACGGTGAGGACACTGTCGTGGGGGTCGATGTCGCCGCTGCCGGTTAACGCGGCTCTTCGAAGTTAACCGGGCAGAGCGGCTTTCCTGGCTGTTTCCCGTCGGTGTTGGCGGGTGCAGGCCCAGCGTATGCGTCGTCGCTGGTTGATCGGGTTTCTGAACCCGAAAGCGTTCCTGCCCTCGTGTTTGGCGAGCCGGTTGTAGCCTTCCGACCTCGAGTTCGAGTACCCGGTCTGCAGGCCTGCCAGGACGGCTGGCCACCACTTGTCGACGGTCGTGGCCAGGCGGTGGACCTCGGGTGCGGTGGACGCCGCGGCGTGGTCGTAGAAGCTCGATAGGCGCCTGGAGATCTCGCGTCGGCCGGGGTGGGTCCCGATCTACCGAGCCGGCGGAATCCCGACCGAGCCCACCAGCGGTTCTGGGTTCGGTCCGACGGCCCGAGTCTTCGGTCGTACGCGGGACTGCTTCCGGGGCTGGCATCGGCCGAGCGGCCCGGGTGGGATGAGCTGATCGGTGAGACACCTCGGACGCACGATGTCGGTGTGTTGACACCCGGCCGATCGCGTGGCTCCACAGCACGAACGTCTCGCCGCCAGCCTGTCGTGTGTCGATCGACCGGCGATCGAGTTGGGATCTGCCACTGATCGTGGCTGCAGGGGGGTCCTGGGAGCGTTCGCCCAGCGAGATCTTTGTGACCCGCTGGATCTGGCCCGGTTGGAGCAGGTATGCGATCTTCGCCGCGCTGAGCAACTCGAGCGCCGCGAGCCGGACGGCGTACTCGTCCGGTTCATTGACGTGAGCACGTGCTGCGTAGTTGGCCCCACTTTCTCCCTGGGCAGCGCGGGCGTCGAAGTGCTGGTCGATCCACGATGGGCAATACCGACCGGCCCTTTGCCTGGCTGATGCTCGGCGGTCTCGTCTCGACGTCGAGGTTGAGTGCTCGGGCTGCTGGGACAGCAGCAGGGCGGCGAGTCGACGGGCCCTTGACTCCTGGGGGAAGGGGTAGGAGACTCCGAACTACTTACTTCAGTCTGTAACGAAAGTACCGTTGGATCGGGTCGACGACCGGTCCGATGGGTCCGTGGCATTTGAAGGGTCAATGATGATCTTCAAAGAATGAATGCGTTCGAGTGCGGGTCCGGGTGGGCTCCCGGTCGCGACAGAACCCCCGGTCCGAGCCGCCGGTCCCGATAGGCGCGGGCAGAAAGAATGCGCACCGTCGACAATGTCGGTATGGCCGTCCAGACCGAACCAGAAGACTTTCGTCCCGGTAGACCTGATATTCCACCCCGGAACGCCCGCTGCGGGCGTCCCACCTGCAGTCAGGAGATATCATGAACAACCCGAATCAAGCGGAACCGGATTTCCTTGCCGACGGCAGGCTGTCGAGGCGAAACATCATGCTCGGCGGGGGACTGGGCGCGATAGCTCTGGCGGGAATGGTTCTTGCTGCTCCTGGCACAGCCCAGGCCTCGGAGAACATTCAACGTCCCACGAAGGTTCCGGGTCGGGGACCTGGGCCGATGCCGGCCTCGTTCGTCCAGGTAAAGGGTGGTGAGTTCGCTCGGGACGGAAGACCGTGGCGTTTCGGTGGCACCAATTGCTACTACCTGCACGCAAGCTCGCACTACATGATCGACAGCATGCTCAACAACGCGGCCGTGATGAAGATGCAGGTGGTGCGCGCCTGGGCCTTCAATGATGACCCGAACCAGTCCAACGCCTTGCAGCCTGCGCCCTACACCTACCCGGAAGACAACTACGACTCGCTCGACTACACGGTCTACAAGGCTGGCCAGCTCGGGTTGAAGCTCGTGCTGCCGCTGGTCAACAACTGGCCCGACTACGGCGGGATGAAGCAGTACGTCTCCTGGTTCCTGGGCTTACCGGACGACTCGTACGGCGACGGGGTCAACCACGACCGGTTCTACACGGACGACAAGATCCGCAAGTGCTACCTGGCCTATGCCGACCATGTGATCAACCGTAAGAACCGCTACACCGGGCTGCGTTACCGGGACGATCCGACGATCATGACCTGGGAGCTGGCCAACGAACCTCGCAACCGCTCCGACAAGTCAGGAGCACCGGTCCTTGCCTGGGCCGACGCGGTCAGCCGGCACCTCAAGACGAGTGCGCCCCGGCAGCTCGTGGCGATCGGCGACGAGGGGATGGGTATGGAGCGGGCCGGGTCCAGCGACTACCCGTACAGCAACTACGAGGGCAATCGCTGGCTGGATCTCACCCGGTTGCCCGCCGTCGACTACGGCACGGTGCACCTGTACCCGTTTGGCTGGGGAGAGGTGCCGTCCAACGGCGTCGACCCCGTTGCCTGGGGCAAGCAGTGGATCGCGGACCACATCGCCGCCGGCAAGAAGTTGGGAAAGCCCGTGGTGCTCGAGGAGTTCGGTTTGCAGATCGACGCCACCAAGGGCGTGCCGAGCGAATCCGCGCGGGATGCCGGTTACGACGCCTGGCTGACGACGGTTGAGTCGTCCCAGGGCGCCGGTACGCAGTTCTGGATCTTGACTGCCCTGACCGATGCCGGGATCAACTATCCGGACTACGACGGATTCCGCATCGTCTATCCCAGCTCAACGGCCAACCTGTTCACCAAGCATGCCGTGCAGCTGGCCGCCACGGTCAGCAGCTAGGCGATTCTGGTCTCCGGTGCCTGTGGGAGGGCCCGAGCCATCACCTTCGGGCAACGTCAGAACACGTGACCAGCTCATCCGAACTGCATTCATGAGGCCGCATAGCAGCGGCCAGAGACCCAGAACCGGGGACAGACAGTTGATGAACGTGCTCAGTCGAGTCCGACGCGTAAACCCTGCCTTCGCCGCCGCGGCGATGGTCAGCAGCCTGATCCTGTTGGCCGGTGGTCTGACGCTCGCCGGCCCGGCCGGCGCCGAGCAACAGTCGGCGCCGGCCCTTGGGCCGCCGGCCAGCTGGGCGGGTGCCTGGACCTCCGGTCAGCAGGCGCTGACCGGCACCGGCTTTGCGGACCAGACGCTACGTCTGCTGGTTCATCCGACGCTGAGCGGCTCCGTTCTGCGGATCCGCCTCGCCAACACGTTCGGGGGTAGCGATCAGACCTTCGATGCGGTCAGCGTCGCGGTGGCCACGTCTGCCGCCACCGCGGACCTCGTGCCGGGCAGCGTGCGCACCGTCCGCTTCGGTGGGGCGACGTCGGTCACCATCGCCGCCGGTGCCCGGGCGATCAGCGACCCGATCTCCCTCGCGGTCAAGTACGGGCAGACCCTGGCCGTCGACCTGTACGTGAGCTCGACCGGACCGGGTGCTGTGACCGGCCACGTCAGCGCTGGGCAGGAGTCCTTCACCGCTACCGGAAACCAGGTGGGAAAGCCGACCGGAACCGCGTTCACCGGGCAGCTGTCGTCCTGGTACTGGCTCGACGGCGTGGACGTACGCTCCGCTCGCGGTGCCTCCGGCAGCGTGGTTGCTTTCGGCGACTCCCTCACCGACGGTGCCTATTCGTCGTACAACGGCAACAAGCGGTGGACGGACGACCTGGCGGCCCGCCTGCAGGCCCTTCCGGGATCTCGCTCGGTAGGCGTCCTGAACGAGGGGATCGGCGGCAACCGGGTGCTCGCGTTCCGCGGAGACTGCTGTGGAAACGGAACAAGTGAGTCGGCGTTGGCCCGGCTCGATCGTGACGCGATCGCACAAACCGGTGCCCGCACCCTGATCATCGCAGATGGCATCAACGACATCGGGTACAACGCCGCCGCCCCGGCACTGATCCAAGGCCTGAACCAGCTCGTCGTCCAGGCCAAGTCCGCGGGCCTGACCGTGATCGGAGCCACGATCACGCCGTACGGCTGCCCGGGAGGGTGCTTCGGCCCCGCCCAGGAGGCCACCCGTCAGGCGGTCAACGTGTGGATCCGGACCAGCGGGGCGTTCGACGGCGTCGTGGACTTCGACCGAGCGGTCGCTGATCCCACGCAGCCGAGCAGGGTGTCCCCGACCTACGACGCCGGGGATCATCTGCACCTGAACGACTCGGGCTACGCCGCGCTCGCCGCGGTGATCGACCTTCGCCTCCTGCACTGAGCCGGTGCCCGGCCCCATCGATCAGGTGGGATTCGCCGGGGCACCCGTCTCGATGCCGGCACAGCGCCGCCGCCCGTCGTGGAGAGTGTCCACAGCGGGCGGCGTCGGTACTGCGGGGCCGCTTGGGCCCGTGGAACGACGAGCGGCCGATCTACTTGCTGGCGTCGCCCTGGACGCTCGCGTCGACCGTGACCGCGCCGCCGTTGACGTCCTTGGCGACCTGTGCCACGAGGGTGGACGCGTCCGGCACGGCGCCGGTCATATCGTTCTTGGCCGCGTCAGCCGCGGCGCGCGCGGTGCTCACGGCGCCGTCGACGTCGGACTTCGTGTTAGTGACGAGGCCCTTCGTGTCGCCCGTTGTGTCGGTGACGAGGCTCTTCGTGTCGGCCTTCGTGTCGGTGGTGACGTCCTTCGCGGCGGCTTGCAGGCCGCCGATGTCTTCGCGGACCGACTTGACGGCCGGCTCCACGACAGCGACCGACTTCGTGTCGGGAACGAACTGGTGTGCGACGGCGGGGGCTCCGCCGACGGCGCCGGCCGCGCCTGCTGCCACGGCCAGACCGACGATGGCCTTGCCGGCGACGTTCAGGCCGGCTAACTTGGTCAGGACGGCGGCGAGTGCAGTGGTGCTCATGTGTTTCTCCTCCAGCTTGGGAACCACGTCCAGCGGACCCGGCCCCTCGTGGTGCGGCACGGGTGCCGCTCTCAACGGGGGTTATCGCCGGACGCCGTCCCAGGGTTAAGCCGGTCCGTCTTCACAGCGGCCGAGTCCTTGCCGAACGTCTGGCTGATTTGGGCAGCAGCAAGGAGGCGCTGAGATTTCTGACGTACGAGATGGAAGCAGCCGTTGGACTCTCGAAGCTCCATCCCGCGATGCTTTCGGCTCGTCTCACCCGGGCAGCACTGCTTGCGGAGTGCGAGCAGTAAGCAGACGCGTTGGATCTCGCTACAGAGTCGATTCATGATTTGAAGCGGGCCGTGCGCTCCTCTGACCCCGCGCTCATTCGTGCCGAGCTAAACGCGGCGGAAATTGAAGTGCGAGCTGGTCACATCAGACCGGACTTCCGCAGTTCGTAGGCATATTCGGGGTTTCGGGAAGGTGTTTTGCCTGCTCAGGCCGGACTTCCGCAGATGATAGGCACACGATCGCCTGAATATGGGCGCTGACCTGCGCAAACGCGGTTCTGGTGGGTTGGGGTCGTGTTACTACAGCCTGTTTGGGTCTCGGGGGGTTTGCTCAGCTGCTGGGGTGGTGAAGTCGAAGAACCGTGGTGGTTCGGGCAGCTCGAGGGCGTCCAGGATGGTCTTCTGACCGGGTGTCAGTGCAGAGCGTTGGGCGATGGTGCCGTGTGGGGTGGCCAGGGTGACCAGGTGCATCCGGTCCAGCTCGTGGCGCAGGTTGCGCCAGGTGTCGCCGGTGGTGTTCTCGGCGACCCGGATCAGTAGCAGCGC
>Ga0208079_1001046_pt1 | contig 14895 bp, 9 predicted proteins | sample NGESurdeep092012_5_FD_184474 | JGI IMG/M metagenome (GOLD analysis project Ga0208079, IMG submission 184474) | Arctic peat soil microbial communities from Barrow, Alaska - NGEE Surface sample 210-2 deep-092012 (SPAdes) | ecosystem: Environmental > Terrestrial > Soil > Wetlands > Peat ... | reverse complement strand
CCGCACCGCACGGACCAGATTCTCCACGTATCGCTGACCCCGCAGCAGGCCGAACCGTATTACGAACAAAACGATATCCTGGGCGCTCTGATGCGCAAATGGGAACGGCAAGGCTGGCTCTCCGAGATCGACCAAAAACGTATCCTGTGCTGCCTGCAGAATATGCGCATGCTCTGCAATTCCACGTTTCTCTTCGACAAGCAAACCAACCATTCGCCCAAACTCGCCGAGTTTCGCGAGATCGTCCGCGAGCTGGTGATTGAAGAGGGCCGCAAGGTGGTGGTGTTCAGCGAGTACGAGCGCATGACCCACCTGGCCGGCGAAGAACTCAAAAAGCTGGGGCTCGGATTCGTCTCTCTGCACGGCGGAGTGCCCTCGCGAAATCGGGGCGCCCTGATGGAGAAATTCCGGCACGATGCCGAGTGCAAGGTATTTCTCTCGACCGACGCCGGCGGCGTGGGACTGAATCTTCAGACGGCTTCGGCGGTGATCAATTTTGAGCCGCCCTGGAACCCGGCGCGCCTGGAGCAGCGCATCGGCCGGGTGCACCGGATGGGACAGGCGCATCCAGTCCACGTAGTTCACCTGCTGACCAAAGACAGTATCGAAGAGCGTGTGTGGGAAACGCTGAAACTGAAGAAATCCCTCTTCGCGGGTGTGTTTGATTCACCAACCGGCGAGGTCAGCTTCGCGGCGCTGGGACGAAAGAGTGTCCTCCAGACGATGAAAGAGATCTTTGCCAATCAACCTGGCCGTCCAAAACCTATCATCGACCAGGCCCCGCCCAAGGCCGTTCCCGCGGGGTCCGCCGCGGTGCCCACGCCTGCCGCGCCGCCTCAGCCCGTCGTGCCCACGCCTGCCGCGCCGCCTCAGCCCGTCGTGCCCACGCCTGCCGCGCCGCCCACCGCTGCCGCGCCGCCTCAGCCCGTCGTGCCGGGGCCCGCGGCGCCAGCGCACGGCTTTGAACAGACCGCGGGTGGGTTGATCGAAACCGGATTGCGCTTCCTCGAATCGCTGGCCGCGATTGTGCAGAGTGCTCCGGCCGGCACGGCGGAGCAGCCCATCGGACAACGCCTGTCGAGCCTGGTATCGCACGATCAAAACACCGGACGGAAGACGCTTTCGATTCCGCTCCCGCAATCGATCGACGAGGATCGCCTCGCGCGCGCCATCGCTGGCGTGCTGAGCGCCTTTGGCCGGTCGGCTTAGGGACCACGCAAAAATAACTTCGCATTTGGCTACTTGCCTCCGTGGCGCAGGCACTCGTGCCTGCCGCGTCCCGACTCATCGGGGCGCCTGCCGCACGCGCACGAAAGCGCGTCCCGAAGAGTCGGCACGCCGCAGACTGAGAGTCCGCTCCACGGTGGCCTGGGACCACGCCGGGCGGTAAGCTGGTCTTGTGGTGGGATGCGAATGATGGCCGGCGTGTCGCCCAGGGTGATTCTCCTGCCGGGCCTTCTGATGGCGCTGGCCGCGAGCGCGTCCGATGGCGTGGAATCCCGCCAGAGCCAGGCGCCAATCCCGCCGCGGGCACGCGCCACAGCGGCCATCACGATCGATTATCCGGAGGAAGGATCGATTTTCCCGCCTGAGATCACGCCCCCGACGTTCCTTTGGCGCGATGGCGGGAAAAGCGCCGTCTTCTGGCGGATCGACGTCTCGTTCGGCGATGGCCCGGCCACGCTTCACGCGACGTCCAGGGGCGAGCGCTTGCGCATTGGCAGGATCGATCCGGATTGCGTCGCCGACACCAACCAGCCGCCCAAGCTCACGCCCCAACTGGCGGCGGCGCATTCCTGGACGCCCGACCTGGTAACGTGGCAAGCCATCAAGCGGCATTCGGTCGCGAGCGCCGCCACGGTGACCATCACCGGCTTTCGTGGTGACGCCCCGGAGCAGGCCGTCTCCCGTGGAAAGGTCGCCATGCGCACTTCAAAGGACGCGGTAGGCGCGCCCATCTTCTATCGCGACGTGCCGCTGATGCCCTCGGAGCTGGAAAAAGGCGTGATCAAACCGCTGGCCGCGGAGGCCATCCCGCTGGTCGCCTGGAGAGTTCGCAACGTGGGCGAAGTCCGCAGCCGGGTGGTGATGGACAACCTGCCGCTGTGCGCCAATTGCCATTCCTTCTCCTCAGACGGCAAGACGATGGGGATGGATCTGGATGGCCTGCAGGGTAACCGGGGGATGTACATCCTGGCGCCGGTTGCGCCCGAGATGGCAATCCGCCAGCAGGACTTGATTCAGTGGAGTTCGCCGGAAGGCAAGCTGAAGGGCAACGTCCGGGTTGGCTTCATGTCGCAGGTCTCCCCGGACGGGCAGTACGTGGTCACCACGGTCAACCCGGCCTCGATGGCTGCCACTTCGCAAGAGCCCCCCAGCAACTATTACGTGGCCAATTTCAAGGACTACCGGTTCCTCCAGGTGTTCTATCCTACCCGCGGGATTCTGAGCTGGTACAGCCGCCAAACGGGAGTGCTGCAGCCCCTGCCCGGCGCCGATGACCCGCAATATGTGCAGATGGGCGCCGTGTGGGCCCCCGGCGGAGAGTACCTGGTATTTGCCCGCGCCCAGGCCACGGACCCCAATCCGCCGGGTGTGCCGCTGGCGCAATTCGCCAACGACCCGAACGAGCTCCAGCTCAAGTACGACCTCTACCGGGTTGCGTTCCACAACGGCCAGGGAGGCACAGCGGAGCCGATCCCCGGCGCGTCGCGCAACGGCATGAGCAACACGTTCCCCAAGGTGTCGCCCGACGGACGATGGATCGTGTTCGTGCAATGCCGGAATGGGCAGCTCATGCGTCCCGACAGCCAGTTGTACATTGTGCCCGCGGGGGGCGGGCGGGCGCGGCGTATGCGGTGCAACACACCCCGCATGAATTCGTGGCACAGCTTTTCGCCCAATAGCCGCTGGCTGGTGTTTTCGTCAAAAAGCAGGTCGCCCTACACGCAAATGTATCTCACGCACATCGACCCGGACGGCAACGACAGCCCGCCCATTCTGATCGAAAACGCAACCGCGGCCAACCGCGCGGTGAATATTCCGGAGTTTGTGAACATTGCGCCGGATGGCTTGCGGCAAATCGGCGGGCCCGTGGTCGATTATTACCGCCTGTTCAACAGCGCGGCATACCTGCAGAGGACGAGATCGTACGAGGCGTCCGCCGCGAAATGGAGGAGAGTCCTGGAACTGAGCCCCGATGACGAAACCGCCCACCGCAACCTGGGAACCGTGCTGCTCATGACCGGCCACCGGGAAGAATCCGCGGCGCATTTCCGGAAAGCGTCCGAGATCAAGCTCCGCGCGGCCCTGGAGGCCGATCCCACGTCCGCCCGGGGATTCAACGATCTCGGCGTGCTGCTGGTCCAGACGGGGCGCCTGGAGGAAGCCGTGGCGCAATTCGAGAGAGCGGCCGGACTGAAGCCGGATTTCGCCGCGGCGCACGCCAACCTCGGCGGCGCGCTGGCCAAGGTTGGGAGGCTGGACGAGGCGCTCATTCAATTGCGCAAAGCGCTGGAGTCGGACGCCGGGTACGCGCCCGCGCACTACTATCTGGGGTTGGTTTTGAGCCAGCGGGGGGATGCGCCGGGAGCCATCCGGGAATGGCGGAGCGCGCTCGAGCTCGACCCAAAATATGCCGAAGCCCACGATAGCCTGGGGGCCGCGCTTTATGCCCAAGGGCGGACCGCGGAGGCCCTGGCACACTGGCGCGACGCTATCCAACTGCAACCCAACGACGCACTAGCCTTGCGGCGGGCGGCCTGGGTACTGGCGACCTCGCCCGATGCCACAATCCGCCACGGCGGCGAGGCGCTGGCGTTCGCCGTACGAGCGGTTGAGATCTCCGGCGGAAACGACGCGCGGCTGCTCGACACGCTCGCGGCGGCGTACGCCGAGAAGGGGCAGTTCGCCAACGCGGCACTGACGGCGCGCAGGGCTCAGGCACGTGCTACCGAAGAGAACCAGCCCGCGCTGGCGGACGACATCGGGATCCGGATCAAGTTGTACGAAGCGGAGCAGCCGTTTCGCGAGCGGTGACCTTTGGGTTAACGCTGCCCCTTTTCCGTGATCTGGCGAAACACGCGGAGCAGGTTGCCGCCCAGGAATTTGCGGATCCGCTCTTCGGAGTAGCCGCGGCGCAGCATGGCGTCGGTAATCATCGGCAGATCGCGTATGTCGCGCATGCCGCGCGGCAACGGCGGACCACCATCGAAATCGCTGCCCAGGGCGACGTGGTCTTCGCCCACCAAGTCTATGGCGCGGCCAACCACGCCGACCCAGTCGTCCACGGTCATTCGAATATCCCGCGGAATCTCGGCGGGCAGCATGGGAAACTGCGGCCCGACGATTTTGTCGAGCTCGTCAATCGGAACCTGCGTACCGCGCCGCAAGATGTCGGTGGTGTCCCAGAACGCTTTGCCGGCATGCGCGGCGCCCCAGTCGAACGCCTTGCGGTTGTGGAACTCGTTGCCGAGTTGGAAGCCGATCACACCGCCCTTGGCCGCCAACTTCTTCAGCAGCGAGTCCGGCATATTGCGGGGAATGTCATTGACGGCGCGCAGTCCGTGATGGGTGGCCACCACCGGGCCGGCGCTCGCGTCGATGGCCGCCGAGATTGCCTCATCGGAAGCGTGCGACACGTCGATCACCATGCCGAGGCGGTTCATTTCGCGAATCACCGCGCGGCCGCGATCGTTCAACCCGTGCCATAACGGCCGCGAGCAGCAGGAGTCCGCATAGTTGCTGGTCCAGTTGTGCGCCGAAAGCTGGACCGAGCGCAGCCCCAGGCGGTACATCTGCCGGATCACGGCCGGGTCGCCGTCCAGATCGAAGCTGCCTTCGATGTCGAGGACGGCGGCGATCTTGCCGCTCGCGTGAATGCGTTCGATGTCCGAGGCGGTGCGGGCGATTTCGATGCTCTGGCTGTTGCGGCCGATCTGTTCGAGGGCGCAATCCAGCATGCGCAGCGCCTGTTTGGTTTCGAGGCGGGCGGGATAGTAGTCCTCGGTCACGAAGATGGAAAAGAAGAGCGCGCCGAGTCCGCCTTCTTTGGCGCGCGGCAGGTCGAACTGGCCGTCGGCCTTCCGCTGGCCGATGTCGCCGCCGTGATAGAACTCGCGATCCACGGCGTGAACGTGGCCATCGAAGACCAGCGCGCGGGCGTGCACTGCGCGGGCGCGTTCGGAAACGGCCGTGCCGTCCGGGGTCTGCGCGCCCAGCCAGACCGCGGCGGCCGCCAGACAAACCAATCCGCACGCCGCTGGCATATAATCGTAGCTACCCGGGAATCCTCCCATGAGCAGTCTGATGCGTCCAAAGCTCGCCGCCATTGTCACCGCCTATTTCAAATACTCGCACGCGCAACACATCGTCGACCGCCTGCTGGATGGTTACGGCTGGAACGGTACGCACCATTATCCTCCCATGGATCTGGTGTCGCTCTATGTCGATCAAACCGGCTCGAACGATCTGAGCCGCGAGCGCGCGTCGCGGCACTCCGGCATGAAAATCTATCCGACCATCGCGGAAGCCCTGACTGCCGGCGGAAGCAAACTGGCGGTGGATGGCGTGGTGATTGTGGGCGAGCACGGCAATTACCAGCGCAACGAAAAAGGGCAGACGAAATACCCGCGCTACGAGTTTTTCGAACAGGTGGTGAAGGTATTTCGCGATAGCGGACGTTCGGTGCCGGCCTTCAGCGATAAGCACCTCTCGTGGAATTGGGAGTGGGCGCGTAAGATGTACGACACCTCCCGCGAAATGGGGTTTTCGTTCATGGCCGGTTCCAGTCTGCCGGTGACATGGCGTACGCCCTCCGTCGAGATGCCCCTGGGAGCGCACATCGGCGAGGCGCTGTGCCTGTGCTACGGCGGCGTGGACAGCTACGACTTCCACGGTCTGGAAACCGTCCAGTGCATGGTGGAGCGGCGGCGCGGCGGGGAGACCGGGGTCGAGTGGATCCAGGCCTACCGCGGCGACAAATTCTGGGAGGCGCTACGCCAGGGCGTCTGGCCCAAGCCGCTGATGGATGCCGCACTTTGCCGCAGCCACACGCTGGTGCCGGCGCGGGCGGGCTTCAACCATGTTTTCCCGGCCGTTGAGGATATGCGGCGGCTGGTGAGAGATCCGGTAGCATATCGCTACCAGCACGCCGATGGCCTGAAGTGCACCGTGCTGCTGATGAACGGACTGGTTCGGGACTTCAACTTCGCGGCCTACGTGAACGGCCGGAGCGAACCGTGGTCCACCCAACTGTACCTGCCGATGCCGGATGGCCGGACCACACTCGCCGATTTCTTCAGCCCGCAGGTGAATCACTGCGAGACGATGTACCTCTCCGGCAAGGCGGCCTATCCGTTGGAACGGACGCTGCTCACCACCGGGCTGACCGCGGCCGGCGTGGAGAGTCTGTTCCGCGGGCAGACGCGTTACCTCACGCCGCATCTCGCCATCCGCTACCAACCCACCAAAGAGTCCACCTTCTGGAGAACATGACGATGCTGACGCGACGCAGCTTTCTTCAGACCACCACCCTGGCCGCCGCGGCCCCCGCGAGCCAACCGAAGCGCATCGCGATCGTCGCGACCGTATACCGCCTGCTCTCGCATGCCCAGCACATGGGCGACCGCTTCCTCGTCGGCTACCCATATGGCGGCGTCTGGCACAAACCCGACATGAAGGTGGTGTCGCTTTACGTGGACCAGAAGCCAGCGGGCGACCTGAGCGGCGACCGCGCCCGCGAATTCGGATTCCAGGTCTATCCCACCGTCGCCGAAGCCCTGCGCTGCGGCGGCAAGGAACTGGCTGTGGATGCGGTGCTGATCGTCGCCGAGCACGGCAATTACCCGCGCAACGAAAAGGGGCAAACGCTGTATCCGCGCTATGAGTTCTTCGAGCAATGCATCCAGGTATTCGAGCAGGGCGGCCGCGCGGTGCCCGTCTACAACGACAAGCACCTTTCCTACAGCTTCGAGAAGGCCAAAGCGATGGTGGACGCTTCGCGGCGCCTGCGGTTTCCGATGCTGGCCGGATCGTCCCTTCCGGTGACCTGGCGGCTGCCGGCGATCGACCTGCCGCTCGGCTGCAAGATCGAGGAAGCGTTAATGGTGGGTGAAGGCGGGAGCGACGCGATGGACTTTCACGCGCTGGAAGGCATGCAATGCATGGTGGAGCGGCGGAGCGGCGGCGAGACCGGCGTGAAGGCCGTGCAATTGCTGGAAGGCGACGCCGTCTGGAAGGCCGGCGATGAGGGCCGCTACTCGAAGGCATTGCTGACCTCGGCGCTCTCGCGCAGCGACACGCCGCTCGGGCTCACCGTAGAAGACGGCCGCACGCAAGACCTGGTGGCGTCGGGCCAGTTGCGGGTGCTGGCGAAGAATCCGGCGGCCTACTTCATTGAATATCGCGATGGTCTCAAGGCGGCCATGCTGATGCTCGACGGGGCCATCAAGGATTTCAATTTCGCGGCGCGCTTGAGCGGCGTCCAGCAGATCCAATCCACCCAGTTCCTGCTGACTCCGGAGCCGAACGTCACTTACTCCGCGTGTCTGATGCACAAGGTGGAGCAACTGATCGAAAGCGGAGCGGCGCCCTATCCCGTGGATCGCACGCTGCTGGTCAGCGGCATGCTGGAAAGCTGCCTGACGTCGAAACTCCAGGACCATCTACGGCTGGAGACGCCGCACCTGAATGTCGCCTACCAGGCGCCGCGCCAATCGCAGTTCGCGCAGGCGTAAGGAGGTTAACCCATGCACTGGCTGCTCACTTTCCTGCTGTTTCTGGCTGCCGCCGACCCCGCCGCCGTGCTCGAGAGCACTTACTCCCGCCGCGATTTCGATCTCACGGCCGACCCGAATTCAGAATTGTGGGCCACCGCGCCTCACGTCACGGCGGACCGTAACTATCTGGGTCAACTTATCCCCGGGGCGCCCACCGGAATCCGCTCGCGGTGGAGCGATCGGTATCTCTACTTACTTTTCATCTGTCCCTATGACGAGTTGAATCTGAAGCCCGATCCCAACCCCGCCGCCGAAACCCCGGAGTTATGGAAGTGGGATGTTGCCGAAGCCTTCATCGGAAGCGACTTCGAGCACATCGCCCGGTACAAGGAACTCCAGGTATCGCCGCAAAGTGAGTGGGTGGATCTGGAGATCGATCGCGACAACCCGAAGACCCAGGCGGGGATGGCCTGGAACTCGGGCTACATGGTCAAAGGCCGCATCGATGCGCAGCACAAGGTCTGGTATGGCGAGATGCGCATCCCATTTGGCGCCATCGATGGGCGCCCGCCGCAAGAGGGCCGCGAACTGCGCATCGGTCTGTTCCGCATCGCCGGCGCCGGCCAGAAGAAGGCCTTCTATGCCTGGCGCCCTCCCCTGGGGACCTCCTTCCACGTACCCCAGGCGTTTGGCCTCCTCCGGCTGCGTTAATTCCCCGGCGGGCTACTTGGGCACTTTGGTGGATTGCGACGCTACGGCTCTCCACTTGCCGTTCTGCTTTACGAACACATCGGTCCAGATATACTTCCCACTGGTATCTTTGCCGTTTTCCGCACTCTTCTCGGTGTCGCTTCCGGTCACGACGGCGGTGTTACCGAAGATACGAACCTTCATGGGGCCCATTTCAAAGCTGTCCAACGAATTGCCAGGCGCTTTCAGGTCCGCCAGAGCCTTGGCCTTGTCCGGCGTCTTGCCGTCCCAGCCCAGTCCCACCCAGCCGTCGGCGAGAATATCCCCCAGCTTTTCCGCGTTCTTGGCCTTCACGGCATCCGTCCAATCGTTTTCGATCTGCTTGAGCTCATCCGCGGCAGCATTGCCCGAAGCTGCCGGCTTCTTCGCATCCACGGCCTTGTTTTGGGCCTGTGCGAGTGGCGTTCCGGCGCAGAGCGCCATCATCAACAGCGTTCCCATCGGTAGTTTCATTGAGTCGTCCTTTTTGGTTAGTGTTGACCGGGATTTTCTATTTCCCCCTCCCCGGTGCAATGTAGTATATACCAGCGTGCCTCTTTTGGATCTCGTGGAATGCAAGTTTATTTTTTGCCTCAAAGATCAGGTCCCTTTATTGGGATCCCGGCGGGAGGTTTGACCCGGGTGCCCTCGTGTTGTACACTCACCACCGTGGATAGACGAATCTTTCTGCAAGTGGCTGCCGCCGCCCCGCTGCTCGCCAGTCCAGCGGACGAACCCACCTATCGCGTGGTCACCGCGTATAAACCCGCGGCGCAGCCTGGGATGCCCGGACCTTATCCGGGCCAGGTGGTCAGAGTCCATTCGGAGAACTCGATCGACGCCGGTTCCGGCAAGGTGAATCGGGAACTGGTCAAGCAGATGCTCTCTAGCGGCATGAAGACGCTCACCGGCGATGCCCGCCAGGAAGACGCCTGGGCGCGCTTCATTTCGCCCAAAGACGTGGTCGGTATCAAGGTGAACTGCTCGGGAGCGCCCCAAATCCGCTCCAGTCCGGAAGTAGTGGCAGGCATCGCCGAAAACCTGATTGCCGTGGGCGTGCCGGCCAAACAGATCTACGTGTACGAGCGTTTCGAAAACCAGATGCAGAGCGTGGGCTACGGCAAGTACTTGCCCGCGGGGGTGAACATTTTTGCCGCGGAGACTACGCGCAGTTCGATTCTCAACTACGATCCGAAGACTTATGTCGAAACCAGTTTCTTCGGCGAAGACGATACCCGGTCGAACGTGGTACGGCTGGTCTCGGAGACCTTCACCAAGATCGTCAACGTGCCCAACCTGAAGGAGCACCAGGCGTCCGGCGTAACCGGCTGCCTGAAGAACATCGCCTACGGCAACTTTTCGAACGTCGCCCGTTCGCACAACTCCGAGAAGACCCACACCAAGTCATTTATCGGGGTCCTCGCCGCCGTCGAACCGGTGCGCTCCCGCGTGGTGTTGCATATTATGGATGGCTTGCGCGGAGTCTGGCACGCCGGCCCGTTCAGCGATCTGCCGCAATTCCGCTTTTATCCCAAACAGATGATGTTCGGCACGGACCCGGTGGCCATGGACCACAAACTCATCGAATTGATCGAGGAGAAACGCAAGGCCGAAGGCGCCATTACCATCTTCGACCGTTCGATGTCCCATGTGGGGAAGGATAATACCAACCCGAATACCAATCACTACATCCGCGAGCCCGGCCACGTCGAGTACGCGTCGACACTCGGGCTGGGTGTCTTCGACGCCGCCAAGATCAAACTCAAGGTGATCGAGCTGTGATGCTTCTCTTGCTGGCGGCTTTGCCGGCGCTGTTCTGGGATGGCGCGGCGGACACCGCGCCCGCGTTGCGCGATGCCGGAATCCACCAGATCCTGGTGCCGGCGGCGCGCCTGGCCTCGTGGAAGAACGTTCCCGAAATTACGGCGGAAGCGGCCGACATCGAAGGCGCGGTGAAGTTGCTCCCGCCCACGGTGAATTACCGAATGAATGTGGCGTCGGCGACGAGCGCTCCCTGGTTAGTGGCCAACGGCTGGAGGTTTATCCGCCGGCCTCAGGGCCGTTTCTATTACGACGTCACCGGCAAGCAGGCGGCGCTGGCCGCGGCCGAAGCTTTCTGTTATGGCGCCAATGCCATGATCCGGACCGATGCCGCCGGGCTCAAGCCCCTGGCGGAGATGCTCGGTTTTCTGCGCACGATCACGGGCGAGCCGTTGCCGCCGGTGGCCGACATCGGGTACATCGACGATGGCTCGGCGGCATCCGGCGAAGTGATGAATCTGCTGGTGCGGGACAATCTGCTGTTTCAGTTGGTGGCCTCACCGGACCGGCGCCTGAAGTTGAATGTAAAACTCGGCACCCGGGAGTATCCTCTGGAGGACGCCAGGAACCCGGGTACGGTGGCCCACGCGGTGCGCTTCAACCTGACCGATGAAAAACGGTCCGTGCGAATTTATGGCAGCCCTGTAGTGGTCGCCCGGCTTACGGCCTCGGACGGCCACGCCCGGCTGTATTTGTTAAATTATGCGGGGGCGTCCCGGAAGGTGGACGGGATTCGCGTGCGCGTGCTCGGCCACTACTCCAAACACCAGTTGTGGCTGGCGGACGGCGCGGGCGTCGAACTGCTAGACTACAGCGCGGAGCCCGACGCCACCGAGTTCACGCTTCCGGAATTGAAGACTTATGCGGTAGTCGATCTGTCGCGGTGAGTTTAGTTATGCGATTCGTTTCAGATACAGTGCGTCTGACGGTTATGATTTGCATGGCCGGTTATGGGTTCAGCCAGCCCGCCAGCTCGCCCGCCTATGACTTGCTCCTGCAAGGCGGACACGTCATCGATCCGAAGAACGGCATCAGCGCGGTGCGTGATGTTGCCATCAAAGATGGCTTCATCGCGGCCGTGGCCGCGCACCTGGATCCGGCCGCGGCGTTGAAGGTGGTCAACCTCGCCGGCCTGTACGTCACACCGGGGTTAGTCGATATCCACGCGCACGTGTTCACCGGCACCGGGGAGCGCGGCTCTTATGCCGGCGATCTCAGCCTCTACCCGGACGGCTTCACCTTCCGCGTGGGCGTGACTACCGTGGCGGATGCCGGCTGCTCCGGCTGGCGTAATTTCGAAGACTTCAAGGACCGCATCGTCGATCGCTCCAAAACGCGCGTGCTGGCGTTCCTCAACATTGTGGGAAACGGCATGCGCGGCGGGAAGTACGAGAGCGACCTCGCCGACATGGAGGCCGCACCCGCGGCGGAGATGGCGCTGCGCCACAAGGGCCTGATCGTGGGCATCAAAACGGCGCACTACACCGGCCCCGAGTGGACCCCGGTGGAGCACGCCGTGGAGGCGGGCACCATCGCCAAGATACCGGTGATGGTCGATTTTGGTTCCGACCGGCCGGAGCGCCCGATTGCCGAGCTGCTGACCAAAAAGTTGCGCCCCGGCGACATCTACACGCACTGCTATTCCGGGCTGCGTCACGAGCTCGACGAATCCGGCAACCTCAATCCGGGAATGTTGGCGGGGCGCAAGCGTGGCGTCATCTTCGACGTGGGCCATGGCAACGGTAGTTTCGCCTGGCGCGTGGCGGTGCCGGCGCTCAAACAGGGTTTTCTCCCCGACTCCATCTCCACCGACCTGCACGTCGGCAGCATGAACTCCAGCATGAAGGACATGCTGAATGTCATGGATAAATTCCTGGCGATGGGCGTTTCCTTGGATGAGGTGATCCGGCGTTCCACCTGGAATCCGGCGCGCGAGATCCAGCACGAAGAACTCGGCAATCTGTCCGTCGGCGCGCCGGCCGATGTGGCGGTGCTGAGCCGGGAAACCGGCAATTTCGGGTTCACCGACATGTACGGCGCACGGCTTCAGGCAACCCAGAAACTTGTATGTGAACTCACGGTTCGCAACGGCAAGGTGGTCTATGACCTCAACGGCATCACCCGCACCGATTGGGACAAACTGCCGAAAAACTACCTGCAAACCGGGGATCCGCGCTGGGATGGCATTATGCCGCAGAGAAGATCCGCACCGATTCCGCCTCGCGGAGCCAGGTAAGCTCCAGATTTTACGGTTGGAGATGTGGAATCTCCGGGAAACCCGTAGATCTTGGATGAAAACCGGGTGTATACTTATCCCGAGCCAAGTGCCAAACTTGGCTGAAAATGCCGTCCGCGCTAGTGGCTACAGGGGCTCACTGGATGGGGCGGCAAGGGGGAGTTGTGATGCGAAAATTAACGAGCATATTGATCACGGGGCTCGTGTGTCTGAGCCCATGGGCAACCTACGCGCAAGAGGTTAGCGCCGGTATCACGGGGCGGGTCACCGACCCCTCGGGCAGTGCCATCGTCGGCGCCGCCGTGACGGCAAAGGACCAGGATCGCGGCACGGAGTGGCCCACCACAACCAACATGGACGGGATCTACGCGTTCCCGCGCATTCCGATCGGCACGTATTCGCTGAAAATCGAGGCCAAGGGCTTCAAGACTTCCGTACAGTCGTCCCTCACGCTGGAGGTGAATCAGCGCGCGCGCATGGACATAGCGATGCAGGTGGGCGGCATCACCGAGACCGTAACCGTCTCGGCCGAAGCCGCCATACTGCAAACCGAAACCACCCAGGTCGGCTCGGTGATCAGCGCGGACGCCATCTCCAACATCCCGCAGATCAGCCGGAACCCGATCGCCCTGACGCTGCTGGCGCCGGGCGTCACCACACCGAACCCGACGGGCTTCACTAACGGAGTGCGCACGGGCGGCGGCGGCCGTCCCTACGTAAACGGCAATCGGGAAGAGGGCAACAACTTCCTGCTGGATGGTGTGGACAACAACCAGACCACGGATAATCTGTCGGCCTATCAGCCGAACCCCGACGCCATCGCGGAATTCAACATGATCACCAACAACGCCTCGGCCGAGTTCGGGAATTTCCAGGGCGGCATCGTCAATGTGGTGATCAAGAGCGGCACTAACCAGTATCACGGGAATGTGTTCGAGTACTTCCGCAACGACAAGCTCAACGCCAATAACTGGGCGCGGAATTGGACCATCGGACAGAATTTCCGCTCGCCGATCCGCTGGAACCAGTTCGGCGGCACGTTCGGGGGTCCCATCAAAAAGGACAAACTGTTCTTCTTTGCGGATTATCAGGGCTTGCGCCGGGCCACGCCTCCCAGCGTCAACGCCACGATCCTCATGCCCGCGGCATGGCGCAACGGCGATTTCTCCAACCTCCTGGATCCGGTCTACTCCGGTGTGCCCGCGGGAATTCAGTTGTACAACCCGCAATCGTTCAATGCCACCACCGGTGCGCGCAGCCCGTTCCCGAACAATCAGATTCCCGTCAGTCAGATGAATATCGTGGCCAAGAATCTCTTTGCCACTCCCGCCGTTTATCCGCTGCCGTCGCTCTCCCAGGTGCACGTGACCGACAGCAATTACTTCTACACCGCGTCCAGCTACGTCAAGAGCGATCAGGGCGACCTCAAGCTGGACTATAAGGCATCCGACAAGGACGATCTGAGCGCGCGGTACTCCAACGGGCGCCAGGATCAACCGGGCGTCAACTCGGCTCCCTTCCTCTATAACAGCTTCAACATCGCTCCCTTCCAGAACGGCGTCATCAACTGGACGCGGACCATCAGTCCCCGGCTGGTGAATGAGGCGCGCGTCGGAGTGAATAACCTCATGCTGAACAATGGAGGCGCGGATAAAGGGGCGGGCGACATCGCCAGCAAACTGGGCATGCAGAACTCGGGCCCCGGGCTGCTTTCCATCACGGGCTTCGCGTACACTGCCCTCCTGGGTAACGCCAATATCGGCACCCAGCAATTGTTCGCCACCACCACCTACCACTACGCGGACAACTTCACCGTGACTCACGGCCGCCACATGATGAAGATGGGCGCCAATATTCTGCGCCAGGATATGAACGTTTTCTACGCCGGCAACAATGGCCGCAGCGGTTACATGAACTTCGCCGGGCGTTTTACCGCGGCCAACGCCTTCAGTCCCGCGGGCAAACAGGTGGGCGAGGCCGATTTTGTGCTCGGACTGCCAACCGACTACGGACGCGGTCTGCAGAACGGAACCTGGGGCCATCGCGCCACCATCTGGGGCTTCTACTTCCAGGACGATTGGCACGTCACCAACAATCTGACGCTGAATCTGGGGCTGCGGTGGGAATACCACACGCCGCTGGTAGAGGTGAAAGACCGCCAGGCGAACTTTGGCCTGTTCACCGGCCAGTTGGAACTTGCCGGCCAGAATGGCAATAGCCGGGCGCTCTACGCCCCGTACAGGAAGGACTTCCAGCCGCGTATTGGCTTTGCCTACAACCCGGAAATCCTGAGCAAGAAAATGGTGGTTCGTGGCGCGTATACCATCTCCTCGTTCATGGAAGGCACCGGTACCAACCTCCGCCTCCCCTTGAACCCGCCTCTTGCCGCCG
>Ga0208079_1001039_pt1 | contig 14976 bp, 15 predicted proteins | sample NGESurdeep092012_5_FD_184474 | JGI IMG/M metagenome (GOLD analysis project Ga0208079, IMG submission 184474) | Arctic peat soil microbial communities from Barrow, Alaska - NGEE Surface sample 210-2 deep-092012 (SPAdes) | ecosystem: Environmental > Terrestrial > Soil > Wetlands > Peat ... | reverse complement strand
GGACGAGGCCGTGGCCATCGTCGACGCGATTGTCCCGGAGGGCGGACGGGTTCAGCTGTCGTACGGCGAGGAAGACATGGGAGAGTACGTCCGCCAGCTGTGCGCCGACCACCTGATCCACTGCTGGGACCTAGCCGCAGCAACCGGTGGGGACACCTCCTGGACCCCGAGCTCGTTGCCGAGGTTGGCGCCTGGTTCGTCGAACGAGAGGCGATGTACCGCGGCTCCGGTGCCATTGGTCCACGCGCTTCCGGTGCGGGTGACCCGCAGTCGGACCTTCTTGCGGCCTTCGGCCGGACCCCGCAATGGGGTCCAAACCATGCGGTGTTGGCCCGTTTTTCGGCGGCTTTTGGCTCCGGTGACGTCGACGGGATCATGGCGCGGATGAGCGACGACTGCGTCTTCGAGTCGACCGGCCCGTCACCCGATGGCCGACGCTATGAAGGCCAGGCTGCGGTTCGAGCGGTATGGGAGCAGTTTTTCAGTGAAACCAAGGACCCGAAGTTCACCGACGAAGATACATTCCTATCCGGCGACCGGGCCTGCGCCCGGTGGCGCTTCACGTGGACGAGCGACGACGGATCGGAAGGTCACGTCCGTGGAGTCGACGTCATCCGGTTCCGCGACGGGCTCATTTCGGAAAAGCTCTCCTACGTCAAGGGCTGAGCGACCCTCCCATGATGGACGCTAGGTCTGCAGGACCCCTGGCGGACGTGGCAACCGAGACCCGGCCCTCGTGAGTCGGTTCAAGGCACGAGACTCGCTCGACCGGATCTTCGAACTCGGGATCATCCTCAAGGGACTCGACGGGGTCCTGGAAACCATCGGCGGCGTGCTCCTGCTCGCCGTCTCCCCGGCAACGATCAACCGCTTGGTGTCGAGCCTGACCCAGCACGAACTCTCCGAAGACCCCAACGACTTCATCGCCCGCAAAGTGCTGGGCTACGCCCACGACCTGGCCGGCACAGCAGTCTCCTTCGCCGCCGTTTACCTCCTTGTCCACGGCATCATCAAGATCGTGCTGGTCGCCGCACTGTTGCGCAACCAAATATGGGCCTATCCCTGGATGATCGGCTTCTTGCTGCTCTTCATCTTCTACCAGCTGTACCGCATCGTCCTGTCACCCACGTTCGGGCTCAGCGCCCTCACCATCTTCGACGCACTCATCGTCTGGTTGACCTGGCGCGAGTGGCGAGCAACTGAACCGAGTCGGCCGTGACAACGATCCCTAGCTAGGAGAAGTCTCTACGTTGCCGATGTGGTCTCAACCTGGCGGACACACCAGGCATAGAGCGCGTCGTAGACGAACATGCCCCGGTCCAGCAGCACCTGATCGTCGGGTTCGACGTCCAGCCCGCCGACGCCGATGGCCAGAAGACCCGGCCCGAGGGGGTCGGTGTCCGAGTCCGCGGCGACATCGGCCGCGTGCACGATCTTCGCCAGACGGGCCAAGGCGGGATCGGCGCCCAGGTCGTGGGCGCTGATCAGGGTCTCAAAGGTGCACCACTCGCTGGTACCGTCCGGGGACGGTTGGTGGGTGTACCGCGCGCCGGGGGCGTCGAAGGAATACCCCCACTGCTCCGCAGCGGCCATCAGGACCTGGTCTGCGGGGACGTAGATGATCTTGGCGTCGGTGTCGATGAACCGGCGGATCAGCCAAGGGCAGGCGATGCGGCCGTCTTGGGGCGGGCGCGCGTGACCCACTTCATGGTGTCTCCTTGTCATTGGGATGGGGGCGTGGGCGATCAGACGCCACGGTCGGCGGGATGGGCTTCGCTGGTTCTACAACAGCGTCAGGTCGCGATAGCGGAAGGTGGCGGGCCCAGCGCCACAGCGCGACGTCGTACGCGCCCTTGACCACCCCCGCGATCAGCAGCGGCGCGCCGAGAGCGACCTGCTGGACCACGCAGGCGACAAGGGGTCCGAGAGGGCGGACCGTGTATCGCGCGGCGTTGGTCACGGCTGCGGCTGCGGTCCGCTCGCCCGGGGTCACCACGCTCATCACGAGCGCCTGGCGGGTCGGAACGTCCATCTGCGACAGGGATCGTTCGGGCCACCAGCAGCGCGGCCGCGACCGGGAACGATGGGGCGAACGCGATCGAGGCGAGCAGGATGTTGCTGGGCAGGTGGGTGCCGACCATAGTGGCCACCAACCCAAACCGGCGGGCCAGACGCGGGGCGAGCATCACCGAGCCGGCCTGGACCAGCGAGACCGTGAAGAAAAGCCACCCCAGGGACGCGACCGTCACGCCATAGCGTTGGGCGAAGTAGTACGACAGGAACCCTGTTGTCACGAGCCCGCCGCCGGCCACGTCCATGGCGAACAGCGCGGCCAATCGGCGCACCACTGAACGTGATTCGCCCAGCCTGCCTGTTGGGGTAGGGGCCGTGCTGGCCTCTGAGCGGTCGAGGTCGGGATCAGCCGGCGGTGCCTCGACCGCCGGTGACAGCTGCGACGCGAACAGTGCGCCGGTCAGGCCGAAGGGGACAAGAGCCAGGAACAGCCAGACGTTGACTGCGCCACCGGTGCCGACTCGACCCAGACCTGGCGCCGCCGCGGCGAGGGCGCCCAACGCTCCTGCGGCCGCACCGACCGCGTTGTACCTGCCGTAGGCCCGGGCGGTGCGAGCGTCCTCGCCAGCGAGCATGACCTGTTCCAGCGTGGTGGCTGGTCCGTTGTCGACGACGTCGGTGGACAGGGTGCCGGTCAGGGCCACGATCAGCAGCAGCCAGAGCGGGGCTCCGGCGGCGACGACCGCACCGGCAACGGCGACGCCCAGGAAGAACACCGCGTAGCAGCGGCGTCGCCCGACCCGGTCGGCCAGCCGGCCAGCCGGCCGACCACCAGGCTGGCCAGGGCGGTGCCAGCGATCATCGCGGTCAGCACCACGCCGGCTTGCAGGGGGCCGTACCCTCGAGCAGCGAGCAGCGCGCCCCAGATGACGGCCGTGAACCCGTACCCGGCCGCGCGCACCCCTGACCGGCGATCAACAGCGTCGCGTTTCGACCCAGACCCCAGCGCATCACACTGGTGGCCGGTTCGCCCGACCTGGCTGGACCGTGGCCTGGATCGCAAGCTCCGCCATACGTGACCCTTCGGTCATGTCCATCCGCCCATCTCACCATGATCCTGATGCATTCGCTTCCGATGCAGACAGCGGTTCCAGCAGAGCCACGACGGCATCAGCGGTGTCTGCCTTGAGGTCCCTGTATGACGTGTAGCGCGCAGCCACCTCGACGGGCAATGCCGGAGACGGCGGTCATGGACATGCCTTTCGATGAAGGCCCGCCGAAACCGATTTGCCCCCAACGAAGAAGGCCGCCTCGACGAGGCAGCCTAGGGTTGCGTGCGCAACAGGATGGACCGCCGGTCAGGCGGGCCACGACTGGATGCGCACGGTGTTGGTCACGGAGGAAACACAGAGCACCCCCACACGTCGGCGTCCGGCGTCCGATCCCTTCGTGAAGACGGAGACCCACCTCGCGTCTCCTGAACGCACTGTCATGGAAGACATACGTTCCAGCGGACAGCGTGCGTTGCGCGTCCCAACTCCGTCCGCTAACGGGTCTGCGTACCGTCGACCCCCGGTGCCGTCGTTCCCTCAGGCGAGCGATCACTGAGGGTTTCGAGCCACACCGCAAGGTCTCTTGGCCGGGTGAACAGCAAGACCGCCGGCCCCTCGGCGGCCGCCGCCCAGGTACGCATGCGTCCACGCTTTCGGCCGAAGGACCGGAAGTGCCAGCCGATGAGTGAGTCCCGACCCACCATGCCGCGAAACGACTCAGTGTTCCCGTTGCAGATCGGTTTCTTGTCGATCGCGCGCATCACCGAGCTCCGGAAGACACGCTGGAGCGAGAACCACCGTGGGTAGTCGAGCCCGACCACCAGATCCACGCGCGGAAGGACGACGTCGAGCCACGCACCGTACGCGGTGTCGAGGACCCAACGGTCCTGAGCGGCGACTGTTGCAAAGCACCGGCGCTGCTCGTCCTCGGCGACGGGAAACCAACCCGGCGCCCAGGTGAGCTCGTCGGCGAGCGTGAGGGGCAAACGAGTCCGTGCGGCGATACGCTGCGCGGCCGTGCTCTTTGCCCGAGCCGGTGACGCCGTAGACCAGAATCCGGCGGCCCGGGTTGGAGTTGGTCGCTCGTGGCACTCGGTCACAATAGGCCACTGACTGCAGCGGCATGTGGACGGCTCGGGGAACGTGACACCATCGTGGAAGCCCCCTCCAAGTTCCCGAGGGAACCACCGTGGACATCCGCGTCGACTCCTACGAATGTGGACCCTCGAGAGCCACCAGCGCTTCTTGCTGCCCTACTGAGTTGTGCTTGGTCGTCAGTCGATCCGGTCGGCCGCGACGACGCCCCGCCTCACGGCGTCGATGGCACGCCGCGCCGTCACGGACAGGGTCGGCTCGGCAGCCGCATCACCGATCTGACCGAGCAGGTCGATCACTTGCTTGCAGTGGCGGACGAAGTCGCCCGCGGCGATCTCGCTGTCGCGAAGGACCACCTCCAGGCGCTGGCCACTGGCCCATCGGTGCAGCATCCAGGCCATACCCGCGTCCGGTGCGCCGGTCGTCGGCAGCGCATGCGCGCGCTCGCGGTCCTCGAGCCGGCTCCACCGTCGGACCATGACGTCGTACGCCTCACCGACGTCGTCGTTGGGCATCCGGGGCGAGACCTCAGCATCGCTGCCCCGCGGCTCGTACAGCAATGTCGAGACGATCGCCGCCAGACTCGGGGCGTCGAGACGTTTCCAGACTCCGTGGCGCAGGCACTCGGCCGCCAGCAGGTCCTTCTCGGTGTAGAGCCGCTTGAGAGTGTCACCTTGCGAGGTCACCGCGGCGCCTCCCTCGGTGAGATACCCCAGCTCGACCAGGAGCTCGCAGATGCGGTCGAAGGTTCGGGCCACGGTGTTGGTTCGGCCCTCGACGGTGCGCGCGACCGCGTCGGTCTCGCGGCGCAGCCGCCACCAGCGTTCGGCCCAGCGCGCGTGGTCCTCGCGCTCAGGACACGCGTGGCAGGGGTGCGCACGCATCTGACGACGCAGCTGGGCGACCCGCTCCACCTCCTGCGAGACCCCCGACTCCTTCCGCCGTGCTGGTGGCGGATCGTGGGGCACCTTGACCCGCACCGTTGCCGCAAGATCCTTGCGAGACTTGGCGTTACGTGCGTTGAAGTGCTTGGGGACGCTGAGGTTGATGACGGGTTCGACCGGGGTGGGAATGTCCATCAGTGTGAGTCGACGTACCTGAGCATCGGACGTGAGGACGGTCGGAGACGCACTCTCTTTCTTGCCACCCTTGTTGCCCTGGATGACGATCGCATAGCCAGATCGGCGGCCAACTGGGATCTTGATGACGTCCCCGGGCCGGAGCTTCTCCAGACTGACCGCCGCTTCTGCCCGTCGACTCGCCGACCGCGCCTTGGCGGCGTCCTTCTCGACGTCGCGAATCTCGTTGCGCAGCGCGGCATAGGAGGTGAAGTCCCCCAGATGACAGGTCATCGACTCGGCATAACCTGCGAGGGCTTCTTCGTTGCGCTTGACGGTCACCGCCATTCCGACGACTGCGCGGTCCGCCTGGAACTGCGCAAACGACGTCTCAAGGATGTCCCGGGAGGGTTCTCGTCCCACCTGTCCGACAAGGTTGACCGCCATGTTGTAGGTGGGGTGGAAGCTGGACCGGAGCGGATAGGTGCGCGTCGATGCCAGGCCACCCACCGCCAGGGGGTCGAGGCCCCGGTTGTACAGCACGACAGCGTGGCCCTCGATGTCGATGCCACGACGTCCGGCGCGCCCGGTCAGCTGGGTGTACTCGGCCGGGGTGATGTCCGCATGAGTCTCGCCGTTGAACTTCACCAGCCGCTCCAGGACCACGGAACGAGCCGGCATGTTGATGCCCAGGGCCAGGGTCTCGGTCGCGAACACGGCACGGATGCGGCCGGCGGTGAAGAGCTCCTCGACGATCTCCCGGAAGGTCGGCAGCATCCCGGCGTGGTGGGCAGCGAACCCGCGAGTGAGACCCTCGACGAACTCCCAGTAGCCGAGCACCCCGAGGTCCTCGTCCGCCAGGCCCTGGATGCGCTCCTCGACCGTTCGTCGTATCCGGTCGCCCTCAGCCTGGGGTATCAGCCGCATACCGTTGGACAGCAGCTGACTCACCGCTGATGTGCAGCCGATGCGGCTGAAGATGAACGTGATTGCCGGCAGTAGGCCGTCGCGGTCGAGGCGCGAGATGACTTCTGAACGGCTCGGGCCTCCGCCGAACCGACCACCCTGGGGGCCGTGGTCACGCCCCCCTGCTGGGCCGCCACTTCGACCGCGCCCCGCCGCGGTGACGCCCCGAGCGCGTCCGAAACCGTCATGCCCGCCGGACCGGTCGCCACCGCGGATCCGCTCGAGCAGTTCCGGACTGACCCGGTTCCGGTCCGAGAACGCGGCGACACCGGATATCTCCGTGGCATTCGTAACTGCTGCGCCCACAGCGGTCCCGTCAGCGAAGAGGTCATACATGTCCTGTCCAACCATCATGTGTTGCGACAACGGCACCGGTCGGTGTTCTTCGACGATCACCTCGGTATTGCCGCGAACCTCGCCCAGCCACGCGCCGAACTCCTCGGCATTGCTCACCGTCGCCGACAGCGATACCACCTGGACGTCCTCGGGCAGGTGGATGATGACCTCCTCCCACACCGCCCCGCGCAGCCGATCGGCGAGGTAGTGGACCTCGTCCATGACCACGAAGCCGAGCCCGCGCAAGGTGGCCGACCCGGCATACATCATGTTGCGCAGCACCTCGGTGGTCATCACGACAACCGGTGCTTCACCGTTGATCGAGGAGTCACCGGTAAGCAGACCGACCTTGTCGACACCGTGTCGGCGGACGAGGTCGGCATACTTCTGGTTCGACAGCGCCTTGATGGGTGTGGTGTAGAACGCCTTGCGCCCGGTGGCCAGCGCCATGAACACCGCGAACTCCCCCACAATGGTCTTGCCTGCGCCGGTGGGCGCGGCCAACAGCACGCCCTGACCAACGGCAACGGCCTGGCATGCCCTCAGTTGGAAGTCATCGAGCGGGAAGTCGTAGCTCTTGGCAAACGCGTCGATGTGGGGCTGGGCGGCACGCGCAGAGGTGGCCATGGCGCTCAGGCTACGTCAGGTGTTGCGGACCAGGACGTTCAGCGCGCCGGGCACGATCTGGGCGCTCATGGGAAGCGGCGCGAAACGTTCGCCGTCGGCATAGCTCACGATGCCGGAGGCCTCGAGCCGGACCTCCTTGCCGCGCAGGATCTCCACGGCAGGGTGCCCGACGTGCTTGCCGCTGAACACCTTGGGGAAGACCTTGAGGAACTCGATCGTCGAGATCTGGTGCACCACCATGATGTCGAACATCCCGTCGTCGAAGCTGGCATCCGGGCACACCAACATGCCGCCGCCGTATGACGGGCCGTTGCCCACGGCGACCAGCATCGCCTGGGTGCTGTGGCGGACGCCGTCGACCTCGATGACATAGGGAATCGGCTTGAAAACAGGTAGTTCTCGGGCAATGGCCAAGTTGTAGCGCATCCGGCCCTTTGGCCACCCCCAGGTGTTGGCTCGCTCGTTGACCACCGAGTCGAACCCAGCGCCGAGGACTCCGACGAACCAGTGCGGGACGCCGTGGGCGTCAATGTGTCGACCGGCGTCGATGGTGCGAACCGTGCCTCCGGCGATGGTCTTGGCTGCGGCCTTCGCGTCGCGAAGGGGCAGATGCAGGGCGCGTGCGATGTCGTTTCCGGTCCCCGCTGCGACGATGGCCAGGACGGTTCCCGTGCCGGCGCAGAGGTTGACCCCAAGGTTGACCGTGCCGTCCCCGCCGGTGACTGCCAACACGTCCAGCCCTGAGTCGATAGCGGCGAGGGCGCGCTCGCGCGCAGAGGGCCCTGACCGATCGGAGAGATCGATCACCTCATGGCCGTCGGCGGCCAGACGGGCCGCCACCTCGGTGCCGATCGCGGCACCTCGGCCCTTGTCTGCGGTGGGGTTGATGATCAACCCGATGCGTTTGGTCACGGGCGAACGGTACAACGGACTGGCCTCGTCACAACGGGCTGGCTTCGTCGTCTGGGACCTTGGCCCAGTCGGGTTCTCGCCGTGCGCGTCGCTTGTCCAACAGCATCGAGACACCCACCGCGGCATAGAAGAGACCGACCATCGGGAAGGCCAGGACGAGCATGGTCCATGCGTCGGGGGTTGGCGTCATGACTGCCGCGAAGACGAAGATGAGCAAAACCGCAATCCGCCAGCCTTTGAGCATGACGCGCGCCGGCAAGATATGGGCGACGTTGAGGCCGACGAGAAAGACGGGCAGCAGGAAGGCCAGACCGAAGGCCAGGATGAACCGAGTCACGAACGTCAGGTAGAGCGCTGCGTCGGGAAGGTTGGCGGCTCCTTGCGGAGTGAAGCCGATCAGAATCTCGACCGCTCGCGGCACCACCCTCGTTGCCAGGAAGCACCCAGTGAGAAAAAGAGGCGCCGCAGCGCCGACGAACGCCATGGCGGTGCGCTTCTCACGCTTGGTCAGCCCAGGGACGATGAAACCCCACACCTGGAAGAGCCAGACCGGGCTGGCCACGATGACGCCGACGAACATCGCCACCTGCAGCTGAACGGTGAACGGCTGGGTGATGCCCCCGAAGTTGATGTTGACCAGGCCACCCCGCTCCGCTTCGAGCTTGCGGAGCGGAGCCATGAGCTGCGTGAACAGCGAGTCGTACTCGAACCATCCGAGCACGCTCCCGACCACGATGGCCGAAGCAGCGATGACGATCCTCCGACGGAGTTCGCGCAGGTGGTCACCCAAAGACATACGGCCATCAGGGCTGCGCTTACGGCGCAGTATTGCCATGTGTGAGTCGATCCTCAGATGACCGGAGGCTGGTCGCTAGTGGTGTGCGGCTCAGGCCGGCGGCTGGTTGTGGGTCTCGCGCTCGGCTGGGCCCGAAGCCGGGTTCCAGGTCGGGTCCGGCGCAGAATCATTCTTGGGGTGGATCGTCTCGCCCTTCACCGTGTCGCTGCTCGCAGCGCTGGGTGTCGTCTTGCCGTCGTTCTTCATCTCTTCGACCTCGGACTTGAAGATCCGCATCGACCGACCAAGGCTGCGTGCGACGTCTGGCAGCTTCTTCCATCCGAAGAGAATCAACACCACCAGGATGAGAATGAGGATATGAACAGGCCTTAGCGCGCCCATGGGAGAGACCTTTCGTGATCGTGAAACGCGGTGCTCAACAAACGCGATGCTGGTGGTCAGCAACTCTGAAGAAGTCGGCAGGTGTTCAGCAGCAATCAGTCTACGTGCTTGGCCCACGCTGGGTGGGACGCAGCCCGACGCTGTTGTCGCGCATGGCGACCGGCAGCTCTGGCGCGATCGCGTTGCCTGCGTGCCGTCGCCGGATCGGCAAAGACCGCGAGCTGTTCCGGTGATCTGATCCGCCCACCGAGCAGTTCCGTCTGACCCTGCACAGCGTCAAGGCGACGCTCGGCGGCGGCCAGCTCGGAACCCAGCTCCTTCGTCTGGCCCCACAGCGCCCAGACCCGCGTGCCGAGGTAGACGCCTGCGACCAAGAGCAGGCACACCCAGATCATTACCCACCACCACATGAGGCTGGACCCTACCCGCTCGGAACGGTCGAGCCGGCCGCGGCGGCATAGGCCTTGAGGGCCTCGCGCGCACCCTGCTGAACCTCGAGCGCAAGATCTGCCGGCTCGAGGACTCTGGCCTGTGAACCCAGCCGCCACATCAGTCGGCGCAACCAGGCGGTGTCCGCGGTGCGCAACGTCACCACCGCTCCCCCGTCCTTGGCCGGTTCGATGCTCTCGGTCGGGTAGTAGTCGCTGACCCAGGCCGCCCCGGACCCCAAGGTCAGCCTGACCAGCTGGTCGTCGGCGCGTGACGTGAAGACGCCGGTGTCAAGGTCACGAGGTTGAGCCTCGGCAGGCGGCGTGCCGTCCTGATCCAGGACCGTGAGCGACTCGATCCGGTCGAAACGGAACAGGCGGACGTCCTCGGCCCGGTGACACCAGCCCTCGAGGTACCACTGGGCGTCGAAGTTGATCACGCGCATGGGGTCGACGTCGCGCTCCGTGGACTCATCGCGCCCAGGGACCAGGTATCGCAGATGAACACGGCGAAGGGCCGTCAGTGCCTCCTGAGCAAGGGCCATCGTCTCCTTGCTGGTCCCCTCGTCGATCACCACCTGGATGCGTGAGGCACCGGTGGCCGCCGAGCCGGTCGCTGCCTCAAGCTTGGCCAGGGCACGGACCACGGCGTCACGCTCACCAATCCCGGGGACCGCGGCGAGGGCGCGCAGACCGACGATCAGGGCAAGGGCCTCGTCCACACCGAGACGCAAGGGTCTCTTGATCGTGTCGGCATTGCCGAGGAACACCTTGCCGCTCTCCCACTCCGCCTCGATCAGATCACCGTGGTAGCCGCCCGGTGTGCCGCACAGGAACAACAAGGCCAGATCAGCCTCGACCTGGGCAGGGGTCACACCGAACTCGCGCGCCACCTCCTCGATCTCGACGCCCTGGCGCTTGAGCAGCCACGGCACCATCGTCAGCAGTCGCGAAAGCCGGGTGGTGGCCGACTCGGATACGTGCCTCTTGGCGTTCATCTGCTGACCTCGTCGCTTCTCGGCACGAGGTCGAGGGCTCCGGTCAGTCTGCGGATCACGGACTCTCTGAGCTCGGTGGGGTTCTCGACCACGACGTCGGGGCCGAAGCTGCTGATCTCATCAGCAAAGGCCTCGGTGTCAGTGAAGTCGATGCGGACCTGTGACCACATGTCATCGAGGTCGCCGACGTCGACTGCACGTCGGCGCAGGCTGTGCCCCGCGCCCACTCGCACCCGCAGGACTGCCGGCTGGGGGTCGCGCTCGCCGGCCATGGTGCTGATCATGGCCGTGGGCTGATGCCCGGCCGGAACGTCGTATGCCGCCGGCTTGCCCGCCGTGGCGACATCGCCCTCGATCCTGCCCAGCCGAAATACCCGCGCGGCTCCCCTGTCGGTGTCGAAGCCGGTGAGGTACCAGCGACCGTGCCAGGAGGCGATTCCCCACGGTTGGACATGGCGGGTGGTTCCCTCCCCCGAGCCCGCGGCCCGGTAGGTGAAGGTCACCGGAATACGTTCAAGCACAGCCTTTTTCACCTTTTCGAAGGCCGGTTCAGCTGTCCGCACCCGAGGCTCGATACCGATCAGGGATGAGTCGTCGCGCTCGACACCAGCAGCCTTGAGCTTGCGCAGGGCCTGAGCGGCCGGTCCTGCAAGGCTGGCCTGCGCCCAGGCACGGCTGGCCAGGCCCAGAACGGCCAGCTCGTCCGAGGCGAAGGAGATCTCCGGCAGGGCGTACTCCCGGCGGTCGATGCGATAGCCCGGCTCGTCGTCGAAGAACACGTCCAGCGGTTCGGTCACAAGCGGGATTCCGAGGTCGCGCAGCTCGTCCTTGTCCCGTTCGAACATCCGGTCAAAGGCTTCTTCAGAGGCGGTCGCGCCGTACTGGGGCACGACGTCGCGAATCTTGGCTTTGGACATGGGCATTCGCGTGTAGAGCAGACAGATCACCAGGTTGAGCAGACGCTCGGTCTTGACGGCTGCGTTGGGCTGGGTGCTCATGAGGCACGACGCTACCGGACCATGGAGCCCCACGTGAGGTGTCACCGGCACTACTGTTCGTGGCGTGATCCAGTGGCGTGAGGCAACCGTCGAACGGGTTCGGGCCCGGTGGCCCGGCGCGATCGAGTATGACGTGACGTTGAGCGGCCCCGAGAGCGACACCATTACGGCCCTGGCCTATACCGACCTGGTCGGTGAGCCCGTGCCCGGCGACCGGGTCCTGCTCAACGTCGGGGCTCTGGATCGCGGACTGGGCACAGGTGGGATGGCACTCATCGTGGCCATCCCAGACCGCCTGCCGGCCGACCCCCGGCCGACCCCCGGCCACGTTGTGAAGGCCCGCTATACGCCGATGCAGACGATGGTTCTCGGCGTCGACGAGCAGGAGAGCCCGCACCACGAGGTGCTGCGCAATGCCACCGGGGTCAACGCCATGCCCGTCATCATGGCCGACCTGCACTCTGCGGTGCCGGCAATCCTGGCGGGCCTGCGCGATGCCGCGCCTGAGGTTCGGGCCGTCTATGTCATGACGGACGGAGGCGCCCTGCCGATCGCGTTCTCCCGCACGGTGGCCGGCCTGCGCGACGCCGGTTGGATCGCCGGCACGGTCACTGTGGGTCAGTCCTTCGGTGGCGACCTGGAGGCCGTCAACGTCCACACCGGACTTTTGGCCGCTGCTCACGTCCTGCACGCCAACGTGGCGATCGTCGCCCAGGGGCCCGGCAATCTGGGCACCGGCTCCCCGTGGGGGTATTCCGGCGTGGCGACAGGGGAGGCGGTCAACGCGACCGCGGTGCTCGGAGGTCGGGCCATCGGTTCACTGCGCATCTCCGAAGCCGACGAACGCGAACGCCACCGCGGCATCTCACATCACAGCCTGACGGCATATGGCCGCGTGGCCATGGCCCCGGCCGACCTACCGGTCCCGTTGTTGGGAGGTGCGTTCGGCAGGCTTGTCCTTCAGCAGGCGCGCGACCTTGTGCGCGAGAGTGCAGGGCGACTTCACCTGCACGAGGTGGACACCACCGGTCTGTTTGACGCGCTGGCCTCGAGCCCTGTGCGACTGTCAACGATGGGACGTGGCCTTGACGAGGATGAGGCGGCGTTCCTGGCTGCCGCAACCGCCGGTCGTTTCGCGGCGACGCTGCTCCTTCATCGCGGCTGAACAGCTCAGCGGGCGTCGACCAGGTCCACCACGAAGATAAGGGTCTCGCCCGGTTTGATGGCGCTACCAGCGCCGCGGTCGCCATAGGCGAGGTGCGCGGGAATGGTCAGCTTGCGACGGCCGCCAACCTTCATGCCGACGATGCCGTCGTCCCAGCCCTTGATGACCTGGCCGACGCCCAGACGGAAGTCCAGCGGCGCGCCGCGGTTCCAGGAGGCGTCGAACTCCTCACCGGTCGAATGCGCGACACCGACATAGTGCGCGCTGATGGTGTCGCCGGCCTTGGCCTCGACGCCATCACCCTCCTTGAGGTCCTCCATGACCAGATCGGTGGGTGCGACATCGCCGGGGAAGTCGATCTCGGGCTTGGTGGTGCTGAGGTCAAAACCCATGATGTGCGTTCCTTTCGTTCGGGGGTCGAAGAACGACTCGACGTGCAGACTCAGGTCGCGGCAAGGATGTCGACGACGAACACGATCGTGTCGGTTCCCTTGATGCCGGCTTGGGGGTTTCCCGCCTTGCCATAGCCCTCGGCTGGCGGCAGCACGAGCAGTACGCGACTCCCGACGGTCTGGCCCACGATGCCCTTGTCGAAGCCCGGCACGAGCTGGCCCTTGCCCACGGGCTGGTTGAGCAGATTGCCCGAGGCGTATGAGGAGTCGAACACCTTGCCGGTGCCGTAGACCAGGCCGGTGTAGGCAGCGGTGAGGGTCTGACCGGCCTTGACCACGGGGCCGTCGCCCTTGATCAGCAGCTGAACGACCAGCGTGGCTGACGGCTTGGTCTTGGGCACGGTCACGACCGGGACGCCCTTGGCATCCACCTTCACGGTGGGCAGTCCGGCCTTGGGGGTAACAGCAGCGCCGGTGGCGGTCTTCAGCGGTGTGGTGGCTGAGACCACGTCGATCAAGAAGACGATGGTGTCAGCTGGGCCGATGGTCGGGGGGTTCCCCTGGGCACCGAAGGCGTCCGCCGGCGGGATCGCCACAAGCAACCGGGAGCCGACGTGCTGGCCGCTCAGTCCCTTGCCCAGGCCCGGCAGCAATGAAGCCGCTGAAAGGTCCTGGGAGACCGGGCTCTTGCCGAAGCTGGACTCGATCTGCTTGCCGTCCTTGCCGTTGACGATGATGTAGTTGAACGTGATCGAGTTGGCCTTGGTGAGCGTGGCGCCCTTGCCTGCGGTGATGACCTTGGTCGTCGTCGCCTTGACGGTCAACGGCTTGGTCTTGAGGGTCAGCGTGGGCGCCGTGTCGGTGCCACCCACGGTGATCGCGTCCAGCGGGTTGGCCAAGCTCTTGTCGGAGTTCCCCGAGCCACAGGCCGCCAGAAATACCAGGGGTACAACCACAGCAGTGACAGCTCGTAAGCGGGAAAGGCGCACGCGAAGACCTTTGATCGTTGGACGATGGATTCAGCACACCATAACGCCGCGACCTGTGTGTTTCCGAATGCGCGTGGACCCGTGCAGAGCCCCCGCCTCTCCGACTCCGTCGCTCACATGCTCGTGATCAGCCGCTCGACCCGAGCGTCGACCGCGGCAAACGGGTCCTTGCACAGGACCGTCCGCTGGGCTTGATCATTGAGCTTGAGGTGGACCCAGTCGACGGTGAAGTCCCGCTTGTGCGCCTGGGCGGCGCGGATGAAGTCGCCGCGAAGCTTGGCTCTGGTCGTCTGTGGGGGCAGGTTCTTGGCCTCGAAGATCTCGACGTCAGAACAGATCCGGGCAGCGTTGCCGTGACGCTGCAACAGATAGAAGAGGCCACGCTCGCGGTTGATGTCGTGGTAGGCAAGATCGAGCTGGGCGATCCTGGGACTGGAAAGCGGTAGGTCGTGCTTGGCCGCGTAGCGCGAGATCATCTGGTACTTGATGACCCAGTCGATCTCGGTACCCACCAGGGCCAGGTCCCCCGTGTCGACCGCGATCAGCGTCCGGTGCCACAGATCCAGGACGCTCTTGTGGGTCGGGTCGTCCAGGCCCTCGCGGTCGACGAACGCCGCGGCCCGTTCGTAGTACTCGGTCTGGATCTGCACGGCGCTCAGCTCGCGACCGTCGGCGAGCTTGACCTTCTTGCGACCCGTCAGGTCATGGCTGATCTCACGGATGGCCCGGATCGGGTTCTCCAGCGTCAGGTCCGGCATCGACACACCGGC
>Ga0208079_1001035_pt1 | contig 15020 bp, 11 predicted proteins | sample NGESurdeep092012_5_FD_184474 | JGI IMG/M metagenome (GOLD analysis project Ga0208079, IMG submission 184474) | Arctic peat soil microbial communities from Barrow, Alaska - NGEE Surface sample 210-2 deep-092012 (SPAdes) | ecosystem: Environmental > Terrestrial > Soil > Wetlands > Peat ... | reverse complement strand
ATATGGCATCACGATCAGGAATGCTCGCTCGTCGCATCGTTCTCGTGGCGGGTCTGCTCGTCGGCTCGGGGGTCGTCGTCACAGCCGCCCCGGCACAAGCGGCGTATGTCCCGACCGCTGCCACCACCGCGGCGTATGAGGCGCGGGTGATCTCCCAGATCAACGTCCAACGAGTGAAGTACGCGCGCGGCAAGCTCGCGGCGGGGTGGTGCCCGGATTGGTACGCCGGGTACTGGTCGGCTCACCTCAGCCGAACTGGGCTCTTCTACCACCGCTCGATGGACGTGATTCTGCAGGGTTGCCATGCGGCGCGGGCGGCTGAGAACTTGGCTCGGGGATATCCCACGGCCGATGCCACCGTTGCCGCCTGGATGGCTTCGCCGGGACACCGCGCCAACGTCCTGGACGGCACTCTGAAGCTGATCGGCGTTGCTGCGGTCTACGCAAACGGTCAGTGGACCGTCACTGCGAACTTCACCCGGCCCTAAGAGGATACGCAGCCTCGCAACGGATGAACTCCCTTGGCATGACTGAGTCACAACTCGTGTCGAGCGGACCCTCCGGCGGTGACAGCGAAGATGTCCGGTACACGAAAACCGTTGTCCGCAAAGGTGTGTACGACGGCCGTCGCTACCTCGGCCGTCCTGCTAGCCGGCACTAGCGCGATGGCCGAGCCGCCGAATCCCCCACCGGTCATCCGGGCACCCAGGGCGCCGTGAGCCGTCGCCGTCTCGACCGCGGCGTCGAGTTCGGCGCAGGAGATCTCGAAGTCATCACGCATGGATGCGTGCGAGGCGTTGAACACTGGGCCCACGTCGGACATGCGCCCTGCGCGCAGCAGCGCGGCAGTCTGGCGGACCCGGTCGATCTCGGTCACGACGTGCCGGGCTCGCGCCCGGACCCGTGTGTCCGACAGTCGATCCAGCGTTTGGCCAAGCCCGTCGATGGACACCTCGCGCAGGGAGATCACACCAAGCTGTCGAGCAGCCTCATCGCAGCTGGCGCGCCGCTGCTCGTACTGTCCGTCGACCAATGAGTGCGTCGCAAGAGTGTTCATGACCAGCAGCGTCAGACCATGCGCGGATGGGTCGAACGGCACCTGCTGGACCGAACCGTCGCGACAGTCGAGCAGGAGTGCGTTGGCCTCCTGGCAGCGCAGGGACGCTGCCTGGTCCATGCCGCCGGTCGGGGCCATCGCGATCGTGTTCTCAGCATTGACACAGATGCCGGCGAGCGCTGCGCGCGCATGGTCATCCGAGAGCAGGGCCAGTCCCAGGAGGTCGGAAACCGCTGCTGCGACAGCGCATTCGAGTGCTGCCGAGCTCGAGAGGCCGGCGCCCACAGGCACCTGGCCGTCCACCATGACGTCCAGTCCTTGCACCTGATGTCCAGCGGCATCAAATGCCCACAGCACCCCCGCCGCATAAGCCCCCCAGCCGGAAGGGTTGCCAGGCCGGATGTCATCAAGCTCGAGGTTGTACGACTCGGACGACTGCAACGAATGCAGTCTCAGCTGACGGTCCGGGCGCAGCCGCGCCGCGGCATACGTTCGGTGTGGGAGAGCTATCGGCAGGCACAGCCCGGCGTTGTAGTCGGTGTGCTCGCCGATGAGATTGACTCGCCCGGGCGCCGACCAGACACCCGATGGTTCTGAACCGAACACATCCGAAAAGGCCTGTGCGACAGGCGTTCTGAGGGATCCGGAGGCTTCGGGGGACTCAGAGGGCATCGGCTGCTCGGCCCACCTGACGTAGCCGAGCCGCGACGCGCTCGGGTGCGACGTCATTCACCCAGGCGCCGACACCGGACTCGGAGCCCGCCAGATACTTCAATCGACCCGGCGCGCGAAGAACCGACATGACCTGAAGGTGCAGGCGAGAAACATCGCGTCCCTGGTGCACCGGTGCTTGGTGCCATCCGGCGATGTAGGGCAAGGCGATAGGGGAGCCGTCCGGCCCTTCGTAGTAACGGTCCAGGCGGCCCAACAGATCCAGGTAGACCTCGGCAAGCTCGTCGCGTTCAGCACTGTCCAGCGCGACCAGATCAGGCACGTCGCGGTTCGGGACGAGGTGCACCTCGACTGGCCAGCTCGCTGCATACGGGACGTAGGCCGTCCAGTGCGCGCCCCTGATAACCACCCGGGAACCAGCGTCCAGCTCGGCGGCAAGCAGATCGGCACCCAGCAGCCGACCAGTGCGCGCATGATGCGCGGTGGCCGCCCGCAACAACGACGCGGTGCGGGCGGGGATGAACGGGTAGGCGTAGATCTGTCCGTGCGGGTGATGAAGGGTGACACCGATCTCCTCGCCACGGTTCTCGAAACAGAACACGTGCTCGACGGCGTCGAGCGCGGACAGCTCGCGGGTGCGGTCGGCCCATACGTCCACCACCGTCCGGGCCCGTGTCGGCGAAAGCGAGGAGAAGCTCGCGCCGTGGTCACTGGTGAAGCAGACGACCTCGCAGCGTCCCAGCGCTGGCGCATGGGCGAGCAGTGGGTTCGCAGTGGGTTCGTCAGCGGAGGGTTCGTCAGCGGAGGTTCCGGGGGTGGTGGCCCCGGAGGCAAAGGAAGGAAAGCGATTCTCGAAGACCACCACGTCGTACTCGTGCGCGGGGATCTCCGAGGGCATCGTGCCGCCGCCGGTCGGGCAGAGGGGGCACTCACCTGCCGGGGGTAGGAACGTCCGGTTCTGGCGGTGGTCGGCGATGGAGATCCAGTCGCCGGTCAGGGCGTCCAGGCGCATCGTCCCGGCCGTCGGGAGGTCGTCCAGCGGGCGCTCGTCGGCCACATCACGGCTCTTGGCGCCACTGAGGTAGGGCTCGGAGTCGTCGAAGTAGATCAGCTCACGGCCATCGGCCAAGACCGTGGAGGTGCGGCGAACCCTCTGGAGGATGTCGGGGTGCTCAGTCATGAGGTTCTCACCTTCCTGGGTTTGTCGTCCGCTGCGCCATCAAAGAGCTGAGCCTCGATGAGCTGACCGACCTGCTCGGCGACGATTCGTCGCGCCTCGGTATCGAGCTCGGCGTCGGTCACCAGCACGTCGACCTGGTCGAGCGTGGCGATCGTCGAGAGCCCGATGACCCCCCCACTTGCTGTGGTCGGCGACGACGATGACGCGTTGGGCGCTCGCGATGAGTGCTCGATTGGTGGCGGCTTCGATGAGGTTTGGTGTGGTCAGACCCGCGACCTGGTGGATGCCATGGACTCCGAGGATGAGGGTGTCGACGTGCAGCGAGCGCAGCGTTGCGTCGGCCACCGGACCAGCCAGCGCGTCCGACGGCGTGCGAACCCCGCCGGTCAGGACGACTGCCAGATCTTCACGCTGGGGGTTGTGCAGCAGGTCGGCCACCCGCGGAGAGTTCGTCACCACCGTCAGGTTGGGAACGTTCACCAGCTCGTGGGCCACGGCGTAGGTGGTGGTGCCGGCCGAGATGGCAATTGATGAGCCGGGGGCGATCAGCCCCGCCGCCACGCGTGCGATGGCGGACTTCTGCATCGGGTTCATCTCGGAGTTCACACGGAATCCGGGCTCTTCGGCGCTGCGGCCGACGACCGCGGTGGCGCCTCCATGGACTTTCAGGACCAGCCCGTTGACCGCAAGCGCCTCGATGTCGCGGCGCACCGTCATGTCGGAGACGCCCAGGAGGTCGACCAGCTCCGAGACGCGCGCCCCGCCGACGCGTTCGACCTCGCGAAGGATGGCTTCTTGTCGTTGTTGTGCCAGCACGCCGTTTCCCTTGTCCATCGGCTCGGTCCGTGGGCAATTCTTCCATGACTGCCGCGCGAACGCGCCACATGATCACCTGACAGAATGACCCGCATGCCCGCGCACGATAGCCCGCAGACCCAACACAAGCCCCGTCTGTTCTCCGGTATGCAGCCGACACACGATTCACTGCACCTTGGCAACTACCTCGGGGCGCTGGTCAACTGGGTGACGATGCAGGACACGCACGACGCCTTCTACGCCGTGGTGGATCTGCACGCGATCACGGTCGAGGTTGCGCCGGCAACGTTGCGCGAGCGCACCCGTCGGACAGCCGCGCAGTACCTCGCAGGTGGTGTGGACCCCGCACGGGCCACCGTCTTCGTGCAGAGCCACATCAGTGAGCACGCCGAGCTTGCTTGGGTCCTGTCCTGCCTTACCGGCTTTGGTGAAGCCAGCCGGATGACGCAGTTCAAGGACAAGGCCGGGAGGAAGGGCGCCGAGGGCACGAGCGTGGGGCTGTTCAACTATCCGGTGCTCATGGCAGCGGACATCCTGCTGTATGACGCGGACCAGGTCCCCGTCGGTGAGGACCAGCGTCAGCACCTTGAGCTGACCCGCGACCTGGCCGGCCGGTTCAATACGCGCTACGGGCAGACCTTCACAGTCCCGGAACCTCACATCGTCAAGGCCACCGCCAAGATCCATGACCTGCAGGACCCCACCTCCAAGATGAGCAAGTCGACGCCGAGCCAGAGTGGCGTGATCGACCTGCTCGAGGACCCCAGGATGATCGCCAAGAGGATCAAGTCCGCCGTGACCGATGGTGGGCGCGATATTCGCTTCGACGAGGCAGAGAAGCCTGGCGTCTCCAACCTGCTGAGCATCCTCGGTGCACTGTCTGGGCGGTCCATCGAGGCCCTCGAGGCGGAGTACGACGGCAAGGGTTACGGCGACCTGAAGAAAGACGTCGCCGAGATCGTGGTCGACCTGGCAACGCCGTATCGCGACCGCACCCTTGAGCTGCTGGCCGACCCGACCGAGCTCGACCGGATCCTCGCTGAAGGCGCAGAGCGGGCCAAAGATGTTGCCAGCGCCACCCTGGTGCGGGTCTATGACCGCGTCGGCTTCCTGCCGAGCAAGCGGTAGTCGACAGCGTGACGATGATCAGCGTGTCCATCGACATCCCCGAGCCCTTCGCTGGTGAGCTCCAGCGGCTGCGTGCGTCCTTCGGTGATCCGTTGGCCGAGTCGATCCCGTCCCACGTCACGCTGCTGTCGCCTGCGGAGGTCGACGGTGACCTGATGCCGAAGATTCATCCGCACCTTGGACGCGTGGCGGCTTTGCACCGGCCGTTCACGATGCTCCTGCGCAGCACCGGAACGTTCCGTCCCGTCTCACCGGTGGTCTTTGTCCAGGTTGCAGGCGGCATCAGCGAGTGTGAGCAGCTCGAGCGGATGATCCGAACTGGTCCCTTGAAGCGGGTTCCGCAGTTCTACTATCACCCGCACGTCACTGTTGCCCACCACGTCAACGAAGCAGCGATGGATCGTGCCTTCAACGATCTGGCCTCGTACGAGGGCTCATTCCAGGTGGAGGCCATCCGCCTGTACGAGCATGGCGCCGATCTTGTTTCGCGCCCAGTGCGAACGTTCGCCTTGGATGCTGGCGTGCGATCCGGCTCACTTCGCACGACGTGACGCCACATCTGCGGCGATCAGGTGACGTGACGGGTGACGGCCCGGAAAGCAGGGGGTCTGACCGAGCCGCCACCGTCAATGCACCCGGAGCATTACGCGGTGTTCACTGCCAGCTCCAACTGTCCGCAGCTGCGCGCATGTGGATGTTGGGTGCACGAAGCAAGTTTGCTCGCCGTGGATCGCGGCGTCATCCAGCAAAAGGGTGAGGCGTCCCTGCGCAGAGGCTGCACGCTTCGGCCGTGTGACACCAAACGTCAGCTCGAATGAGATATGGCGCAGCTCAGCTCCGTCTGCCGGCGATGCTGCGCGCCGCCAAGGCGCCCACCAGCACCATCCCGCTGAGCAGACCAGCTGCACCGATCCACGGCTGCAGTGCTGGCAGCCGAAGCAAGGTTGGCCTGCCGAGGTCTGCGGCGCCGGGCCCGGCGGGTGTGGCTCCTTCGCTCGAGCCGGCACCCGATGTCGAGGTCAGCCCTGGCCTCGTCACGCTCCCCGGCTCAACCAGCTCGCCGATCGGGGTGACCTGGGCGCCGTGCGCGAATGCCCAGTCCAGCAGGGCAGCGGTGGGGCGCCAGCTGCCGTTGGGACTGCCCATCTCGGTCACGATGTAGGTCTTGCCCGCGCGGGTCGCCGCGGCGATGAAGGTCTGCCTGGCGGCGATCGTGTAGCCGTTCTTGACGCCGATCGCGCCCGGGTAGTTGTAGAGCAGTGTGTTGTGGTTGTTGATCCTGAAGGCAGGCACCGTCTTTCCGTCGTTGGACCTGCCGCCGGGGACCGTGGCCGACTTGGTGCTGACGTAGCCGCGGAAGTCAGGGAGCTTCATGGCGGCGCGACCGATCAGCGCCAGATCGTAGGCGCTGCTGGTCTGACCGGGCATGTCCAGGCCACTCGGATCCTTGGCCACGGTGTCGAAGGCGCCGAGGTCTGCCGCGGTGGCGTTCATCTGGCTCAAGGTCAGCGCGACGCTCTGGTTGGCGCGCGCGAGGGCGTTCGCCGCATCGTTGCCCGAGGCCATCAGCAGCCCCCGAAAGAGCGTTGGGACGCTGTATGCCGTCCCGGCAAGAATGCCGACGCGACTCCCTTCCACCCGAACGTCTTCGGGTTTCACCATGATCTTGGCGCTCGCATCGAGGCGGGGGATCAGCGTCAGGGCGGTGAGCGCCTTGAGGGTGCTGGCCGGCAGGTGCGGAGTGTGCGGCGCCCCGGCGACCAGGATCTGTCCGGAGTCCATATCGGCGATCAGGAAAGAGGCGCCCGGCATGGCGGGAGGAGCTGGAACCCCGGCCTCGAGGTTGACGATGACGCCGGGCTCCGCGAGCTGGGCGCCTCCGGTGGGACCTGTGACGTCAGGGTTGTTTGCGGCGGGGACAACGCGCACCGGGACACTGCCCACCGCGTGCGCCGACGATGTTGCACCGACCATGCCCAACACCCCCGCGGCGGTGAGCGAGAGGCTCAGCGCGAGGGCGCTGACGGCATACCGCAGAGCAATCATCTGACCATGAGCCTAACGGCTCCCGATTCGATCACAGGTCAGACGCTGCCTGGTTGAGCCGCTCGGCTACCGTCTGGCGCATGACTGACGAAGGCGGCTGGCCGGACACGGCGATCGACGGGTTCTGGGCGGTGATTCCGGCGGGGGGCGCGGGCACCCGACTGTGGCCCGTGTCGCGGTCGTCCTCGCCGAAGTTCCTGCACGATCTGACGGGCGCCGGGCGCACGATGCTGCAGGCGACGTGGGACCGGCTCGAGCCGCTGTGTGGCGACCACATCATGGTGGTGACCGGCGTTCTGCACGAGGCGGCCGTTCGCGCTCAGCTCCCCGGACTGGGCCGGGCCAACCTGGTCGCCGAGCCCTCCCCGCGTGACTCGATGGCAGCGATCGGGCTGGCTGCGGCGATGCTCGAACGTCGTGACCCGGATGCGGTGATCGGCTCGTTTGCCGCGGACCATGTCATCAGCGATCTCGAGATCTTTGCCGACGTGGTTCGCGAGGCGGTCGAGGTCGCGAGGACTGGCTACGTGGTCACCATCGGCATCGAACCGACCCGTCCCGCAACAGGTTTTGGCTACATCCACGTCGGTGAGCGCCTGGCTGTCCCGGGCGCTCCGAATGGTCGCAAGGTCAGTTCATTCGTGGAGAAACCTGACGAGGTCAGAGCGCAGGCGTATCTGGACACCGGCGAATATCGTTGGAACGCGGGGATGTTTGTCGTCCAGGCGTCGGTCCTGCTTGATGAGCTGGCCGACATCCATCCCGAGCTGGCTGCCGGTCTGCGCGAGATCGCGGCGGAGCCGGCCCGGCTGGCGGAGCTGTGGCCGGGACTGACCAAGGTGGCCATCGACCATGCGGTGGCTGAGCCTGCGGCAGCCAGGGGCAGGGTGGCCGTGGTGCCTGGTGGGTTCACCTGGGACGACGTGGGCGACTTCGCGGCGCTGGGTTCGTTGCTGTCGAACAACCCGGCCATGCCGGGGCTGAAGATCCTGGGTGAGGGCGACCTGGTCCTGGCCACAGAGACGACGGGCCTGGTCATCCCCGGCTCCGGCCGGACCGTCGCGGTGCTCGGTCTGGACGACATCGTGGTGGTCGACACTCCGGATGCCCTGCTCGTCACGACGCGCGCCCACGCCCAGGACGTCAAGGTCCTCGTCGACCTGCTCAAGGCGACCGGACGTGCCGACCTCACCTGATCCCGCGGGCACGTTTGGCCAATGGCCCACCTCAGAGGTGAGCGTCTTCGCTCGGTAGGCTCGTAGCCATGGCTGAAACACCCCTCGCCCGCAGCGAGTCCGACCTACGCATCGCCCGCGTCTATGACCAGCTGACGCTGGAAGGCTTCGATGCGCCCGAGCGTCTGGGGGCGCCGGGGAAGTTCCCGTTCACCCGTGGCGTGTATCCCACGATGTACACCGGCAGACCCTGGACGATGCGCCAGTACGCAGGGTTCGGCAACGCCAAGGAGTCCAACGAGCGCTACCACCAGCTGGTCAAGGCCGGCACCGGTGGACTCTCCGTGGCTTTCGACCTGCCCACCCAGATGGGCTATGACTCCGACGAGGCCATCGCCAGCGGCGAGGTCGGCAAGGTCGGCGTCGCGATCGACTCCCTGGACGACATGCGCACGCTGTTCAGCGGGCTGCCGCTGGACAAGGTCAGCACGTCGATGACGATCAACGCTCCGGCTGCGACGCTGCTGCTGATGTACCAGCTTGCGGCGGCCGACCAGGGCATCGCCGGCAGCCAGCTGACCGGCACGATCCAGAACGACGTGCTCAAGGAGTACATCGCCCGGGGCACGTACATCTACCCGCCCAAGCAGTCCCTGCGTCTGATCAGCGACATCTTCTCCTACTGCCACAAGGAGATGCCACGTTGGAATACGATCTCCATCTCCGGCTACCACATGGCAGAGGCCGGTGCCACGCCCGCGCAGGAGATCGCGTTCACCCTGGCAAACGCGAAGGAGTATGTCCGCACCGCTTTGGCCGCAGGCCTTGAGATTGACGACTTCGCCCCGCGGCTCTCCTTCTTCTTTGTGGCCCGCACAACCCTGCTTGAAGAGGTCGCCAAGTTCAGGGCGGCCCGTCGCATCTGGGCGCACATCATGAAGGACGAGTTCGGCGCCAAGAACCCCAAGTCCCAGATGTTGCGCTTCCACACCCAGACCGCTGGGGTGCAGCTGACCGCACAACAGCCTGAGGTCAACATGGTGCGCGTCGCGCTGCAGGGTCTGGGCGCCGTCCTTGGGGGCACGCAGTCGCTGCACACCAACTCCTTCGACGAGGCCCTCGCGCTGCCGAGCCAAAAGGCTGCCCGACTTGCGTTGCGCACCCAACAGGTCATCGCCTACGAGACCGACGTGTGCAAGACGGTCGACCCGTTCGCCGGGTCCTACGTCATGGAGTCCATGACCGATGACCTTGAGGTTGCGGTCATGCAGCTCATGGAGCAGGTGGAGACCCGCGGCGGCGCGGTCGCGGCGATCGAACAGGGCTTCCAGAAGGCCGAGATCGAGCAGTCGGCATACCGCATCGCCCTCGAGATCGACGGGGGCGCGCGCACCATCGTCGGCCTCAACAAGTTCACCGTGGACGAGGAAGAGCACTTTGAGCCGCTTCGCGCCGACCCCATGATCGAGGCTGACCAGTGTGAGCGCCTGGCGGTGCTTCGCAGGGAACGGGACAACGACGCCGTGTCGCGAGCTCTGGACTCCCTGCGCACCGCTGCGACAGGCACGGACAACGTCCTGCTGCCCATGAAGGAGGCTCTGGCCGCTCGCGCCACGGGCGGCGAGGTCGCCCACGCCTTACGAGACGTCTGGGGCACATACGTTCCGAACGACACCTTCTGACGCGCTCAACAGACATGGCTGTCCTGCACGAGACTGTGGCGTCACTGGAGGACGAGCTCATCGCCTTCCGTCGTGACCTCCACACGCACCCCGAGCTAGCGGGCGATGAGGTCCGCACCACAAGCGTTGTGGCGGCACGGCTGAGCGCAGCCGGCATTCGCGTGAGAATGCTCGCGGGCAGCGGACTGGTGGCGGACATCGGGCCGGCCGACCCGGCATACCGCGTGGCTCTGAGGGCGGACCTGGACGCGTTGCCGATCACCGAACGAACCGGCCTGACGTTCGCCTCTCAGAACGACGGCATCTGCCATGCGTGCGGTCATGACGTCCACGTGGCGGCCGTCATGGGTGCAGGTCTGGCGTTGCAGCATCACGTCGACTCCATTGTGGCACAAGGGATCGGAGTGCGTCTGATCTTCCAGCCGGCTGAGGAGGTCGTCCCCGGCGGAGCGCAGGGTGTCATTGCCCAGGGCGGCCTGCACGGGGTCGACCGCATCTTCACCATCCATTGCGACCCGTCTCTGGACGTGGGTCGGGTGGGGCTGCGAGAGGGCCCGATCACCGCGGCGGTCGATGGGGTCACCGTCACCTTGAGCGGAGGCGGCGGGCACACCGCCCGACCGCATCTGACCCAGGATCTGACCTACGCGCTCGCCAAGGTCGTCACCGACGTCCCTGCGGTGCTCTCGCGCCGGGTCGATCCGCGGGCCGGGCTCGCGCTGGTGTGGGGGAGCATCCACACGGGCAGTGCGCAGAACGTCATCCCGTCGATGGGGGTCGTCGATGGGACCTTGCGGATGCTTGATGCGGAGATGTGGGAAGACATCGGCCCCCTGTTGGAGGAGGTCGTGCAGGCCGTGGCAAGCCCCTACGCCGTGTCCGCGAAGCTCGACCACGTTCGTGGGGTCCCGCCCGTGGTCAACGACCCTGCCTGCGTCGAGATCCTGCGTTGCGCGACTCTTGCGGCACTCGGTCCCGACGCCGCGCGGTCGACAACGCAGTCGCTGGGCGGTGAGGACTTCGCCTGGTACCTGCAGGAAGTGCCAGGGGCCCTGGCGAGGTTGGGGACGCGCACTCCGGGCGATGAGACCTATGACCTGCACCAGGGCGACCTCGTGGTGGACGAACGCGCGGTGCTGGCAGGGGCCATGCTCCTGGCTGTGACGGCGCTCGATGCGGAGTACTCACAGGTCGCCGATGGGTAACAGGTTGGCCACTGAAGCCGTCAAGTGGTCCACTTCGCGGACATGCTGGCGCTAGAGTTTGGGCCGTTCGGCGCCGTTTTGCGGTGCCTTTGTGCAGGAGAGAAATGGAGAGCGCCTTGCGTTCATCGATGAAGATTGCGGCCGTCGTCTCGGTGGCCGCCATGGCTCTGGCCGCTTGTAGCGCCAAACCCACCACAACCGCCCCAGCAGCTACGGGCTCGAGTACCGCAGCGACCACAGCAGCGGGCAAGACGTTCAATGCCTGCATGGTGCTCGACACCGGTGGTGTCGACGACCGTTCGTTCAACCAGTCCTCGTGGGCGGGTCTTCAGACGGCCAACAAGAGCAATCCCAATATCGCGATCTCGTACGTCGCGTCCAACTCGCAGAACGACTACACCCCGAACCTCACTGCTGAGGTCAACAAGGGTTGCAGCACAATCATTGCTGTCGGCGGACTCATGGGTGATGCGGTCAAGAAAGCTGCAGCCGCGAACCCCACTCAGCAGTTCGCCCAGATCGATAGCGGGTCCTCGGGTCCCAATGTCTACGGCCTTCAGTACAACACAGCGCAGGGTGGCTTCCTCGGTGGTTACCTCGCGGCCGCGATGTCGAAGACCGGCAAGGTCGCGACCTTCGGTGGCCTGAACATCCCGCCCGTGACCATCTACATGGATGGGTTCTGGGAGGGCGTTCAGTACTACAACACGGCCAAGAGCAAGAACGTCCAGGTCCTCGGCTGGAACGAGAAGAACCAGAAGGGTGGAACCTTCGCCCAGTCCTTCACGGACCAGAACAAGGGTCGCTCTATCTCCCAGGCTTTCGTCCAGCAGGGCGCTGACGTCATCTTCCCGGTTGCTGGTGGCACAGGCCTCGGCTCAGGGGCCGCGGCCCAGGCCGCGGGTGGCAAGGTCAGTGTCCTGTGGGTCGACACAGACGGCTGTACCAGTGCGGCGCAGTACTGCAAGTACTTCCTGTCGAGCGTGACCAAGAACCTCACCGACTCCGTGACCCAGTACGTCACGGCTTCTGCCGGCGGCACCTTCCCGACCGGCAGCTATATCGGTGTGCTGAAGAACAATGGCACCGGACTGGCGCCCTTCCACGAGTTCGACAGCAAGGTTCCGGCTGGCGTCAAGGCAGACCTCGAGAAGGTCAAGGCGGACATCATCTCGGGCAAGATCGTGATCACCTCGCCCAGCCAGCCGAAGTGACCAGGCCCACCTGATGTAGCACCCTGAGGAGGAGCACTAGTGTGCTCCTCCTCAGGTGTCTTAGTACCGGCTCTGGAGGTCACGCTGAAGCTCGAACTGCGAGGCATCACCAAGCGTTTCGGCTCGCTGGTTGCCAACGACGAGATCGACTTGGTGGTTCAGCCGGGCGAAATTCACGCACTGCTTGGCGAGAACGGTGCCGGCAAGAGCACCTTGATGAACGTCCTCTATGGGCTGTACCAGCCTGATGAGGGCGAGATCCTGATCGACGACAAGCCGGTCACCTTCAAGGGCCCGCGTGACGCGATGGTCGCGGGCATCGGCATGGTTCACCAGCACTTCATGCTGATACCTGTCTTCACGGTCGCGGAGAACGTCGAGCTGGGCCACGAGCAGACCCGTCGCCTGGGGTTCCTGGACCACCGCAAGGCCCGGCGTCTGGTGGCCGAGGTGTCCGCCCGATACGGCCTGGACGTACCGCCTGACGCACTGGTGGCCGATCTTCCGGTCGGTGTCCAGCAACGTGTCGAGATCGTCAAGGCGTTGATTCGCAACGCCAGTGTGCTGATCCTGGACGAACCCACCGCGGTACTCACTCCCCAGGAGACCGACGACCTGATGCAGGTCATGCGAGCTCTGCGGGACGGGGGCACGTCTATCGTCTTCATCACCCACAAGCTGCGCGAGGTCCGTGCCGTCGCCGACCGGATCACCGTCATCAGGCGTGGCAAGGTGGTGGGGGAGGCGCTGCCCACCTCCACCTCAGCCGAGCTCGCCTCGATGATGGTGGGCCGTCCGGTGCTGCTGACCGTCGACAAAGGCGTCGCGGCGCCGGGTGAGGTGGTCCTGGAGGTTGACTCGTTGCGGGTGGTCGACGAGACAGGCCAGGTCGTCGTCGACGACGTGAGCTTCTCGGTCCGATCGGGTGAGATCTACGCCGTCGCCGGGGTCCAGGGGAACGGCCAGACGGAGCTGACCGAGTCTCTGATCGGGCTGACCCGGCCCACCTCCGGACTGATTCGCATCGATGGTGATGATGTGACCCGCGAAAGCATCGACGAGATCCTCTCGCGCGGGGTCGGCTACGTGCCCGAAGACCGCTCCCACGACGGGATGGTGGGAGGCTTCACCATCGCGGAGAACCTGGTCCTCGACATCTATGATCAGCCGCCGTTCGCCAGTGGGATGTCGTTGGACCTCAAGGCCATCGGCGACAACGCCGAGCACCGCGTGCAAGAGTTCGACATCCGTACGTCATCGATCCACGCGAACGCCTCGACGCTGTCCGGTGGCAACCAGCAGAAGCTCGTCCTGGCTCGAGAGCTGTCGCGTCCGCTGCGGATCCTGGTGGTCGCTCAACCCACCCGTGGCGTCGACGTGGGTTCCCAGGAGTTCGTCCACAGACGCATCATCGAGGAACGTGACAATGGTGCCGCCGTGGTGCTGATCTCGAGCGAGCTCGACGAGGTTCTCGGGCTGGCCGATCGAATCGCAGTGATGTACCGGGGTCGCATCATCGGCGAGGTGCCGGCCGGCACTTCAGCCGAGGAGATCGGGCTCCTGATGGCCGGGTCGACCATCGGGGCCGCGCAGGAGGCGCCGGCGTCTGGGACGGACGGGGAGGCGCCGTGAGCGAGGACAAGACGAGCAGCGGCGAGTCGATGACGAGTGCGGAGGGTACGTCGCCGAGCCAGGCTCCTCCGGAGACGCCACACGGCGGTGACAGGCCGAACCTTGGCGTCCGGTTGCTGGATGCCGTGAGATACGGAAACACCGCTGTCCTCACGCTGCTGGCTCTCCTGGTGGCAATGGCGGTCGGCGCCGTGCTCATCGCCGTGGCCGACCCCGCGACCAGGACCGCTGCACAGTATTTCTTCTCCGCACCGATGGATACGTTGAGCGCGGCCGCCCAGGCGGTAGGCGGCGGCTACGCGGCGCTTTTCCAGGGAGCGATCTACAACCCCGCGACCGCGTCAAAGGGCACTCTTGCCGGTGTCCTCGGCCCCATCTCGGAGACGCTCGTCAACGCCACCCCGCTGATCCTGGGCGGGCTGTCGGTCGGGCTCGCCTTTCGCGCCGGCCTGTTCAACATCGGCGGCCAGGGGCAGATCATCATCGGCGCGATCTTCGCCGGTTACGTGGGCTTCGCCTGGCACCTGCCGCTGGGGCTCCACCTGATCGTCGGGATCATTGCCGGCATCGTCGGAGGAGCGCTGTGGGGCGGGATCGCAGGGTTCCTCAAAGCGCGCACGGGGGCCCACGAGGTCATCACGACGATCATGCTCAACTACATCGCGTTCAACTTCCTGGCGTTCCTGCTTGGTCTCAAGGGTTTCCAGCGTCCGCCCTACGGGCAGGCGATCAGCAACGTGGTGGACAGCAACGCTCAGCTGCCACCACTGCTCGGCAACGGGCTCCGGGTCCACGGTGGCCTCTTCGTGGCGCTGCTGGCGGCCCTGGGCGTCTGGTGGCTCCTCTCCCGCAGCACCCTCGGCTTCCAGCTCCGTGCGGTGGGCGCCAACCAGTTCGCGGCCCGGACCGCGGGTATGAGCGTTGAGCGCAGCTACACGGTGGTGATGCTGATCGCCGGCGGGCTGTCGGGGCTTGCCGGAGTCTCACAGATTCTTGGCACCAACAGCGCCATCACCCAGGACATCGACGCAGGCATCGGTTTCGATGCCATCACGGTTGCGCTGCTCGGCCGGGCCACCCCCGGCGGCACGGTGCTCGCCGGTCTGCTTTTCGGCGCCCTGCGGGCCGGTGGTGTGCAGATGCAGTCGAGCACCGGCATCCCGATCGACCTGGTGCAGGTGATTCAGTCGCTCATCGTGCTCTTCATCGCGGC
>Ga0208079_1001032_pt1 | contig 15036 bp, 11 predicted proteins | sample NGESurdeep092012_5_FD_184474 | JGI IMG/M metagenome (GOLD analysis project Ga0208079, IMG submission 184474) | Arctic peat soil microbial communities from Barrow, Alaska - NGEE Surface sample 210-2 deep-092012 (SPAdes) | ecosystem: Environmental > Terrestrial > Soil > Wetlands > Peat ... | reverse complement strand
TCGATCCGCAACTGACACACACCGGATCCCAACCGAGTGGACCTCGCCGAGTGGGCGGCGGTGGCGCCAACGGCCCGGGGGACGTCTACGGTCGACTGTGTGGTGGTACTGCTCTCGGAGAGCGCAAGCCTGACAGCGCGTGAGACGTTGACTGTGCTTGGCATGCGTGGGGTGCGCGCCGATGTGCTTGCCACTCATGCGCTGACCATTGGTCGGTTCAGTCGCTGGAGACGTCGGTCCATCCCTGCTCCGCCTCCGTCCCGCGATCCGCTCGGTTACCTGGCAGTCGTGCGAAGGCTGATGACCAGTGGTGAATATGAGGCTGTGTTGGCCACACACGAGCACGCGTGGCTGTTCGCGGCGGGACGCCTCTTGTTGCCCCAGGACGCTCCGATAGCGGTCGCGTCCATGAGGCGTTCGATCGGGTGGCGGGCAAGGTCGATTTCGCGACGCTTCTCGATGAACTCCATATACCGCAGCCGGAGTGGTGGCTGGCCGGGGATCGCCCGTCGACGGTTCCGTACCCTCACTGGGTGAAGGCGTCGCACGGAACTGCTGGCCGCTGTGTGCGACGTGTCGCCAACGCCAGGCAGGAATGCGAGGCGATCCGAGAGCTGTCCTCACCACATGACAGCGTTATGGGTCAGGTTCCCGCACCCGGCCAGTACGGGCAGGTGCAGGCGCTGTTCGACCATGGGCGCCTCATTGCCGTGCACACGTCGGTTCAGGTCGGGTACGGGGCGGGCGGTTCAGCGGCGGCGCGGTTGAGCGTCAATCACCCTGAAGCGCGCGAACACGCTGCGCGCATCGGTAAGCACCTAACCTGGCACGGCGGACTGACGATCGACTACTTGCATGTCGACGGACATCCGCGGTTCATTGAATGCAATCCCCGAACCGTCGAACCAGGCAACGCCGCCCGCGCTGGCGTTGATTTCCCAGCCTTGACGATCGCCCTCTCGACCGGCGCACCCGTGCCGGACAAGCCCATTGTCGGGCGCGCCGGTGTCCGGACACGCAGCGCCATGGCACTTGCTCTCGGGGCTGCCGAACGCCACAGCAGTCGCGCCGCGGTGCTGCGCATTCTGTGTGACTGCGCCCTCTCACGTGGCGACGTGGGACGCGGAGTCGAGGTGCTGACGCCCGTCAGAAATGATCCGCTGAGCGGCGTTCCCCTTACCGTCACAGCCCTTCGACTCCTCGCGCGACCTGGCAGCGCGTCCGCCATTGCACGCGGCGCCGTCGACGACTACGCCATCTCTCCGGAATCGATCAGCCTCGTCAGGACCAGATCGGAACTCTAAGCGCGGCCGCAAGCGAAACGATGACCGGACGCATCGGAGTCAAGCCTGGGTGTCCGTAGGACGATCGGCAAACGGCACAGTCAGGACTTCGTGTAGGCGTCCGACTCGAGCCGTTCGACGCGTCAGACCAATCGCGTTTGCCGGTAGCCCGCTTCGCTCCCCGAGTTACCAGTGCGTTGGTGCCGTGTGTCAGTCAGGGGCTACCAGGCTCGCGTCTGCGTAGGCTGCGACGGCCAGAGCGGGGTTGGGACGCGGGACCAGCGAGACCTTGTCCCCTGGGTTGAACGTGGCTACCGCGTCATTGTCGATCTGCGCCAGGACGGTCTCACCGGACTCGGTCACTGCATACAGACTCCCCGTGGCGCCCAGGAAGCTCGCCGTGACGACCGTGGCGCGACCGTCCGGATCGGCTGTGACTGCAATGGATTCGGGACGGATCAGCACCAACGCTGCTCCACGTTGCACTGAACCCGGCAGTAGGGGAACCGAGGTCCCAAGAAGGTTGGCCCGCTCGTGATCGACGGTGGCCCGCAGACGGTTCGTAAGACCGACGAAGTCGGCCACGAACGGGGTCGCGGGCCTGGCGTAGAGGTCGTGGGGTGACGCCAGTTGCTCGAGGTTGCCGGCCCGCATGACGCCTACCCGGTCGGCAACAGCCAGGGCCTCCTCCTGGTCGTGGGTGACGAACAGTGTGGTGGTGCCGACCTCGAGCTGGATGCGGCGGATCTCATCGCGGAGCTGCACCCGTACCTTGGCATCCAGAGCAGACAGCGGCTCGTCGAGCAACAGGACCTGGGGCGCGATGGCCAGCGCACGGGCCAGGGCGACTCGTTGCTGCTGCCCGCCGGACAGCTGGTGGGCATAGCGGTCGGCGTGGTCCGAGAGCTCGACGAGGTCCAGCATCTCGGAGACGCGAGTGCTGCGGCGGGTGGACGGAATACGGCGGAGCCGGAGCCCGAACTCCACGTTCTGACGCACGGTCATGTGAGGGAACAGGCTGTAGGCCTGGAACACCATCCCCATGTCACGTGCGTTGGTGGGCACAGACGTGATGTCCTTGCCCCCGACCTCGACCCGTCCGGAGTCTGCATCCTCCAGCCCGGCCAACACCCGAAGGACCGTGGTCTTGCCGCAGCCGGAGGGGCCCAGGAGCGCGACGAATTCGCCGGGCGCGATGTCCAGTGTGAGCCCATCCAGGGCACGAATCGGGCCGTAGGAGCGGTGCAGGTCGAACAGGGTCACGGCTACTCCGTGGCCGGGCTCGCTTCCGGCCACGCTGTCGGAAACCGGCATCTGAGTGGGGGACATCAGTTCTCCTCGGGTCGATGCGAGCCGCGAGCGGCGCCGACGAAGGACATCGCAAAGAGCACGATGAAGGCAAGGATCAATGCCGCCAGGGCGGCGGCGGTCGCGAGCGAGTCGTCGCGTTTGCCCAGCTGGTTGATGGCCACCTGCAGGTTTTCGCGGCTGAACAGGTTGGCGATCGTGAACTCGCCGAGAACCAGCGCGACGGACAGGAAGGACGCCGAGAGCACGGCGGTCCGCATGTTGGGCAGGATGATGCGCCACATGACCGTCGGCCACCCCGCGCCGAGCGATCGGGCTGCCTCCGCAAGAGTTTTCACGTCGATGGCGCTCAGGCCTGCATCCAGTGCACGATAGGCGTAGGGCAGGACGAGTACGACGTAGGCGAAGGCCAGCCACAGCGAGGACTCGCCCAGAAAGTACGCCACCCATGCATAGACGGGTGCAAGCCCGACGACAAGCACGATCGCAGGGATGGTCAGCGGCAGGAGGCAGATGAACTCCACCAGGCGGCGCATTCCCGGCACCCGCAGCCGGATCCAGGTCATCGTCGGGACCAGCATGACGAGCATGATCGCCACCGTGAGCAAGACCAGACCGGCCGAGGCCTGAATGCCCGTCTTCAGCTCGGGGTAGTTCGCATCGATGGCGGCGAGGTTGAACAAGGTGGTCCAGGTTTGCAGCGTGCGGCCACCGCCGGGGGCGCGGGTTGTGAATTCGACCATGGCCAGAAGTGGGAGGGCGAAGAACAGACCGATCAGCCCCACGACGACCCGCCGGAAGATGGTCTGCTTGCGCCGGCGAGCGGCGCGTAGCTTCATCGGGCCAGCCATCTGCTCGTGCGCCGTTCGAGAACGACGTACAGCGTCATGACCACCGCGACGATGGCGACCATGCCCAGTGCCATGGCTTTGCCGACATTCTCCTGACCCAGGATCACCTCGGAGCTGAACGTGTCGCCAATCTGCAAGGGGATGATGGGGGAGCCCTGCGAGATCAGCGCCGCAGCCGTGGCGTACGCGCTGAACGCGTTGGTGAACAGCAGCAGCATGGCCCCGATGAAAGAAGGCGCCAGGATCGGGCCGCCCACATGCCGCCAGTAGTCCCAGGTGCTGCCGCCGAGGGACTCCGCCGCCTCGCGCCACTGCGGCCTGAGCCCCTCCACCGCGGGCAGGAAGACGATGAGCATCAAGGGGATCTGGAAGTAGGTGTAGACGAGCATCAGCCCCTTGTTCGGCTCGTACAGCCAGGTGCTACCGGCCAGGTTGATGCCGACTTTCTGCAGCCAGAGGGTCAGGAATCCCTGGAGCCCGACCGTGGCGCCGAACGCGAAGGCCAGCGTGACTCCGCCGAACTGCGCGAGGACGCCGCACACCGAGGTGATCATCCGCCGAAGCGGGCCGCTTTGGCGGGCGGTCGAGACGGCATAGGCCAGCAAGGCCCCGAAGACGGCACCCAGGACCGCCGTGACCGCCGAAAGCAGGAGCGAGTTCATGAAGGCGGACACGATCTGTGGTTGAGCCAGGGCCGACAGGTTGCCCAGGGTGGGACGGCCCTTGCCATTCACAAACGCGCCGACCACGACGATCAGGGTCGGTATCATCAGGAAGATCGTCGTGTACGCCAAGAAGGGCAGGACGCCGAGCAAGGCGCCCACCGGCCTGCGGCCGGTGGGCGCCTTGCTGCTAGGGCGCTCAACCAATGGCTTTGGCCCAGTTGGCCGTCAGATAGGCGTTTGCCTTCTGGCTCTGTGCTTTGGTCAGGAACACCGGTGTTCCGACGACCTGAGGCAATGCGGCATAGGCGGCCTTGTCGATGGTCCCCGCTGCGATCATCGCCGCTTCGCGCACCGGTCGTGCGCCGCCCTGGAGCCACAGGTTCTGGCCCGCGTCGGAGTAGAGGTACTCCTCCCACAGACGGGCAGCTGCCGGGTCAGGAGCGTTCTTGTTGATCGCCTGCTCGTAGTAACCGCCGACCACGGCCCCGGCCGGGACGACTGTCTTCCAGTTCATCTTGCCCGTGAGCTTCTTGCCCTGCGCGACATTCAGGTAGTCCCAGTCGAAGACCACAGGTGTCTGGCCCGACTCGATCGTGGCAGGTGTGGGGTCAACCGGCAGGAAGTTGCCGGCAGTCTTGAGTGCCTTGAAGAAAGCGACGCCTGGGCTGATGTCGTTGGCCGTTCCGCCTTGGCTCAGGGCTGCCATGACGACACCGCTGAACCCGGAGCCCGCCTTGGTCGGGTCGCCGTTGAGGGCGACTTTTCCCTTGTAGGCCGGCTTCAACAGGTCCGCGACCATCTTCGGCGCCGGGACCTTGCCCGCGTCGTAGCCGATGCTCATGTAGCCACCGTAGTCGCTGACCGCGAGGCCGCTCGGGTCCTTGAGCAGGGAGGGAATGTCGTTGAATGTCGACACCTTGTACGGGGCGAACATGGCGGCGTTGGCGCTGGCCACCGTGCCGCCGACGTCGAACACGTCGGGTGCATTGGACTGACCCTTGAGATTTTTGGCCGCCGCGATCTCGTCGGCGCTGGAGGCGTCGGGCTGCGAGCTGTTGACCTTGATGCCGTACTTGGCCTGGAAACCCTTGATGATCGCGCCATAGTTGGCCCAGTCCGGAGGAAGCGCAATGACATTGAGCGTTCCTTCCTTCTTGGCAGCGGCGACCAACGCGGCCATCCCGCCGGCGGCTTGTGCTGACGTCGCTGAGGAAGCTTTGGCGCCTCCGGCGCTGGTGCTGGTGGTGGTCTTCGTGGGTGGGGAACAAGCGGCGATACCGATAAGGGTGACTGCGGCAAGCGCCGCAACTCCGCTTCGTCGAATCATTCGTGGCTTCACTTCAGACCTCCGGGTTGGGGGTGGGACTCATCCACGCAGGCTAGCGTTGAGACGTCCTATCGTGGGGATTCACACGATGTCGGGTGTCGATGAACGGCAGGTGAGGGCAGGGGATCAAACTGGGGCTGATGCCGCACCACTTGGTGGTGGCCATACTGGACCGTTTTGCGCGGTCGCTGCCCCACGCCAGAGCTATCGCCGACGAGCTCACCGTGTGACAGGTTCGTCTGGACCTGGGCGGGTCGGTATACGACGTTCCAGCAGTGGCGCGGACGGCATGCGAGGGCCCGTTGGACTCTGTAGGGCCGCGCCGGTGAGAGCGGCCAGCTATTCCGCTGTGTTCGCGTTGGCGGAGCGAACCGGATAAGCATGGCCAGCGTTATGCGTGGTCTTGAGGTCTTTGCCGGCGCCGAATGACCTGCGCCGACATACACCACCATCGGGAGGTCTTGAACCGGGCAGGCTGCTGCTCGACGCCATTGCAGACCGCCACGCCTGGGAGCCAAACCGTAGATCTGCGCCCCGTGGTGACTCTTCGAGCACGGAAGGTCCACACTAGAACTATGGGTCGCACCAAGAGCCACGCGGCGGCGTCGCCAACCTTGATCTCGGGCACAAGGTGATCGTGTCAGACCGAGAAGCTGAGGGTGACCCCGGCGTTCGCATCAGCGTGGGACTCCGCCCCCCGATCACAGATCCGGTGTCGGCGGCTCGCGAATTCGCCCCGTAGACCATCGATCCCGCTACGGAACGACGAAAACCATGTTTGTGCCGATTCGGAACGGCCACCGCACGTGCCCGCAGACCCGTTCCGCTTTCGGTTTCTTTGCAACTCGCTGACGGTCACTGGACCTTCGGCGGGGTGTTGCGCAGCAGCTTGGGTAGGGTGAATTCATCACGGTGGTGGGGCTCACCTTCAACCGCGGCGTTGATGCCGCCAACGGTCCCTGGTCATACGCGAGGGTGAAGGCTGCCGTGATTTCCCGCGACAGCCCTCAGGGCCGGGTCTTGCCCGTGATCCTTGTGTGGTGCCGTCGTCCAGGGTGGGCGGCGATCTCGACGGAGGAGTTCTGCGATGAGCACTGTGGATGCATCCTTTTCGATCACCGACCTGTAGGCCTTGCAGATCCTCGACTCACGGGGCAACCCCACCCTGCAGGTGGACGTCACGCTGACCTCCGGTGTCACCGCCCGGGCAGGGGTCCCCTCAGGCGCCTCCACCGGAAGCCGCGAGGCTGTCGAGCTACGCGACGGCGATGCGGCCCGCTAGGGCGGCAAGGGCGTCACCCACGCCGTCGCCAACGTCAACGGAGAATTGCGCGACCTGCTCGGCGTCCGGACCTGGACCTCACTCGCGCAGGTCGCCGCGGCGATGATCGAGGCCGACGGCACCGAAAACAAGTCGCGCCTCGGACCGAACGCCACCGTCGGGGTGTCGATGGCAGTCGCGCGGGCGCTGGCCACTGGCGGACAGTTGTTCGAGTACCTGGCGCCGGGTGGAGTCGCGCCGCGCCTACCCGTGCCGCACTTCAACGTGCTCAACGGCGGGGCCCATGCGCCCAACTCGCTGGACTTCCAGGAGTTCATGGTCGCCCCGATCGGGGCGCCGTCGATGCCCGAGGCCGTGCGGGCCGGGGCCGCGGTCTACGCGAAGCTGCGCGGACTGCTCCAAAAGGCAGGGTTCGCTACCGGACTGGGGGACGAGGGCGGCTTCGCCCCGGACATCACCCGACCGGAAGACGTGCTCGCCCTGCTGGTGCAGGCGATCGAAGCCGCGGGGTACACCGCGGGCCGCAACGGGATAACGATCGCACTGGACCCGGCCGCAAGCGAGTTCTATTCCGGTGGCGCCTATCACGTAGCCGGGGAGACGCTCAGCAGTGCCGACATGATCGAGCGGTACGCCGCGATGGTCGCGGCATACCCGGTGTGGTCGATCGAGGACGGGCTCGCGGAGGGTGACTGGGACGGCTGGGCCGCACTGACCGCGCGGCTTGGCGCCACGACGCAGATCATGGGCGACGACCTTTTCGTGACCAACCCCGCCATCATCACCGAGGCCATCGAGCGCAAGGTCGGCAACTCCGCCCTGATCAAGCTCAACCAGATCGGCACGGTCACCGAGACCCTCGAGGCGATGCGTCTGTGCCGCGCCGCGGGGTACACCCAGCAGGTCTCCCACCGATCCGGGGAGACCGCAGACAGCTTCATCGCCGACCTGACCGTTGCCGCCGGCTGCGGTCAGCTCAAGTCCGGTGCGCCAGCGCGCGGTGAACGGGTCGCGAAGTACAACCGGCTGCTGGAGATTGCCGCGAGCACCGACCTGCCGTATGGGCTCGCCTGAACGAGGGACCGAGGGCACCGAAGAAGACGGTGCCCTCGGGACCGGATCGGTGACCGGTCACCGATCCGGTCGCGGAACTCGGCGCGGCGGTGTGCAGGAGGGTCGTCGGCGAAGGCTGACGCTCGTGCTCGAAGGCAACAATCCACGGTTCCCGTGGTGTCCCTCCACCACCATGCTGACCACCAGGCTCAAAGGCACTACAGGGGCTCCGGCGTCTGACCGCGGCGAACAACCCAGTGTCCAACGGAAAGGCACCACCACGGAACTGGACCGACGCACATCTTCGCGCGCTACGGCGCGCCTTCCGCGAAGGCGCTGGGTTGCTGACCAGCGGAAACGCGGCGGAGGCCTAGGCTTTTCAGGGTTGGTCACCGGGTCACCACTCTCCGGTGAGGCGTTTTCGGGGCTCTGCGCTAGGAATGTGCTGGGAACTGCACGGCCAGTGGGACCAGCGCCGTAACTACACGATGAGCGAAAGTAGGAGGACCATCAGCAGTCCGACGACTGAAATTAACGTTTCCATCACGGACCAAGTCTTGATTGTCTGTCCGATTGTCATGCCGAAGTACTCCTTGACAAGCCAGAAGCCTGCGTCATTGACGTGCGAGAAGAACAGCGAACCAGCTCCCACGGCCAACACCACCAGCGCCAGATGCGTCGGTGACAAATTCGATGCCAGCGGAGCGACGATGCCGGACGCCGTGATCGTGGCAACCGTGGCTGATCCCGTTGCCAGACGGATCAACACGGCAACCATCCAGCCGAGCAACAGTGCCGAAAGACCGGCGGCCACGGCGATCTTGCCGATGGCAATTCCGGTGCCGCCATCCACCAGCACCTGCTTGAATCCACCGCCGGCCCCAACGATGAAAGTCGCACTGGCGATCGGCATCAAGCTCTGACTGAACTTGGTGGTAATGGTGGTCCGCGAGAAACCCACCGCGGTGCCAAAGGTGACCGAAGCGAGTAGCACAGCGATAAGCAGTGCAACGACCGGTTCACCCATGAACTGCAGGAACGGGTAAATGGCCGCGTCCTTGCTCATCCACACGTCCGACCCGGCGCGGATCAGCATCAGGACCACCGGCGAGAGGACGGTGATCAGGGTCCAGTTAAAGGTTGGGCTACGCTGCGCCTGCGGGTCGCGGCTGCCCCCCTCAACTGAGGCCGCGCCACCATCGTCGCCCGTCCCTCCACCGGAAGGTGTGCCGCCCCCGAAGCCGGCACTGACCAGGTCATTGGCGGCGCCCCTCGCGCCGATCGGTACCCATTTGGCGGCCAGCGGAGCAAACAAAGGCCCTGCGATGGCAATAGTTGGAATCGCGATGACCAACCCAAGCGCCAGCGTGATACCGACGTCCGCGTGCAAGTTTGCAATGGCCGCTAGCGGCCCTGGGTGCGGTGGAATGAAACCGTGCAGCACCGACAAACCGGCCAATGCAGGGATGGCCAGGAGCATGGCCGGCCCCCTGGAGCGCTTCACTGCCAGCATGATGACTGGAATCAGCAGCACCAAGCCGATTTCGAAGAACATCGGGATGCCGATGATGAAGGCGATGAGCGCCATTTTCCAGGGCAGCATCCTAGCGCCGCCCTGCAGCAGCGTGTCCACGATCTCGTCTGCGCCGCCCGAATCTGCCAGAAGCTTGCCCAGCATCGCGCCGAGAACGATCAGCACACCGACCCCGCCCAACACCAAACCGACGCCGGTCTCAAAGGACAAGGCCACGCCGCCCAGAGGGACGCCGGAACCGATGCCGACAAAGAGCGAGCCGATAGTCAAGGCCAAGAACGGGTGCATCTTCATCCACACGATCAGCAGCACGACAATGGCAATGCCCACGACAGCGACGATCAACACCTGCGTGTCGTGTGCAGACCACGGCTCATGGATCTTCTTGATGGTGTCATCGCTGGCGACGGCCAGGTATCGGGCGGTCGGTGGGAGTACCTCGAATGCGCTCAAGACCGTTCTCCTGTTCTGTCCGTGGCGCTCGGCGGTGACGTGCTGCGCGCCGGTTGAGCCTGGTCGGGAAATGTTCGCCGCAGGATCATCTATTCGGTTGTCTTCAGGTAGCTCAGCCTGCTGCCTCCAGATACCTCGGAGCCAGCTGCCGCGCCGGGAAGATCTTGACGACAAGCGCACCTGATCGGCCGTGAGCACCGTGCCCACCCCGATGACCGCGCCCTGATTGGCAGCCACGCTGATGGCGCGTTCCAGGTGACTGAGCTCCTCGGGGTGGGGAGCGTGAGCTCGGTGGTGTTGATGTCGCCGTCGGCCAATGCCTGGCACAGCCGGACCGTATCCGAGATGGTCGGCGGCCGGACCACCGCCAGCGATCGGCTGGCGGTGGTCCGGGTGAGAGATTCTCGTCAGTCATTGGTTTGGGTCACCAGGCCCCTCGGCTTCCGGCGCAGCGACCGGCCGGCCAAGGCACCGGTGGGCCGGCCAGCGTCGAGGGCGGGAACGCCGTTGACCAAGACAAGCTGGATGCCAGCGGCGGGCTGTTTGGGGTGCTCAAAGGTGGCCGTCTCCCGGATGGTCTCCGGGTCGAACAGCACGAGGTCCGCTGCGTAACCGGGGCGGACAAGGCCGCGGCGGACGAGCTTGAGTCGCGCGGCGGGACGGCCGGTGAGGTGATGAATCATGTCTTCGAGGGTTAGTAGCCGTAGCTCTCGGCAGTAGTGCCCAAGGAACCGTGGAAAGGTCCCCCAAGCACGCGGATGCGGCTTGGCTCCCACCAGGATGCCGTCGCTGCCCCCGGTATGCACGCGGTGCTTCATGATGGCCTGCACGTTCTCTTCGTGTCCTACGTGCTGCAGAATCCCTGTCCCGAGCTGGTCCTGGCACAGGATGTCGATGAAGACGTCGAAGGGATCTTGTCCGGTCTCCTGGGCGATCCGCTGGATGGTCTTGCCCACATGGTCGGCAAGGTTCGGGTTCTGCACGCTGCTGATTTCTAGGGTCTCCCACTCGGCCACGACCCCGTGGCAGCCGTCAGAACCGAGGACTTCCACGCTTTCCCGGATCCGTTCGACGGCGGCTGGATCGTTGAGCCGGTCCAGTGTCGGCCCGGCGCCGCCCGAGGACGCCCAGCTGGGCAGAATAGCCGAGAGGGTGGTGGCCCCGGGCAGGTACGGGTAGGTGTCCAAGGTGATGTCGACCCCGTCCTCTAGCGCAGCATCGATCAGGGCCAGCAGCTCGCCGGCGCGGCCCTTGTTCAGGGCGAAGTTCATCGTCGCGTGCGCCAGGTGCAGGGCACAGCCGGAGCTGCGGCTCAGCTCGATCATCTCCGCATAGGCCTCCAGTGCGCCCTTGCCGTAGGAGCGGTGGTGCGGCGCATAGAACCCTTCAAGTTCGGCGACGGTGCGGCACAAGGCGGTGAGCTCGGAGGTGCTCGCATACATCCCCGGGGTGTAGGTCAGCCCCGAGGACATACCGACGGCGCCCTGGACCATCGCTTCACGCACCACCTCCTGCATCCGGGCTACCTGCGCCGCGGTCGCTGCGGCGTCGGAAAAGCCCATCACCAGGGCACGGACCGTTCCCTGCGGCACGAGATAGGCAGCGTTGGTGGCGATGCCGGTATCCAGGCGGTCCAAGTACTCGCCGACCGTCCGCCAGCTGAAGTCGAAATCAGGGGGGTTGTCATTCCAGCCCGCGATCTGCTGCCGCACTCCGGTCAAGGTGACGTCGTCTACGGGTGCATAGGACAGTCCGTCCTGACCCAGCAGCTCGGTGGTGACCCCTTGGCTGATCTTGGCGTAGTGGGCGGGGTGGGTAAGCAGCTGGAGGTCGGAGTGGGCGTGCATGTCGATGAAACCCGGGCTGAGCACCAAGCCGGTGGCATCGATGGCCCTGTCTGGTCCGCTACCACCCGGCTCCGAAGAGAGGGCCGAGGCTATTTCGGCAATAAGCCCGCCGCGGACGACGACGTCGGCCGGCCGGCGCGGCGCGCCCGTTCCATCGACCAAGATCGCATTACTGATCAGCACCGTAAACCGGTGGGCTAGAAGAACGTACGGATGAGGTCGACGACGGTTTGGTCGCCGTCTACGCCGGCCAGGACCGGAATCAGCGCCCATTTGTCCATGGCGGTGCACGGGTGGGACAGGCCCAGCCGGACCACGTCGCCGATGTTGACGGTGCCGGTCCCGTCGTCGAACCTCAGATAGCAGTGCTGGTCGTTGACAGCGGTAATGGCCGCGCCGTCCAGCGGCGTCATCGGGGCGCCGAGTACGGGGCCGATGGCCTGCGGCTGGGGCAGGCCTTCGTCCACCGGAAGGTCGCGCTTGCCCGCGTCCAGAATGGCCAGCCCGGGCTCGGGCTGGGAAACCACGCGGGCCCAACCGACCATTGCGGCGAGGAAGGGGTTCGAGCCGTGCCTGGAGAAGGGCGAGATCTGCCGGTAGAACCCGTCGTCGTGGATCACATACGCTCCACTACGGATCAGCAGATCCACCCGGCGCCCACCGACGCTGGACCCGGCTCGCGTAATGCAGGGGCCCAGAATGTCCACCACAGTGTCGAAATAGGCACTACCCCCCGCGCTGAGGAGGACATCGGCGACGTCGTACAAGCCATCCGCCAGCAGCTCACCGTGCAGCGATTTCAGCGCGAGCAGATACTCATTGACCTTGGTCAGGCTGTCATCTGAAGCAGTGTGCGCCAGGGACCCCTCATAACCGCTGACGCCGACCAGCCTCAGCTGGTCAGCGCCAGCCACGGCCCTGGCCACTTCCAAGGCAGCCACCCCGCTGCGCGCTCCTGTGCGGCCGCCCTCGCCGCCAAGTTCCACCAGTACGTCGAGCACGACATCGGGGTGCCCGGCCTCCAACGTCCGAGCCAGCAGCTGGACAGTCTGCACGGAATCCACCCAGGACAGGATGGAGCAGCCGCGCTCCGACTCCCCCGCCACCCAGTCGACGGCCCGTGGGTCGGTCAGGCTGTTCGCCAGCTGGAGCCTGCGTACGCCGAAGGCCCGCGCCACCTGTAGCTGGGCGAAATTGGCCAAACTGATGCCCCAGGCGCCGCGGTTGAGCTGCTCCGACCACAACTGAGGAGCCATGGTCGTCTTGCCGTGAGGGGCCAGCAGCACCTCGTGCTCCGCGCACCAGGACGCCAGGCGGTCCATATTGTGGCGCAGGGCAACAGCGTTCAAGGTCAGCAATGGCGTCTGTAGTGAGGACAGCCGGGGCGCTGAGTCGAGAAAGTCTCGGACTGTCTGGCCGGAGGCTTCTGCCGGCGCGGCCTTGAACCGCCAGTCGAGGACGGCATCGTCCAGTCGTGCCAGCGCCTCTGCACTTATCGGTTCTCCATCGACGGTTGTACTGGCCATAGCCTGTCCTGTCGCGGGTTGCCCGTCTGCAACACCAAGAGTAGTCAAGACCGTTCCATCTCCTCGGATGATCCACAGCGAGACTCTTACCTTGCTCAGGTCGCAACGCTGTTGCAGACTCTTTGAAAATGTAAAGTCGTTCAAAATTAACCTAAACATGGGGAAATTATCCTAAACATGGGGTCTGCCGAGGGTCAAGACCACCAGAGCGGAGGTGCGCCTATCCATGAGTTCTGCCGTCTGCATTGGTGAAAAGACGGCCATGCGGACATCTGCTCCATGAGGTCCCCTGCACCCGGCTAATGAATTGCTCTGGGGATCAGCGGCTCTTCGTGCTCAGTTACGACGATCGACTGAAGCTGTTGCCACAGCTGACAGCCAGCACCGAAGCGATCTCCACCGACCTGGGCTGGACCACCACCGAAAGGATCACGCATGAGTGAGAAGAAGGTCGTACTAACCGAAGGCGCCCCCGCGGCAGCGCATGTCTTCTCGCAGGCAGTACACAAGGGAGGGTTCCTCCAGGTGTCTGGCCAGGGCCCTATGGATCCGGCCACCAACGAGTACATCGGTGTCGGAGACGTCCGGGCACAAACCCGCCGAACGCTGGAGAACATCAAAGCGATCCTGGCTGCCGGCGATTCGTCCGTCGAGGACGTGCTGATGTTCCGCGTCTATCTGACCCGCCGCGAGGACTTCGACGCCATGAACGAGGTCTACGCAGAATTCATACAGGAGAATGTCCCCAGCGGGGCCATGCCCGGCCGGACCACCGTCTTCGTTAACCTGCCCCATGAGGTGATGTTGGTAGAAATCGACGCGCTGGCCGTGACGCTCTAGTCCGGCACACCACTCCCCAACCCCAAAGGGTTGTTTCGGACCCGCTGCTTCGCGGTCAGTGCAGCCTCGAATGTCGACGAAGACAGTTGCGTGGCTCGGCACACCTCGGCTGTCGCCAAGAGTGGCGACGGGTATGACGTCATGAGACCTCTCCCCTTGGTGCCAGTCCCAGCGCGCTGAGTGCGCGGCGCAGGACGTCATCCGGTTTGCCGGCCGCGGACACGGCTAAGCCTGGCTCACCGGTCTGCAGTTTCTCGAGCATGGCGAGCTGGCTGGGCAACAGCGAGGCTGGCATGAAGTGGCCCTGACGATGCTCCATCCGGTCCTCGATCAGCTCCGGGTCCGCTGTCACGTGAACGAAACGAACCGTCGGCCGCCCCTCTCGCAAGATGTCGCGATACACCTGTCTGAGAGCGGAGCACGTGATGACAGCGCTGGTGCCGCTGCGATCGTGGCTGTCTATCCATTCCCCGATGGCGCGCAGCCACGGCCATCGGTCCTCGTCGGTCAGGGGATGGCCCGAGGACATCTTGGCGATGTTGGCCTCCGGGTGGAATGCGTCCCCCTCGGCGAACTCCCAACCCATCGCCGTCGCAATCCCCTGCGCCACAGTCGTCTTGCCCGATCCTGACACCCCCATCACGATGATGATGTCGTTCATGCAGGAACCCTACGCCCGAGCGCGGCGGTCGAAGCCTACGCACCGGTGTAGACCCTCGTGAGCACGACGACAGGCTAGAACCCGCTGACGGCGGGGATGACCTGTTCGGCCATCAGTTCCAGGGAATGAGGCGAGCCTCCACCGGCAACTCTGCCGTGGGCGACCTGCACGCCCAGCTCCGCGAGCGCGCAGGTGTTCGATTGTCTCCGGTACCCGCTCGCCCCGCTCCCCGAGGTCGAATCGGGTTTGCACAGTCGAAGGCGATCAGTCACCCGTCTCAAGGCATCGAACAGATATTCGGGTGACGGCGGCACCCGGCCCCATGTCGCCGGCCATGAGGGAGGCGCCCCGAAGTACGTGGTGAGCCGACGTGCGCGCGAGCGTCCAGCTCGCGAACGACGCGCTC
>Ga0208079_1001028_pt1 | contig 15045 bp, 14 predicted proteins | sample NGESurdeep092012_5_FD_184474 | JGI IMG/M metagenome (GOLD analysis project Ga0208079, IMG submission 184474) | Arctic peat soil microbial communities from Barrow, Alaska - NGEE Surface sample 210-2 deep-092012 (SPAdes) | ecosystem: Environmental > Terrestrial > Soil > Wetlands > Peat ... | reverse complement strand
GAAACCCGCCTGGAGGTACTTCAGGTTCCCGTTCGCATGGCCGGCTCCGAACAGCACGATCCCGACGGCGATCAGGCTGGCGAGCGCTGCTCCCAGCAGAACCAGGTCAGCCAGATCGCGGCCGGGGTTCTCGCGCTGGGCGTGGCTCGCTGTGGATTTCGCGTCGAGCCCCCACACCGTGGACCACACCCAGGCACAGAAGACCACTGCCAGGATGTCCCAGCCGATCAAGGGTGCGGACCGGCCCGCTCCTGCCGCCGCAGCGGCTGCGCCGCCAACGATCGCTGCGCCAAGAGACACCAGCAGTTTCGTGCGTGCTGAGGTGGACAATCGCGGAACGCCTTGATGGCTCCTGACTCGCTCTCAGGAGTCACTTGGCACCTTCTGTGGATTCCAGTGCGCGGCTTGCGCCACAACGATCGGACTTATCTCCCAAGACCAACACGATGCGCCGAACGATGTTCACGGGTGGTCGGTGGTCCCCGCCCCATGCGGACGGAAGTGCCTGCGCCCCGGCAGCTCGGCCTGAGCCTTCTCGCGGTGGTTCAGGTGCCCGTGTCGCTTCGCACCAGCGGGTAGCAGATGGGTGTCTGACTCCGCGAAAGGAAGCAGCGTGAACGACGACTTACTCGTCAGGTGGTCAGCGTTGACCCACCCGCCGACCACCATCCTCTCGGGTCCCACCCCGATCCCGGTCTTGGAAAGACCGGCGGCCATCGACGCCGGAGATCCCGAGACCAAGAAACCAGCACCGGCGACCGTCAAGACCAAGAAACCAGCGAGCGCAGCCATGCTGACGAGTTTGGGACGCCCCCTGCGGGCCCACTTCCCCTGAGCACCGACGCTCGGCGAAGGAACGGGTGGCACGGGTGGTACGACTGGCGAACCCCAGAGAGGCGCGCTCGCTGAAGCGCAGTCCGAAGCGGCGTCGTTCATCTGATGTCTTCCCAGCTCCGGAGCATCGTCGGGGCGGGCGCTTGTATTTGACGCGCGTCGACTCTCACGCGAAGGCCAGCTCGGCCAGTCGCCTTGGCAGCCGTGGACGAGCCCACGTCCACGTAGCGGTCGTGCTTCCAACGGCCAGACTGACCAACACAACCGCGACGACCAGCGCCATGATCGCCTGCACGGCCAACCCGACCTTGTCCTGGCGGGGCAGGAAGAGCCAGATCACCCCCGCCGCGAACCGGGACGCCGAACGGAAGGTACTGCGCAACGGCGACGATCAGGCTGTCCATGATGGTCAAACGTGCCACACGTTAATTGGTGAAACCTTTGAGTAACCCGCCACGGATGCTTTATCAGGCTTCTCGCGGCTGATGCTCCGGACGAACACCTACGAGCTTTGCCCCCGCACCACTCCTGGGTCGACGTCACTCCTCGGACTTCCGGCATCCGGTGACGGTGGGGTCCTCAGTGTGGTCCAAACCGTCCAGGCCACGGCGACCACCGGCACCGATACGACAGCACCTATGACGCCAGCGAGGACGGTTCCGGAGGCGACTGCGAGGGCAACCGCGAGCGGGTGCAGGTTGACCGCGCGGCTCATCACCATCGGGTGAAGCAGGTGACCTTCGATCTGGCCAATTACCACGACAAGACCGAGCACGGATAGGGCGATGAGCGGGCCGCGCGAGGCCAACGCCACGAGCGTGGCCACACCCAGGGCGACCGGGGAGCCGATCAAGGGGATGAACGCGGCGAAGAACGTCAGCAGGGCAAGGGGCAAAGCCAATGGCACCTGCAAGATCAGCAGTGCCACGCAGACGAGTACGGCGTTGGTGGCGGCAATGATGACTACCCCTCGGGAGTAGCCGGCGAAGGTGGCCCATCCGGCGCGAGCTGCACCGTCCCAGCGCCGGCTGTCACCGCCTAGCTGCGCGAGCAGCCAGGTCCAGATCCGGTCCCCGGAGGTAAGGAAGAATACCGAACAGAACACGGCCAGGACAAACCCCGTGAGGACCTCGATCGCGATACCGGCTCCGCCGAGTGCGTGTCCTGCCAATGAGCCGCCGTTCTGGGCCACCCAGTCGCGGACCTGTTGACCTAGATGAGTCAGGTCCACTGCGCGCAGGTGGAGCGGCGCACCTGTCAGGGACCGCTCGATGTCGGCCAAACCGTCGATGAACTGCGTCGCCAGCTTCCCCGACTGTCCGGCAACCGAGTCGGCGATGAACGTGAACGCGCCGCCGAACGCCATGATTGTCAGCAGCAGCGCCACCGCAACGGCCAGACCACGGGGCAGCGCGCGTGCACTGTAGTCGACCAGCGGTCGCAACAGGGCGGAGATGACCAGGCCAACGAACACGGCCACCGCAACGAGTGTCAGCTTGGCTAGCACGACGAAGACCAGATACACGGCGACAGCGACCACGATCAGGCGCCACGCGTAGGCAGCCGCGGTCCGAAGGCCATGATTCACCGCACCATCCGAAAGCACCGCATGACCTGGGGCCCGAATATCGGCTGCCATCCCACCCTGCAGGCCAGGTCCCGCGCCGGTCTCCGACGCAGGCTGAGGAACAAGGGAACTATCGGACGAACTCATTGCAGTCCTCGTCTGTTGCGCCGACCGGCAGGCTGATCCAATCCGGCCCTTCGGGTCCAAACGCTACGGCCGGTTCTGAGATCCCCTTTGGTGTCTGAGTGTGCCAGTTTGAGCCACAGGGCTGGGCTGGCCTCGGGCTACGGCTTGCCCTTTCCCCTCGACGGTGTGGTCGGCGAGCTCGGCCTCGGCGACACCGGCTGATATTTGCTCATCGCGCTAGGCTTCCGCCGGTGCCGGTGGCGGTGCTGGCTGGAGCATCCAGCGACGCCAGGTTCCCCTTGGCCGGGTGTGCCTTGCCCATGGGACCAGCGGCCATCGCCGCGAAGAGGTTCGCCGTGACCCTGCGGACGAACGATACGGACCTGGTGTCAATCCCGTACCTGCCGATGGGGCCTCGCACGCCGTAGCTCCACAGCATCGAACCGACCGCGAACACGCCCGCACCAGACCTGGTCGAGTAGTACGTGACGTCGGAGTATGTCTGCTTGTTCCTACCGCAGGCCACGGGTGAGTGCGCAACGACCTGCAGATTGTCCGGCGTACCTGGTATGGGATAGGCCCGGTCGATCTCGGTGCCCACGAGTCCGGCGTATCTGGCCCCCTTGGTGGCGCCTGTGCCTCGGAGAAGGAAGAACCCAGGATCATTGACCACGAGTGCGCCTTGCGCGGGAAAACACTCATAGAGCATGCCAGTCAGATTGTTCTCGGCAAACGGCTTGGGGTCGGATCGCCACATGACAGTGGTGCTCGCATCGCCTTTGACCGGGTCTAGCGCCGCGGACTTGTACCCGACAACGACCCTGTCCGCCCCGAGGACGCTTGGTTCGAACCGGACCCGCCAGTAGACCGAGTTCGCGCCAAGGAACGCCAGGTTAGTGCCGGCATCGCGGGCCCTGGTCACCGTGCGTCGCATTCCGACCGACCAGTACTCGTCGTGTCCCATGGAGACCAGCCCAAGAGCACCGTCCAAAGCGTGCGGGTCGGCATCGAGCTCCACGCTGGTCAGGTAGGCCAGCGGAAGGTCTTCACGCTCGGCCTCGGCGATGATGGGCTGCTCGTACTGAGTGGGGATCCGGGCACCATTGCGGTCGTATGGCCGGTCGAAGCTGACTTTGGACGATCGAGTGCCAAAGTCGTTGCCCGGACCGCCATACAACGAGTGGCCACCCCATGCGTTGTATGCCTGGTAGGTGGTGACGGCGTTGAGCAGCACCAGCCGACCGGAGACGCTCTTCGAGCGCACCGTCACTGGCACGTACTTCTTGAGGCCCCGGTTGTCGGTGAGCAGCAGCAGGTACGTTCCATCAGGCCAGTCGTTTGTGTCGAGCCTCGCTGATGGCGCCCAGTGAGTGGTGACCGTGCGGTCGGTGCCGATCACGGCGGCGCCCTGCCTGCGACCGGGCACAGGCGGTGAGGTCCAGACCAGCCGAGCCTTGTCGCCGCCATACCAGCCGAGCCGGAAGGCCTTGACCGTGAACGAGCGGGCGGTGGTCGTGACAAACAGACGCAGCGGTTCGCCGGCGAGCACGCTGACGTGGTCGGCGTACCCCGCCAACTGAGTGTCGTCGGCCAGCTCATGTGCGCCGATCGTCCAGGCGGTGCTGCCCGGCTTGGCATTTTCGCGCTTGACCCAGCCCGCCCCGGTGGCCTCGGCCATGCGTTGATCGGGCGTCGTGCCCGACCTCGCCGACGTCGCCAGGCTTGGCGCCTTGACGTCATCCGCGCCGGGGCGCAGCACAGCCCAGCCGGTGAGGCCAATGGCCAACACGACGGCCGTGATCAGCATCAGAGGTCTCCGGCGGACAACGCTCATGATCGTCAGTAGAGGCGCTCCCCTGGCTGGAGAGCCTCGGGTGCGAGAAGACCGGGGTGCGCCTGAGCCACCTGACCGCACGGGTGAGCCGTCAGCGTCATGATCACCTGGGGAGCTACTGCTCACAACTGGTTCGCAGGCACCAGTTCGATCGCGGTCTTACCTGCAGGGACCGCGAACGTCGTGTTGATGGGGCTCGACTGCGAGGGCTTCTTCCACTGGCCGGTGATCATCTTGCCCTGGGTGTAGAGGATGGCCTCACCGCTACCGGTGAGCACCTCTTCCGGAACCTTCGCCCCATGCTGGTCCACGAACAGGCTGCGCACAGGCGTCCTCAGCACCAGGACGTTCGTTGCGGGGAAGCGGACCTGTGCCAGGTCCGGCTCGCGTATGTAGATCCCGTTGCGATACGTGAACCGCACCGTCATCCATGAAAAGCGGATGGTGAATGTCGAGACACTCTTCGCCTTGGAAAGGTCTGGCTTTCCAAACGTCAGCAAATCCGGCACCTTCAAGTACGGCTGCCGCAGCCCCTTTGTGTTCACCACCTCGCCGAAGACCGATGACGACACCCGTCCGTAGCCAGACCCACCGGTGCGAAAGTCGACGCCGCGCGCCTTCAGCGCGCGTACCTCGAGCCCCGAACCGCCCGAACTGAGCAGCAGGCCCCGCACCGGAAGCAGAAGGTACGAGTCCGTCGCCCGCAGCGAGCGCACCGGGCCGACCCTCGTTGGCAGTGCACTTTGATACATCGCGATCAGTCGGGTCAGGCCCCCCTCGACCAGCTCCTCGACCACGACATCGGCGGACCCTATGCCGCGCTGGACGAGGTCGGAACGCGGCGCGCCTCCAGCGTTGTCCGGACCTGTGTTGTTGACTTTCACCGCGATGACGCGGTTCGTCGGCGTGCCCGTCAGCCCGGTCAGTGGACTGTGTGCAAGGACAGGAACGGTGGTCGGCGCCGGGGTGGTCGGCGCCGGGGTGGTCGGCGCCAGGGTGCTCGATGCCTGCGTGTTCGGGGGCGGACCTTTCTTGCCATTCATCGCCACAGCTAGCCCAGCCGCGCCGAGGCCCAAAGCGACGACCAGTGATACAGCGACGAGCTTTGCCTTGGGTGTCTGCAGCCAGTGCGGCATCCTCATGGCGCGCAGTCTAGGCGCGCCGCTGGGTGCAGGAGACCAGATGAGTGACTCCTTGAAGCGTGTCGCTTTGGAGGCCTTAGCCGTAGGGCTCCCCGGCTCGATTACGGCGAAGGAATACGGAAGCCTTCCCGACTGAACCGCATGTCCTGATCGGTGATCACGTGGTCCCTGCGTGCAACGACGCAGCGGTCAAGCACGTGTTGATCTCCACCTCTTTTGATAGCACAGGTGGTTCCGTGAATAACCGATCCGGGAGCGCATGCTGGAGGTCTGGCTCTACCCGACCGCGAGTATCAGCCGTCATTGTGGCCTCAGCATCACTTCTTGCGCTGTATCTCCTTCAGGTGCAGGCTCTCGCTGCTCGCGCCAGGGCCACCTAGCGGCAGCTGGCTCACAAGTTGGGCTGCGGACTCGTAGGGGGTACCCACGCTGGGATTGTGCCGGCCGGCGCCGACGACGGCGAACGCCTTGAGCAGGTTGAGGGTGATCGCCTGGATGGCAGCGCTGGTGGCAACCGGGGTCGCCTCAATCGGGCAGGTCGAGTCGAGGTGGCAAACCCAGTACGTCGTCCCGGCTGCGAAGATCCCCGAGCCGCTAGGTGCGCTGTAGTAGCCGGCGGTGATCAGGTGCGGCTTGGTGCTACCCGCCGCCAAAGCCACCGCGTGCAGCACCACCTGCAAGTTGGCCGGGGAGTGCCCGGTCGGGGGCTCCTGGGCGTCGACCTCGTTGCCGTAGGCCAGATCGAGGACGTCACCCTTGCGCAGGTTCGTCCCGGCGAAGAGCCAGGCCGGCGCAGTGTTCACCACATAAGCGCCGCTCACACCGATGACGGACATGCCCACGCCGACCAGAGCGGCGGGGTCGCGCCGCAGCGGGGGTTCGTACCACCTGACGGTCGTAACGCTGGGGTTGGCTTTGGCCGGGCGGTCGAGCTTGGGGTCGCGGTAGACCGTGAGGGCGGTCTCGCGTCCGCTGGGGTCGCGTTCGACCCGGCCCTGCCAGTAGACCTCGTTGGCGCCCAGGAACGCGAAGTTCGTGCCCGCATCGCGCGCCTGGAGGGCGGCGTCGTACATGCGCCTGGTCCAGTACTCGCTGTGGCCGTCGATGAGCACGGTCGGCTGGCCCGCCAGCTGAGCGGGCGTGGCATCCAACGAGCTGTCGGTGGTGACGTCATACGACAGCCCGTTGCGGGCGAGAAACCTGATCAGCGGCAGGTCCATCACGAACACCCCCCGCAGGCCACTGCTGGCCAAGGGACGCTCGGCCGAAGCCACGTAGGAACGGTTGGCCACTCGCTGTGTGTGGGTCGAGCCCGGGCCGAAGTAGAGGCTGCGGCCGCCGTAGTAGTTGTAGGCCAACCAGGTCAGGTCACTGGCCACAACGACATATGGCGAGCGCACGCCCGAGGTGCGCACCACCAGGGGGATGAACGACGGTCGACCCGGCCCGAGCGGCGCGATCTCGATCAGGTACATGCCCGGCGGCCAGCTGGCGTCGACCGGGATGGTCGCCGCGACCGGCCACCGCTCGGTGATAACCCGGTCCGGGCCGGTCGGCACGCCCTCCTGCTGCCGGTGGGCGGTGAGCACGGGCGACTGCCAGACCAGCCGAGCCCTTCGACCCTGGTAGTCGCCGATCCTCAGGGCGCGAAGGCGCACCTGCGTGGGACCGCGGTAGGCGGACAGATGCACGGACATCTTCTGACCGCATACCGCGGTGAAGGAGTCAAGGTAGCCGCCCACTGCTCCGACCCCCGGCACGGACCCGCTCGGCGGCAGGCCGTTGGCCCCGAGCCGGCGGTTCTCCAGCGCGCTCCATCCCGCCGGAGCGTTCGTGCACGTCGCCACAGGCGCCGGCAGAGGCCGGTCAACCGTCAGCAAAGCGTTGGCGACCGCCTGAGGGGCCGCCGCGGGCGGACCAGGACGAACCACCTCGGCGGAGTCGGTCGCGCAAGCAGCCAAGAGCAGGACCACGGATATCACTGCACCGGCAACAGCCATCCGTGGCAACTCTCGGCGGGAAAGGTCATGCACAGTGAGGGAACGAGGGTTGGCGACAAGCAGTTCCCGGACCCGCGGACCCGGCCCGTCGGGCAGGGACACACCCGGACCATGGTCTACGCCGGCACCTACAGCACTGAGTGGATCAGCGTTCACTGCCGATGCCGAACGTTGGCTACCGGGCGCCGAAGCAGGTTCCGCGCCTTGGCGAACTCACGCATGGTGAAAACCAGCAGATCCTCGCGGTCGCAGGCGAACCACACGATGGTCGACTGCAACCGCCCGTCGGAGAGCAGCGTGGTCAGCACGGCCGGAACCGCCTGTCCCAGCAACGGGTAGGTGTCCGCCAGCGTGCTGAGACTTGTTCTGTTGGGCATGGCTTTCACCTGCTTCCGTCGGACCTCGGAGACTGGCCGGCCGGCGATGTGGTGGGATCCCGACACTATCCATCCTTTTCGACTTGGGAGGTCTCCTGAAGGGGTTGTCTCGACCCGTTCGGTGCCGTCACCTCGTGGGCCGCGAGACCCGGTAGATCCAGTATCGCGAGGAGGGCTCCGGTACCTCGCTGACCTTGCGCACGCACGTTTGTTTGAGCACTTTCTGTGTGAGGACGTACGTGACGTTGGACTGGGCGAAGCGAGAACACGAGTCGAACCTCAACCCCACGCTATCGGGCCCTTTGAGCCTGATCTCAGGCGCACCCGGGTTCGCGGTCCACCAGATGTGCGCATACCGGTTCCATATCTTGGCTTCCGTGCCGTGGGGGTCGATCTGGTTCCACATCTGCTGTGAAGGCCACGCCTGGTCCCCGCTGTAGGACTCGACAGCGGTCTCGCGGAGCATGGCTGCCGTGCCTGGATCACCGATTTCGAGCCAGGTGCCCGGATGCTCATGCTGGACCGAGATGATCTCCCTACCAATGTCGGTGTCACGCAGATCGAGGACCCCTCGGTAGAGCGGGTTGACCATCCCCGAGACGCAAAAAGAGACGACGAGCAGCAGCACCGAGGGGAGCGTGCGGCGACCGAGGGCGTAGAGAATGACGGCTGCCGTAAGCCCCACCAGAAGGACCGGCCACCAGGGGATGGACTCAAGGAAGGGCGCAGCGTGGCCACGTAGATGACCAAGCACGACGGCATGGGGCAGCCCGACCAGCACGATGGCGGCCGCGACCGTCCACAGCGGGGGGCGTCGGCGAAGCTCTGCAAGGCGTTCAACGACCACCGCAAGCAGGAAGAAGGAAACCAAACCGAGTCCGATCACAATCCGGGCGAATGTGGTTCGGTCCAACAGCATGACGTGGGCTATGGCGTCCCAGCCCGGCACGTACACAAATGCTAGGAAGAGGGTGAGGCAGCCGAGAAGCGCCACCATCAACCAGTCGACCTGACGAACACTTCGCCACCGACGGCCGATGAGCCAACACGCGGACGGAAAGAGAAAGAATCCAACGAACAGGAAGCTGGAGCCCTCGGACGCGTTCACGGCGAAGCCGCGCACGCTTGGTCCCGTCAGTCCCTGACCAAAGATGCCTGCCCAGACTGAGTAATGCGAAAACGACTTGAGGTCGCCAGTAACCCCTCGACGCTGACCGGGGTAGATCGTGGCGAGCACCGCTTCGACGGTGGATAACCGAGTCAGGAAGTACGACAAGCTCACGGCGCCGGCGACTGCGCCCGCCGCGAGCAGCGGGGCAGTTCGCCCCAATCGTTCCTTCCATGACAGATCCGCGGACAAAACCGAGCCCAGGCAGAATGCGGCGGCTGCAAGCGTGCATGGGACCAGGAAGGCAGGATATTGCGAGAGGACTGCGACGATCGCGGAATACGCGGCGAGAACGCCGAGGAGCCCGCGGGTCCGCCGAGACACGTTCCGCAGCATCCAGATAGTGCAGGTCGCCGTAACCAACGCAAACGCGACCGGCCACAGTGTGATCGCCTCGTACCACCATTGGAAAAACCCGGAGAAGACAAAGGCCAGCGACCCTGCGAGAGCCGCACCTGGTCGGCGCCACAAAGTGGTGAGCAGAGCGTAGGCGGCCGCGCCGAGGACGATCGCCGGCAGCCACCACATGAACGCGAAGGCGTGATCCAGCGGGAGCACGAAGAAGGCCCACATCTGCGGCCGGAACAGCGTAGACCACTCGCGATACGGCACGTTCCACAACACCGACACGTCCACGCCGCCCGGGACGATGTGGGATAGCCGAGGCAGTCCTTGCTGGACTTGGGACAAGGTGAGCGGGGTCTGCACCAGCCACTCGTCGCTTCGTATCCACCGCGGCTGGCCCGCCAGTAGACGAGGATCGGCTCCTCGGAAGAAGTTCGAATAAAGCGATCCCGCCGACGTGCCGTTTATCGTCGTGATCGTGAACAGCATGAGCAGCAATCCGTAGAAGCCGATGCCGATCCAGATCGTGTTGTGGAGCGGAATCCCACGCGTGATAGTGCGGGCGCGATGCCACCGCTGCACGCCGTCAGGCGCCGCTCGCGCGGCGCGGACAGAGCTACTCACCATTGCGTGACTCGCGCGAGATGTGGTCTGTCGGGACTCTCCTGGATGTCGAGCTGCCCTGCGGCGGCGTGCTTGACCGCCGCGTGGCCGTTCTGCCGGTGGAAGTCGTTAGCGGAGTGCGCGATCCGTATGTTCATCGGGCCTATCGTCATCCTCCGGGTCGTTTTGCGCGCCTCTTATGCGCGCTCAGCTGGGCTCACGCTCACTGTGCTGACAAGGAGGTTGTCCTGCCCATCGTGGACCTTCTGTGGCGGTCCTTGTAATCGTCAGGTGGCGATCAAAGGATCATCATGACTGAACACGCCGACAATTGTGGCGACGACCCGCTGCTCAAGCGCGATCCGCAGGGTGGCAGGTGCAGGTGGCCGTTGACGCGGCGGGCCTGCTTGTCGGCCTCAACCGTGCCACGTTGCTAAGGCTCGGCGTCCGCCCGTTATGTGAAGCGATCGGCGTGCAGAGCCACACGCAGGGGGAGGGCACGCCGGTGACTGGCGTGTCCGGGGCTAGTAGATCACTGGCCGAATGTGTGTCACCAGTATTCCCGGCGGTGACCGCGGTGGCGGTGATGACCTCGCAGTCGGGGTCGATCGCGATGTGGGCTTTGTAACGGCGCCAGGGGGTCAGTATTCAGGCGGCAGCGACAGAGCTCAACAACCCGCCGGCGCGTCGGGTGAACTCCTCCCGCTCGGCAGTGGTCAACGCCCCCACCGAGCCCAGACCCCGGTCAATCTTGGCCTGCTTCACCCAGTTCCGCAGCGTCTCAGGGCTCACCCCGAGATCACGAGCGGCCTGGGTTATGCCGATCTCCGTCGACAGGACCAACGCAACCGCGTCAGCCCGGAACTCTTCACTGTACTTCGATGGACGTCGCACTCGGGACACTCCCTTCCTGGCCTGACGACCAATGTCGGGTGTCCGTCAAGACGGGGGAACTTCAACCTGACCCCTTGCCTTCGCAGCGATGACACCAGGTTTCAGTTGCCAGATGGTCATCGCAAGGGCTGGGTCTGGCGACCGACGTCTGTCGAGCAACCGAAAATCGGCCGGGAAGTGGATCCCACATGCGGCAAGGCTCTTTGTCACACCGTTGGTGGAAGGAGCATGCATGGTTGACTTCCCGGGCTGGAGCACGAAGAGGGAAGAAGGTGGATGGTTAGTACACGCGAGGCGCAGTGACACAAAGGCGACCGGCCAGTTCAGGCCGATCCAAGGGTTGGCGTAACCACTGTGGTTGAAGGCAAAGAGTGCGCCGAATGAACTGAACGGGGGGCTCACGGACCCTGGATTGATCACCACGGCAGGAACGCCGGCTGCGCCCAGCCAGTGTCCGGCGTGAGAGACCCAGTCGATGTATGCCGCATCCCCTTTGCTCAGCAGAAGGCCGCGCAGCTCCGGGACCGATGTCGACGTCTCCTGTGACAGCAAGGGCGCCGTACGGTACGGACCCGCGACATCGGCCATCACCGCCACAGAGGCTAGGAGAATCACGAGACAGCCCACAAGGGTGGGCAGGGCACTCGCGCGGCTCCCGAGCAGCGTGGCTCGCTGGGTCAAGAGCACGAGAGCGATCCCGAGCAGAACTGCCCATAGGGTGGCCGCAAAGAGGAACTGTCCTGTGATTCCATTGCTGGTCCCGACCGCGCTGATGAAGGGCGTAGCCACGATCGCGAATCCTCCGATGACGACTGGAAGCGATTGGTGGACCGTCGAACTGTGAGTCGTGGCCCTGTCGACTCCCAGAATCGCCAGCCCAATGCTGGCCGCCGCCCCCATGAACACAACGAGCGCTCCGAGGTATGACCAGACGTCGGAGCGTGGCAGGGCAATCAGGGCAATGGCGAGAAGCGCTCCGAGAATCCAGGTGACGCTGTCGATGGCTCTTCCCTTGGCGCGATGGCCACCAAGTCTGCGTTTGCTGCGGAACGTCGCCATTGCGAGAGTGAAAAGGAGCACGGCAGGGAGCAGGTCACGCCCAGTGAAGTCCAGAGAGTCTCGGTAGGTCGAGATCATCCCCGAGGCGGGATGCCCAAAGGCATCACGTACCGACTTGTCAAAGACCAGAGAGTAGGCGTTCTTGAAGTAGAAGATGATCGGGACTTGGACCGCCCAAAGCACCACGAGCACAGCCATTGCTCCCGCTGCGAGGGAGCCAACCCGCTTCCACAGCCGCAGATGCGGATTCGGAACGACGAGCACGAGCACGAGAATCGCCCCGAAGATCACTGCCGAGGTCACCTTGGCGAACACGAGCAGCGTCGTGAGGCCACCCATCCCCACCCAGATTGCCCCAAGAACCCGCGAGGCTCGCGGTTCACGGGGCGAGGACATCCCCCAGGCGAGAGAGAGCACGATGAGAGCGACACCGAGCTGAGCGAACCAGGAGGCAAGCTCGTTGTAGCCCAGGTACCGCGGCGGATAGCTCCACGCTAAGAACGTCCCGACCTGCGCGAGAAGGAGGATGAACACCCATCCGTACCGCGGGATGCTGATACCCATCCGGCGTACGACGACGCGCGCGGACCAGACTAGCGCGACGCTGAGCAGGACGTAACCGGCCAATCGCAACACTCGAAAAGCCAGAACACTCTGACCCGTCAAGACGTAGAGCGGATGAAGCAGGTGCTGAAAACCCCAAGGCTCGCCGACCGCCATCCGGTTGCTGGCAATCATCGTGTAGACGAATGCCTCATCGGTCCAGTCAAAACCACGTCGAAGCGTCCACACGATGGTGCCATAGGTGACAAGCCCGATCACCGCCATCACCCCCAATGGCATGAACCGCAGCGCGCGCCTGGTACGCGATCGCTTGATGAAGGTATCGACGCCAGCTCCATCAAGGTCAGCGGTCACCGCCATATCACAGCCGCGTTGTAGATTCGCGAAACGAGACCAGCCAGCGCCACGTGTACTCCCCGGGTTGTGCTTGACTTCCACCATAGGGGACTGTCAGATAAACGATGTAAATGACTCGACACGCTGAGCTGCGGCATAGCTGGAGAGGGTCGACATGACCGAGAAACTGATGGGCGTGAGTTCACCTTCCAACGAACCATCGCAAGCAGCCCTCCGTCCCGGAGCTGGAGACGGCCGGGAGTACTTTCCGAAGCGGACCGACCTCTCGGTGTACGGCCCCGACATCCTGTGGCCGTCGACGACCGGCTGAACAACCGCCCATGCAAGACGCTTGGGTTGCAGACACCTGCACGAGCCTTCGGTATTGTCCTACGATGAACAGGCTTCCGCGTTGCGACGTTCACTCGAATCCACCTAAACTTGCAACCGGGACGTGCACCGGTCTCGCCGCCATCGAGCGAGGGGCCTGAATGTTCGAGGGGCTGCGGGTTGCCGTGGTAGTACCAGCCTTCCGGGAGCAGGCGCACATCGCCTCGGTCATCAACACGATGCCCGCCTTGGTGGACCACATCATCGTCGTGGACGACGCGAGCCCGGATGGCACGAGCGCCGCCGCATCGGCCGTACAGGATCCGCGGACCGAAGTCATTCGGCACGAGCACAACAAGGGGGTCGGGGGTGCGATAGTGACCGGCCACCGCCGGGCCCTCGAATTGGAAGCCGATGTGAGCGTGGTGATGGCCGGTGACGGTCAGATGGACCCCGAACACCTCCCCCGGCTCCTGTACCCGTTGGTTCACGACGGGTACGCGTTCGCTAAGGCCAACCGCTTCTACTCCGCCACGAGCTTTGCGGGCATGCCCAAGTACCGGGTGATCGGCAACGTGTTGCTCACGTTCATGACCAAGGTCGCGTCCGGGTACTGGAACCTGGTCGATCCGCAGAACGGATACACGGCCATCACCCGAGAATACCTGGAACGACTGCCCCTCGACCGCCTAGCGGAGCGGTACGAGTTCGAGAACGACCAGCTCATCTGGCTCAACATCCTCAATGCCCGCGCGGTCGATGTCCCCATCCCGGCGCTCTACGGCTCCGAGGTGTCAAACATCCGCATGCCTGCGGTGGTGCCGAGGATCATCCTTCTTCTTTGCCTCGGTTTCTGGCGACGGGTGTGGCACAAATACGTGCTCTGGTCCTTCTCCGCCGTCGCCCTCCTGCTGTTTACGGGCAGCCTGCTGCTGGCGTTCGGTACCGCCGTCGGCATCTGGGCGATGATCGCCAGCATCGGACCAAAAGAGGCGAGCACGGGCACCTGGCTGCTCGCAGTCGCGCCCTCGCTCGTCGGCATCCAGCTTCTCGTGCAGGCACTGGTTCTGGACATCCAGGCCACACCGCAGTGAGGCTCCTGACCCGTGGGCACCGCATGCACCAGCCGCTGGCCTTCCTGGTCATCGGGTTGACCAGCGCCGCGATCGACTACGGCGTCTTCTTGGCACTTCACGGTATGGGCATGCCACCACCCGCGGCATCTGCAGCCAGCTTCCTCTCGGCCTTCGCGGTCAACTACCGCGGGAATCGGGACTTCGTCTTCAAGGCCGGCCGAGCGCCGGGTGCGCTCTCCCGGTACGTCGTCCTCGTCCTGCTCAACCTGGGGCTGAGCAGTGGAGGCGTGTGGTTGCTTGTCCTTGGCGGGCTGGCAGCTTGGGCAGCCAAGCTCACCACGATGGTTACGATCGCAGCGATAAACTTCGTTGCGATGCGTCTGTGGGTGTTTCCCGCACCGGCGAACGTTCCCAACGCAGGTCGACCTGCGAGATGAGCAATGCCGCAAAGACGGCGTAGAAGGCCAGCCCCGGCATCGCATAGCGGAAGCCCGTCGGCGTCCCGTTGGTGACGTTGTACAGCGTGATGCCTGCGATCGCGCCACGGAGCAGGTGCGACTCGGCCCGACGCCAGAAGATGACCATCGACAGGATGCTGAGCATGACCAGGATGAGCAGTGCGTGGTCGCTCCGCTGTGTCACAAGCCGAACGATTACCGGACGCATCGCCGGCAAGCCTCGATGTCCGCAACCGGATCCCTCACGGAACAACGACACACCTTACGCTGATGTGCGGTAACTCGCTGACAGTGTTGGGATGGTGGGTCAGGCCATGGACTGGAGCGGAGGG
>Ga0208079_1001027_pt1 | contig 15053 bp, 15 predicted proteins | sample NGESurdeep092012_5_FD_184474 | JGI IMG/M metagenome (GOLD analysis project Ga0208079, IMG submission 184474) | Arctic peat soil microbial communities from Barrow, Alaska - NGEE Surface sample 210-2 deep-092012 (SPAdes) | ecosystem: Environmental > Terrestrial > Soil > Wetlands > Peat ... | reverse complement strand
AGGATCTCAGCGTCCTTGGCCGCGGCATCCAACCGGTAGACACGAACGGCCTCGAAGACGCGCCGGACGAGACGGTAGAGAAAGGACAGGGCCATGGAGAATGAGCTTCGCCGAGCGAGTTTCGGCTGGTCAAGCCAGGTTGGGGAGTTTATGGACCCTTCACGTTCATCCGGCGCTTCATGTCCGTCTTCGGTCCTGTCAGCTCGATCTTCGACTTCCTCACCTTCTGGGTGATGTTGTCCCTGCTCCACGCCGGCCACACCGAGTTCAGGACTGGTTGGTTCGTCGAGTCGATCGCCACCCAGACGCTGGTCGTCTATGTCATCCGGACCCGGCGAGTCCCGTTCCTCCGGAGTCGACCTAGCCTGCCGATGCTGCTCGTCCCGACCGGAGCGGCCCTGGTCGGTGCCGTCCTGCCGTACACGCCGCTCGCCGGGCTGCTGGGCTTCACACCGCTGCCAGTGACCTTCTTCCTGTTGCTGTTCGGGATGGTCGTTGTCTACCTACTGCTTGTCGAGTTGGCGAAGACTCGTTTTTACCGCATACCCCATGCTCGGACCCACGGGCCTGCCTCCACCTACGACGAGCGGTTGGAGCGACATGTGCGGCGCCGGGCAGCCCGCTTCGTCCACCACGCCGTCCACGGATCGGCGGCCACAAACAGCTCCAGAGCCCCGGCCACCCGTCACGGCTCACCGTAAGTGTTGGCGATGTGCTCCTCACTCGGCACCCGCATAGGGCCAGCTGGGTCATCGACGTTGTAGGCCGAGTCGGGGAGCAGTAGAACGGGAATCGCCGAGCCACTAAGTACTTCTCTAACGACTCGGGCCCTTCCGGGCGCGGGGCTCTGAGACCAGCTCAAGACGATCAGGTCGGTGTCGTGCTCCTCGGACACCTCGGCAACCCGAGTGGCAACCGGACCCGTTCGGAGCTCGATGTAACTCGCATGGGGACAGTGCCGGCTTAGGAACTCTCTTCCCAAGATTTCCAGGTCGTACTCAGGGCGATCCAACATGGCGGGCAAGGTTGTGTCAGTGAACACGTGGAGCACCACCAGCTCTATGTCGGCGACCAGCAGCGGCCACAATCGCTGGAGCACCGGTCGTGAGGACACCTCAGTGCCCTCGAGTGGCACCAACAGTCGCTGAATGAGGCCAGGAGAGACTGCCTCGGGAGGCACCACCACAACCGGCCTTACCGCGTTCTCGAGGATGCGCCGCGCCGTATCTCCGACCGGACGACGACCGTCGGGCGTAGCCCGGGCGCCGATGACGACAGCAATCACGTCTGGCGCACCGGCCGCGGCCAACACAGCAGGCCCCACAGGACCCTCCAGCAGTCTGAACGGTACCTCGCTGCGCGCCGCAAGCGATTCAGGTGCATCGACCGACTCCAGCGGGCCGCCGCGCACATGGACCGCCTGCACATCCGCCCCGGTCAACTGGCCGATTCGCATGGCCGTCTCCATCACTGGTCGGGCGGCAGTAGAGGTGTCGAGCGCGGCAAGGATGATGCTCATCGTTGGCTCCGCTGAGTGGGGAACGTCTTCAGAGGGAAAGTGGTACCACCGGGCTCGCACGATGCCGGTGCCCGATCAGCGACGCGTACGAGAAGGGGCGCATGGCAGATGATGGTGACCCGGTCGTGCTCGGCTCGAATGCCGATGGGCTGCCCGCCGAAGAGAAACTTGAGGCCGAGAGCGCGCCAGGCGTCCGGGAGGCAGGGGTTGATGGCGAGCATGCCCCCCTCTGCGCGCACGCCCAGGAAGCCGAACGCGAGTGCGTGCCATACCCCTCCCATTGTGGCCAGGTGCAGTCCTTCCGCGGTCGTGCCGGTCAGATCGTCCAGGTCGAGGCGGACGGCCAGGCGGAACATCTCGAGCGCCCGGTCCGGCTCACCGGCGCGAGCCAGCAGCGACGCGTGGATGGCCGGGGAGAGCGAGCTGCCATGAGCTGTCCGGGGCTCATAGAAGGCCATGCACGATGCAAGTGACCCATCAACCACTTCTTCTGGCACGAGGTGATGGAGCATGAGCACGTCGGCCTGCTTGATTAGCTGGGACCCCGCCACTCGCTTGGCACCTAGCAGTACATCGACGGCGACCGGCGGCGGGGCGACCTGGGACATGAGGAGAGGCTCCAACTCGAAGTAGCCAGCAAACTGTTCGTAGAGTCCTCGCTGGGGGCTCCACCCGTCGACCAATCCTTTGGCCAGTGCCCGCCAGGTCGCTGCCGTGTCTGTGTCGCCGGACCGGAAGAGGAGTTCGGCACCGCGACGAAGGTTCCAGCGGGCCATGACGTTCGTGTATGCGTTGTCGTCGACGAGCTCGTGGTACTCGTCGGGTCCCATCACCCCGTTGAGGTGACCGTTGCCATCGGCGTCGGTCCGAATGCGGCTGGCCCAGTAGCGGGCGGTGTCGATGAGCAGCTCACGGCCAGCTCTCGCGAGGAAGTCGGTGTCGCCCGTCCAGGCAGCGAAGTGCGCTGCTGCCCAGGCCACGTCTGCCACGATGTGCTCTTCCTGCGAGCCAGTGCCGATCGGGATGAGCTCGTTGTGCTGTCCCCGAACCAAGTGTGGCGTGACGTCACTCCCGTCGCCAGCCGACTCCCAAGGAAAGCGAGCGCCACACAAGCCCTGGTCTTCCGCTGCGGCGCGTGCTGCGGGGAGACGGCGGATGCGGTACTCGAGCATGGCTCGGGCTGCCGCGGGCCGGATGGCTGTCAGAACTGGCAGCACGAAGACGTCTGCATCCCAAAAGACGTGACCCGCGTAAGCGTTGCCGGTCAATCCACGGGCACCGACCGCAGCCTCGCCGGTGTCGGCAGCCGCGTTCAGGAGGTGGAACACTGCGAAGCGAGCGGCCAACTCCGCCTCTGGATCCCCTTCGATCACCACCTCGGCGTCGTCCCAACGGCATGCCCACGCCGCTCGGTGTTCGGCGAGCAACGTGTCGAATCCCATGGCTTCTACTTGTGCGAGCCGGTCGTAGGCGTCGTCCAAGCGGTTCTTCCCGGTAGGAGCGACGACCCAAGCGGCCAGCCGCTCGACCACTCGACGACCTGCCGTCGTGACCACCCGGTCCCGGGCAGCCACGGCGATCTCGGCACCCGCCCGACCGGTTCTGGCGCCGAACATACATCCGTGTTCTTCACCTTCGAAATCAGCGACATCCCGAGGTGGCCGGAGCGGGTCGCCGGGTTGGAGATGGGCCTCGGGTGCCTCGGCTCGGAGCGCCAGGGCGTGTGGCGAAGAGACGGAGACGAAACGCATGGACCGTCCCCCAGAGCCTTCGTTGCCGAAACGGACAAGGGTGCCGCCCCGCAGGTCGAGCAGGCGCCGCTCGGAATGTCGACGGTCCACGCCGGGTCGCTCGAGGCCGGTCCAATTCGGTCCGGGGAGGAGGTGTCCGTCTTGGGTGTAGACACCGTTCACGAGAAACAGAGGGGCGGTGCCTTGGCCGTCCTCCTCCCGGGAGCCTCGCGTGCCCACAAAGCCGTTGCCGAGCGCTCCGAGCGCCTCGGCAACGCGCTCCTTGGCGCGGGTGGTAGGCAGTGGAATCACCCAGGCCGGGTCGAGATCGATGTTCGGCACCCGCAACGCTGTTCGGCGCGAGAGCTGTTCATCGAGTAGCTCGATGAAACGCTTTGGCCCACTACCGACGTGCACAACCCCATGGGGCACGCCCCCCGGTTCAACCCCGACAGAGACGACCACGGCGCGGGTGAAGGCATCCACCATCATCAGAGAGTCGCTGCCAACCACGCCGCCGATCGACCCGAACTCGTCGCCACCGATCAGCACCAGTTCACCGGTGATGCCCCGCTGGGATAGCCAGTCAGCCGCCCAGTGTGCCGAGTCGGACTTGTCGGTCAGTCCGATCTCGACGTGCTTCACGTCGCTCGTGATTCGTGGATCGGCCAGGCCGGCGCCTCGGGAGATGTCGGCGGCGAGCGCGACGACCTCAGCCAGGTTCGCAATTCCCACGGAAGCGAGCCGCGTCGTCACCGCTTCAGCGAGTAGGGCGATGTCGGCCTTCTTGGGATCGGCCCATGCTGGGACGGGGATGAGATCGATCTTGCGGCGATTGATTCGCTCGGACACCACTTTCGCCTCGATACCCCGCGTTCGGAGGCGCTCGACGGTCCGCTCGGCCGCTCGATCCAGCGCACGGTCTTCCTCGGGGCTGGCGGTGCGCTGCAGCACGAGCTTCGGTCCGTTGCCGGTAACCGCGAAGACCTCGGAACCCCGGTTGCAGCAAACGTACAACTGACCCCGACCCTGAGGCCTCGCCCGAAGCTGGTCGTCGATGTTCCCAACGTGGGTGCCGGTCACGACGATCACGTGCACACCGGCAGCACAGAGCGCCTCGATGCGTTCTCGTACCCCGGAGGCCTCGGCTTGCCGATCCGGTACCGCGGTGCCGTCCCAGTCGAACACGATCGCCTCAAAGGTCTCGTGGAGAGCCACATCGGTTCCATGTCCACCAAGGATTGAACGCCGAGCCGGGTCAGACACAGTTAGTCGTCCGATGTTTGGGTTTGCTCGACTACGTTCAATGAGCGTTTGCATGCAGTCATCGTCCTTGGCGACGATGGAGTACTGCTTGGGATGAAGGTCACTAGAACGGCTTCACTGGGGCGTTGGGCGTTGCCGCGTTGCGGTCCGGACGGAGAGAAATCGCAGATAGCCTCGATCGGACACCCGTTCTCATCGATGCGGGTGCCGATGCGGCGCTCAAAGCCTTGGCCGACCTGGCCCCCCTGCACAACCCGCCCTGCCTGGCAGCGATCCATGCGCTGCGATCGTTGCGACCGAATATGGCCCAGGTTGCCTGCTTCGACACCACCTTTCACGCCGACATGCCGGCGAAGGCCTCCACCTACGCGGTGCCCCGCTCGTGGCGGGAGCAGTGGGACATTCGACGTTTCGGTTTTCACGGGCTCAGCCACGCCTGGGCCAGCCGGCGGGCTGGCGATCTTTTGAGTCGGCCCCGAGAACAGCTCCGCTTGGTGACGGCCCACCTCGGCGCCGGCGCCTCGCTGGCGGCGGTGGCCTTTGGACGCTTGGTCGACACCACCATGGGGTTCACCCCGATGGAGGGCCTGGTGATGGCGACCCGGTCAGGTAGCGTCGATCCCGGGCTGGTCCTGTGGGTCCAGGGAAACGGCGGCCTGTCGGCGGAGGAAGTCGAAGAGGCTCTCTGGAACACGATTCGGGACTGCGTGGGCTGTGGGGGGAGTCTGGGGATCTCCGCGGCGTGATTGCAGCCATGGATGCCGGGGATCACGACGCACGGTTGGCCTACGAGGTCTACGTGTACCGGATCCAGACCAGCGTGGCCGCCATGTGCGCAGCCATTGGGGGGATTGACGGCCTGGTGTTTGCCGGTGGGGCGGGCGAAGCATCGCCTCGACTGCGGACCGACACGTGTGCCGGCCTCGGCTTCCTCGGGGTGAGGCTGGGAGTTTCTTGCAACCACACAAACCAAGGAGACGGTCAGGTATCCCCCGAAGGGGTAACCCCGGCGGTACTTGTCGTTCAGGCTCGCGAGGATCTCGAGATCGCCTGTCATGTGCGGGAGCTGCTCCGATAGAGCGTCGTGGTGCACAGGCAGCCAGACCAGAGGCGTCTGAGCAGCCGTCCTGCAGTCGTCCGGCGGAAACAGGGTGGTGGACATGGGTGCTCGTCTCGTCGCAGACCTGGCCCTAGAGCCCTCGACGCACTTCGAAACGACGACCGGTGAGGATGTCTGGGCGCAGGACCAGCACCATGTCCCCCGGCTCGGGGACGAGTGGGTGTGCCGCCGCAGTGAACTCAACCTCGGTCGGTGACTCGATCAACGTGGCCAACCCACGGACGAGCACGCTCCATGCCATGCCGGCATCTGAGTCAACATGGTCGACCTCAAACGCCACCAGGTGACCAGCCGCCGCCCGGGAGAAGAAACCGGTTCCCACCCGTACCAGGACTTGACCGTCATGAAGGGTGAAGTTGACCGGAATGACCACCGGTGCCTGATCGGTCGGCACACCGAGCCGTCCGATTCCGCCGCCCTTGGCCGTCACGGATAGCAACTGCATGCACTCGGGACCGGAAAGCACGGTCGAACCCTTGGCATCTATCCACATGTGGCCACGATGACACTGTTCCGCCGCTGGCACTAGGGGCTTTTGACCCTCGGCAACAGCAGTGATCCCGCTGATCGTAGAAGACGAGGGGCATCGCCACGATCGGGCGGTTCGACCAGGGGCGAGTCATGGACTTTCGGCCCTGGACTTGCGCCATTCTATCGTGCACCATCGGCGTTGTGGGTAACGTCGGTCTTCGCAAGCAAGGTGCTTGGTTCGCCCGGAATTCCGCGCTCGTGTTGCTGGTGCTCACGCTATTGGGCCTGATCGTCGGCGGGGCACTGCATCTGACCGGGGAAAGCGATTCCGGGAACGTCGCGTGGATCGCCGTCGGGGTCATTGGGGCGGCGTACGTGTTGTGGTCAATGGTCGCCAGCCTCCGGCGGGGCAGCATCGGGATCGACGTCATCGCCTTGCTGGCCTTGGTGGGAGCCGTGGCCGTCGGGGAGTACCTGGCCGGCGCAGTCATCAGTGTAATGGTGACGAGCGGTCGCGCCTTGGAAGCCTGGGCGGCAGGCCGGGCCCGACACGACCTGCGCGCCTTGCTGGAACGGGCACCGACGGTCGCACACCGCTACAGCGACGGTACCCTCGAGACGGTCGAGGTTGACATGGTGGCGGTCGGCGACCTGTTGATGGTGGCACCCGGCGAGGTGGTTCCGGTCGACGGGACAGTGGCGACGGCGTCCGCCGTCCTCGACGAGTCGGCCCTCACCGGCGAGGCACTCCCCGTCGAACGTGCTGCCGGAGACCCGGTGCGTAGTGGTGTTGTGAACGGAGGGAGTCCGTTTGACCTGCGGACGACGACCCGGGCAGGGGACAGCGCGTATGCCGGCATCGTCCGTCTCGTCTCGGAAGCAGAGTCATCCCCAGCACCCTTCGTTCGGCTCGCCGACCGCTACGCGCTCTGGTTCCTTGTGGTCAGCCTGGTTGCCGCCGGCGCGGCCTGGGCAGCGGCCGGCTCGGTACGGGCGGTGGCGGTGCTGGTAGTTGCTACACCTTGCCCCCTGGTCCTCGCCGCACCGGTCGCCTTCGTCTCCGGACTATCCCGTTCGGCGAGGCGGGGCGTAGTGGTGAAAGGCGGAGACGTGCTCGAACGTCTCGCCCGGTGCACGACCCTGCTGCTCGACAAGACGGGCACCCTGACAAGCGGACACCCTGTAGTGACAGCAATCATCCCCGCCGGTCCGCTTCCGGCCGAAGACGTGATTTCTTTAGCGGCTTCTCTCGACCAGGTGTCGCCACATGTGTTGGCTGGAGCCGTTGTTCGCGCTGCGACTGAGCGCCGGTTTGAACTCGTGCTGCCCAAGGACGTGGAAGAGGTTGCGGGCCAGGGAGTCCGCGGCGTCGTTAGTGGTCACCGCGTGGCGGTAGGCAAGGCCGTGTGGGTCGGGGTGGTCGATGCCCCGCCGTGGGTGAAAGCGGCGCGGCGCAAGGCCCGCCTCGACGGCGCGCTCACCGTGTTCGTCGGAGTCGACGATGAGCCGGTCGGCGTTCTCGTACTGGATGACCCAATCCGTCCCGACGCCGGCAGGACGCTCCGGGCCATGCGGAAAGCCGGCATCAATCGGATCGTGATGGTAACTGGCGACCGAGCCGAGACGGCCGAGACGGTGGGTACGTTCATAGGGGTGGACGAGGTACTTGCCGAGCGCACACCAGCTGAGAAGCTCGACGCGGTCCGCCTCGAACGACACCGCGCTCCCACCATGATGGTGGGCGATGGGATCAACGACGCTCCCGCGTTGGCGCTGGCGGATGTGGGCGTGGCCATGGGGGTGCGCGGAGCGACGGCATCATCGGAAGCGGCCGACGTCGTGCTCACCGTCGACCGCATCGACCGCCTGGGTGAAGCGATGGTCCTTGCCGTCCGCACTCGGCGAATCGCGTTGCAAAGCGTGCTCGCCGGCATGGCCATGTCTCTCACGGCCATGGGAGTCGCCGCGGTGGGTCTGCTCCCGGCGGTGTGGGGTGCGCTCCTTCAGGAGGGCATCGACGTCGCCGTGATCATGAACGCCTTGCGCGTCCTGCGCACGGGCTCGAGCGAGGTGCGCCTCGCCGAGGACGACGCCGCGCTTGCCAAGCGGTTTCAGGGTGAGCACGTGGCCATCCGCGCCGATCTCGACCAGCTGCGCGCCGCAGCGGACTCCCTCGGGACGATAAAGCCGGCGGAGGCACTTGCACGTGTCCATCAGGTGTACCGCCTGCTGGCAGAGGAAGTGGGTCCCCACGAGGAAGCAGAGGAGACCGTTCTCTATCCGGCGCTCGACCGAATCCTCGGCGGATCCGATCCGACCGGGCCGATGAGCCGGGCTCATGCCGAGATCATTCACCAGATCAGGCGGCTCGGCAGACTGCTTGACGACATCGGCGAAGGGGGTCCCGACGACGTCGACCTGGCGGAGCTGCGCAGTCTCCTCTACGGATTGCGTGCCGTCCTCGCCCTGCACACGGCGCAAGAGGAAGAGAGCTACCTATCACTCAGCGACGAGGCCGACATTGTCAGTTGACGGTCGCACTTTCGCCGGTTAGTGGAGCGACGCCCGATCGAACGGCAGCTTGGCTACCGACATCATCAGCGGTCTGTCGGCACCCCAAGCCGGCGACCCTGTGCGGTGCACAAACTCGATTTTACGCGCGTGAGCGTCGATCTCGGTCGGGGAGAGAGCCGGGAACGGAGTGACGCCGAGCAGGAGACAGCGGCTGGGTGGTGCTGACCGTTGGTGCGGCACGTGAGGAACGTGTTCGGGTCTGACCCCCGGGGGTGACGACGCTCGACCGAGGGCCGCAGCAGAGAGCCTGTGAGTTACGACGGGGCGAGCTCGAGTGACTCAGGCGGCCCGTCGGTACTCATGGATGAAACCGCCGAGGACGTCACGACGTTCGACGTTGCCGAGTGGGTCCCCGGGGACGGTCGTTCGTGGCGCCTCGAGCCCGATGCCGCGGTGGGGCCGAGCCGGGTCGTAGTGCTCGACGTAGACGTGCGGCACGTGGTTGAGCTGGTGATGCGAGAAGATCAGCAGGTGGTCGAGACACACGGCTCGCACGGTCTCCACCCAGCGTTCGGCAAATGCATTCGTCCGCGGTGCCCGCACTGGTGTGCGAACGGTCTCGATCCCTTCGGCCCGGAGAACCTCGTCAAAGGCAGCGGTGAACTTGGTGTCACGGTCTCTGATCAAGAATCCGATGGTGCGCTTGGCCTCCTGGAGATCCCAGGCGAGTTTCCGGGCCATCTGGGTCACCCACTGGCCGTTCGGAGTCGTCGTGACGCCGAGGAGGTGTACGACACGACGCTCGATCTCGATGACGAACAGGGCGTAGTAGCGCTGGCCGGTCACCGCGTCAACGTGGAAGAAGTCGGTGGCCAATACGCGGTGGGCCTGGGATCGGAGGAAGTCCGACCAGGTCGGTCCCTCCCCGCGAGGAGCGGGAGGAAGCCCATGGCGGTGGCGGACCCGGCCACTCCAAGGTTGCGCAGCTCGCCCATGATCGCAGGAAGCCCAGCGGGGGTTCTCCCGTGCCAGTCGACAGATCAGCTCAACCTGCTCGTCGGGAAGCGGTGGACGGCCGGGTCCCGATGCGGATAGCTCCAACGCCTCCGGACGATCCTGCGTTGCCAAGCCAGGACCGTCGCCGGGGTCACGAGTAGCGACGACCACCGGCGGCGGGGGAGGAGCCCTCCGGCCAGGGCAAGGAACGCCCGGTCAGCCCAGGTAAACCGGGGACGTGGCGTGCGCCGCTGCAGGACCTGGAGCTGGTGGCGGAGCACGATGATCTCGACATCCTTCTCGATGCCGCTGAGACGATGAACCCCAAGCAGCTCGATGGTGTGACGGACCAGACGGTAGAGGAACGAGGGGGCCACGACCGGAGAGGTCCGTCGCTCCTGTCATGCCTGGTCAAGCTGGCGTTCGGGTTTGTGCACCCTACGAGCAAATCTCGTGAACTTCCCGGTAGGGAAAACGGTGAATGTCGACACTTGGACCGGCAGCGCTGGGTGGACCGACGCGGAGTCACCAGAGAATTCACTTCTAGGTCATCTGGCGTGAACCCTCTGGTCGCGAAGAGTTCAGGTAGCGATGACACGCTGCCGATGTCGTATCAAATCTTGTCGATAACGTCAGCGCCTGCCGATAGGTCGGGTGAGAAGGAGCCGTTCATGGTCGGAAGCACGGGAGCGTAGATGAAGATTGGTCTAGAGACTGAATCCTGTCACCTGCTCTTTCAACATGGCCGCATGAACATCTTCGGCTTTATCGAATTCACTGCCAAATTCGGACTGGACGGTGTGCAAATCAACATCATCCCCGACTACAACCTACATCCTCGGTGGGGCGCCCTGCAGGGTGCGAGTACGGAATACTTGTCTCGCGTGAAGGCGGCCATTGATCAACACAATCTCTATTGCGAGATAGCCACCCGAGGAAGCACTCTGAACGAACTTGCTCCCGCCCTGCGGATTGCGCGTGCCCTTGGTGTAGGGCTCGTACGGTCTTACCTTTGGTTCCCCCACGGACGGTTCGACGTGGACTTCATGGCGAGCCAGATATCGGAGGTACGGCGCGTCGTCCCGTTCCTGAAGAAACACCAGATTCGTTTAGCATTCGAAAACCATGAGTTCGAGACTTCCGCGGAATTGATTAAATTCATCTCCCTCGTAGGCCAACCTGAATGGGTTGGGCTCCTGTGCGACACCGGCAACTCGATGATGGCGTGGGAAGAGCCTTTATCAGCGATCCGGGCGATGGCGCCACATGCTTTCGGGGTGCATTTCAAGGATCATTCGGTGATCAGGGATGGCGACGAGTCAGTCGTCTGTGGCATGCCCCTGGGTCGGGGAAATATCGACATTGACAAAGCGTTCCGGATCTTGGTTGAAAACTCTACTGTGCCCCACATCAACCTCGGAATGTGCTACCCCTATTGTGCCACCTTCAAACGGGAACCAGGTACAGGAGGCTCAAGCGATTTCGCTGGTGCCTTTGCGATAACTCATCCGCCGTTTCCGCCTAACTTGGTCAGGCCAATGGGCTATTACTATCCTCATGACACCAGCGAGGAAGCGCTCTTGATACTGTTGGAATGTCAGCAGAAAGACCTGGAGCATAGTATCGCCGTGCTGACGAAGTTACGTGACAAATACTGTTCACCTCAGGCCCGTAACCGTTGAGTCCACGGGATTGACTGGCAGGACGGCTGGGACGCGCTCTTCAGTGCTACCTGCGGCCACAGAACCCCGCAATGATCTGAGCACCAGCCTCAAAATGCGTGAACAAGGACACCAGTGGAAGTCCGGAGAGGCCAGCGGTCTCCTGTGGGTGCCGAAAACCCCATCCAAGCCATCCACGAGAACTTTCGCCTGGGGCAGAGGGCTGGCAATAATGGGCTATGGCGTTGTCCTTCCTTACGTGGCGTTGGTACGCCTGCTCCAGTTGTTCCGGCTTCGCCGGAGGGAACAAGACGAACTGGCCGTCGAGGTCGTCGTACTCCGCCATGAACTGGCGGTCCTGCGCCGTCACGGCGTCGAGCCATCGCCGAAACGCTCTGGTATGACGTGGGCGGAGTTCCTGCGTGCCCGGGCGCCAACGATGTTGGCATGTGAGTTCTTCCACGTCGACACGGTGCTGCTTCGCCGTCTCTACGTGCTCTTCTTCATCCAGTTCGACACCCGGCGTATCCACATAAGCGGCATCACCACCATCCCGGGGGAGTGGGTCACCCAGCAGGCTCGCAATCTGAGCTTCGTCCTGGCCGAACAGGCCCGCCCGACCACGTTCTTGATCCGGGACCGAGACGCCAAGTTCACCGCCAGCTTCGACGAGGTGTTCCGAGCCGGGGGCATTCGGATCATCCGCACGCCCATCCGAGCTCCTCGGGCAAACGTGTTCGCCGAGCGGTTCGTCGGCACCGCACGAGGCGAGCGTCTCGACCGGATACTGGTCTTCCATCGCCGCCAGCTCGAAACGGTCCTCAGCGAATTCGTTACTCACTACAACGAACATCGCCCTTCTCTTGGGGTCAATGAGCTGTTGCGTGATGTTGCACGGAGGCGCTCCTGGACCTCAAACGCGACGGTTCTCTGGGGGTGTTGTGCACGTCAACAGCTTCGGGTCAGCTGGACGTCAACGTGTCTTCCTCTCCGGTTCCTGGGGCGTCGCGCTAGACACTATGTCGCTCGTCCGCAAGAGCGACTCCTGCAACCGCCCAGGCCAGCTGAGGTCGTCTGCCTCATCAGTGACGGTCGGACTCGCCCATGGCTCGCTCCGAGCGGCTCGGTTCCCTGCGCCGATTGCTCGCCCGGTTATCGTATTCGCCGCTCGTCCTCCTTGCGTGCACCACAGCTGTTGCGCACGTCGTTTCATGGTTCACGGACCTTCTACCTGCCCCAAGATCGCCGTTTAATGTCCCGCGCACTGCCGCACCCCCAGAGAATCGCCCGCATCGCTCCCTTGGTCAGCAGGCACCGATCACGATGGGGAGGACGCAGCTGTGGATCAGGTATCCGGATCCAGCCCAACTACAACGGAGCGACAAGCTCGGCGGCCTCGTTCACGAGTACCGACTCGTCGCATGAGCTGGTCGGACGGGATTCTCGGCACCCACATGCTTGCTGCTGCCCTCGAGACGACGGTGGACGATGCCACCGGGGGCGGTACCCAGGCCCAACCGAGCCAGACTGCCGTGTCGGGACGGCCCGCCCTCGATGACCTTGAAGGCGACGACCGCCAAGCCCTCATCGCTCCAGGTGGCGTGCGGCGGGTTGTGTTCTCCGAGCAGCGCGGGCCCATGGCGCTGCCCGTGAATGTTCGGATGTTCGATGGTGACATCGTCTTCCGGACCGCCCCGCTGCCGACCCTCACCTCATCTTTCGGGCAAGGCCAAGGCTCCTTCGAAGTCGATCACCTCGACGAGGCGCTGACCGAGGCGTGGAGTGTGCTGGTCAGCGGTGAGGGCCACGTGATCGTCGACCCAGCCGAGCGCCAACAGGTCGAGACGTTGGGCATTTCGCCGTGGGCAGGTGGCGCCGGGACGTCTACGTCCGCATAGTTGCCCGTGAGGTGACGGATCGTCGTATTCGACACCGCTGAACGGTGCCGACCGGCTCGTCGTGGTGGGACCTTCGGCCCTGGTGGAGCAAGGGGTCCGCGACCAATGATAGGGAGAAGCGGATGGATCTCTGAGAGGGGCGACGAAGTGGATATGGCGATGATCGAGCCTCAGGATCAGGGTGTAGCCGGTCGCAGGGAGATCGGATTCCCGAACCAACCGCCGGCTCCCCGGGACCCGGCCGAGCTGGCATGTGACGTGACAACCCGTGTGGGGACGACGATACATCTCCGGCCGATTCGGCCTGACGATGCCCCCCGACTGGTCGACTTCCACCAGCACCTCTCGCCACGTTCGGTCTATCGGCGGTTTTTCTCCGCGCACCCGAGGCTCTCGGCTGCCGAGGTCGAACGGTTCACCTGTGTCGACTACGTCGACCGGATGGCCTTCATCGCAGAAGACGGTGACCAGCTGGTCGCCGTTGGCCGCTACGACCGGAGCCCGGGCACGGCTGAGGCCGAGGTCGCCTTCGTGGTTGCCGATCAGTACCAGCATCATGGGATCGGGACGTTGCTGCTCGAACAGCTGGCCGACGCCGGGTGGCGGAGTGGGATCACGACGTTCGTCGCCATGACGCTGATGGAGAATCGAGACATGTTGGGCGTGTTCGTGGACTCGGGGTTCAGAGTCACCACGAGCGTTGAGCATGGAATCGTCAGTGTCCGCTTTCTGATTGAGCCCGACGAGGCCTACCGGGTGGTGCGCACGGCACGCCATGCCCGGATCCAAAGTCCCGCCCGGCATCGAGCCGACACCCCACCATGCTGATCGTGAGTGGTCCGACCGGAGGGTCCGAGCACGACGGGGGAGGCCACCCCGAACGGCCGGCTCGGATCGCTGCTGTGATGGCAGGTATCGACGACCTGCACCTGGGCACCGATCTGCAGATCGTGGCACCATACGCGGCCAACCTGGCGCAGATGACGCGGGTGCACGACACCGCCTATCTCGATGAGCTGGCGGCCTTCTGCCAGGCAGGCGGCGGCCAGCTCGACCCCGACACCTATGCCACGGCCGACTCATGGTCTGCCGCCCGCCGGGCCGCCGGGGCAGGGCTGGCGGCGGTCGATACGCTGCGACAGCGCGACGATGGCGTGGCGTTCGTTGTCGCGCGTCCGCCAGGCCACCATGCCCTGCGTGATCGGGCCATGGGGTTCTGTCTCCTCAATAACATCGCCATATCGGCAGCGGCGCTGACCGCCAATGACGAGCGCGTCCTCATCATTGACTGGGATGTGCACCACGGCAACGGCACTCAGGCGATCTTCTGGGACGACCCGAACGTGCTGTACGTGTCCACACACCAGTGGCCTTTGTTCCCCGGCAGCGGGACCGCACAGGAGATTGGTGGCCCGCGCGCCTTGGGCCGGACGGTCAATGTCCCGCTCCCTGCGGGGGCCACTGGAGACGTCGTGCGCCGAGCGATCGGCGAGGTGGCACTCCCCGCTATCGATGACTTCGATCCGACCTGGGTGCTCATCTCCGCCGGGTTCGACGCCCATCGAGCCGATCCACTGGCCGAGCTGGTGTTGTCGAGCGGCGATTTTGCCGAGCTGGCCAGAATGGTCGCCGGTTTCGCGCCCCGACCCGGGCGACTGGTGCTGTTCCTCGAAGGAGGGTATGACCTGGGAGCGTTGCGGATGTCCGTGGCCGCCACCCTGGGCGCGCTTCTTGGCGACTTCTACCAGCCCGAGGACCCGACATGTGGTGGCCCGGGGACCGAGATGGTGCACCAAGCCCGGGCCGAACGGGACGAGGCGCTCCACCGTGCCTGGTCGCTGGCTCCATCTGAGAGGCGTGTCCGATGAGCCCGCTCCA
>Ga0208079_1001022_pt1 | contig 15077 bp, 12 predicted proteins | sample NGESurdeep092012_5_FD_184474 | JGI IMG/M metagenome (GOLD analysis project Ga0208079, IMG submission 184474) | Arctic peat soil microbial communities from Barrow, Alaska - NGEE Surface sample 210-2 deep-092012 (SPAdes) | ecosystem: Environmental > Terrestrial > Soil > Wetlands > Peat ... | reverse complement strand
GAACACCGCGCGCAGGAAACGGCATTCCCGCAGGTCAGCGACCTGGAGGAATGGTCGGGGTGACAGAACCTGAACCCTGCGGCCTCTTCGTCCCGAACGAGGACCAGGTCGCTTCCGTGCTTGCTGAGCACGCGCAGCGGCGTTCCCTCAGCGTTCCTTTTGGGGGCCCCGCGCAGCAAGAGAGGCCCTCACCATTTCTGATGCGGGCCTCTGACCTGCGGGAATACCGGTCGGGGTGACAGGATTTGAACCTGCGGCCTCTTCGTCCCGAACGGGGGATCACAGTGCACTGCCGTGTCATTGAGCACGTGCGGTGGCGTTTTGAGCACGATAGTGGTGCGTCTGGTTCGTCTAGTGCGGTCCGGTGGGCCAGAGTTTGTTCCTTTTTTGTTCCCTCGCAGACGTTCTCCGCCTTCACCTGGGCGATGGCTCACCAGCGCAACAACGGACGGCGAGCAGCACCAATGGGCTGGCTGCCTGGCACGCCCCTTCTTGCGGGTTATCGGGATGGTGGACAGTCGACAAAATACGATCGGACATGCTTGATAAGCGTGCGCTCATTTCGCCACGATGGGCGCCCCACTTCGCCCAAAGTGACGCCTCGCTAAATCTCCGTGTTCGGAGCAACTTCACTCTGATGGCCCGTCCCGCGACGCTGCACTAGAGCCGACTCTGCCAATACGCGAGGCTGTCTCGGGTGGTTAGGGTGTGCGGGTGTTCAGGGCCAAACACCCGCTCAAAGAGAGGCAGAAGCTCAGCCAAGGCGGTCACTGCGCTCTCGGCATCGCGGGCCCAACGTGTGAGGTTGAGTCGCGTCGTGAGGGTGTGTGGATGCTCACGGCCGAAGAGGCGCTCTTGGATGGGCAGCAGATCCTCCATCTCGCTGACAGCTTCCTCGGTCGCCCCTGCCTCTCCTCGCCAGTACGCCAGGTTATGTCGGGTGATGAGAGTGCTGGGGGCGTCTGTGCCCAGGACGAGTTCCATATCTGGCAGCAGCTTCTCGAAATCTGCGGCGGCCCCTTCCGCGTCCCCGCCGTACCCCCGCGCACGCGCCAGATTCCCCCTGGCTGAAAGCGTTTCTGGGCCATGAGGGCCAAACACGCGCTCCACGAGGGGGAGCACTTCCTCGAGTTCGCCCAAGGCGTGTTTGGCATCCCCGGCAACCTCATGCCAGTGGGCAACGTTGACGCGGGTAACGAGCGCGTTTCGAACCTCGGGGCTACCGACGCGTATGTACTCGTCGATCGCCGGCCCAGCTGTCTTGGCCGCCTCGGAGAACTGGCCGAGAGACTCGAACAGGTAAGCCAGTTCGAGCCGTGTGTCCGGGAGTCTGCGGGTCCGGTGCGCTGAATGGTTGGGGCTGCCGTACCCCACTATTAGGTCCCGATATAGGCGGATGGCCTCGGTGTACGCAGCCCTGGCCGTCATGATTGGCAAGCTGGCGGCGTAGGCCGCCCACGCGCTCGCAAGGTTATGGAGGGTTGCGATGGTGCGAGGATCGCCGACACCATACCGGCTCTCGAGCCTGGATAGTTCGGCGACCCAGAGGTCGATCGCGCGGTGTTGGTAGCCGGCGTCAGCCAACGCCTCGGCGGTGACGAGCCGGAGTTCTGTGGTGATGTCTCCCCGCTCAAGGATGGCCTCTATGCGGGCTTCGGTAGCGGCTTCGAGGCCACTCGCGCGACGAAGCCGCATGAGCGCGGCCACCAGCGCAGGGGGGGCCTCGCGAACTTCGCTTGCCACTGCTTCGAGCAGGGACTGGGCGACATGAATGGGGAGGGATGTCCAGGTGTCCGACCCAGCGATGATGCTGAGGCGTTCGGCAAGCACCGACCTGATGTCCTGGATCTCCTCTGCCGTCAGCTCGGCGCTGAGGTAGCTGGAGGCGACCTCGTGAAGGATGTCGCTGCGAAATGCCACGACTGTCTGCTCGCCGGCGCGGATAGGGGTTTGGGTGACCCAGCCGGTCTCGACGGCCGCGGTCCGGACGGGCGTGGACTGAAAGCCGCTCATCGTTGCGGGACCATGGACCGCGAGGGCCGCCAGCGCGGCCCTGTTGGTCTGGGGGAGTTTCTGCCAGGCCTCGTCGAGGGCATCCCGTCGGGCTCGGTGGCCCGGGTCCTGCGGAAGGGACCCCTGGCCGGTGAGAGCGCGGCGTACTGAACGCAGCTCCACAAGGGTCGCGAGCCGCCCGGGGGCGCCGTTGGCCTGGAGAACGAGGCTGGCTGCCACGCTGGCGTCGAACCGCTCCGGTTGTACCTCGGCGTCATACAGCGTCCACTCTGTGAGGAGGTGCCGGGCGACGGCGACCAGGTCCAGGTCGGAGAACGGGGCCAAGTCCAGGACCTCGAGCCTCCCTTGGTCGTGAAGGGGCGCCGCGAACGAGTGCAGGTCCTCGTTGTCACCCGGCCGAGTCTCCAGGTCTACTGGGTGGGTGGCGTGGTGGTCTGTATTGATTGCAAGAACGCACATCACGCGCGCCGCCGCGGATCGCACGAGGGTATCCACTAGGGCCAGGGTGACGTCGTCCAGGCCTTCGGCGTCATCGACAACAATGACTAGAGGAACCACCGTCGTCAGCGCGGCAAGTAACCGCGCGTCGGATGCTGCCGCGTCGAGGGCGCCTTCCCGCTGGCCGAATCGGCGATTGACATCAGTGGTCAGTGCACGCTCCAGCCTCGAGGTCGTACTCCGCCACACAGCCTTGGCCGAGTCGACGAGGTTGGACGCGGCCGTTGCATTGTCGAGGGCCTGGATAACGGGTCCGATAACGGGTGCGAGGCCGCCGAGGACGAACAGAGAGTCCAGGGCCCAACGCAACCGCTGAGCCGTGACCTGATGGGCCGACTGGAGCGCCAAAGCGAACGGCTCGGCGCACCTGGCTGTTCCAGATCTGCGCGAACCGGGCCCGCTCTTTGGCCGCACGCGAACAACGTCTCGCCTCATCGGGGCGGCCAGGGCTCGCTGTCGACCCGGGTCGGTCAGGCTCTGGAGCCGGCTGGTCGTCCCCCTCCCGGCACTGGGCCGATGCCGTGGATGACCGCCTTGAGGCAGACGAGCTGGCCGTTCACGTTCTGCGCGCGATCGAGGAACTGCCCGAGCTCCAGCGCCAGGTCGTCACGCTGCGCGATATCGAGGGACTGACCTAATCCCGGGCATCTGCTGGCTTGGTACGAGTCGTTTCCCGGGGAGCGTCACCCTCGGTCATGTCAACACCCTCCTTGTCGGCCGGGCCTCCGCCGGCCCAGCCAAAAGTAGTCCTGGTCACCGACATCCGCCCTTCGAGTGGGTCGGATAGCTGGGCACTAGGCCCAGTTCCGCGAGGGTGTCGAGGACGTTAACGCAACGAGACGTCAGTTGGCGGCCCCCGGGTATTGGCGAGTTGGCCTCTATCGTGGCCGCAGTGCCCCTCACGCAGAACTGCCGTGACCAGTCCGTGACCAACCCGGTCCCATTGGACGCTTGAGGCGTTGGCTTTCGCCTCGTCCAGACTGCCAACGCTAGTGATCCAGAACTCGTCCGCTTAGCACGCGTGGGGCGCTGACCTGCGGAAACGAGGCGAGGCCCGGGCAGTTGCCCGGGCCTTGTGCTCATCTAGATTGAACTGATCGTGGTGGCCAGGGGCGGGGTCGAACCGCCGACCTTCCGATTTTCAGTCGGACGCTCGTACCAACTGAGCTACCTGGCCGTGCATGAAGCAGGTGCGACAGGCAAGAATCAGCGACCCCGACCGGACTCGAACCGGCGACCTCCGCCGTGACAGGGCGGCGCGCTAACCAACTGCGCTACGGGGCCTTAGGTAAGGCCTTTCTTTTCGTATCCCCAACGGGATTCGAACCCGTGCTACCGCCGTGAAAGGGCGGGGTCCTGGGCCGCTAGACGATGGGGACCCGGATTTGTCACCCGGACCCCTCGCCGCTAGCGAGCAGCAGCTCGGATCCGTCGAGGACTAGGGAAGCATATGGGAGAGGGTGCTCAATCTCCAAAGCGGCCGCCGTCCGCGGCCGGGTTGGCCCACGTGAGCAGTTCGTCCAACCGCCAGGTGTTCACGATTCGTTGCACAGGGACGCCGATCCGTTCCGCGCGGGCGCATCCGTAGATCTGGAAGTCCAGCTGTCCTGGCGCGTGCGCGTCACTATCGATTGAGAAGAGGCACCCGGCATCCTGGGCCAGGACCACGAGCTCATCAGGTGGGTCGTTGCGCTCGGGGCGCGCATTGATCTCCACGGCGACCCCATGGGCGGCGCAGGCCTCGAAGACGGCGGCGGCATCGAAGGAGCTTTGGTCCCGAGTGCCTCGTGACCCCTCGACCAGGCGCCCGGTGCAGTGGCCGAGGACGTTAGTGTGCGGATCCTCAACCGCGGCGATCATCCTTCGGGTCATGGGCGCTGCCGACATCGCCAGTTTGGAATGGACCGAGGCCACCCGCAGGTCCAGTTGCGAGAGCATCTGGGCGCTCTGGTCCAAGGAACCGTTGTCGAGGATGTCGACCTCGATGCCCTTGAGGAGGCGAAACTCCCCGACCGCCGAGTTGATCTGTTCGACGACCCGCAGCTGCTTCGAAAGGCGTTCTGAGGAAAGGCCGTTCGCGATCTTGAGGCGCGGCGAATGATCGGTCAGCACCAGATACTCGTGGCCAAGCTCCATTGCCGTCACGACCATCTCCTGGATGGATGACCCGCCATCGGACCAGTCCGAGTGAGAGTGCAGATCACCTCGCAGCGCGGCCCTCACCTCGAGTCCACCAGCCACGAGAGGTTTTGTTGCCCCGTTCTCCAGGGACAGAAGGTATGCCGGCGTCTCACCGTCCAGGGCTGCCCGGATGACCGCCTCGGTCGCGGGGCCGATGCCTGGCAGGTCGGTGAGGGTTCCCGCGGCAGCGCGCGATCGCAGCTCGCTAAGGTCGGTCGCGAGAGTTGTGGCAGCAGCCGCACGGAAGGCCTTGACTCGATAGGTGCCCGCGCGCGAACGCTCTAGTAGGTAGGCGATCCGGCGCAGTGCGTCATATGGTGCCAGTGGCGGGCCCACGGGTCACAGACCGAACTGCCTGCGCATGGCCCTGTCCCAGATTCGATCGCCGCCAAATCGCCGCAGGTTGATCATGACCTTGGCTGCCGGAGTGACCACGTAGCGCGAGCGCGGTCGTGAGGACTGCAGCGCCTTGACGATCACCGCAGCGACCGTCTCGGGGCCGGTCGCCATGAAGTCGTTTGCGTAGCTGCCCGTCGTGCTCTTCTCATTCGCCGACAACAGGTCCGCGTATGCCGTGACCGTGTCCTTCCTGGCCGCCCCCGCCTCAAGGCCCTCATTCACACGGTTCTCGAAGTTGCTTCGGATCAGACCCGGTTCCACAAGGATGACATCGATGCCGAACGGCCTGACCTCGACCCGCAGGGCGTCACTGATGGCCTCCACCGCGTACTTGGTGGCGTGGTAGTAACCGCCGACCGGGAAGGTGATCCGCCCGCCCATGGACCCGATGTTGACGATCCTTCCTGATCGCGACCGACGCATCGCGGGCAGCACCAGCTGGGTGAGCCGCGCAAGCCCGAACACGTTGGTCTCGAACATGGCCCGTACCAGCCCGAGGTCAGACTCCTCGATCGGTCCGTACTCGCCGAACCCGGCGTTGTTGATCAGGGTGCCGACCCTTCCATGCTCCGCCTCGACTGTCTTGACCGCGGCGACCATCGAGTCCTCGGAGGTCACGTCCAGTGCCAGCGGGCGACAACCGAGCGCTTCCAGATCGGCAAGTGTCTCAACCTGCCGGGCTGTGGCGTAGACGACGAACCCGGCGCTGACCAGTGCTGCAGCAGTGGCGGCGCCGATGCCAGATGAACAACCGCTTATCAGGACGGGGTCGGGGCGGGTCCTTGCCTGGGTCCTTGCCTGGGTCCTTGCCTTAGTCATTGCCTCATTCTTGCCCACCGGGCTCCGGCGCGCGCGAATCGTGCCCTGATCCGGACCCGAATCTTGAGCCAGCGAGGTGGATATGTCATAACCGCGCGTTATGACTCTCAAAGCCCAGCGTGTGAGCTGAGGCGGGAAGGGCGTGGTGTCCCTCAGCGACCTCGAAACCCAAAGCCCTCACGAGTAGTGGCCGCCGCCCGTGCGGACGCGTCGGTGGTACTGCCCGTTGGTGTGGCCCGGTCGTCGGACTGCTCGTGTCGCTGTGGCTCGCAAAGTCCGGGTCCCCTGGCCCGAGGTGTGTGCCGACCGCGGTGGGCTCAGGTTGGGGTCAGTCTGAACGTCGGATGGTTGGGGGCACCGGGCAGCTTCTTGCGGTAGCCGTTCACCTCGCGCCCAGCCTTTTTGCGGTATGCCTTGAGGATGTCAGCGCAACCCTCCGCGGGCACCTCGGTGGTGGCATACGTCTCGAAGTGACCCTTCTGGCCCAGTCGGACTGTCCCGGCCGCTCGGACATTCTTGACCCAGTCAGACTCTCCCCGGGTTGACACGACGAAGAGTGAACCGTCGTACTCCAGCGGGATCACCGGAACGCGTTGCGGGTCAACCGCGTTGCGTCGGGCCACCTCCAGGGTGTGGACGTCCCACAAAGTGCTGTACGTGGCCAGCTTGTTGAAGATCTTGGTTATCCTTGCCGGCGGCTTCGGATAGACCATTTCGCAATCCTGCCCCACTGGAGACCGTTTCGTTACCTGTTTCGGGGAAGCACTTTACCTTTTCTTGGAAAAACGCCACAGCCTTAGCAGTGTCTCGATCCCTGCGAAGGCGTACGCCGACCGAATTCAGGCCTAGCTGACGTGTCGCAGGCGGCTCAGGACAGGCCCACGACGTTGCCGTCCTCGTCGATGTCGATCCGCTCGGCGCCCGGGTGCTTCGGTAGGCCGGGCATCGTCCGCATCTCGCCGCAGATGGCGTAGACGTAGCCGGCGCCGACCGCGGCCCGGACCTCTCGCACCGGCATCCGCCAGCCGGTCGGGGCGCCCCGCAGGGTCGGGTCCGACGACAGGGACAGATGTGTCTTGGCGATGACGACCGGGAACTCCCCGTAGCCCAGCACCTCGAACCGTTTGAGTTGCTTCGCCACCGATGGCGTCAGGTCGATGCCGTCGGCGCCGTAGATCTCCTTGGCGACCTTCTCGATCTTGTCGACGAGCGGCAGGTCGAGGTTGTAGAGATAGTGGAACGAGGTCGGCTCGTTGGCTGCCTCGATGACCAGCGCCGCCAGCTCCAGGGCTCCCTTCCCGCCTTCGGCGACGTGCCGGGTGACGGCCACCCTGACGCCAGCCTCCGCCGCGATCTGCCGGATGACGTCGAGCTCTGACTCGTGGTCGGTGGGGAAGGCGTTGATGGCCACCACCGGTGAAACGCCAAAGCTCTTGACTATCTGTATGTGGCGCTGCAGGTTCGGAGCCCCGAGCCGGACGTCCTCGGGATTCTCCTCGAGCATCTCCGGGGGGAGCGGGCGGCCGGCAACGACCTGGTAGCGACCCGAGTGTGTCTTCAGGGCGCGCACGGTGACCACGAGCACCGCCGCGTCAGGCCTCAGCCCGGAGGCCCGGCACTTCACGTTGAAGAAGCGCTCGGCGCCCATGTCGGCACCGAAGCCTGCCTCCGTCAGGAGGTAGTCCGACGTGCGGATTCCGAGCAGGTCGGCCACGACCGAGGAGTTGCCGGTGGCGATATTGCCGAAGGGCCCCGCATGGATCAGGGCCGGCGTGTGCTCGAGGGTCTGTAACAGGTTGGGCTTTATCGCATCCCGCATCATGACGGCCATGGCTCCGGCGGCCTTGAGGTCCTGCGCGGTGACCGGCCTGCCGGCATACGTATAACCCACAACGATGCGGCCAAGGCGCTGCCGTAGGTCCTGCAGCGAGGTCGACAGCGACAGAATCACCATCACCTCGCTCGCGGCAGTGATGTCGAACCCGCCCTGGCGGGGTACGCCGTCCATGCGTTCGCCCAGCCCGACGACGATGTTGCGCAGAGCGCGGTCGTTGACGTCCAGTACCCGGCGCCAGGCGATGGTGCGGGGGTCGATGTCCAGCTCGTTGCCGTGGTGCAGGTGGTTGTCCACCATGGCGGCAAGCAAGTTGTGCGCGGAGGTAACAGCGTGGAAGTCGCCGGTCAGGTGCAGGTTCACGGCTTCCATCGGCACGACCTGGCTGTAGCCGGCCCCGGCCGCACCGCCCTTGATGCCGAACGTCGGCCCCAGCGATGGCTGGCGCAGCGAGAGCATCGACCGGTGACCGAGCATCGACAGACCCTGGGCGAGCCCGATCGACGTGGTTGTCTTGCCTTCGCCCAGCGGTGTGGGGGTCACCGCAGTGATGACGATGTATTTCGCGGGCGGCTGCTCAGACACTGCGGCTGTTGCGCTTGGGGTCACCTTGGCGATGTATGCGCCGTAGTGCTCCAGATGTTCGGCTGCGATGCCGGCCGAGGCGGCGACCTCGTCGATCGGCAGCAGGTGGGCGGCGTGGCCGATTTCAAGGTCGTTCAGGATTTTGTCCATGCCTACAGCATGACAGTGGTTCCCGTGGCCCATGACCACGGAGTGGACACGTTGCCACGAACGGCCGCGCCCGCCATTTCACTGCCCATCGGTGGGTCGCGAAGGCTAGTGTCGCCAGCATGATCAGTGCGACCCAAGTGCTGCAGGCGGCCGACGACGGCCCGCTGAAGCTTGAGTCGATCCTCAAGGTTCTCTCCGCCCAGTTCGCCGCGGTGCCTAGCTCGAAACAGCTCGTCCGCCGGCGGAGACTGGATACCTTCGACCGGCGGCTGGAGGCGGCGGGCCTCATGCTGGAGCACCAGATCGTGGCCGCGGGGGAGCGACTCGTGCTGGGTCGCAGCGACGGGTCGGGGACCATGGCCGTGTCTGTGAAGGACCCGCGGTGGCCGGCCCTGGTCGATCTTCTGCCGTCTGGTCCGGTCCGGGACGCGATCGCTCCCGTGATCGGCGTCCGGGCGTTGATGGTGTCCTCGGACGAGCGGCGGCGCATTCAGCGTGTGGACCTGCGCAACGGGGAAGGCAAGACCGTGGCGCGGGTCGAGCTGGACGAGCCGGCTTCCGTGGCTGCTTCGCCCGCCAAGCTCACGGTCCGCAGGCTGCGCGGTTACGACGAACAGGCACGGCGAGCCGATCGTCTGCTGGTCGGGCTAGGTCTGCGTGCCGTTGAGCAGGGTGAGGACCAGTTGCCTGGCCCTGCGCAGCAGATGCCGGTCACTGATCGTGCGGTGCCCGCAACGGCGCTCCTGGCCGTGGCTCTGAGCGGTTTTCTGGCGACGATGCGCGAGAACCTGCCCGGTCTGCTTGATGACGTGGACACGGAGTTCTTGCACGACTTCAGGGTCGCGGTCCGACGGACCCGCGCGACGCTTAAGCTGGGGCGCCCGGCCTTGCCCGAGGTGATGCGCACCCGTTGGGAGCCGGCCTTCAAATCGTTGGGTGACCTGACAACTCCGCTGCGGGACCTGGACGTCTACCAGCTGGACCTGCCGTCGATGAGCCACTGGCTCGTGACCGCTGACCCCACAGACCTGGACCCTCTCGCGACGCATCTTGGTCGCCGGCGGGCCGTGGCACGCCGCGAGCTGGCCAGCTCCCTGAGGTCAACCACGTTTCGGCGGCTGGTCATGCAGTGGGCTGAGGAGCTGGCCTGGCTCCAGGACCAGCCGGAGGGTGGCGGTCGGAAGGCGCTGTCGGCTGGTCGGTTGGCCGACCGCAGTATCTCCCGGGCGCACGCGCGGGTCGCGCGTGGTGGGGCCCTCATCGGTGCCGACTCGCCGGCCGGTGACCTGCACGGACTGCGGAAGCGATGCAAGGAGCTGCGGTACGCACTGGAGGTGTTTGCTCCGTTGATTGATCATGCGGCCCGCAAGCGGGCAGTGGCCGACCTCAAGGGTCTGCAGGACGTGCTGGGCCGTTTCCAGGACTCGGAGGTGCAGCGCCACGCGATGCGCGGGTTTGCCGAGGAGATGATGGCCGAGGGGACGACGGCGGGGGCCGTCCTGGCCATGGGCGAGCTGATAGGTCATCTCGACGTCGCGCAGGAGCGGGCCAGACGCGAGTTCGACGCGGCGTTCGCGCGCTTCGAACGGCCGTCCAGCCTTCAGCTGATGCACAAGTTAGGGGGCGCGCGGTGAGGGTCATGGCGACGTACAACATCAAGGGTGGCGTCGGGAAGACATCGACAGCGGTGAACCTCGCGTACCTGGCAGCACGTGAGGGCCGGCGCACCCTGTTGTGGGACCTCGATCCACAGGCCGCTGCCACGTACATGTTCCGGGTGCGGCCACGGGTCAAGGGCGGCGGCCACGCTCTGGTGAGCCGCAAGCGCCCGGTCCAGGCGGCACTGAAGGCAACCGACTTCGACAACCTGGACCTGCTACCGGCCGACTTCAGCTACCGCAACATGGACCTCGAGCTGGACGACACGAAGAAGCGCACCTCGCGGCTGGGTCAGCTCCTGGACAGCGTCGCCGCCGAATACGACATGGTCTTCCTGGACTGCCCGCCCAGCATCTCGCTGGTGTCCGAGAACGTCATGCACGCCTGCGACACGCTTTTGGTGCCACTGATCCCGGCGACCCTGTCACTTCGCACATTTGACCAGCTGACCCGTTTCGTGGCCGACTCGCAGGGCAGCCGGCCCGAGGTGGTCGCCTTTTTCTCCATGGCCGACCGTCGTAAGCGCCTGCACCGAGACGTGATCGACGGGATCGCGCGAGATCGCACCCGCGTGGCAAACACGGTGATCCCGGCACTGTCGATCATTGAGCAGATGGCCGAACGCCGGGCACCGGTCCCTGCGTTCGCGCCAACCAGCCGGGCGGCGCAGTGCTACGAGCAGCTGTGGGTAGAAGTGCGCCCTCGGTGAGACTCCCACCGACGCCGCGGGGGCATTCCGGTGCCCTTCTTCCACCGCGCTGAGGCCCGAGGCTCCCGGCATCCCTTGATGGACGCCTGTCCTTCACCGTGTGGGGGTCGCAGTTTTCGTCTGTGTTCACCGGGGACCTCCATCGTGAACCTGCAGACACTGTGCGGGCATTGGCAACGAAACCACGAAAGGATGCAGCCAATGGCGAAAGTCAACGCGATCACGATCCAGAACGGGCCGAAGTACCCCCTGGTCACAGTGCACATGATCGGCGCTTATGGCGGGTTCCATCCGACGGTCACTGCGGTGCAGGCGGCGATGCGCCAAGCCGGCATACCACTGCGGGAGCTGAGCACCTTCTACGAGGAAGCTGCGGACGGTGACGAGGACAACCTCCTGCGGACCTGCCAGCGGTGGGTCGCCATCGACCTGGGATAACCCAGACCAAACCCGTCCCAGACCCCGGCACTGGGCCTAGGCGGATCTGAGGCGCTCATGCAGCTCGTCGCGGACATAGCGCCGAACCAGCAACGGGACGAAGGCGCGGACGGTGGCGTCGTCGAACTGGGCTGCCACTCGGTTGAGGCATTCGTCCACCGCGAGCGGATCCAGCCGCCCGTCAAACTCCGTGTGGACCCGGGAAGCGAGATCCAACAGGTCGGGGTGGATCTCGGGGCTACCTTGGCGGGCGTCAGACACAGTCGAACTTGCCATGTCCTGAATGTAGTCCCGTCCGGGAATCCCGTGCTGGCAGCCCCGAACCACGGTCCGCAGGTCGTACACCGGCCATCACCGGTAGCTGGCGATCACACCCCTCAGCACGTCGTCCCACGGCGTCGGCGTGAGAGCGAAGGTCTGCTGCGCCGCGGCGGAGTCCAGGACGAACGGGCCCTGGAACTGGTATGCCACCTCGGGGAGCTCGCGCATCAGGGGGCTGAACAGACCCATCGCACGGATCAGCGTGTCCGGGTACTCCTTCACCCTCACCGGTTCGAGGCCCGCGACGCGCGACAGGTCGCCAACTGTCTCGCGCTGGGTCCGCGGCGGGTTGCTTGGTACGTGCCAGGGGCGGCCCCACGCACGTTCGTCAAGGGCTACGGTGACCAGCAGGCGTGCGACGTCGTCAGTCGCGGTCCACGTGTGCATGGTATCTGCGCTCTTGATCACCGTGACGTCTCGCCCGGCGAGCAGTCGCGGTACGACGCGGTCACCCAGCTGGCCCTGGGCTCCCGGACCGACGTAGTCCGACCCGCGCACCTCGGTGGCGCGCACGCGGCCGGCGTCGTGGGCGGCGAGGGCATCGAGCCACATCTGGGCACGAGTGACTCCTTTGGGTCCCTGCGCGGCCAGCGGAAGGTCCTCCGTCATCGGGCCGGAGACCGGCCCGTAGCCGTACAGGTTACTGACGGTGACCAAGACCGCGTTCGAGCGCTCGGCTGCGGTTAGTAGTGACCGGGCAATCGGCGGCCAGTCAGTCGGCCAGCGGTGATACGCGGGGTTGGCGCAGTTGTAGATCGCGGCGGCGCCCGTGGCGAGCTCGGCCATGCGGGCCGAAGATGACGCGTCTGCTGCGGTGCACGTGATGGACGGGCCGGCGGGGCCCGAGCCCGACCGGGTCACAATCACGACCTCTTCCCCGCGTTCTGCGAGGAGGACAGCGGTGGCGGTACCCACGGGGCCCGCGCCGACGACGATGTGCTTGGACATGGAGAGTCTCTCAGGTGGGTGAGTGATCAGTGGTCTAATTCAAGAGTGGTGCTCTCGTTCTGGACGGTAACGAGTCAGGGCACGCAACGTCAAGAGCACCGCTCTTGTTCGTTGTCACCGATCCGTAATTGTTGGAGGATGTGACGTATGCCCGAGTCAGCCGCGCCATCACAGGCCCGTTCAGCTCCTCGAACGGCCCGCGAGCGCGTCCGACTCGAGATGAGCGGTGAGATCAAGGAGGTTGCCCTGGCTCAGCTGGCTTCCGGCGGTGGGGCGGCGTTGTCCCTGCGCGCGATCGCTCGCGAGATGGGTATGGCCTCCTCGGCTCTGTTCCGCTACTTCCGCAGTCGCGATGCCCTGCTGACCGCGCTGATCATCGACAGCTACAGCTCGCTGGCCGACGCGGCCGAAACCGCCGAGGCTCGGGTGCACCAAGAATCGATCCAGGAACGCTGGATGGCGATCGCTCACGGCGTGCGCAACTGGGCGATGGCCCACCCCCACGAGTACGCGCTCATCTTCGGTTCACCGATTCCGGGCTACGTGGCCCCTACCGGGACGGTCGCGCCCGCCTCCAGGGTGCCGCTGCTGCTGGGAGATCTGCTCGTTGACCTCATGGTGGAGAAGTCTTACGAGGTTGCCGCGCACCCCGAGCCGGTCGAGGCCGTTCGGCGGGCGATCGAGCCGGTGCGGGCCATGATGCCCGCGGGTGTCCCCTCCGACCTGATGGTGCGAGGTCTGATGGCCTGGACGTACCTGTTCGGCGCAGTCTCGTTCGAGGTCTTCGGGCACCGGCGCAACGTCATAGCCGACCGCGAGGCCTTCTTCGACCACGAGGTCCGGCGGCTGGCGACGATGGTGGGTCTGGTGCCGGTCTAGGAGCGCAGGCACAGTGGGGTCAGACATCAGGGGCAACCAGCGTCGATGACGGTATTGCCCTGCTCTGGGCCGTCGTCGGTTGCCGGCCCGAGACGCTTGTGGTTCCACGGACCGATGCATCCACACGTGGTTGATCCCGAGCCATGTGCATTCGCGCATGGAGGCATCTGCTGTCTCTCGGGTATGGTCCCGATCACTACGCACTGGACACCGCCGGGGATCGACTCCAGGTCGGGATAGGCACCGCCTTCATCGATGGTCTCTGCCGCCGGTGTGACGGCGAAGACCTCATGGCCTCTGGCTCAGGGGTGGGTACCGATGTTACTGCCGTGCCCTTTGGTTGCCTTTAAAACCCCTGTCACCACAACCCTTTTCGTGGTGAGGAAGTCGGTGGCGTCCTTCTTGATGGAGTCCAGGAAGACCACCATACAGAGTGTGCAACCATCGTCGAGAGGCGATTGGGGGAGTGGGCATGTTCTGGCGCGGCAGGCAGATGTACCGGCGGCTTTCCGAGGAGGTCTGTGCCGCGGGAGTGGGGACCGGAGGCGTCGATCCGCGGCCGGTGACCGAAGGGGACCTTGCTGGGCTGCCCGCGACGGTTCAGCGCTACCTGCGCGCCATGGGCGTGATGAACCGGCCACGTGACTGGTCATTTCAGGCACACATCACGGGACGTTTTCGGCTGCGGGGCCAGGGATCATGGATGCCTGCCGAGGTCTGGCAGTGCAACAGCGCGGTGCAGGTCGCCCGAATCTTCCACATGTGCGTCGACTTCGCCTCGGTGGCGCCGATGGTGGGCCGGGACAGCTATGTTGGCGGCAAGGGGATCATGCACGGCAAGCTGCTCGCCCTGGTGACGGGGGCCCACGCGAAGGGCCCGGAGACGGATCTGAGTGAGCTTGTCACCTACTTGAATGACGCGGTACTGATGGCACCTTCGATGCTTCTGCGGCCCAATACCTCGTTCGCGCCAGTGGACGACCACTCTTTCGAGGTTACGCTCGTCGACGTGGGCCAGACGGTTACCGCACGAGTACTCCTGGACGACGACGCGCGTCCGCTCAACTTCGTCACGACCGACCGGTACGCCGATCTTCCTGGCGGCCTCGTGCGGGCACAGTGGAGCACGCCCATCGACGGCTGGCGCCCTGACGGTGACAGGTTCATGTTCACCCGCGGCAGGGCCATCTGGAACTTGCCGCAGGGCCCGCTGCCCTACCTGGACTTCAGCATGTCGCCGGGTAGCGTGCGGTACAACATCGCTCCCGCAGACATCTCGCCCGGGCCTGCCAGGACGGGCGAGGGGCCCTGACGCAGAGACTTCCCGAGCACCGGCACCCCAGGCCTGGGACGGCGACGCATCCATAGCCGTCATCAGCGCCACGACGTCTGAGGCCCTCGTTGCCTGTGGCGCAGGTTCTGGACCCGGCCAGCGGAGATCGGTACCTGGGAAAGTCAGCCGGGGCCGGGAGCTGGGCAGACGACCCCGGGCACCCGCGCGGGGCGACAACCTCGCCAGCTGGTCAGAGGGAACAAGTTGCGCTCTGGTTCGATAAGTGTCAATATTGACATATGTCGAAGCAGATGCAGTTGTCGACGCAGTCCCCGGTCGCGCAGACTGAACCGTGTTGCACACCCTTGGTG
>Ga0208079_1001021_pt1 | contig 15087 bp, 12 predicted proteins | sample NGESurdeep092012_5_FD_184474 | JGI IMG/M metagenome (GOLD analysis project Ga0208079, IMG submission 184474) | Arctic peat soil microbial communities from Barrow, Alaska - NGEE Surface sample 210-2 deep-092012 (SPAdes) | ecosystem: Environmental > Terrestrial > Soil > Wetlands > Peat ... | reverse complement strand
GAAGGATCACCTCGTGGCACGCATCGGAGACGGTGGCGACCTGCTGAAGTGCTCGTTCTGTGGCAAGAGCCAGAAGCAGGTCAAGAAGCTCATCGCGGGGCCCGGGGTCTATATCTGCGACGAGTGCATCGACCTGTGCAACGAGATCATCGAGGAGGAGCTCGCCGAGACCTCCGAGCTGGGACTCGACGACCTGCCCAAACCGCGCGAGATCTTCGACTTCCTCGAGCAGTTCGTGATCGGACAGGGCGCGGCCAAGCGCGCGCTCGCGGTGGCGGTCTACAACCACTACAAACGCATCCAGGCCGGGGAGTCCGCGCTCAAGAAGGACGCTGAGGTCGTGGACATCTCCAAGTCCAACATCCTCCTGATCGGGCCAACCGGCTGCGGTAAGACCTACCTGGCGCAGACCCTGGCCCGGATGCTCAACGTCCCCTTCGCCATCGCCGACGCCACGGCACTGACCGAGGCCGGCTATGTCGGTGAGGATGTCGAGAACATCCTGCTCAAGCTGATCCAGGCTGCGGACTTCGACGTGAAGAAGGCCGAGACCGGGATCATCTATATCGACGAGATCGACAAGATCGCCCGCAAGAGCGAGAACCCTTCCATCACCCGTGACGTGTCCGGCGAGGGTGTGCAGCAGGCGCTTCTGAAGATTCTGGAGGGCACCACTGCCTCCGTGCCGCCTCAGGGTGGCCGCAAGCACCCGCACCAGGAGTTCATCCAGATCGACACGACCAATGTGCTGTTCATCGTCGGTGGTGCGTTCGCCGGTCTCGAGAAGCTCATCGAGTCGCGGTCGGGTCAGAAGGGCCTGGGCTTCGGCTCGCAGCTGCACACAGCCAAGGACGTGGGAGAGAGCTACGGTGACGTGATGCCGGAGGACCTGATGAAGTTCGGGCTGATCCCCGAGTTCATCGGTCGTCTGCCGGTCATCACGACGGTGTCGCCCCTGGACCGTGACGCCTTGGTGCGCATTCTGACCGAGCCGCGCAACGCCTTGATCAAGCAGTACACGCGGATGTTCGAAATTGACGGCGTGGAGCTCGAGTTCACCCCTGAAGCGGTCGAGGCTGTCGCTGACCAGGCGTTGCTGCGCCGCATGGGTGCCCGGGGGCTCCGGGCGATCATGGAGGAGGTGCTCCTGCCGGTGATGTTCGACGTCCCCAGTGAGGAGGACATCGCCCGTGTGGTGGTCACCCGCGAGGTGGTCCTGGACAACGTCAACCCGACGATCGTGCGTCGTGCGGTCGCCACGCCGCGTGCGAAGCGTGCACCGCGCAAGGAATCCGCTTAAGGTCTTTGCGTGCCCGCAGGAGCCCCGTTCCATCTCGGCCGAGGTGAGGGCGGCCCGGTCCAACAGAGTTCCATCACCTGTGGGTCAGCTTCTCTGACCGTTGCCAGGATGCTGGTCAGTCCCGAGTTCGCGGGGTGGATCGTCAACGGGATCAATCCCACGGGCGGCCCGGCTGATTCCCGCTCGGAGCCGGAACGATTCGCCGAGCATGAGCGCGAGGTGATGAGTCGCACCAACGGGTTTCGTGCCGCGGGCGGGAAGCCGAACATCCCGTGGCCACAGTCGCTGGGCACGCCGCCATGGGGGGCGGAGAAGGAGCTGGAGCATGGCGCTGCCCGGGCGGGTGCGGCATACAGGATGCGCCTGGTGCGGTCGGGCTCAGCCGTCGCCCTGAGCGAGGTGCACCAGCAACTGGTGAGTCTGGTGCGCGAGGGGCTGCCGGCGTTGCTGTATATCGGCAACACGCGGATGCCCCGTCACATCACTCTGGTGCTCCCGGGTGACGGAGGCGCTCCGCTTGACGTCTATGACCCTGCCACCGGCTCGGTGACCGAGCTTGCTCCGGATCGGTTCGCCGGTCGCACGCTGGGGATCGCGGGCTGGAACGTCCCGTGGATCACGGTCCAGCCCCGCACGTAAGGCTCTCTTCTTGCGCCGAAACCGCCGTTTGCTGGCCTGAACCGGCCTCAGATGGTGGTCTTGGCGCAACGGGTGGTCAAAGCTCGGCGGAACGAGCGGCTGGGAAGAGGGGTCAGGCCTAGGGTTCCGCCGGCGCCAGCACCACATCGCGAACGCTGAAGGTATCCCCGGGCTGGTAGTCCAGGGTGGCGATACGGCCTGCGGCGCTGAGGTCGCCGGCGGCTAGCCGAATCCGCGAGAGGACTGCCGGCGGCCCGGTCAGCGCAGCCGACAGCACATCGGCGCGCATCCCGACCTTGGCCTCCGACTTGGCCCTTCGGACGCCCGCGAGCGCTGCTCCGACCGCCTCGAGCATGGCTGGATCCGCCTGTGCCGAAATCGTGTTCAGCTCATCCGGGATCGGCCAGGCGGCGCGGTGGATCGACCCGTCGTGCCACCAAGACCACACCTCTTCGGTAGCGAAGGGCAGGAAGGGTGCGAGCAGCCGAAGCAGCACGTCCAGGGCGATTCGCAGCGACGCGCGGGCAGATGCTGCGCTTTGCTCGCCCTGACCGCCGTACGCGCGTTCCTTGACCAGCTCGAGGTAGTCGTCACAGAAGGTCCAGAAGAACGCCTCGGTGACCTCGAGGCCCCGGGTGTAGTCGAAGGCCTCGAAACCCCTGGTGGCCTTGGTGACCACGTCGGCAAGACCGCCCAGCATCGACTTGTCGATCGGCATCGTCACCGCGTCAGCGAGCTCACCGGCGACCTCACCGAACGACAGGGCGAACTTGCTGGCATTGAGGACCTTGATCGCCAGGCGGCGACCGACCTTCATCTGGGCGGTGTCCAGCGCGGCGTCGGTGCCCATCCGGGCTGCGGCCGCCCAGTATCGGATGGCGTCGGCGCCGTAGTCGACGACCATGCCCATCGGCGTGGTCGCGTTGCCCTTGGACTTGCTCATCTTCTTGCGATCCGGATCGAGGATCCACCCGTTGATGGTGGCGTGCTTCCACGGCAACGAGTCGTGCTCGAGGTGGGCGCGCACCACGGTGGCGAAAAGCCACGTCCGGATGATGTCGTGACCCTGGGGGCGCACGTCCATCGGGAAGATCTTGGCAAAGAGCTCAGGGTCGCCGCGCCAGCCGGCCGCGATCTGCGGGCTCAGCGACGAGGTCGCCCAGGTGTCCATGACGTCCGGGTCGCCGGTGAACCCACCCGGCTGGTCGCGCTGCTCGCCCTGGTAACCGGCGGGCACGTCGGAGTACGGGTCGACCGGCAGGGAGGCCTCGTCAGGCACGATCGGCTTGTCGTAGACGATCTCACCCTCGCCGTCCAGCGGGTACCAGAGCGGGATGGCGACACCGAAGAACCGCTGCCGGCTGATCAACCAGTCGCCGTTGAGGCCATTGACCCAGTTCTCGTAACGGGTGCGCATGAACTCGGGGTGGAAGCTGATCTGCTTACCGCGCTTGATGAGCGCAGCCCTCAGGTCGACATCCCTGCCGCCGTTGCGGATGTACCACTGTCGTGAGGTGACGATCTCGAGCGGCTTGTCGCCCTTCTCGAAGTAGTTGGCCTTGCGCTGGGTCGGAGTCGGCTCGCCTTCCAGATCGCCCGAGACGCGCAGGGCCTCGACGATCGCGGTGCGCGCGCCGAAGGTCGTCTTCCCGGCGAATGCGGAGAAGACCGCCCGTCCCGCCTCGGTCGCGATCCACTCCGGCGTCTCTGCCTGGATCCGGCCGTTGCGCTGGATGATCGATCGGGTCGGCAGCTGCAGCTCGCGCCACCACTGCACGTCGGTGAGATCGCCGAAGGTGCAGCACATGGCAATGCCTGATCCCTTGTCCGGCTCCGCGAGGTAGTGCGCGACCACCGGGATCTCGACCCCGAACAGCGGGGAGGTGACGGTGGTCCCGAACAGGGCGGCATACCGCTTGTCGTCGGGGTGCGCGATCAGCGCGACCACCGACGGCAACAGCTCGGGACGGGTGGTCTCGATGTGCACCGTCGTCCCGTCGGGGGCGTGGAAGGCCACGCGGTGGAAGTGACCCGGGTAGTCGCGTGCCTCGAGCTCGGCCTGGGCCACGGCGGTCTGGAAGGTGACGTCCCACAGGCCCGGGGCCTCCGCCTGGTAGGCCTCGCCGCGATCGAGGTTGCGCAGGAACGCCTGCTGGGCCGTGGCCCGGGAGTGCTCGTCGATGGTGCGGTAGTTGATATCCCAGTCCACCGAGAGGCCGAGCCGGCGGAAGACCTCTTCGAAGGTCTTCTCGTCCTGCACGGTCAGGGTGTCGCAGAGCTCGATGAAGTTGGCCCGGCTGATCGGAAGCTGGTCCGACATCCTCAGACTCTTGCCCCCGGTGCTCTTGTCGCCCTGCTGTTGCGGCTCGAAGTCTTCGATGTAGGGGAGTGTGGCGTCACCGCGCACGCCGTAGTAGTTCTGGACCCGACGCTCGGTCGGCAGGCCGTTGTCGTCCCAGCCCATCGGGTAGAACACCTCGAAGCCGGTCATCCGCTTGTAGCGCGCCATGCAGTCGGCCTGCGAGTAGCCGAAGACGTGCCCGATGTGCAGCGCCCCGCTCGCAGTGGGCGGCGGGGTGTCGATGGACCATATGCGGTCTCGCGACCCTGACATAGCCGATGTGCGATCGAAGGTGTACGTGCCCTGCTCGGCCCATACCCGCATCCACTTGTCCTCGAGGCCGTCGATGGATGGCTTGTCGGGCATGGTCACGGCGCGTTGCAGTGGAGCGGGGTTGGTCATGGCGAGATTCTCCCAGACCACGACGGCGCCGGGCGAATCGGTTTTCCGGCCAGGGCCGGTAGACTTACGCGCACAGGCATTGACCCGGCTATCACCGGTGAGCCTCCGGAAGAACGGGCATGCGGGCACACGGCATACGACGTGGCCTGGCAGCCTCATTAGAACCGGACGGGTGGGCCCGTGAGTGCCTCAGACAAGAGTGGTCGTATGCCGCCTCTGATCGCAGGGGGCACGTGCGGCAAGCGAGGTGGTACCGCGGCGCCGTTGAGGCGTCGTCCTCGTAGTGACAGCTCACAGACCGCGTGGGCCTGTTTCGACGAGTTGATGACGGAGATGCGCCGATGACCTACCCCAAGGTCGACTTCCTGCCCGATGACGCAGCGGTCGACGACGCCGTGCACACCCATGCTGGCGTCGTGGCTAGTCCGAGATTTCCCGCGATCGAGGAGCGCGTCCTCAAGTACTGGGACGAGGACGGCACCTTCATGGCGTCGGTCGAGGCGCGTGACAGTGGCGATAACGGAGACAATGAGTTCGTCTTCTACGACGGCCCGCCGTTCGCCAACGGCCTGCCGCACTACGGCCACCTGCTCACCGGGTACGTCAAGGACCTCATCCCGCGCTACCAGACCATGCGCGGGCGCCGGGTCGAGCGCCGGTTCGGCTGGGACACTCACGGGCTGCCGGCCGAGCTCGAGGCGCAGCGGATACTGGGGCTGAAGACCAAGGGCGAGATCCTTGAGCTGGGCATCGAGGAGTTCAACGCCGCATGCCGCGAGTCCGTCCTGAAGTACACCGACGACTGGCAGGCCTATGTTCGCCGCCAGGGCCGCTGGGTCGACTTCGAGCACGACTACAAGACGCTCAACCCGGACTACATGGAGTCGGTGATCTGGGCGTTCAAGACCCTGTATGACAAGGGCCTGGTCTATGAGGGCAAACGTGTCTTGCCATACTGCTGGAACGACGAGACGCCTTTGTCCAACCACGAGCTGCGGATGGACCCTGAGGTCTACCAGATGCGCCAGGACCCGGCCGTCACCGTCGGTTACCAGCTCGACAGTGGCGAGGTGGCGCTGATCTGGACGACGACCCCGTGGACGCTGGTCAGCAACCTGGCCGTGGCTGTGCACCCCGACGTCGACTACGTCGTGGTCGAGGGCGACGCCGCCGGCGGTTCGGTCCGCTATCTGCTGGCCGAGGCGCGGGTCGCGGCATACAGCCGGGAGCTCGGCGAGGACGCCGGCGAACGGATCGTCCAGCGGCTCAAGGGATCCGAGCTGCTCGGGCGCACCTACACGCCACCGTTCAGCTACTTCATCGGGCGCCCGAACGCGCACCAGATCCTGCCGGCGGACTATGTCACCACCGAGGACGGCACAGGCATCGTGCACATCGCGCCGGCCTTCGGTGAGGAGGACATGGTCGTCACCGCTGCGGCCGATATCGACCCGGTCGTTCCCGTCGGTCCGGACGGCAGGTTCACCGCCCCGGTCCTGGACTACGAGGGAATGCTGGTCTTCGACGCCAACCTGGCGATCATCGAACACCTGAAAGCGCGTACGGCAGGAGAGACGGACGCCGGCGCCGTCGGATCCACCACGCCTGGCACGGTTCTGCTCCGCCGCGAGACCTACGACCACTCCTACCCGCACTGCTGGCGCTGCCGCAAACCCCTGATCTACATGGCGGTGTCGAGCTGGTTCGTCGAGGTGACCAAGTTCCGGGACCGCATGGTCGAGCTCAACGAGCAGGTCACCTGGGTGCCCGAGCACGTCAAGCACGGGCAGTTCGGCAAGTGGCTTTCAAACGCGCGCGACTGGTCGATCAGCCGGAACCGATTCTGGGGCAGTCCGATCCCTGTGTGGCTGTCCGACGACCCGACCTACCCGCGGACCGACGTCTACGGCTCGTTCGCAGAGCTGGAGGCGGACTTCGGGGTCCCGGTCACCGACCTGCACCGGCCGTTCATCGACCGGCTGACCCGGCCCAACCCCGACGACCCGACCGGTCGCTCGACGATGCGCCGCGTCCCAGAAGTGCTGGACGTGTGGTTCGACTCCGGCTCGATGTCGTTTGCCCAGGTGCACTACCCGTTCGAGAACGGCGAGTGGTTCGAGAACCATTTCCCCGGCGACTTCATCGTGGAGTACATCGGCCAGACCCGTGGCTGGTTCTACACGATGCACGTGCTGGCAACCGCGCTGTTCGACCGGCCGGCGTTCTCATCCTGTGTCAGCCATGGCATCGTCCTGGGCAACGACGGCCAGAAGATGAGCAAGTCGCTGAACAACTACCCGAGCGTCTCCGAGGTTTTCGACCGCGACGGCGCCGACGCCATGCGATGGTTCCTCATGTCGAGCCCGATCCTGAGGGGTGGCAACCTCATCGTCACCGAGCGGGGGATCCGCGACGGCGTGCGCCAGGTGCTGCTCCCGATGTGGAGTGCGTGGTACTTCTTCTCGCTGTATGCCAACGCTGCCCAAAGTGGCGCAGGGTATGAGGCCAGGTGGTCCACCTCGTCGCGGGACGTCCTGGATCGCTACCTCCTGGCAAAGCTGCGCCGTTTCGTCGAGGCGGTTCAGGAAGACCTCGACACGTACGACGTGGCCTCCGCTTGCGAGTCGGTTCGCAACTTCCTGGACGTGCTGTCCAACTGGTACATCCGTCGCTCGCGCGACCGGTTCTGGGATACGGCCAACACGGCCAGCGAGTCCCGCGACAGCGCCTTCGACACCCTGTACACCACGCTCGAGGTCGTCACGCGGGTCACCGCTCCGCTGCTCCCCTTCACGACCGAGGAGATCTGGCGCGGCCTGACCGGCGCCCGTTCGGTGCACCTGACCGACTGGCCAGACGCGTCGGACCTGCCAGAGGATGACGATCTGGTGGCGGCCATGGACCGCGCTCGCGAGATCTGTTCGGTGGCCTCAGGCCTGCGCAAGGCGGCCGGTCTGCGCAATCGCCTGCCCCTTGCCGACCTCACCGTGGTCACCACGGACGCCGCGGCACTGGAGCCCTTTGGTGCGATCGTGGCCGAAGAGGTCAACGTCCGCACCGTCACGTTGGTGGACCTCGGCTCGGCGCGCGAGGCCGACTTCGGCATCTCGACCAAGCTGACCGTGAACGCCCGGGTGGCCGGTCCGCGACTGGGCAAGGACGTTCAGCGCGCCATCAAGGGCAGCAAGCAAGGTGACTGGGTCGTGTCCGAGGATGGCACCGTCACGGCTGGTGGTCTGGCGCTCGTCGAGGGGGAGTACTCCCTTGAGACCGTGGTCGCGGACTTGCCGGCAGGCAATGGCACGGCGACCGATGGCACTGCCTCTGACGGCGCCCCCGGCACGCGGCCAGCTTCATCGCGGGTCACCGCCATGTTGCCGCACAACGGGTTCGTCGTCCTGAACACGACCGTCACCCCGGAGCTGGCCGCCGAGGGGTTGGCCCGGGACGTCATACGTGCCGTCCAGCAGGCACGTCGTGATGCGGGTCTGGACGTCAGCGACCGGATCAGCCTCACGGTGAGCGGCGACGACGAGGTCTGGGCGGCCACGGTGGCGCACGAGAAGCTGATCATGCTCGAGACGCTGTCGGTGCAGTTCGGTTCGGCGGGAACGACACACGCCCTGTCCGAAGACCAGGGCGTGGAAGTCGTGGTCGGCGACAACAAGTCGATTCGCATCCTCGTGAAGAAGATCTGATGGAGATCATCATCCGAGTGGCCGACGGGAACGACCTCATGGCCGTTCTGGACGTGGGGCGTCGCACCTGGCCGGTGACCTATGGACCTATCGCCGGTGAGGACTACGTGGCGATGGGCCTGGCTAAGTGGTGGACCGAGGACGCCACCATTCCTGCTATCCGGGCCGGACGGGTCACCGTCGCCGAAGTTGATGGCACCGTGGTCGGTATCGCGGTTGTCGGTCCGCACGAGAACCACCTGGTCCTGTGGAAGCTCTATGTGCTTCCGGAGTATCAGGGCAAGGGAATCGGCACGGCGTTGGTGGAGTCGGTCGTGGCTGCGGCCACGGGTGTGCACCAGCAGATCCGGATTTCCTACCTCGAGGGCAACACCCTGGCAGAGGCCTTCTACCGAGGTAAGGGGTTTGTCGAAATCAGCCGTGAGTCCAGCGGCGACGCCATCCCTGAAAGCGTCTGGATGCAGCTCGAGCTCGACCCCAAGGAGCAGTGATGAGTGGACGCCCGGACGCAGCCAGGCGCGATGCGGAGCACAAGCTAGAAACTCGCAAACGGATGCGCGAGATCGAGCAGTCGATCCTCATGCGCGCGCCGGAGCACGATCTCGAGCCGTCACTGGATCGCATTGCCGCAGTGATGGAGCTGTTGGGCGACCCGCAGCATGCCTTCCCGGTGATCCACGTGACCGGAACCAACGGCAAGACCTCGACGACGCGGATGATCGAGCGCATGCTGCGGGAGATGGGCCTGTCCACGGGACGGTTCACCTCGCCTCACCTGCACAACATCCGTGAGCGGATTGCGCTGAACGGCAACCCGATCGACGTCGAGAAGTTCATCACCTCCTACGACGACGTGCTCCCCTTCATCGAGATGGTCGACGCCAGGTCGGCCGCCGAGGGTGGCCCTCAGATGACCTACTTTGAGGTCCTGGTGGCCGTTGCGTATGCCGCGTTCGCCGACGCCCCGATCGACGTGGCCGTGGTGGAGGTGGGCATGGGCGGCTCTTGGGACGCCACCAATGTCGTCAACGCCAAGGTTGCCGTCGTGACACCGATCGCTCTCGACCACGAACGGTTTCTGGGCCCGTCGGTGGAGGGCATCGCCACCGAGAAGGCCGGCATCTTCAAGACCGGCTCTCTGGTGGTCAGTGCCCTGCAAGAGCCGGAGGTCGCCGAGATTCTGCTCCGGCGGGCCCAAGAGGTTGGCACGACGCCGGCCTTTGAGGGCAACCAGTTCGGTATTCTCCGCCGTGAGGTCGCAGTCGGCGGCCAGCAGCTCGCCATACGCGGACTTGGCGGTGACTATGACGACCTCTTCCTCCCGCTGCATGGGCCGCACCAAGGTCAAAATGCAGCGCTCGCGCTGGCGGCCGTTGAAGCGTTCGTCGGCGGCGGAGAGCATCGACTCGACATCGACGTGATCCGCTCTGGGCTGGCCGGTGCGACGTCACCAGGGCGACTGGAGGTTGTCCGCCGCTCACCCACCATCCTGGTGGACGCAGCCCACAACCCGGCCGGCGCTGTGGCCCTGCGGGCGGCGCTGGAGGATTCCTTCAACTTCGCCAAGATCGTTGGTGTCGTGGCGATCCTGGAGGACAAGAACGCGTCGATGATGCTCGAGATCCTTGAGCCGGTGCTGAACGACATCGTCGTGTCCCGCACCACGTCACCGCGGGCAATCAACCCCGAAAGCCTGGGACAGCTGGCCATAGAGATCTACGGCGAGGGCCGGGTGACCGTCGTCGACAACCTGCCCGACGCCCTCGACCGGGCCGCGGAAATGGCCGACGAGGGGGGTTTCGGCGGGGGAGTGCTGGCGACTGGCTCGATCACCACGGCGGCCGAGGTTCGCATGCTTCTGGGTGTTACCGACGGATGAGCCGGATGAGCGCCGTAACGCCGTACGGCCTGCCGGGCAAGATGACCCGGCGTCTGCTAGGGGTCGTCATCGGCACGCAGGGCCTGGTTGTGTTCTTCGGCGCGCTTGTCGCCCGGGCTCTGGCCGCGGCCCGGGGTTCACACACCTCGAGCTCGCTTCTGCTCATCGGTTCGCTGTTGGCGGTTCTGTGCATCCTGGACGCCGGCTTGCTGGGTCGGCCGTGGGGGATCACGGTGGGGTGGGTCCTTCAGCTCGCGATTCTTGCCTGCGCGTTCATCGTCCCGGTGATGCTGCTGGTCGGGCTGTTGTTCGGAGCGCTGTGGCTGACCGCCCTGGTTCAGGGGCGCAAAATGGACGAGCACACCAGGGCAGTCGACGCGCGGTGGCATGTGGCGCAGGAGAAGTCCGCACAGCACACGTCCGAGCCACGGACGCCGGTTGATGACGGATAGGGTTACCCACTGTGACGACACAGACAGAACGTTCGCTGGTCCTGGTCAAGCCCGACGGCTTCAAACGTGGTCTCTCCGGCGAGGTCCTGCGCCGGATCGAGGCAAAGGGCTACACCCTGGTGACCCTGTCGATCTTCACTCCCGACCGTGAGCGGCTGGCGAGGCATTACGCCGAGCACGAGGGCAAGCCGTTCTACGGGCCGCTGCTGGATTTCATGGCCAGCGGTCAGGTGACTGCCGTGGTGATCGAGGGTGAGCGTTGCATTGAGGGCTTCCGCGCCCTGGCCGGCGCCACCGACCCGACGTTGGCGCTGCCCGGCACGATTCGCGGCGACTTCGGCCGCGACTGGGGCCAGGAGGTCCAGCAGAACATCGTTCACGGGTCGGACTCGGCGGCGGCGTCCGGGCGCGAGATCGGTATCTGGTTCCCCGAGCTCGGGTGACCATCGGGTGCGGATGTCGCGTCTGGCCGGGTAACCTCACGGCGGGGAAGCGAGCGCCGGCAGGCTAACCCGCAGCGGGCTCGTCCAGGCCCTTGATCAGGAGCTCGAGCAGTGTGGCGAGGTCCTCGCGCTGATGGCGTGACAGCGGCCCCAGGACGTCGGACTCCACCATGTCGGACTCGCGCACCGCTGCCTTGAAGGTCTGCCATCCCTCCTCGGTGAGCGTGATCAGCACCCGCGTGCGGTTGTCCGGGTCGGCGGCCCTGGCGATCAGGTTTCGCTGGGCCATCCGGTCGAGACGGTGGGTCATCGAGGACGGCGCCACAGAGCTTGCCTCGGCGAGCTGACTCGGCGTGAGGGCCTCGTCCTCGTTGCTGCGTGCCAGCTGCGACAGGACAGCCCACTCACCCGCAGAGAGGTCAAGATCGGCCAGTTGCCGCGTGTACCACTGGTCGAGCTTGCGAGCCAGACCGTGAACGGCGGTGATCACGCGCTGCACCGACTCGTCACCACCGGCCGCGACGTACGCCGCAACGTCTGCCCGGTATTCCTGCTCGGCGCTCTGCACGGCGCGTTCGGGGGTCTGCATGGCGATCCGGGTGGTGCGCTTCGCCGCTGACCTCGGTGTTGTCATGGGGGCATTCTGTCATGCTAGTATTTCGATATCGAAATCTTCGATATCTAAAATTGCGGAATGCAAGACTACGACATCTAAACGAGTGGAGGATCCGATGAAGCGCGCACGGTTGCTGGTGTTGGCCTCGACGGTGAGCATGCTGGGATGGGGCGCCATCCTGCCCTACCAGTACGCCTACGCGGCGAACACTCGTCACTGGGGTGGGCTTGTCGCCGCCGCTGCTTCAAGCTTGTTCTCCATCGGTGCCCTGGTGGCGGCCCCGATCGGTGGCCGGCTGGCCGATCGTTTCAAACCTGCTCGGGTCGTCGTCGTCGCACAGATCGTCGCCGCCGTTGCCAGCTCGTTCCTCATCGTGGCCGGGACACCGGTGCTCTTCCTGTTGGGTATGTTCGTCTTCGGTGCCGGTATCACCGCGGCGATTCCGGTCCAGACGATCTTGGTGCTCCGCTGGGTCGATTCCACCGACCGTCGGCGGGTCTTCGCCCTGCTGTTCACCGGCTCCGCCATCGGTATGGCAATCGGAGCGTTCACCGCCGGATTCCTTGTCGACCTCAGAGCGGTCGACGGCATGTGGCCGGCGTTCGCGACCGCGGCGATGGGCTTCCTCATCTCCGCCACCGTGATTGGCATCGCCGGTCGTGGCGCGCCCGCGGACGACCTTGAAGCGCCCCAGGACACGCCGACCGGCTCAGCCGGAGGCGCAATTCGGATCATCATGGCGACCCCGGCTCTGCGATGGACCGCCGTCGTCACCGTCGCACTGGCGCTCGGCTTCTACGCACAGTTCGAGTCCGGTCTGCCGGCCTACGCCATCACGGTCCTCGGTGTCTCGGGGCGCACGATCGGCACGGCATCGGCAGTCAACTGCCTGGTGATCGTCGCGCTGCAGATGGCGGTGACGAAGTGGACCGCCAAGCGCTCGGCGCCGTCGCTGCTCGTGGTTGTCGGCTCGATCTGGGTGTTCTCGTGGCTGCTGCTGGCTGCCGCGTCCTTCATGCCGGCGCTGGCCGGGGCGATGTTCATCGGGGTGTTCGGGGTCTTCGCCGTCGGCGAGACCATGTACGCGCCGGTGCTCAACCCGCTGACCGCCAGCCTGGCTCCGGCCGGCATGGTCGGCACCACGCTGGGCATCTTCGCCGCACTTCAGACCGGCGTGTCAGCGGTGGGTCCGCTGCTGGCAGGCGTCGCTCTCAGCGCCGGACACGGCTCGTTGTTCGTTGCCGTTCACGTGGGCATCAGCCTCATTGCCGTATTCGCGGCGCTCCGGTTGCGTTCCCTCCTGTCGGGTTCGCGAGCGAGCCAGCCGGTCGGCATACCAGCGAGACCTGCAGAGACTGCGGCGGAAGTTGAGCCACGAGACCTGCGGGTGGCGCACGCCGCGTAGCCGGACCAGTACTGTGCACCCATGGCCCGGTACTTCGACGTCCACCCGCTGGACCCGCAACCGCACAGCATCGCGCAAGTGGTGGCCCTGCTGCGGGACGACGCCCTCATCGCCTATCCCACCGACGCCTGCTACGCCCTCGGCTGCCAAATAGGCAACCCGACCGGCGCCGAGCGCATCCGCCGGCTCCGGGGCCTGGACGACAGGCACCACTTCACTCTCGTGTGCGCGGACTTCGCCCAGCTTGGTCAGCTGGTCGACCTGAACAATGCCGCGTTTCGTTCCATCAAGGTGGCGACGCCCGGCCCCTACACGTTCATCCTGCCTGCGACCAGGGATGTGCCACGACGGCTGGCACATCCGAAGAAGCGGACCGTCGGTGTGCGCATCCCGAACCACCCCGTCGTGCGGGCCCTGTTGCGTGAGCTCGGTGAGCCGCTGGTGTCCAGCACGCTCCTGCTTCCTGATGCCGAGGAGCCGATGACCGATGGCTGGCAGATCAAGGAGGAGCTCGACCACGTGATTGACGCCGTGGTGGACGCTGGCGAGTGCGGCCAGGAGCTCACCACCGTCGTCGACTGGTCCGAGGGGTATCCGGAGGTCGTTCGGGTCGGGCTGGGAGACCCGGCCCGGTTCCAGTAGACAGCGGTCCGCGTCCTCGGACGACCGTGGGTGAGGTGCGCCACATGCTTCGGCACTGGCGGTTCAACCGACGTTTCGGCTGGTGGTCGTCAGGCTGTGCGCTTCGGTGTCCGGCTCGTCGATGACGAAGGAGATGATTCTCTTGGGATGGAGCCTGATCAGCGGGCCGCCTTCGGTGCTGAGTGCCTCTGCCACGCCGCGGATCTCGAGACATCTCACGCGCCGTGGCCGGACCGAGACGAGGTCATCGACGACGAATGCAGCGCGACCGTTGTCAGCGATGTTCCGGAGCTTCCGGCTTCTTGCCAAGTTGTATCCGTTGATTTGGCATCCTCCCGGCCGTGAATGACCGGGATTCCTGCCGTGCGGCTCACGCGGCACCTCGGCGGGTTCTGGCTTCCGGGGGCAGTCGGTGGGGCAAGTCCGCCTCTGAGGGCGCCTGCACGAGCGTTTCGGGTCTGCGCCAGCCCGGCGGCGACCTTTCGACCTTCAACCAGGATGTTCCCGGCCGCGTTCATGTCGGCATCATGGGCGGCCCCACACTGCGGGCAGGTCCAGGACCTGACCTCCAGGGGCATGCTCGCGGAGTTGAACCCGTACGCCGGGCACAGCCGGCTGGACGGGAACCAGCGGCTGACCTTGACCACAGACCGACCGGCGCGCAGTGCCCTCTCCTGCAACAGCCGGATCGTCCAGCCGGCGTCGGCCACCGACTTCGCCAGCCGGGTCCGGGCCAGGCCGGACACGGCCAGGTCCGGCACGTAGACCACTTGGCTATCGCCCACCATGCGGTGGGCCAGCTTGTGGTGCGTCCAGGCGGGCCGCCTTACGGTGCTGGACAGCAACCCGCCCTGCCGCCTTGGCACCCCGCTTCGACCCCTTCGTCTTCCTTGCCAGTGCCCTCTGCGCCCGGGCCAGCGCCCGCGCCCTGCGGCGCAGACGCCCGGGGCTCTCGATGACCTCCCCGGTAGACAGGACCGTCGGCCTGGCCAGGCCAGGGTCGAGACCGACGTCGCTGGTCCTCGCCGGCAGCGGCGCGGCGGCCACCGCCACGACAAAGGTTGCGCAGTGGCGGCCGCCGGCCTCCCGGATGAGGGTGACACCAGATGGCACAGCGGGCAGAGCGAGCGAGTATGTCAGCCGGACGTCGCCGACCTTCGCGACCCGCACCCCACCGGCGGTGGCAGCCAAGGCGTTGCGGGTCAGCCGGATCGGGGCCCGGTTGTCCTTGCGGGACCGGAACCGGGGGTGCCCGACCTTGCGGCCCTTG
>Ga0208079_1001020_pt1 | contig 15088 bp, 11 predicted proteins | sample NGESurdeep092012_5_FD_184474 | JGI IMG/M metagenome (GOLD analysis project Ga0208079, IMG submission 184474) | Arctic peat soil microbial communities from Barrow, Alaska - NGEE Surface sample 210-2 deep-092012 (SPAdes) | ecosystem: Environmental > Terrestrial > Soil > Wetlands > Peat ... | reverse complement strand
CGGCCAAGCTTCAGGGCGCCCAGGCGAGCACGAGCCCGGTCATGGTGCAGGACAAGAAGATCGCCTGGCCGGCACAGCTGGCCATCGGCAGCGATGGGATGGGCAACAGCCTGGACCACATCCGCGAGATCATGGGCACCTCGATGGAGTCCCTCATCCACCACTTCAAGCTGGTGACCGAGGGCTTCCGCGTCCCACCGGGCCAGGCCTATGTCGCCATCGAGTCGCCCAAGGGCGAGCTGGGGGTGCATGTGGTCTCCGACGGTGGCACGCGTCCGTACCGGGCGCACTTCCGTGAACCGTCGTTCAACAACCTCCAGGCCGTCGCCGCGGTCTGTGAAGGCGGCCAGGTGGGGGACGTCATCGTGGCGGTCGCCTCGATCGACCCGGTGATGGGAGGCGTGGACCGATGACCAATACCGACGGCACCCCGAACTATGGGACGGTGCCCTCACCGGACACCGAGGCCTATCCGGACGACGTCATGGCCGCCCTGCTGGCCGACGCCGAGCTGATTGTCGCCCGCTACCCGCGCGAACGCTCCGCCTTGCTTCCGCTGCTGCACCTGGTCCAGTCGGTGGACGGCTACGTCTCCCCCCGGGGCATCGAGCTGTGCGCCGACCTGCTGGGTCTGACCGGCGCCGAGGTCAGCGGCGTCGCGACCTTCTACACGCAGTTCAAGCGTCACCCCAACGGTAAGTACACCCTTGGGGTCTGCACGAACACGCTCTGCGCGATCATGGGCGGCGACGAGATCTGGGCCTCCGTGAGCGACTACCTGGGCATAGGTCACGACGAGACCACGGCCGACGGGTTGGTCACGCTCGAGCGGATCGAATGCAACGCAGCCTGTGACTATGCGCCCGTGGTCATGGCCAACTGGGAGTTCTTCGACAACCAGACGCCCGCGTCCGCCAAGGCTCTTGTCGACGACCTGCGCTCTGGGGCACCGGTGACTCCTACCCGGGGCCCGTCCAAGGTCTGCAGCTTCAAACAGGTCTCACGGGTGCTGGCCGGTTTCAACGACGGCCTGGCCGATGAAGGCGTCGGCGCGGGTCCGGCATCGCTGGCTGGCCTCAAGGTCGCCAGAGCCACCCCGGCCACGGACGGGAAGGCGAAGAAGTGAGCACGCAGCTGACTCCGATTCTCACCAGGTTCTGGGATGACCCCCAGTCCTGGACGTTGGCGACCTACGAGAAGCACGACGGCTACCGGGCACTGAAGAAGGCCCTGGCGATGCCGCCGGCCGAGCTGGTGCAGCTCACCAAGGACTCCGGCATGCGTGGTCGTGGTGGAGCGGGGTTCCCGACCGGTATGAAGTGGGGTTTCCTGCCGCCCCCTGACGGCGGCCCCCGCTACCTTGTGGTCAACGCCGACGAGTCCGAGCCGGGCACCTGCAAGGACATCCCGTTGATGATGGCGGCCCCACACCTCCTGATCGAGGGCGCGGCCATCACGTCGTTCGCCATCGGCTGCGACCACGCCTTCATCTACCTGCGCGGTGAGGTTGTCCACGTCTACCGCCGGTTGTTGCGCGCGGTCGAAGAGGCTTACGCCGCAGGTTATCTGGGCAAGAACATCATGGGGAGCGGCTTCAACCTGGACATCACCGTGCATGCCGGCGCCGGGGCGTACATCTGCGGCGAGGAGACCGCGCTGCTGGACTCGCTCGAGGGTCGACGTGGCCAACCCCGCCTCAAGCCGCCGTTCCCGGCCGTTGCCGGCCTGTACGCCCGGCCCACCGTCGTCAACAATGTTGAGTCGATTGCCTCCGTCCCATCGATACTGCTCCATGGCGCCGAGTGGTTCGCCACGATGGGCACCGAGAAGTCGACCGGCTTCGGTATCTTCAGCCTCTCCGGCCACGTGGCCCATCCAGGTCAGTACGAAGCGCCGCTGGGCATCACCTTGCGCCAGCTGCTGGAGCTGGCCGGCGGGATGCGCGATCCGAGCAAGAAGCTGAAGTTCTGGACCCCGGGTGGCTCGTCCACGCCGATGTTCACCGACCAGCACCTCGACGTTCCGCTGGATTTCGAGTCTGTGGCGGCTGCCGGGTCCATGCTCGCCACACGTGCCCTGCAGATCTTCGACGAGACGGTGTCCGTGGTCCGGGCGGTCTCGCGCTGGACGGACTTCTACGCCCACGAGTCGTGCGGCAAGTGCACGCCGTGTCGTGAGGGCACGTTCTGGCTCAAACAGATCATGGATCGGCTCGAGCATGGCAAAGGCACCCAAGACGACATCGACAAGCTTCTGGACATCTGCGGCAACATCTTGTTCCGCTCGTTCTGCCCACTGGGTGACGGTGCGACCAACTGCGTCACCTCTGCCGTGCAGTACTTCCGCGAGGAGTTCGAGGCGGGTATGAAGACCCCTGCCGCGGAGCTGTTCCCGCCGGCTGCCTCGACGCTGTTCGCGAAGGAGACCGTGTCCGCATGACCGTCACCTCATCCACCACTGCCGCCACCAAGCCGGACCTGATCAACCTCACCATCGACGGAGTCGCCGTCGCCGTCCCCAAGGGCACCCTGGTGATCCGTGCTGCCGAGCAGATCGGCATCCAGATCCCGCGGTTCTGTGACCATCCGCTGCTGGAGCCGGTGGGCGCCTGCCGCCAGTGCCTGGTCGAGGTCGCGACTCCGGGCCCTGATGGGTCTCTGCGGCCCATGCCCAAGCCGATGACCTCCTGCACCACCACGGCCAGTGAGGGAATGCAGGTCAAGACCCAGCAGACTTCGGCGATGGCCGACAAGGCCCAGCAGGGACAGATGGAGTTTCTGCTGATCAACCACCCGCTGGACTGCCCGGTCTGCGACAAGGGCGGCGAGTGCCCCCTGCAGAACCAGGCCATGGCCAGGGGGCGGGCCACGAGCCGCTTCGAGGACGTCAAGCGCACCTACCCCAAGCCGGTCAACATCTCCTCGCAGGTGCTGCTCGATCGTGAACGTTGCGTGCTGTGTGCACGCTGCACCCGCTTTGCCGACCAGATCGCCGGCGACCCGTTCATCGCCCTTGTCGAGCGTGGTGCCTTGCAACAGATCGGCATCTACCAGGAGAAGCCGTTCGAGTCCTACTTCTCCGGCAACACGGTCCAGATCTGCCCGGTCGGCGCACTGACCGGCGCCGCATACCGTTTCCGTTCGCGCCCGTTCGACCTGGTCTCCACCCCGAGCATCTGTGAGCACTGCGCGAGCGGTTGCGCGACCCGCACGGATCACCGTCGTGGCACCGTCCTGCGCCGGATGGCCGCCAACGATCCGGCGGTCAACGAAGAGTGGAACTGCGACAAGGGTCGCTGGGCATTCACCTATGCCAACGGCACGGATCGCATCACCGAGCCGCTCGTGCGTGATCAGGAGGGCAACCTGCAGGTCGCGTCCTGGCCCGAGGCGCTCGACGCCGCGGCCCGAGGCCTGCTCGCGGCCCGCGACGCCAAGGGCGTCGGCGTGCTCGTCGGCGGTCGGGTCAGTGGCGAAGATGCCTACGCCTACAGCAAGTTCGCCCGGGTTGTTCTGCAGACCAACGACATCGACTTCCGCGCCCGTCCGCACTCCGTCGAAGAGGCAGATTTCCTGGCCAGCAACGTCGTGGCCACGGGCCCGGCCACTGCAGGAACCAGCGGGTCCGTGACCTATGCCGATATCGCGGCAGCCAAGACCGTGCTGCTCGTCGGATTCGAGCCTGAGGATGAGTCGCCGATCGTGTTCCTGCGCCTGCGCAAGGCTGTCCGCAAGACCAGGACTGCCGTATTCGCGGTCGCCCCCCTGGCCTCCCGTGGCCTGGACAAGCTCAGTGGCACGTTGATCACAGCCTCTCCTGGCACGGAGGCGCAGGTCCTGAAGCTGGTGGCCGATGCTGGCGCTCCAGGCAATGTGGGCAACGGTGACATCGCGGGCTTGCGCGCCGGGCTGAGCGCCGAACACGCCCTGATTCTGGTGGGCGAGCGACTCGCGACGGCCCCCGGCGGGCTGTCCGGTGCTGCGGCGTTGGCGTCCTTGACCGGTGCCCGGCTGGCCTGGATCCCCCGGCGCGCAGGAGAGCGGGGCGCGCTGGAGAGCGGGGCACTGCCCAACCTGCTGCCCGGCGGTCGTCCGGTCATCGAGTCCGTGGCTCGGTCCGAGGTGGGAGCGGCGTGGGACGTCGTCGGACTCCCGGCCAAGGTCGGTCGGGATACCTCGGCCATCATCGCCGCGGCCACTTCCGGCGAGCTCGGTGGCTTGCTGGTCGGCGGCATCGACCCGGCAGATCTGGTCGGCTCGGGCGACATACTCGACGCCCTGGCGAGGTCCTTCGTGGTTTCTCTGGAGCTCCGGGAGAGCGCGGTCACCGATTTCGCTGACGTGATCCTGCCCGTGGCGGCCCACCAGGAGAAGGCCGGCACCTTCGTCAACTGGGAGGGCCGGGTCCGGTCCTTCGAGGCGGCGCTGACAACCAACGCCATGAGTGACCACCGGGTGGTGGATCTTCTGGCTGACGAGATGGGCGAGTCCCTCGGAGTCCGTACGCTGTCGGCAACCCGAGCTGACATGCGAACCCTGGGTCCTTGGATCGGCGGACGTGCTGCTGTGCCGACGGTGCAGGGGGTAAAGATGCAGTCCCTGAACTCAGGTCAGGCGATCCTGGCAACCTGGCACCATCTGCTGGACTCCGGCCGGATGCAGGACGGCGAGCCGTTCCTTGCCGGCACGGCCCCCAAGGCCCGGGCCCTGCTTTCCACCAAGACCGCTGCATCGATCGGTCTGGCCGAGGGCGACACTGTGCGTGTCAGTGCCGGCCTGGGCGCAATCACGGTCCCGGTCACCATCAGGGACATGGCTGACTATGTCATCTGGCTGCCAACCAACTCTGAAGGATCCGCGGTGCGTTCGACGCTGGGCGTCGATTCCGGCACCGCGGTCTCCCTGACCAAGGACGGTGCCGCATGAGCCTGATCGTTTCGCTGGCAACAGGGGTTCAGGGCGGCGTCCACGCGTTCGCGCCGGCGCTTGCCAGTACGGACAATCCGATAGCGGACTTCAGCGACACCCCGTGGTGGCTCTCGTTGGTCAAGGCTCTGTTCGTCTTTGTCTTCCTGATGATCAACACCCTGCTCGTCATCTGGTTCGAGCGTCGTGTCATCGGCCGCATGCAGCAGCGCCCCGGACCCAACCGGACCGGTCCATTCGGTCTGCTGCAGACACTCGCGGACGGGATGAAGCTGGCGCTCAAGGAAGACCTGATACCCAAGAACGCCGACAAGGTCGTCTTCCTGCTGGCGCCGGTCATTGCCGGCGCCATGGCGTTCGTGTCCTTCTCGATCATCCCGATGGGCTCGATGGTCAGCATGTTTGGTCACCGGACACCACTGCAGCTGACCGACACGCCCGTCGCGGTCCTGCTGGTGCTTGCCGTTGCCGGGGTCGGTGTGTACGGCACCATCCTGGCCGGCTGGTCGTCGGGTTCCACGTACCCGCTGTTGGGTGGCCTGCGCTCCACAGCCCAGATCATCTCCTACGAGATCGCCATGGGCCTGTCGCTGGTGACTGTGTTCATGTACAGCAGCTCGATGTCGACCTCACAGATCGTCGCCTCGCAGAAGAGTCTGTGGTTCATCGTCTCGGCGTCCTTCTCCCTCGTCGTGTATCTCGTGACCATGGTCGCCGAGACCAACCGGCTGCCCTTCGACCTCGCCGAAGGCGAGGGCGAGCTCACCGGTGGTTTTCACACGGAATACAGCTCGCTGAAGTTCGCGATGTTCTTCCTGGGCGAGTACGTCAACATGTTCACCGTCTCCGCGCTGGCCACCACCATGTTCCTGGGCGGCTGGCAGGCGCCTCCGGGCATCGCTGCGATCAACGACGGCATGTTCAACCAGGGCTGGTGGGGGCTGTTGTGGTTCGTCATCAAGCTGTGGAGCTTCATGTTCTTCTTCGTCTGGCTGCGTGGCTCGCTCCCGCGGGTGCGATACGACCAGTTCATGCGTTTCGGCTGGAAGTTCCTTATCCCGGTTACCCTGCTCTGGGTCGTAGCGGTGGCATTCATCAAGGGTGCCCAGCTGGCCTTCTTCGGAGAGAACACCAGGATGGCGGCGCTCATCGTGGTCGGCGTGTTCGCCGCCGTTGCCCTGCCCATCGCCTGGGTCTGGCAGGACAAACACGATGCGGGCGTCGTCGTTGCCGAGCGTCCTGAGGAGATTGACCCGTTCGCGGGGGGCTACCCGATCCCGCCACTGCCCGGTCAGCGCCTGCGCGAGCCGAGCTTGCAGGGTGCGCGATCCCTGGCCGGCACCGCCGGCCAGCCGGAACTGACCGATCAGGAGAATACCCGTGGCTGACGAAAAGAAGGCGAGCTTCCTATCGAGTCTGTTTGCCCCCGTCGCCGGCTTCGGCGTCACGTTCGCGACGATGTTCCGGACGCTGGAGACCGAGGAGTACCCAGAGGTCAAGCGTCCGACCCAGCCGCGCTATCACGGTCGCCATCAGCTCAACCGGCATCCGGACGGCCTGGAGAAGTGCGTCGGCTGTGAGCTGTGCGCCTGGGCCTGTCCGGCCGACGCCATCTACGTCGAGGGCGCCAACAACGATGACAGCGAAGGGAGCAGCGGCCGATTCTCGCCCGGGGAGCGCTACGGCCGCGTCTACCAGATCAACTACCTGCGGTGCATCTTCTGCGGCTTGTGCATCGAGGCATGTCCCACCCGCGCGCTCACGATGACCAATGTTTACGAGCTGGCCGACGACAGCCGCGGCAAGCTGATCTTCGAGAAGCACCAGCTCCTGGCGCCGGTCCAGGAAGGTATGGTCGCTGCGCCCCACCCGATGGTGGCCGGCATGGCCGAGCGCGACTACTACCAGGGCAAGGTCGCAAAGGCCACGCCTGAGCAGCGTGCGTGGGCCGACGCGCGCCAGGCCGAGCTCGCAAGGGCCGCTGCGTCAGCCGACGCCTCGGCTGCCACATCAACTGGCACACCAGCTGCCAGATCGACCGATGGATCAACAGAGGCGAGTGTCCGATGACCAGCGGTGGCGAAGCAGTCCTCTTCTGGGTCCTGGCACCGATCAGCGTGCTCGCTGCCCTGGGTCTTGTCTTCGTCAAGAAGGCCGTCCACGTCGCCCTGGGCATGGCCCTGGTCATGATCAACCTCGGTGTCTTCTACGTCGCCCAGAACGCCGACTTCCTGGGGATCGTGCAGATCTTCGTCTACACGGGCGCGGTCATGATGCTGTTCCTCTTCGTGCTGATGCTGGTCGGCGTCGACTCATCGGACTCCCTGGTCGAGACCATCAAGGGCCAGAAGGTCGCCGGACTTCTGCTTGCGGTGGGCCTGGGGGTCGTGCTCATCGCGGCCGTCGGCTCGGTGACTTTCGCCGGCCCCGTCGGTCTCCAGCAGGCCAATGCGGACGGCAACATCACCGGGATGGCGAACCTGATCTTCGGCAAGTATGTCTGGACCTTCGAGGTCACCAGCGCGTTGCTCATCACGGCAGCCCTTGGTGCCATGGTCCTGGCTCACCGGGAACGCCTCACGCCGCGCCCGACCCAGCGTCAGTGGTCCGAGCGACGCTTCCGACTGGGCAAGAACCTGGCCGGGCTGCCTGCTCCCGGTGTCTATGCCCGCCGTAACGCGGTCGACACCCCGGCCCTGTTGCCAGACGGAACGCCCAGTGAGGCGTCAGTATCGCGGGTGCTCACCGCGCGCGAGCAGGTCACCGATCCGGAGACCTTCGCCGGTGCCGAGCGCGCGATCGCGCGCGACATCGAGGAGGGGACCAACCGATGAACCTGGTCAACTACATCTATCTGTCGACGGTGTTGTTCTCGATCGGCGCCGCCACCGTGCTGGTGCGCCGCAACGCCATCGTGGTCTTCATGGGCGTCGAGCTGATGCTCAACGCGACCAACCTGGCTTTCGTGACCTTCGCGCGCATGCGTGGTTCCCTGGATGGTCAGGTGATCGCCCTGTTCGTCATGGTCGTTGCTGCGGCTGAGGTCGTCGTGGGACTGGCCATCATCATGGCTATCTTCCGTGCCCGCCGTTCGGCTTCAGTCGACGACGCCAACCTGTTGAAGCTGTAAGGGGCACAAACATGCATCTGGTGCAACTTTCGGCTGCTCACGTTGGCCAAGTGGGCAGCGTGGAGGCGATACAGCCGGCCTCGGGCGTGACTTCCCTGGCCTGGCTGCTCGTCGCCCTCCCGCTGCTGGGCTGCGCCATCCTCCTGTTCGGCGGGCGGCGCACGAACCGGTTCGGGCCGCGGTTGGCGACGGGGCTGTCCTGGGCCAGCTTCGCTCTCGGGGCGGTGATCTTCTTCGCGATGTTCAGCCGATCAGGCGCCCAGCGTGCCGAGTCGCTCAACCTGTACACGTGGATCCAGGCCGGGAGATTCCACGTCAACGTCGGTATGTTGATCGACCCGCTGTCCATGGCCTTCGTGTTGCTGGTCACCTTCGTCGGCTCGCTGATCCTCGTCTACTCCCTGGCCTACATGGAGCACGACTCGGACAAGCGCCGGTTCTTCGGCTACCTCAACCTGTTCGTTGCCTCCATGCTGTTGCTGGTCCTGGCCAACTCCTACCTCGTGCTGTACGTGGGCTGGGAGGGAGTGGGTCTCGCGTCCTACCTGCTGATCGGCTTCTGGAACCACGTCCCGGCCAACGCCGCCGCTGCCAACAAGGCCTTCGTGGCCAACCGCGTCGGCGACTTCGGCGTTTCGGTGGCGATCATGCTCATGTTTGTCACCTTCGGAACGGTCACCTTCGCCGGTGTCGACGCCGGGGTCGCCGGTGCAAACAAGGGCGCGCTCACGGCGATCGGCCTCATGTTGCTGCTCGGCGCCTGTGGTAAGTCGGCGCAGTTCCCGCTGCAGAGCTGGCTCGGCGACGCGATGGCCGGCCCGACGCCGGTATCCGCGCTGATCCACGCCGCCACGATGGTCACCGCCGGTGTCTACCTCATCGTGCGCAGCCACGCGATCTTCGAGGGCTCGCCCACGGCGCAGACCTTCGTGGTCGTCGTCGGTGCGATCACCCTTATATTCGGGGCGATCGTCGGTTGTGCCAAGGACGACATCAAGAAGGCACTGGCAGCCTCGACGATGAGCCAGATCGGTTACATGATGCTCGCCGCCGGTCTGGGGCCGGTCGGCTACGTCTTCGCGATCTTCCACCTGCTCAACCACGGCTTCTTCAAGGCCGGGATGTTCCTCGGCGCCGGTTCGGTCATGCATGGTATGGACGACCAGGTCGACATGCGCCGCTTCGGGAACCTGTCCGGTGCCATGAAGATCACCTGGGTCACCTTCGGCATCGGCTGGCTGGCCATCCTCGGAGTGTGGCCGTTCTCGGGTTACTGGTCCAAAGACAGGATCATCGAGGCCGCGTTCATCGGGCAGGGGTGGCGGCCGTGGGTCTTCGGCTCTGCCGCGCTGATCGGTGCGGGTATCACCGCCTTCTACATGTCGCGTCTGTTCTTCATGACCTTTCAGGGCAAGAAGCGCTGGCCCAAGGACGCCCATCCCCACGAGTCTCCCAGGAGGATGACCGTCCCGATGATCATTCTCGCCATCGGGTCGGCCTTCCTGGGCCTGATCCTCGGCCCGACCAATGCCATCCAGAACTGGCTCGGGCCCGTCTTCGGCCCTCACGCTGACGGCGAGCCGGTGATCGCCGCCTCGGTGCTGATCGCCATAACGCTGCTGGTCGTCGCGGGAGGTGTGGGCCTGGCCTGGTTGCAGTACTGGCGTGACGCCGTTCCTGTGGGGGCCCCGGTGGGTTCGCTGCTGACGCGCGCTGCCCGCAGGGACCTGTACCAAGACGACGTGAACGAAGCCTTGCTGATGCGTCCCGGCCTGCACCTGACCCGCTCGCTGGTCTTCTTCGACAACAAGGGTGTCGACGGTGCGGTCGGCGGTCTGGCTGCTCTCATCGGTGGTACCTCGGCACGGGTGCGCCGGGTTCAGAACGGCTTCGTGCGTTCGTATGCCCTGACGATGCTCGCTGGCGTCGTCGTGATCCTCGGTGTCGTGTGGGTGGTGCAGTGATGTCCAACTTTCCGTGGCTGACCACGATCGGCCTGATTCCCCTGGTCGGCGGGCTTGTCGTCGCCTTCCTGCCCGCGCGCCTTGCAGGCAAGGCCAGGCAGATCGCACTCGGGTTCTCCGTGGTCGCCCTGGTCTTGACCATCGCTGCCGCTCTTCAGTTCAAGCTGGTTTCCGCCCAGCAGTTCCAGCTCTCGGAGCTGCATCCCTGGATCAAGGCGTTCGGCGTGAGCTACGCCGTCGGCGTGGACGGCATCGCGCTCGTCCTGATCGTGATGTCCACGATCCTGGTCCCCGTCTGTCTGCTCGCCGGCTGGCACGACGTGCCAGAGGCCGGCAAGCGCCAGCAGACCTACTTCGCCCTCATGCTGGTCCTGGAGACCTTCATGATCGGTGTCTTCGCTGCCACCGATGTGTTCTTGTTCTACGTCTTCTTCGAGGCGATGCTGATCCCGGTCTACTTCCTGATCGGCTCCTTCGGCGGTCCCCGCCGGCAGTACGCCGCGGTCAAGTTCTTGCTGTACTCCCTGCTTGGCGGGCTCGTCATGCTGGTCGCCGTCATCGCGCTGTACCACTACGGTCCTGGTGGCGCCGAGGGTTTCCTTGTCAAGAACCTGACCGGTCTCAAGCTCGACCAGAGCGCCGGTCGACTGATGTTCCTGGGTTTCTTCTTCGCCTTCGCCATCAAGGCGCCGATGTGGCCGGTTCACACCTGGCTCCCGGATGCAGCGACCGAGGCCCGCCCAGCCACGGCTGTGCTCCTGATAGGCGTGCTCGACAAGGTCGGTACCTACGGGATGATCCGCTTCTGTCTGCAGATGTTCCCTGAGGCCAGCAAGTGGGCCACGCCCGTGGTCATCGTCCTGGCGGTCATCTCGGTCCTCTACGGGGCCCTGCTTGCGATCGGCCAGACCGACATCATGCGGCTCATCGCCTACACCTCAGTCAGCCACTTCGGTTTCATCGTGCTCGGCATCTTCGCCATGACCTCGGCCGGCACCAGCGGTTCAGCGCTCTACATGGTCAACCACGGGTTCACCACGGCCGCGTTGATCCTCGTGGCGGCGATGCTCATCAGACGTCGTGGCAGCAAGCGCATCCCGGACTACGGCGGCTGGCAGCGAGTGGCCCCGGTACTGGCCGGTGTCTTCCTGATCTCCGGCCTGTCCGCTCTTGCACTGCCCGGCCTGAACTCCTTCGTCTCGGAGTTCCTTGTCCTGGTGGGGACGTTCCAGCGCTACCGGGTTGCTGCGGTGCTGGCCACCGTCGGCATCATCTTCGCCGCGCTGTACGTCCTGCTCATGTACGAGCGGATGATGACCGGGCCCAAGCCGGACTCGGCCGCCGGCACCCCCGATCTGTCCCACCGCGAGAAATGGGTCGTTGCCCCCTTGATCGCCGCCTTCCTCGTCCTGGGTTTCTACCCCCAGCCGGTGCTGAACGTGATCAACCCGGCGGTCGCCAGGACCCTGAGCTACGTCGGGGTCACGGACCCGGCGCCGACGCACCCCGGTACTGCTGAAGGAGCCGTCAAGTGATTGCCTCCCTGCCCGGGCTGACAACGGCGTTCGTCGTCACGAAGATCAACTACGGCGCGATCCTGCCGATGTTGGTCGTCTTCGGTGCGGCCATGATCGGTGTCCTTGTGGAGGCTTTCGCACCCAGGTCCTTGCGCTACGCCGCACAGGTGGGTGTTGCACTCGCGGGCCTGGTCGCCGCGCTGGTCGCGGTTGGTTTCGGCGTGGGGTACCAGGGGAGCACGCTTGCAGGTGCCGTGGTCATCGACGGCCCGGCGCTGTTCCTCCAGGGCACGATTCTGGTTCTGTCCCTCCTCAGCGTGCTCGCCATGGCTGAGCGCTTTGACGGGGTCGGCGCTGATGCGTTCACCGCGCAGGGCGCGTCGGCGCCCGGTTCGGCGCAGGAGAGCGCCGCGGTGCGTGCCGGCGCGACCACGACCGAGGTCTTCCCCCTGACGATGTTGTGTGTCGGGGGCATGCTGCTCTTCCCGGCTGCCGGCGACCTGTTGACGATGTTCGTGGCGCTGGAGGTCCTTTCGCTGCCGTTGTACATCCTCTCCGGCCTGGCCAGCCGACGCCGTCTCCTCTCCCAGGAAGCGTCCCTGAAGTACTTCCTGCTTGGAGCCTTCTCGTCGGCGTTCTTCCTGTTCGGCTCGGCGCTGCTCTTCGGCTACTCCGGCTCCATGGACCTGGGCGTCATCTCCAAGGCCATCGGCACGCAGTCCGGTATGGATGGCTTGCTGATCCCCGGCGTACTCCTGGTCCTTGTCGGACTGCTCTTCAAGATCGGAGCCGTGCCGTTCCACTCGTGGACTCCGGACGTCTACCAGGGCGCACCCACCCCGGTCACCGGGTTCATGGCGGCCTGCACCAAGGTGGCCGCATTCGGCGCGATCCTGCGTTTCATCTATGTCGGTGTCGCGGACAGTCGCTGGGACTGGTCGCCGGCCCTGTGGGCAGTCGCCATCCTGACCATGGTTGTCGGGGCTGTGCTCTCGCTCACCCAGACCGACATCAAGCGACTGCTGGCCTACTCGTCGATCGCGCATGCCGGGTTCGTGATGACCGGTCTGCTGGCCTTCGACAGGGTCGGCGTCTCCGCGGTGATGTTCTACGTCGTCGCCTACGGCTTCAGCACGATCGCGGCCTTCGCGGTCGTGTCGCTGGTCCGCGATGGTGGCTCGGAAGCCACCCATCTGTCGCAGTGGGCCGGGTTGGGCAAGAACCACCCCGTCGTAGCCGGGGCCTTTGCCTTCCTGCTCCTGGCCTTCGCGGGGATCCCGCTGACGTCGGGTTTTACGGCCAAGTTTGCGGTCTTCTCGGCTGCGATTGGTCACGGTGCGACGCCCCTGGCGGTCATCGGCGTGCTCTCCAGCGCCATTGCCGCCTTCGTCTACGTCCGGGTGGTCGTGCTGATGTACTTCTCCGAGCCGGCCGGCGACTCGGTCCGGGTGGTCTCGCCGTCTATCCTGACTGCCTCGGCGGTCACGATTGGCGTCCTGATGACGCTGGTGCTCGGCGTTATCCCCGGTCCGCTCCTGGACCTCGCGTCGCGTTCATCGTTGTTCCTTCGGTGACTGAGGAATCACCCACTCTGGGGTTGCCGACCACGTCGCCAGAGCTGGCCGAACGGTTACTGAGCGGGCTGGCGGCTGTCGATGGGCTGCTGCGCAGTGTCGTCGACCACGAGGACCCCTTCATCGCCCAGGCGTCCATGCATCTGTCCGATGCCGGGGGCAAGCGATTCCGGCCGATGCTCACGCTGCTCGCAGCCGAGCTCGGCACGGGGATCAATGATGATGTCGTCACGGCGGCGACCGGCGTGGAGCTGACCCACCTCGCCTCGCTGTACCACGACGACGTGATGGATGAGGCCGACCTGCGCCGAGGCGTGGTCAGTGCCAACGCGCGATACGGCAACTCCGACGCGATCCTGGTCGGCGACCTGCTCTTCGGCAAGGCCTCCGAGCTTGTTGCGGGGCTGGGGCCTGAGGCTGTCAAGATCCAGGCGCAGACGTTCGTACGGCTGTGCTCGGGGCAGATCCGGGACGCCCGACCGGCGCCAGATGGCGTTGACCCGATCGACTACTACCTGGGCGTGCTCGCGGACAAGACCGGAGTGCTCATCGCGACGGCTGCCCGCTATGGCGCGATGTTCAGTGGCTGCCCGCCGGAGACGGTCGACATCATGGGCCGGTATGGCGAGCGCCTTGGTATTGCCTTTCAGCTTGCCGATGACCTCCTCGACATCTCCTCGGCGAGCGGGGAGTCCGGCAAGGAGCCTGGTACGGACTTACGAGAGGGTGTCGCGACCCTTCCGGTGCTCTTGGTGCGCCAGTCGGAGGATCCAGCCGATGATCACCTCAAGCAGCTGTTCAACGCCGATCTTCGCGACGAGGGCCTGCATGCCGAGGCCCTCGGTCTGCTGCGAGCTCACCCTGCCATGGTCGAGGCACGTGCGCGGACGAACACGGTGGCCCGGGAAGCACAGTCGCTCCTTGCTCCGCTTGCCAGCGCGATCCCGGCTCAGTCTCGTGCTCACGACTCCGTCACTGCCTTGTCGGACCTAGTCGCTGGCGTTGTCAACCGTGTTGGCTAGCCTGAAGTTAAGAGCCGTCTGAGCCTCGACTTGCGCCCTGGCCTGCACTGTTGGTTGTCTGGGGGCCATGAAATGTAGCCAGTATTTGTGACGTGTCGTCATCGTGCTACCGGAGTTCCAGCGTTACGATGTCGGGTATGACGAAGACGTCGGGTGCGATGCACGTAGCCAACAGTGTGCCACGAACGCTGGAGTCGGGGCTATGTATGTAGGTCCGGGCCCGCCCAAAGCTTCCCCAGCCTCCTGGGCCACCTGGCCACCCTCACCCGCAACCACCTACGCGTCGCCGGCAACGACGTGTCCGGGTTCGACCTGATCCCGATACCCACTCCCACCCAGCGGCACGCTTTCGAACTTCTTGGCGCGCCGATTCCACTGACCCTGAAGTAGCCAGAACTCCCAACCCAGAAAACGGTGAAACCCCTGCTCAACAGGGGGTTTCACGCGTCACACGGCACGTAACTTCGGCCTAGCTGTTCTGCCAGGCAGGTTGGTTGAGCGGCTGACCGGGCGGCTGTCAGACTGCCGCAAACATGGCTGCGGCCGCCAGCCGACGACGCGTGCGAACCGATTGGATCGAGTCAAAAGCCAACACGAGCAGAGCAATCCACACGATGCCGAAGCCGATCCAGCGGCTGGTCTGCATGGTTTCGCCCAGGAGCAGAACACCGCAGAGCAGTTGCAGCACCGGCGTGACGAACTGCAGAAGACCGATCGTCACCAGCGGTACCCGTCGGGCCGCCGCACCGAACAGCAGCAGTGGCACTGCGGTCACCAGACCGGCCGAGGCCAGGAGCAGCGGGTGCGAGGGAGAGTCCACAGTGAACGTGCTTTGGCCGCTGACGCCCGCCCACAAAAGGACGGCTATGGCGACCGGCACCAACACCGCTGTTTCTGAGGTCAGGCTCTCGAGTGCGCTCAGCGAGGTGCCCAGGCGTTTCTTCATTAGGCCGTAG
>Ga0208079_1001018_pt1 | contig 15118 bp, 15 predicted proteins | sample NGESurdeep092012_5_FD_184474 | JGI IMG/M metagenome (GOLD analysis project Ga0208079, IMG submission 184474) | Arctic peat soil microbial communities from Barrow, Alaska - NGEE Surface sample 210-2 deep-092012 (SPAdes) | ecosystem: Environmental > Terrestrial > Soil > Wetlands > Peat ... | reverse complement strand
GTCGATCGGCTGCATCGTTCCGCCACCGAATACCTTGCCTGGCATGAACTCAGTTGGCACGATCGCAGCGGCAAAATCTTTGAACACCGGCTGCCCGTCCATGCCGAGCCGATAGAGGATGTCTGGCATGATAAGTGGAATAAGCCTGGCTAACGCCCGGCGGAAATCAACCGTCATCTGCTCAATGTCAGGGTCCGGCGTCCAACGTCGATCGGACGATTCGACCAGGTTCGCGCCGAGATGGTCGGCGAGCACCGACTTAATCTCTCTAGCGGCTGCAGTGACGATCGGCTCTTCGGTCTTGGAGCCTTCTGGATAGACCATCGATTCGCGAATGATGCCGATCCGTAAGCCGGCGAGCGCGCCCTCCGCGGCTGACATGGTAGTGTGACTGGCATAGCCGGTATTAAGCACCGATGACCGCGGTACGGTCGTCCAGGGATCTCGCGCGTCGTAGTAGCCCTCCTGTGGGTCCTTGAGGGCGTCAAGCACCTTGGCGCAGTCGGCGATTGTCCGGCACAGGATTCCGGTGCGGTCGACGTGGATGTCGGCCCCGATGCCACCACCATGGAAGCTCAGCATCGACTTGTGCGGCAGGATCAGTGCCACCGCATTGTGGTTGGCAGGTCCGCGGCAGGACGCCCGTGTTTCCTCACCGAGGCTAGCCATTACCAGATTGGCGCTAACCGACGAGCCCGAGCCGGAACTGGAGCCGAGTGATACGGAGCGCGCGGTATCGTACAAATTGGAGGGATTGCCGCCCCAGGTGCTGCGCTGATACCCGAGCGTCGACGGCAACACTTTTTCGGGCTGATGGCAGCCGCCTGGATCGCCCGCGCGGCCGTTGTATTCAGTGCACAGCGCCTTAGCGAAGATAATCGCCCCCTTGTTGCGCAACTGCTCGACCAGCGAGTGGTCGCGTGCTGGGAAGTCAATGTCGTAAGCCGCGTCGCCGCCGCCGGTTGACCGCATGTCCTTGGTGTCAAACGAATCTTTGAACGAAAAAACGACGCCATACATTGGCATTTTCTCAAGATCTGGATTGCGACCGTATTTGGCGTCGAGTTCAGCTGCAGTTTCGAGCGCGTCCGGCAGATGGCGGAATACTTCGCACACCGCCGGTGCGCCCGGCGGCAGAGGGCCTTCCGAGGGATGCCGGTCGTAGTCGCCGCGGCACGTGACGGAGCGCTCGCCTCGTATGTTGAGCGTGGCGAGTGCGTTAGTCTGGCCGGCATTGGAAATGCCGGCGATCATACCGAACTGCTGCTGTACGCCCGGGTCCGAGCTGGTCGATTCCATGCGGCCGTATTCGATCGGCTTGCCCTTGTACTTGTCGAGATCAGGCAGGATCGTTGAAGCCTTCACGGTCTCGGTCGGGAAATTGAGCTGTACCCCCGCCCGCACCGTGCCGGTCGCCGGCGGAACCGGCTTACCGTCCTCCGTCACCAGCACACTAGCGACACCATTAAAGGCGCGAACGCGCGCAATGTAATGCTCGACGACGGAAACACAGGTAGTCCGTCCCGCCTTGATGGCCTGGTGTAATTCATCGATTGTCGCTTCTTCGAGGCGAAACGGCTGATCCTGTAGGCTTGTCTGGTCCGCCATTGCGTTGCTCTGCTTATGGGGTGCCGGCGTGAGACTTCAGAAAGCTATTTATCGACAATAATTAATCTACTGGCCGTTCGGCCGGGCTTTTTCCTGTATGGAATCCCCTAATTTAGTGGCCGGCCGCTTTCCACTTGGTCATCGCCGCAATTAGTGCCACCGAAGCCTCAGCGTATTCACCGGTGGATCGAATTTTCGGACAGGACTTACACAGCCGCCTAGTTCTAATCCGGCGAGTCCTGGAGCCCTGCCGAGGGCTCCAGAATGCCTTTCGAGGGCGACCTTAAGGCGATCAGCTTTTACCCATTAAAACCCCATCAGCCCTATTCAGCAGAGTTTGCTCATCTAAGGCTCCTTGGTGATGGCGATCACGTCGACTTCCACCAGCATTCCAGGCCATGCTAGCTGATTAATGTTCAGAAATGTATGGACCGGCTGAGGTGCGCCACCGAGCGCTTCGGCGCGACACTTACCAGCCTGAGCTTGGTACCGAATATCGGTCACGTACGTGACTATCTTCACGACGTCATTCATTGTCGCGCCGTGCTGCGCCAGTAGTCGCTTGATCTTGTCATACGCGTACCGGCACTGTCCGTCGAAGTCTCCGAGGGATTTAATGGCACCTCTGCCGCCGTTTTCGTCCTCTGCTCCTACGCCAGCAAGAAATATCATTTTCCCGGGATGGCTGACGGTCACCACTTCTGAAAATAGTCCCTTTGTCCACTCACTGTAATTGTAGTTCTTCTTTTCAAATCCTCCGGACGTTTGCGCCTGCGCGCTCGCCTGCAATAATACGCACGCTCCAAGCACCATTCCAGCCATGACTCGCATACAGACCTCCTTTGTCACTTGTACTTTTAGGTTAACACGGCCTGAGCTGGAGTGACATAGAAGAGGCTTCAGGAGTAGCGGACCGAATTCTGTGGTCTCAGTTGCCATTTTCGGATCAATGGTCCTCATCAGACTACAAATTTGGGGGTAGGGAGTTTGGATCTCTCCGGGAGCGCATCATTTTAATAACTTAGCACTCAATCACTCGTCGCCATTACCGGATATTCCTCAGGTGCTCACACGTACTCGTATCCGGAGGCACCGCCAAGGAACTGGGGCAAACAGGAGCGCAAATACCAGCAAGCCCAAGCTCGCGCCCCATCGGACGCGCTCGCGTGCCCGTGCGCGTCATTCATGACAGTCAACTCAGATGGCGTGAGAGCACTTTTGAAGGAGCGCTGGCAACCGTCCTCCGCTACACGCCTGATGTCTGCCTCCTGGACGTGGATCTAAATGGCGTTAAGAGCTACCCGATTGTGGAAGTCTTGGAACAGTTGCAGGTGCCTTTTGCATTTGTTGCCGGGCTGGGCGACGGCGCATTCGCCACACCATGGCAGAAGCACGCAATTTTGAAAAAGCCTTTCGTCTTCGCTGACATGAGAACTATACTTGATAAGCTGTTGCTGTAAGAGTCTGTCCTGAGACGTCAGGGCTGATTGAGTGATCCGGATTGAATGTTAGTTTAGTGCTGGCGTGACAGGCGTCAGCTGACGCCGAGGAACCGTATCATCGACGCGCGATCCTCGCGCAGACGATCCGGGACGTCGTGATAGACGATCTGCCCCGTCTCGAGAATGTAGACGTCGTCGGCCACGGTGAGTGCGCTGAACAGGTTCTGCTCGACCAGCAGGATTGCCAATCCGGCCAGCTTGAGCTGCGTGATGATGCCTTCGAGATGCTGCACCATCACCGGCGCCAAGCCCTCGGATGGCTCGTCCATCAGCAGCAGTTCCGGGTCGGTCACCAGCGCGCGACAGATGGCGAGCATCTGCCGCTCGCCGCCGGAAAGCTGCGACCCGCGGTGGCCCGCGCGTTCCGCCAGGCGCGGGAAGAGCTCGAGGATGCGCTCCACGGTCCATTGCCCGGCCGCCTTGCGGCCCAGCATCGTCAGGTGTTCTACGACGGTTAGGGAGGCGAACAGGCGCCGACCCTGCGGCACGATGGCGATCCGGTGCTTGGCGATCCGGTGCGGGGGCAGGCCGAGCAGCGAGGCACCGCGATAGCTGACGCTACCCCGGGTGACGCGTGGCGGCATCAACCCCATGACCGAGCGGATGAGCGTCGTCTTGCCCATGCCGTTACGACCGAGAAGTGCCACGACCTTGCCCTGGGCCACGTCGATCGAGACGCCGCGTAGAATATGCGCGTCTCCGTAAAAACTGTGAAGGTCACGCACCTCAAGCATGGCGTGCCTTGCCCAAATAGATTTCCTGGACCTCGGAATTGCTGCGGATGTTAGCGGGAACGTCCTCGACCAGAACCTTTCCGTCGTACAGGCACGTCACATAGTCGACAAGTCGCAGCGCGAGATCCATGTCGTGCTCAATGAGGATCAGCGTCATCTCGCGGGGCAGCGCGCGGATGGTGGCCGCCATGTCGACGCGCTCGGCCGGCGACAGACCGGCGGCCGGCTCATCGAGCAGCAGAAGGCGGGGGCGGGCGACGAGCGCGAGCGCGAGCTCGAGCTGCCGCTGTTCGCCGTACGACAAAGTCCGCGTCGGGTCGCTACGCTTGGAGCCGAGACCGCTGTCGTCGATGGCGCGCTCGATCGTCGCCTCTTCCTCGTCCCGGGACATGCAGGTTCCGAACAGCGAGAACTTGCGACGTCCGATGCCGCGGGCGGCGAGCTGGACGTTCTCCTCGACGGTCAGGCCGCCGAACAGATTGGTGATCTGGAACGTGCGAGCGATGCCCATGCGGGCGCGCTGGTCCACCCGCATGCGGGTGATGCGCCGTCCGTCATAGGTGATGGTGCCACCGGATACGGGGTGGACGCCCGCGATAGCGTTGAACAGGGTTGTCTTGCCGGCGCCGTTGGGTCCGATAATGGCGCGGCGCTGGGAGGCCGGCACCGCCAGCGACACTTTGTCGTTGGCGCGAAGCGCGCCGAAGGTGACGGTGACGTTCTCGAGCGTTAGTAACGCGTCGGTCATGGCGTCAACGAGTCCCGATGCCGGAGAGCCGCAGCCGCGCGGCGAGCCGCCCGTCGGCCGGCAGGAATCGGACGAGCGGACCCGTCCGGCCCGGTGAAAAGGCGATCGCCGAAGCCATCACGCGACCTGCAACCACTTGCCCCCGACCCACTAGTTCTTCTTGATACCCTGGAACGTACGACTGTAGGCGGGCTGCTTGAGGTAGTCCTCCGGTTTGTAGTTCCAGAACTGCGACACTTCGGGATAGACCTCGACGACCGTGTTCCAGAACTTTCCGTCGGGCCGGCGCGTTACCTTTCGGATGAACACGTCGTAGACGGGGTTGCCGTAGGCATCGAGGCGGACCGGACGCCCCAGCGGCGAATCGTTGAGGACGACCTTGCGAATCGCGTCCAAGAAGGCCACCCGGTCTTCCACGTTGCCGTCCGCGGCCTTGATCGCCTCGGCCACCCACATCGCGCCGAGGTAGAGCGATGCGCCGTAGAACGATGGCAGGATACCGTAGGCCTTCTGGTATTCGGCCACGAAGGCCACGGTTGCCGGATTGTCGTTTCCTTCTGCGAAATAATGGGAGGTCAGTACGCCGTCCACCTCGGCGCCGGACGTGCGGATCACGGACTGGTCGCTGAAATTGCTTCCGCCGATTAGCGGGATTGTGTTCTTGAGGCCGAACGCCGCCCACTGTTGGAAGAAGCGGCTGGCGTCGGCGCCGAGCTCCATCGCGAACACAGCGTCGGGCTTGGCCGCCTGGATCTGCGCGAAGTATGGGCTGAAGTCGGATGTGTTGAGCGGATTCCACAGCTGACTCGCGATGGTGCCGCCGGCCTCGGTGAAGGTCTGGGCAAACCCGCCGACCTGTTCATGGCCGAAGGTGTAGTCCTGCGACACCGTGACGATCTTGCGGTATCCGAGCTTCTTGTAGGCGTAGTCGGCGAGCGGCCGCGTAGTCTGGCTGGCGGCGAAGCCGGCGATCCGCACCACGTTGGCGATGCGCCGGCGCTGCGTCAAATCATCAGCAGCGATGATCGGGATGAAGTAGGGTACTCCGTTCGACTTTACATATTCGGCGACGGCCAAGCCCGTGTTGGCGAGGATGTTGCCTATCAGAAAGTGCACCTTCGACTGCTCGACCAGGCGACGGGCCTTTTGCAGCGCGGTGTCCGGATTGCTGGCGTCGTCCTCGATAGTAATTTCGATCGGCCGCCCAGCGATGGTCTTGCCAGCCTTCGCCCAATAGAGATTGAACCCGTCGACCACCTCTCGTCCGCCCGCCGCGACCACTCCAGTGAGCGGCGCCATCAGCCCGATCCGGATGGGATCGGCCGCGCGTACGGCGGTCCGGGGCAACGTGGAAGTAGCAGCCGCGGCTGCCGTCATCTTCAGAAATTTTCGGCGGTCCATAACTATCTCCTTTGTTGATTTGGAGGGGTTCCTGCGGGCCGCGCCTGCGCCGCCCGGCTGGCAAGCATCGTCCTGATTTTACCGAGTATGCCTTCAGGGGCGAAAACCATCGCGCCAATGAACATGAGACCGAGCAGCATCGACCAGCGGTCAGTGTAGACGCTGACAATGTCCTGCACGGCAGTGACCATGATGGATCCGACGAGCCCACCGAACAGAGTGCCGACGCCGCCGACGATTGCCATCAGCAGCGCCGCAACCGACTGACCGAGTGCGACAGTCGTCGGGCTGACGAAGCCGTTGAAGAAGGCATAGAGCGCACCGGCCGCGCCGGCGAAAAAGCCAGAGATGGTGAAGCCGATGAACAGATGCAGAGAGACATTATAGCCGAGCGCCCGCATACGCGTCTCGCTCTCGCGAATTCCCTGCAGGCTGAGGCCGAACGGGGAGTTGACGAAGCGCCACATCGCAAAAGCGAGCACCACGAATATGGCGAGCGTGAAGTAGTAGAAGTTCGCCGAATCGAGGAGCCAGTCGGGCCGGATGGTGCTGCGGATACCGTTTTCCCCGCCCGTGACCGAGGTCCAGCGCAGGCAGATTCCCCAGATGATCATGCCGAGCGCCAGCGTCAGTAGGAGGAAATAGACGCCGGCGGTGCGGATCGCCAGGATGGCGAAGATCGCCGCCACGAGGGTGGCGGCGAGGATGCCAAGCACCGCCGCCAGCCAGGGTGAGCTGGCGTCGATCGATGTCAGGTAAAGGACGACGTAGGTCGATACGCCGAAAATGGCGCCGTGGCACAGCGTCGTGCGTCCGGCGAACCCGGCCAGCACGTCGATCGACATGGCCAGGATGGCGAATATCAGCATCTGGCTCGCCAGCGTCGTCTTGTAGGTGCCGACGAAGAAGGGAACCGCCGCCAAACCGGCGAGGACGGCGATCGTCACGAGCCAGTTGAGCCGAGTCCCCATGGCTAGGCGGCCTTTCCGAACAGGCCCAGCGGGCGAAACGCGAGCAGGATCGCCATCGGCCCGAAGATCACGAAATAGGCGAACTCGGGAAACCAGACCTGGCCGAACGTGGCGAGGAAGCCGACAAGGATGCTGCCGATGGCGGCGCCGAGCAGGCTTCCGCGCCCGCCGATGATGACGACCGCGAGGCTGAACACAAGGATTTCGGAGTCGGCGGTGGGGTAGAGCGTCAGGAACGCGCCGCCCATGACGCCGCCTAGGCCCGCGAGGGCGCAGCCAAGCATGAAAGTGTAGACGAACAGCCGCTTGATGTCGACGCCCATGGCGTCGACCATCTCGGCGTCGTCCACGCCGGCGCGGATGAGCGAGCCGAGCCGGGTGCGGTTCAGCAACAGCCACAGCGCGGCGTAGATCGCGACGCCGGCTACCAGCACGAACAGGCGGTACTTGGGATAGTACATGCCGCCGAGGCTAACCGGTCCCTCGAGAAATTCCGGGACCGGCACCGTGAAGGTGTCGCCTCCGAAGATCACCAGGTCGATGTCGTCAAGCACGATCGCAACGCCGAGCGTGAGCAGCACCTGGCGAAGCGCGTTGTCCTTGACGAAGCGCAGCAGCCCGACGTCGACCAGGCAGCCGACAAGGGCTACCGCCGCCGACGCGCCCACAACGGCGAGCGTGAAGCTGCCCGTTCGCACCCCGATCACCAGTCCGACGTAGCCGCCGAGCAGATACAGCGCGCCGTGCGCGAGATTGATGATCCGCATCAGCCCGAATATCAGCGTGAACCCGCTCGCCACCACGAAGAGGAGCGCCGCAAAACTCGCGCTATTCAAGGCTAGGAATGCTGTCATCGAAGGCTCGACCTATCGGTTGTGCACTGACGGCATGCGGTCGGGCGACGGGACCTCGATCCCGACCGCATCGGAGCACTTCTGATCCGCCTGTCAGCCCTCCGGCTGCCGGCAGTCACTTGACCAGGACGCTCTTCGGCAGCATTGCGTGCACTCCCTTGACGTTGTTCACCGTCTGCGTGACGTGAAGGTCGCAGGCGAAGCTGCACAGGCTGTAGGCCTCGTCCTTGTGGATCCCGGTCAGGGCGATGATCCAGGAAATCATTTCCTTCAGGCATTGCCGCGCGGCGTCGTCGAGGTCCGGATCGAGCCCGAACGTGATGTAGTGTGTCGGCGTCTCCGCCCGCGGGATCGTCCACCCGAGGTCCTTGCGCACGACGAACTCGAAGGTCCCGGCAAGCGACGTCTCGATGGCGGTGCCGTTCACCTCGCCGTCTCCCTGGGCGGCGTGACCGTCACCGGTGGAGAAAAGGGCTCCGACGTTCCAGACCGGCAGATAGATGGTGCTGCCCGACGTCAGCTCCTTGCAATCCAGATTGCCGCCGAACTCGCGCGGCTCCTTGCTGTTCTGCCGGCCGACGGCGGCCGGCGGGGCGACCGCAAGCTGGCCGAAGAACGGCGCCAGCGGAATCCTGAAGCCGGAGGGCATCACCGCGACCTTGGACTGCAGATCGAGCGCGACATGCATGAGGCGCGTATAGCGGTAGTCCTCGGGAACGGTGCCCATGTAGTCGCGGAAGATGTTCCAGCCCCAGTTCTGGCGCAGCTCGATGTCGAGGATCTTCACCTCCAGGACGTCGCCGATCTGGGCGCCGCGGACGTAGACCGGTCCTGTGAATATATGATTTCCCGAACCCTTTTTCACCTTGTGAATGACTTCGAGGAGATCCGGAAGGAGATCGAAGCCGCGGTCGGCAGGCGGCAGCCATTCCGGGCCGCCGGTGACGCATTCGATCCGCACCCGCTCCCCTGAATCGATGGTGAGAGCGGGAGGGATCGCGGCATCGAGATAACCCCAGTGGACCGTCGCGGGGGTCGCCTTAAGCACCTTGGTTTGCGAATTCTGCTTTACCATCGCCGACACGCGTCCTGTCCGGGGGCCCGACGCTTCAGCTGCCAGGAATTATTCCTGGCTTCATCTCGTAGCAGTACTTGGCGATATCGCCTGCGCGCGTGAACCAGACTTGGTCGGCATGTTTGTGCTGCACACAGTGCCTGAGGGCCTGCTTCAGGGGGCGCAACCGCATCGGCTGGCCAAGGATGTAGCCGTGCAAAGCGATCGAAAAGACCAGCGGCTGCTTTTCAGAGGCCTCCAGCAGTTCCTCAAACTGATCGACCACCATGTCGGCGAAGTCGCGGCCAGTATGATGGCGCAACGCCAGCGTGCCGGCGTCGTTGATCTCCATGGGATAGGGCACCGAGAGAATCGGGGCAGAGCGCGTTCTCATCCAGATCGGTTGGTCGTCGACCGGCCAGTCGAGCAGATGGGTGAAGCCGCACTCCTTCAACAGGTCCGGCGTCACGCCAGACTCAACTGCGCCCGCGCCCATCCATCCGGTCGGCCGCACGCCGACGTACTTGGTGATGACGTCGACGCATTCCTGGATCTGCCGACGCTCGTCGTCCTCCCACAGCCCCCCCAGGGTCTCGGCGTTGGAGCGACCGTGGCCGAGAACGTCGTCGCCACGCTCTTTGATCTTCTCGATGATCTCCGGGTATTCGTAGCAGACCGATGAATTGAGCAGGATCGAGGCCGGAAGCTTCAACTCGTCCAGCAGCTCGAAGAAGCGCCAGTTGCCGATCCGGTTTCCGTAGTCGAGCCAGGCATAGTTGCGCGCGCTCGGCGTGACGTTGAAACCATACTGGGGGTCGAGCCTACGCCCCGCTTGAAAAGCGAAATGCTCGATGTTGAGCGCGGGGTAGAACGCCAAGCGCTTTCCGCCGGGCCAGGAGTAGTGCTGCCGCTTGGTGATCGGTACGTAGTCGTAGCGGTTGTGGCGCGGCAGTTTGAGCATCGCTGGATTTCCTCGTCAGGGCCGTATTGGCCGATGTGTCTTCCGACCGGCAATCAGGTGGCGGCAGAGTGGGAGCCAAAAGTGTATCCATTTCAAGTTTCTTGAGCAATTAGAAAGAGCATCGGCCGGGCGGTGTCCGGATCAGAACGACGGAGGCGTGCAGACGGAAAGAATTCGCCCATATTGTGCACAGTTTATTATTGACGCCACTCGGGTGTGTACATAACAATTCGAGCGGCTCGTCAGGTCCACGCCCTGAGCATGAGGTCCCGAGGCTGCTCCGCGCTCGGCCGTACGATTCGCGCAGCGCATAGCCCGCCGGATCGACTAAGGTCCGGCGCGGCCCATCCTCCTCTCATTCTTTGATCATTGCGGCTCTCGCAGGAGCCGGCCAACAAACGAAACCGGGGGAATTTCGATGGAACAGTATCATGCACCGTCACAGGATGGCCAGTCGCAGAGCCGAGGGACGATCATCTTCGCCGCGATCGCGATCGCCATCCTGATCTGCTCCTACACTGTCAATGGAATGGACCGGGTGCTGTTTCCGCTCCTGCTGACCGACCTGCGGCGCGAATACGGATTCGGCCTCCCGGAAGCCGGGCTGCTGTCGACGATCTTCACGCTCGGAATGGCCGTCGCTGGGCTGCCGACCGGCTATCTTATGTCGCGCTACTCGCGCAAAACCGTGACGCAGATCGGAATGCTCATCTATTCGGCCGGGACAATTATCACCGTCCTGGCGGTCAGTTACGCGGACATGCTGTTCTACCGCGCTGTGACCGGAATCGGTGAGGCGATGCAACTGACCGCGCTGCTGGCGATCTTCTCGAGCTACTTCTCGAGTTATCGCGCGGCCGGTCTCGGCACCTTGAACTATGCCTATGCGTTCGGCGCGATTATCGGGCCATGGCTCGGAACTCGCCTGCTTGTGAGCTACGGCACCTGGCGTGCGCCGATGATCCTATATGGCGTACTTGGCTTCGTCGTGATGATCCTGGTCGCCGTCGCGGTCCGTCCGTGGCTGAGCGAGGTCGGCGGAACCAAGAAGCAGGACCAGAACGTCGGGGGTGCCGCAACGCTGAGCAACCTCAACACCGTCGTCCTCACGGTGCAGACGGTGCTGTTCGGCCTCGCCATCTACGGCTATCTCGGGATGTATCCGACGTTCCTGCGTGAGCAATTGCATTACGCGCCCACGGACATCGGTCAGGTCATGAGCACGTACGGGCTCGGCGTCCTAGTTTCGCTCGGCTCCGGATGGCTCGGCGACCGGTTTTCACCCCGCGTCGTCCTCAGTATCGCCTTCCTATTCGCGGCGGCCATCTGCGTCGTGCTGTTCAATGGCCCGCCCAGCTTCGCCGTCCAGGCCACCTTCTCGTTCTTGCTCGGAACCGCATTCAGCGGCACGATCTTCGTCAACCTTGCCGGCTACCACATCAAGTCGGTGACGAGTGCCCTGACCGGCCGCGCGTCGGGCATATTTGTGACCAGCTTGTACGGATCCGCGACAGTGGCGGGCTACATGATCGGCTGGCTCGCCCGCCAGTTCGGCTGGCCGACGGCCACCAACACTCAACTGGTGCTGCTGTGCGTGATCGCGGCGGCCCTGTCGTTCGTTCTCAGGCCCGGGCTGATGGCCACGCGCAACTGACGCGGGTCGGCAGCAGGAAATGGAGGCGCGACATGTCCGACGCACGGACCTCGGACAAAATCAGGGTGAACGTCTTTCCCGGCGGGTTCAACTGGGGCCTGTACGTGGGGGCCGACAAAGGCATCTTCACCCGGCACGGAATTGCCATTTCGGTGTCCGGCACGCCGAATTCGGTCACGCAGATGACCGAGCTCTCACAAGGCAAGTTCGAAATCGCGATGACGGCGGTCGACAACATCGTCGCCTACGTCGAGGGCCAGGGCGAGGCGCCAATCGGGCCTCAGCCGGAATTCTTCGCCTTCATGGGCAGCGACAGCGGCTTCTTGAGCCTGGTCGCGTGCCCCGAGGTCAGCACGATTCCGGAACTCGCCGGCCGGTTGCTGTCGGTCGATGCGCTGACGACGGGCTACGCATTCGTCCTGTTTGACATCCTGCGCCGGAACGGGCTGGAGCGCGGCACATACCAGATTAAGCGAGTCGGCGGCATGGTCGAGCGCTTCAACAGCCTGGTGGCTCGCAACGAAGACGCCACGATGCTGTCGGCCCCGTATAATCTCCTTGCCAAAGATCAGGGCCTGACGGAGCTGGTCAAGGCGACCACGGTTCTCGGCCACTATCAGGGCAACGTCTCCGCCGCGCGGCGCTCGTGGGCGAGAGACAACGAGGGCAAGGTCGTCGCCTTCATTCGCGGCTACCGCGAGGCGATCGCCTGGCTTTACGATCCCGCGAACCGGGAGGAGGCGGTCGCGATCCTGCGGCGGAATCTTCCGCAGATGCCGCAGCGAGCGGCGGAGGCGAGCTATTCTGAGCTCCTTGCCCCTCAGGACGGGTTCTTCCGCGACTGCAAGATCGACCTAGAGGGAATGGCCTGCGTTCTCGACTTGCGCAGCCGCTACGGCGAGCCGCAAAAGCGTCTGGACGATCCGATGAAGTACTGCGACCTGAGTTACTTCCAGCGGGCGATCGGCTGAGGCGCTGTTAAGGAGCGCCTCGGCCATCGCCTCGTCGTCGTTTGCGTCTTCGGCCCACGCGTCCTTCTTGCCGCGCCGGGACGGCCCGAGCGCCTGATTATGTGAGTTGCGCCATATGACACCCATTCCTCCGCTGCCGGATCGGCTCGCTCGGCTTTCTACGACCGAATACTCGCGGTTTTCCGCCAAGGAGATGACGCACCGCCGAGGCGTCATCGCAGAGATGTTGGGTAATGCTGGGTGCGATCATTTGGTGTTTTGCGGCGCGAACCGCGTCGGCTCGATCGTGCAGTGGCTGACGCAGTGGCCGGTGACGGCGGAGGCGGTCGGCGTCTGCAGCCCCGGCGATCGAGATGCGCTGTTCGTGCAGTTCGTCAATCACGCGGAACTGGCCAGCATAATAGCGTGCGAGGCCGACGTCGCGTGGGGCGGAACGTCGTCGATCGCGTCGGCGATCGAGGTGCTCAGGAAGAGAGGTGCGCGGGCGGGCCGGGTCGCCTTCATCGGCCCTATTTCCTATGCGCAGCATGCCGCGCTAGCCAGTGCGTTCGGTCCGCCAGCCGATCTCAACCAGGTCTATACTCGGACCCGTCAAGTCAAATCGGACGAGGAGCTCGACTGGATGCGGATCGGGGCCCATTTCGCCGATCTCGGCATGGCGGCGTTGCGCGACAACCTGCGGCCGGGGATCAGCGAGCAGGAGCTCGGCGCTTTGATCGAGCAGGCCTACGTGCCGCTAGGCGGTGGGCACTACATCCACTTCGTTGGAACCACATCGATGCACGATCCCGCGGTTCCGGTGCCGCGCCAGTTTCCCTCGCGGCGTTGCATAGCTAATGGAGACGTCGTCTGCGCGGAGATCAGCGCCTCGTTCTGGGACTATCCCGGACAGGTCCTGAGAAGCTTCACGGTGGGCGAGCGGCCGAACCAGCTCTATCGAGACCTCTACGCCGCCGCCGAGGCTGCATTCGACGCCATTGCGCACGTCCTTCGGGCTGGCGCAACATCGCTACAGGTCATCGAGGCATCCGGCGTGATCGAGCAGGCCGGGTTTACGATTATCGACGATCTGTTGCACGGATTCGGCGGCGGGTATCTTCCGCCGATCCTGGGAACGAAGAGCCGACCGGCCGGCCCGGTTCCACCGGAGCCGTTCCGCCGAGGGCAGACTGTCGTCGTCCAGCCGAATGTCGTCACCCCCGACCGCAAGGCCGGCGTGCAGATGGGGGAACTGCTGGTGATAACCGACACCGGCGTCGAAACGCTGCATCAATACCCGCCAGGCTTCGAGACGGTAAGCATCGCGGGCTGACCGGATTGCGCGCGCGAGCCCGCCTGGCCGAACGCTCATCAGTCCGGCTTGCCCGCGATGGTGATCCGCAGGGTGCCTAAGCCTTCTATGACGCCCTCCAGACGATCACCCGGAACCAGCGGGCCGACGCCGGCGGGCGTGCCGGTGAAGATCAAGTCGCCGGCCTGCAATTCGTAGTGGTGGGACAGATTGGAAATGATCTCGGGCACGCTCCATATGAGCTGCGATAGATCGCCCCGTTGCCGTTCGATCCCGTTCACCGCCAGGGTTATGGCGCCCTTGTGGAAATGGCCCACCCGCGACACCGGGTGTATCGGTCCGCACGGCGCGGACTGATCGAAGGACTTTCCGATTTCCCACGGCAGAGACCGCTCGCGCGCCTCGCGTTGCCGGTCTCGCCGCGTCATGTCGAGGCCCACCGCATAGCCGAAGATTAATTCGGCCGCCGAGTTGACTGCGACCGTTCGCCCGCCACGTCCGATCGCAACGACCAGCTCGATCTCATGCTGGAAGTCAGCGGTGAGCATGGGGTAGGAGATAACGCCGCCATCCGGCACGATGGCATCGGCCGGCTTCTGGAAGAAGAACGGCGGGTCCCGTTCGTCCGCTTCCTTCATTTCGCGTATGTGTTCGATATAGTTCCGGCCGACGCAATAGATACGCCGGACCGGGAACATCCGGTCCGATCCGATGATAGCAAGAGCGAGGACCTCATGATCGAAGAGGAACCTGGGTTCCGAACCACTGCTCATCGTGCCCATCTGTTCGAGCGTGCCACAAGTTGCGTAATCATGATGAATACAGAGTAGCGTGGTCAAGCGCAAAATGTATACAGTTGATAATGGTGCCCTGCGCGGCAGACATGTTAAAATATTAGTTCATGCGACCAGCACGGACGGCGGCGTCGGATGCGGTTAGATACGGTTCGCAAATCTCCGAAGCGAAAGCCGTTGCCGGCCGCCACCCCCGAACGGCACGGCCTGACGCGCTCGGCTTGGCTGATCGAACATCTGCGTCAGGCGCATCTGGACGGCCAATACCTGTCCCTGCTCAAAAGCCTATCCGGTCTGGGAATCGGTTTGGCGATCGCGACTGACGACTTTTGATTAGTCGAATAGAACACCGATTGCCCTTACGACGTGGGTGCCAGTGCATTGGCCGTGGGGGGTGCCATCTTTTTCAGCGTGGCAGTTGTTCAATGGAACCGCGGTTCGAAACGGGTCCGCCTGTTTGATTGTCAAAACAGGTCACGCGGCGCGTCGTTCGTAGCGATGATGCAGACCGCCAACCTCTGGGAACGCAATAATCTTGCCTCCGGTCGGTTGGCTTATGGATCGGGTTTGCGGAC
>Ga0208079_1001017_pt1 | contig 15129 bp, 11 predicted proteins | sample NGESurdeep092012_5_FD_184474 | JGI IMG/M metagenome (GOLD analysis project Ga0208079, IMG submission 184474) | Arctic peat soil microbial communities from Barrow, Alaska - NGEE Surface sample 210-2 deep-092012 (SPAdes) | ecosystem: Environmental > Terrestrial > Soil > Wetlands > Peat ... | reverse complement strand
TATCGTGGGCCGCCTGCGTCAGATGATGCAAACAGACCGTCAGCGTCTTGGCTTCCGGAAGAAACCTTCGGCCCCCTGTTGCCGATGCACCTTCATGTATCGTTTCACCGTCGCCAACGGCACTCCGAACGCCCGCACGATGTCTTGCTGCCGCACCGTCTTATTGGCGGCCAGTTGGCTGGTATACATGCGGCAGGTCTTCAGATCCTTCTCGTCGTGCTGAAATACCGGCAATAGACCGTGGAAATAGACCACCTTCCCGTCCTCCTGTTGGAATGCCAAGTCCTCGGTAATGGAGGTCAGGCCCTGCGGAAAGATCGGCAACTGAAGCTGCGGCATGGCCCCAGTTTCTCCTTTAGCGCCGCACGGAGCAACCAGCCGGATCGGCAAATCCGGGTCAGGTCATTTTCCTCGCCAGCCCAAAATCCCTGGGCGGGATCAGGAGTTCGGAGACTCTACGCGGCACGCAGGAGTGCGTGCGCCACGACACCACTGCCTTACCGCTCGAACCGCAAGCAGGCGCGGCCCAGATAGATTTCGTCGCCGGGGCGCAGTTTCTCGCCGCGGCGATCGCCGGCGGGGACTTCGATGGAGCGCCCGTCGCGGAAGACGCGGGTGCCGAATTCGCTGCCGTCGTCGCACAGACGGTAGTCGCCCGCGTCCAGCCGGATGTGCGCGTGCTTGCGGCTCACCGTGGCGTTGGCCTCGTCGGCGCCTTCTTCGAAGACCACATCGTTGCGCCGCACCATGCGATGGTCGGCATCGGTCAATTCAGGCATACGGCCGATGTTGGTCCGGGCCCTTTCCAGCGCGTACTCGGGGCTCGCGGTCTTGCCTTTGACCAGGATCACGCGCCCGGTTGCGGCGGCGGGGGCTGCTGCCTGAGCCGCGGCCTGGGTTCTCGCCGGTTCCGCCGAATACGCAATCTCAAACGCGCGCAGTCCGGCTTCGGCGGTGCGCACTTCCACCGAAAACCCGCGCGGCAGCTCGCACTGGCTGCCCTCCATCGCCTCGCGGATGTCCTCGCCCAGACGCTCGCCGAAGGCGGCTTGCAGGATGGTGCGGCGCTCCGCTTCGGCGGATACCAGGGTCACCACCACGCGCGCGAACGGGAACACGCGGCGTCCGCGAGCGACAATCTGGACCTTGCTTTCCACCTTCGCCAGAATCGCGCGGTGCAGCAGCAGCAACTCGTTGGAATCGGCCGGGCCGAACATGCGCTCCGTCCAGCGATGGAAACCGCGCTCGATGGTTTTTTCGATTTCCGAAAAAAGGCTCATGGTTGAAGTCCCGTCTGGATCAGCCCCATTTTGACGGCCGCGTTGACGATCTCCGCCCCGGCCGGCGCGGCCGCCGTACCGCCGTACACTCCATTCTCCACCAGGACGGAGAAGGCGATCTTGCGCCCCGCCCCGCCGTACGGCGCGAAGCCGATGAACCAGGCGTGCGACGGCGCGCCGGCCAGTTCCGCGGTGCCGGTCTTGCCGGCGACGGCGACGCTCGCCGCGCCGCGCCGCCCGGTGCCGCTTGTCACCACTTCCCGCATGAAGCGGCCCAGCGTGGCGGCCGCATCGGCGGGCAGGATGACGGCGGGCGGCGCCACGCGAACGTTATTCTCGTCGGCCAGCCAGCGGCCTTGCGGCATGGCGCCGTTATTGGCAATGGTGGCGGCCACGCGCGCCATCTGGAACGGCGATGCCACTACTTCGCCCTGTCCGTAGGCCGATTGCGCCAGTGCCTTCTTCAACTCCGCGGCGGTATCCGGCGATGCGGCGGCGATGCCGAGCAGCGTGGCCGTATCGTGCAGCTCGCCAGCGCCCACGTCGTAGGCGCCCAACTGCGCGAAGTAGGCGTTGCAGGAGACCACCATCCCGTGCTCCAGATCGAGCGTGCCGTGCGGCGATTTGTCCTGCACGTCGTCGCGGATGGGGCGCCTGGAACCCTTCAGGAAGTTGCCCACGCGCCCATCCGGCAAGCGCTCGCATTGGTACGTCTTGTGGGCCAGTTGCGCGTCCTTGCGTAGCGCCGCCATGGCGGTCACCACCTTGAATGTGGAGCCCGGCGGATAGAGACCGTAGCGCGCGCGATCCAGGTAGGGATTGGCCTCGTCCTGCACTGTGCCCTCGACGGGCAGGGGGAAACTGACGGCGGCCAGCAGGTCGCCCGTGGCCGGATCCATCACCACGGCCGCGCCCTTGGTCTGGCCGGACTGCTTCAACTGATTGCGCAGGATCTCGGCGACTTTGACTTCGAAGCGCGCGTCGATCGACATACGGACATCGCGCGGGCGGTCCAGCACGCGGCGCACTTCGGGATGGTTGGGCTCGCGGCGGTGGCGCAAGAGCGGCACCAGCTCGCGGTAATCGTAGCGCAGCACGCGATCCATCTTGCCGGTGGACGGATTCCTGACATCCACCAGCGTGGGCCGGTCGTCATACCCGCGCAGGCGGCGCGCCGAATCGCGCTCCACGAAGCTGGTGTTGGTGGCGCCCCAGCGGGTGCGCGTGCGCAAGTCGCCCAACAGGTCGAACATCAGCCCGCCAAAGGGATAGTGGCGGGCCTCGGCGCGCGGGCAGGCGCGGTCGATATCGATGCCGAGGGCCTGGTAATCGGCGCGATGCTGGGCCAGTTCGCTCCAGTTGCTGGTGGCCAGCGGCAGGCCGTTCCGGTCGTAGATGGTGCCCTTGGGGATGTCGCGCATGATGGACTGCAATCGCGGATTGTACTGGTAGCGGCGCCCGCCATCGGCTTGTACGACCAGCGTGCCCGCGCCAATGGTGGGGCCGCCGCGGAAGACCTCGATGTAGGCGGCCTTGCCCACGATCACGGCGGCGGCGAGGGCGAAGAAGACGCCCGCGACCGTGAGCGGCGCCACAAAGGGGACAGAGGAACGCTCCCTCACGGTCGCGGCTCTGATCGGAGCCCCGACGGGGTGCCCTCTGGGCCTGGAGGGGTTGTCTGTCCCCAGCAAAATCCCGAACATCGCAAAGTTGGCCAGCATCGCGGTGCGCCCGTAACTCAGAAACGGGGTGACCACTCCAGACAGCGGCAGTACGCCGAGCGATCCGCCGGCAATCAACAGGATCTGCAGTGCCGTAGCGGCCCCGATCCCTACGGCCAGGAAGAATTCGTAGTCGGACCGCGCGCGCAGGGCGATGCGGAAGCTCCTGTAAACCAGGAACGCGTACAGCGCGAAGACCGCCGCGATGCCCAGGAACCCCCACTGCTCGCCCAGCGCGGAGAGGATCAGGTCGGTATGCCCGGCGGGCACAAATTGCGGGTCGCCCCGGCCCATGCCGGTGCCGGCGAGTCCGCCGGTGGCGTAGGCCCACAGCGAATGTGCCAACTGATCGCCGCCGTGCACCAGGTTGTCCCAGGGGGAAAGCCACATGGAGACGCGCTCGCCCACGGTGTGCGGCACGCCCAGCACGTAGCCGGCGGCGAAGCCCGCGCCCAGCAGCGTCAACCCGGCCAGCGGCACGAAGGCGCTGCCGCGCGCCACTCCGTAAAGCGTCAGAAACAGGCAGGCGAACACCAGCGCCGGGCCCATGTCCTTTTGCAGAAAGAAAAATGCCAGCGAGAGCGCCACCGAGACCAGCACGGGCAGGGTGTACTCCACCGGCGGGATATCGAGGCGCGAGGTCAGCGCGGCCAGCGTTGGGCGATTTTCCCTCGCGTGGCGGAGCACGTCCCAACACCGCGCGAAATATCCCGCCAGGAAAAACACCAGCAGCACGCGGATGATCTCCACCGGCTGGAAGCCCAACAGGTTCACCTTGGCGTCACTCGTGCCGGGGCCGGACCCGAACAGCACCAGCGCCACGCTTAACCCGAAGCTGGCCAGCAGCGGCACAAAGCTCAACTTACCGGTGAGCCGTTGGTAGTTGAACCCGCTGAACACGGCCAGCAGCACCACGCCGCCCGCCGCGCCCTGCGCGAAATCCACGAACAGCAGGTTGTCGCGCACCGGATCGCGCAGGCTCACCATGAGGATCAGCCCGATGCCGCTGAGCGCCAGTAGCGCCGGCAGAAACATCTGGTCGCCCTGGAAACCGCGCAGGCTCCAGAACACGTGCACCAGCCAGAACGCGCCGAAGAAGATGCCGCACCACAAATAGAAGGCGCGCTGGAACTGCGCCGGACGCCGCACCACCACGAGCGGCTTCAACTGGCGGAATTGCTCGCTGGTCAGCAGTTTCTTGTGCGCGATGCCGCCGACGTTCGGGAGGGTACCTGAGCCGTAGTAGATGTCGCGCGCCGCCGCGTCGCGCTCGCCGCTCTTGGGGAAGAACGGGGTGAGCGCCGGGAGCAACTCCTCGCGCGCGCCCAGCTCGTTCAGATTGAGCAGGCGCTTGGCGGAGAGGCCGGCCTCCACCTCGCCGAGCCCTTCCGATTTGGCCTTGTGCACCTGGTAGAGTCCGGCCGCCACCAGCAGGCTCGCCACCACGGTGAGCAGGAACTCGCGGCCGCGCCAGGCCGCGCGTTGTCCCGGTAGGTCCCGTGCGGACGCGCGCTCCACGGATCTGCTGCGGGTGACGGCCATATCAGTGGGGGCCGATCTGGGGGTCGCTCTCGATCTGGTGCAGCCGGAAATTCACGCTCTCCAGGCTGAGCCGCACGCGCACCAGGTTGACGATTGCCTTGCCCCACGGCGAGATGCCTTGATACAGCTCTTCGGCGCGCTTGTAATCGTCGGCGGCGCGCTGGATCTGGTCCTTCTCCGGCGGCAGCCCGCGCACGTTGCGCGAATCCCACCAGAGGCGGTCGCCGCGATCGCGATAGCCATCGGCCAGCAGCAATTTCTCGCGATTGCCCAACGCGTAGCCGCGCATCCGCGCCTGTTGCAGGGCCTCGTAACCTTTGTCGATATCCTTCAGGCCGTAGACATAGACGCGCGCCAGGCCGAGTTCGGGATCGGGCGATTTGGGCAGCAGCTTTTGCGCCTCATCGAACTTCTCCACGGCGACACTCAGCTCCTGCGCGCTGCGATGGCTGGTGCCGTTGATGCGCGCCAGATGGCCTTCGCACAGGCGGAGTTTGCCGCGGACACTATCCTCGGGGTCCACCGCCAGCGCCCGCGCCGCCATGGTGCGCGCGCGTTCCCATTCCTTCTCATAGATCAACTGGGATTCGTTGTTGCGGTAGGTATCGATCACGTGGTCCGTCGCCGCGACAAACTTCTGCTTCACCACTTTTCGCGCTCCGTGCAAAAGGAAAGACGAAGCATTGCCCCTGGAAAGTTCCGTCCATCTGGCCCAGATCTGGTCGAGGTCGGTAAGCTGTTCGGCTTCAATCTCGCGCGCCAGTTGCTGGCCGTGCTGATAGAACAGATAGTTCGAGGTCAGGATCCATCCGCCATACAGGACGCCGGCGAGCATCAGAAACAGCAGGACCCGCATGATGCCACCGTAGGCCGAGGGGACAGACCAGTGCCCAGGGGCCGCCCACCCAAGCCGCGATTTTTGCGGCAAGGGGGGGGTGCCCTCTGGGCCCCAGACTGTCCCCGGGTTTGCGCCAGGGAGTGCCGTGCGCCGCGTCTCGTCTCCCGCCGCATCTTCGCCCGGGACCGCGGTGCGCCGCGTCTCGTCCCCCGCCGCATCTCCGCGCGGGCGGAAAGTTCGCCGCGTGGCGTCCAGATCTTCGCTCACCGCGGCCACCGGAGTCCCGCCCTGGAACGCCTCCAGGTCGGCGCCGAACTCGCGGGCGGATGGGTAGCGCAGTTCCGGGTTCGGCGCCATCGACTTGATGAGGACGCGGCGCAGCGGCTCGGGGCAGGGATCGGGTGCCGGGGGCGGCGCGATCCGCGAGCGGATCATGCGCTCCAGCCGCTCGGTATTGTCGGCGTGGTAGGGTTGCAAGCCGGTGACCATCTCGTAGAGCATGACAGCCAGCGACCACAAGTCCGAGCCCACATTGACTTCGCCGAGATCGAGCCGCTCCGGCGAAGCGTAGGGCACGCTGCCGAATTCGTTGCGCGTCAGGCGGCGCGACATCGAAAGCGCCTTGGCGATGCCAAAATCCAGCACACGCACCTCGCCGCGCGCATCGATGCGTATGTTCTTGGGCTTGATGTCGCCGTGCACCACGCCGCGGAATTCCTTGCCGCCGATCGCGATTTCGAGATTGTGCGCGTTGTCCAGGGTCTTGGCGACGGCGATGGCAACATCGGTGGCGAACCCGACGGCGAGCGGCCCGCGGCGCATCAACTCCGCCAGATCCTGCCCGTCGATGTACTCCATGGCGACAAAGAAGAAACCGTCGGCGTCGCCCGAGCCGTAGACGCGCACCACGCGCGGGTCGATGGCGGCCAGGTGCGCCTGCAATTCGGCGCCGCGGCGTTCGGCTTCAATGGCGGCGATGGTATCGGCGTCGGTGGCGTGCTCGATCAGCTTGAGCGCCACGGTGCCGCCGTTCTCGGTGTCCTGTGCGAGGTATACGTCGGCCATTCCGCCGCGTCCCAGCTTGCGGACGATTTCATACTTGCCGATTTTGCGGCTGGCCGGCGCGATCATTGCTGGGCCTCTCCAGCCCAATACCACTTACTCTTGGCAGAGCTGAGGATCCTGTAGACATGGTGGGGCGGACCCCCTGGTCCGCGCGGGTCCCCCTGGACCCGCTCCTCGCCAACGAAATCACTTTCACGCATGCGGAGCAGGCCGACGAGGGCGTCGGCCGCGGACCAGGGGGTCCGCCCCACCATTCTTGCAGCAGCCTTCGCCATCATTGCTTCGCCTCTCCCGCCTGCCGGGCCTCGCGCGCGGCGGCCCGGCTCGGCCGCGCCGGGGCGCGAACCGGCCCCAGGAAGAAGTTGAGCTCTTTGACGGTGTCCGTGGCGGCCGGTTCCAGCACGTTGCGGTCGAAAACATTGCCGAGCAGCGATGGTTTGGCGCCATCCCGCGCGGCCACTCCCGCGCCTTTATTCGCCTGGATCAAATTGTGCGAGAGCCACGGCGCCGACGCACCGAGGATGAGCACGCCTTCGGCCAGGCAATCGCGGATCGCATTGGCGCGCAGCACGGGGCTCGTGCTGCCGCGAATCTCGATGCCAATTCCGGCGCCCTTCACCTCCACATCGTCGATCTCCACCACGGAATCGCGCAGCAGAATGCCTACCGAAAGCGGCATCTCCGGGTCGGCCAGAATGCGGAAGCCGCTCAGGCGCGCCCCCTTGACGCCTTCGGCGATCACGGCGGGTCCGTTGCTCATCGGCGCGGCGCGCAGTTTGGGCTCGCGGGGAACGCGCGCGCGCAAGGTCACGCCGTCCTTGAGGCGCACCTGCTCTCGATACTCGCCCTCGGGGACTTCCACGCTGTCGCCGGCGCGGGCTCCGGCCATGGCGGCGGCGATGGTGGTGGTCACCGCGATCACGCGCGGCGCCATCACCACCGGCGCGGGCTGCCACATGGTCCGCGTCAGCCAGCCCAGGGCTGCCGCCGCCACGAACCCAGCCGCGAACAGCAGCGCGCGCGAGATCCATGGGCTGCGCGCAGCCACCGCCGCAGGGACCGCCGTCGCGGTGAACTGTTCGCCTTCAACCACCAGCACGGTAACGTTGTCCTTGCCTCCGGCGCGATTGGCCGCCGCGATCAGTTCGCGCACTGTGCCCTCCGGATTGCCGGCATGGCGCTCCACGGCGGCGCGTATGTCCGCCGCAGGGACCTGATCGCTCAGGCCATCGCTGCACAACAGCAGCGCGCATTCCGAATCGAACGGAAAGCTCTGCACTTCGATGAAATCCGCGTCGTCCGGAGTATGCTCCTCGCTGCCCACATCGCGGAAGACCTCGTTGCGGCGCGGGTGGCGCATGGCGTCCGCCTCGCTCAGTTCGCGATTGTCCTCGCGCTCGCCCACCGGAGAATGATCGTGCGTGATCTTGTGGATTTCGCCGCGGCGCACCTGGTAGAGCCGCGAATCGCCCACGTGTCCCACCACCGCCGCGCCGTTCTCCAGCAGGACCAGCGTCAGCACGCACGCCATGCCGGTGAATTCCGGGTTGGCGCGCGCCGCGCGCAGAATTTCGTTGTTGGCCATGGTGATGGCCTCGCGGACGCGCTGTTCCACGGTGCCGGTCTGCCGTTCCAGGCGCGCGCGCACCCGCTGCACGGCGATTTCCGCCGCCTTCTCGCCCGCGGCCTGCCCGCCGATGCCGTCCACCACCAGGAAGATGCCGCGCTCCGCGTCGATATGGAACGCGTCCTCGTTGTTGCTCCGCACCCGGCCGGGGTCGCTCGCCCCCGCGCTCCTGACGTTCGTCTTAACCATTCGATGTACTTCGGAACTCCAGGAACACCACGCCCGCCAGGCCAATGCGCGCGCTCGCAGGCACCGGCGCCTCCAGGTTGCGGTCGCGCTTTTCGCCGCCTTCCACTTCGATGCTGGAGGGCGCCTTCGCGCCGTCGATCGTCGTGCCCAACTGGCTCAGGTCCTTGAGGAAAAATTGCCCGCTCGCCGGGTCGCGGCGCAGGCGGAAGTGTTCGCGCGACACGTCGGGCAGCGTTTCCAGCTTGATGTCGGTCCAGTAATCGCGCCCCCCGCGGCCGACCACGATTTCGTCCTTGGTCATGCGGTAGGTCTTGCGGCCGGTGCTGTCTTCGTACTCGATCACCGCGAACGCACCGGCGTCCGCCGCAGGCGCGGCTGGCGCGGCCGGCGCCGCATCGTAGCTCTGTTTGGTGGACTCCACGCCACTCAAGCGGCGCGTGGCGATGCGCTTGGTCATGGATCCCGACCCGAGTTCGTCCTTGGCCGGCAGGGCGAGCTCCGAGGAGATGGCGATATCGCCCGGCTCCACGTCTTCGTCGGTGTTTTCCAGGATGCGAATCTGCCAGCCGCCCTCCGGCGCCACGATCTTCGCGCTCGCGCGCCGCGCCAGTTTCAGGCGCTCGCCGAGCGAGGCCCGGTTCAGGCTTTCGATCTCGGCATCGAGCGCGCGGCGCGCTTCGTCGATGATGCGCGGCAGGATGCCGCGCAGACGCTCCATGTCGCCGGTATGCAGGTAGACGTGGAAGATGGCCGGCGGCAGGGTGGAGTAGTGCAGCGGCTCGAGACCTTCGCGCATGTTGCGGACGATCTCCAGGATGATGTCTCGCGCGGTAGCGGGTTTGGCGGCGGCAGGACGGTCCATAGAGGATCCAACTTCGATTTTAACAGCCCGCGCGCCCGCTATGCCTCGGACGGACCGGAGTGGCGCGTAGGAAGAATGCCCCCCGGAATGGGGCCATGGCAGCCTGAAAGGCTACGCTACGGGGCTTCCTTCACGCAGCGGAACCCGATATTGAAAGCCGAACCGCGCTCCGGCACGGTATATATGTCCCAGAGACCGGCTGGGTCGAGCCTTTCCTCGGCAACGAAGGAATTACCGCGAATCATGTACCACGGCTCGTCGCGCGTGGGCCGTTTGAGGTTCAGTTTCTTGAATATCCCGGTAAACTTCGCGAAGGCTCCGTCACCCGGCGGGCTCACCTGATCGATCAGTTCCCACACGTTGCCCAACATATTCAGCGCTCCATAGGGGCTGGCGCCGTTCGGCAAATCGGAAACCGGCAGCAGTTTGCCGCTGCCGACGTTGGCGCGCGCCGTGTCCGGTTCGTTACCCCAGGGGTAGAGAAAGCCCTCTTTGCCGCGCGCCGCCTTCTCCCATTCGCGGCCCTTGGGCAGACGCTTGCCTGCCCATGCGGCGAAGGCGCGCGCATCCGAGATCAACACGTTGACCACCGGGAGTTCGGGCTGGTCCGCCGCGAAGCCCTTGGGCAGCGCGTGTTTGCTCTCCGTGCAGAACTCCGCATAAGCGGCGTTAGAGACTTCGGTCTTATCAATATAAAAGGCGGGCAGCGTATCGTGCACTTTCTTCTCGCCGATCAGAAAATCACCCGCCTCCACCAGCACCATCTCGCCGCCTTTCATGCTGATGGTTTTGGCCAGCACTTGCGGCGCTTCCGCCTGCTGGGGGCCAGGCTTGGCGCCCGGCCTGGTGGCGAAGTAGAGACCCGCGGCCAGCGCCACAATCGCCACCAGCACCGCGGGCATCAGCCATCCGGGCCGCGACGTCGCGGCAGGCGGGGGCAGGGGCGCCGGTGCTGGCGTCGGCAGCACCATGGTGGGCGCATCGAGCTCCGCGATCAGGCGGTCGAGCTCGGCGCAGACCGGCGCGAACCCCTGCGGCCGCTCCGCCGGATTCTTGGCGGTGCAGCGCGCGATCAGGCCGCAGACCGATGGCGGTACGCCCGCCTCGTGCAGCGGCTCCATCTTCAACGGTTCATTCAGAATGCTGTAGAAGATGCGCTCCACGGCCTCGGCCTCCACCGGCTTCCTGCCGGTGAGCAGTTCGAACAGCAGCACGCCGAAGGCATACACATCCACCTGCTCGGTGATGTTCTCGCCAATGACCTGCTCCGGCGCCATGTAGAACGGCGTGCCCAGCACGTACCCGGCGCGCGTCATCTGCAAGCCTTCGGTCTTGGCGATCCCGAAATCGATCAGTTTGACCACGCCCGCGGCGTTGATGTGAATGTTCTCCGGCTTGAGGTCGCGGTGGATGATCTTCTGCGTGTGGACGTACGCCAGCGCGCACGCCACCTGGGCGGCGAGTTTCAACTTATTGCGCAGCTCGCCGGTGTGCCCGTTGCGCAGGGCGTGGCGCAGATCCTCGCCGCGCAGGAACTCCATCACCATGAAGGGCCGGTGCTGATCGTCTTCGCCGAAATCGTAAATGCCCAGGACGTTGTCGTGGGTGAGGCTCCCGGCCATGCGCGCCTCGGCCAGAAATCGCTCCTTGACGTCGCTGTCCTGGCAGCCGGCCTCGGTCAGAATCTTGACCGCCACCGTGCGCCCGATCAGCGTATCGCGCGCCCGGTAGACGTGCGACATCCCGCCGCCCAGGAATTCCTGCAGCTCGTACTTGCCGATTCGCGCGGGCAGGTCCATTGGCACAGAACTATATCCTACCAACCCTGCTGCATTTTGGTGGTCAAGTCAGAGGTGGGACAGACGATCGGTTTGTGTCGTCTGTCAACTTGCCGTGCTTTAGCGAGGCTTGACAGACCACAAAAGGCGATGGTCTGTCCCACCCGGGCCCGCGGGCTGCAACCTGTCAAGGTGATGTATCATGCGACTTGGCCCCACAGAACCCTCTTCCCCCCGTCCCTAGCGCCGGTGCGCGCCGTCATTTGCCCTTGCTCCTGCTGCTGTTCGCCGGCAGCGGCTGCTCCGCCCTGATCTATGAAATCGTCTGGTACCAGTTGCTGCAACTGGTCATCGGGTCGAGCGCGGTTTCGCTCGGCGTGCTGCTGGCCACTTTCATGGGTGGGCTCTGCCTGGGGAGTCTCCTGCTGCCGCGGCTGAAACTCGGCGGACAGCATCCGCTGCGTGTGTACGGAAAGCTGGAACTGGGCATCGCCGCTTGCGGGATTCTGGTGCTGTTCCTGATGCCGCTGGTGGATTCGGTGTACACCTCCGCGGTGGGGCACGGCATGCCGGCCATCCTGCTGCGCGCTCTGGTGAGCGGGCTGTGCCTGTTGCCGCCCACGTTCCTGATGGGCGCGTCGCTGCCCGCGGCCGCGCGCTGGATCAAGGCGTCGCCGGAGGGCGTCGGCATGCTCGGAATGCTTTACGGCGCGAACACGGTGGGCGCGGTCTTCGGCTGCCTGCTGGCCGGCTTCTACCTGCTGCGCGTGTTCGATATGGCCACGGCCACTTTCGTGGCGGCGGCGATCAATGTGACGGTCGGGCTGGTGAGTTTCTCCCTCGCCAAACGGGCTCCCCAACACACGGCCGCCGACGACGCCAAACCGGCGATTGCGGCCGGAGCCTGGCCGGTCTACCTGACCATCGCGCTCTCCGGCGCCACTGCGCTCGGGGCGGAAGTCATCTGGACGCGCCTGCTCGGACTCATGCTCGGCGCCACGGTCTATACCTTCTCCATCATCCTGGCGGTGTTCCTGGTGGGCATCGGGATCGGCAGCACGGGCGGCTCCGTGCTGGCGCGCGGCGCGCGCCATCCCAAGGCGTTGCTCGGCTGGAGCCAGATGCTGCTGGCCGCGGCGGTGGCCTGGACGGCCTACCAGTTGTCGCATTCGCTGCCTTACTGGCCGATCAATCCACTGCTTTCCACCAGCCCGTGGTACACCTTCCAGATCGATATGGTGCGCTGTTTGTGGGCGCTGCTCCCGGCGGCGCTGCTCTGGGGCGCGAGCTTCCCGCTAGCCCTGGCGGCGGCCGCGAGCGCGGAGGGCGACCCCGGCCGGCTGGTGGGCGGCATCTACGCAGCCAACACCGGCGGCGCGATTTTGGGCGCGCTATGCTCCAGCATGATCCTGGTCCCGTGGATTGGGACCGGGCCGAGCCAGTCCGTGTTGATCGCCATCCTGGGGGTTAGCGGAATGCTGATGCTGCTCCCGCTAGGGCGGTCCCCATTCACCAGGATCCTGGCCGCGGGCGCGATACCGGCAATCGTAGTGCTGCTGGCCGGGACCGTCTCGCCGGTGCCGGGCATGCTGATCGCCTACGGGCGGCGCATGATGACGTCGATGGGACGCTCCGAGGTGCTGTTCACCGGGGAAGGCATCAACTCCTCGATTGCCATCACCAAGTGGGACGATGGCGCCATTCAATTCCATGTCAGCGGCAAGGTGGAGGCGTCGACGGAGTCCTACGACATGCGCCTGCAACGCATGCTGGGGCACCTGCCGGCGCTGGTGCACAAGGACCCGAAATCGGTGCTGGTGGTGGGCTTCGGCGCGGGCGTCACGGCGGGATCGTTCGTCGTGCATCCCGAGGTCAAGCGCATCGTGATCTGCGAGATGGAGCCGCTGATTCCGCCCACCGCCACCAAATATTTCGGTGCGCAGAATTACTTTGTGGTCAACGATCCGCGCACCCAGGTGATCTATGACGACGCGCGCCACTTCGTACTGACCACGACGGAGAAATTCGACATCGTCACCAGCGACCCCATACACCCCTGGGTGAAGGGCAGCGCCACGCTGTATTCCAAGGAGTACTTCGAACTGGTGAAGCAGCACCTCAATCCGGGTGGCGTGATCACCCAGTGGGTGCCGCTCTATGAGAGCGATCCGGAGACCGTGAAGAGCGAGATCGCGACCTTCTTCGACGCGTTCCCCCACGGCACCATCTGGGGCAACGACATCTCCGGCGGCGGCTACGACCTCGTGTTGATGGGACAGGTGGACCCGGCCATGATCGACATGGACGCCATGCAAGCGCGGTTGGATCGTCCCGCGGGCATGCGCGTGGCCGACAGCCTGCGTGAGGTGGGCTTCGGCAGCGCGGTGCAGTTGCTGGCGACCTACGCCGGACAGGAACCCGATCTGCGCCCGTGGCTGGCGGGTGCGGAGATCAATCGCGATGGCAATCTGCGGCTGCAATACATGGCGGGCCTGGCGCTCAACGTGAGCCGGGAAGGCGCCATCTACAACCAGATGCTGGCCTACCGGAAGTTCCCCGACAACCTGTTCGCCGGCTCCGAAGAGCGCAAACGGGCGCTGCGCTATGCGCTCAATCCGGGCTCGGCAGGGCAGTAGCGCCAACGCAGGCCTCCGCGTCAAAATGCGTTCTCTGCGCTTCCTCTGCGCCCTCGGCGTCTCTGCGGTGAATGGGCTTTCGCGCTACTCTGGTGGAGCATGGGGGTGCTCGACATTCAGGGTCTCGAAAGTTCCCTGTTTTTTGAATCGCCGGCGGAAATCTACGCGCGCGTCTTTCGCGAGCTGAAACCGCGCACCGCCGCGCCCGAAATGCGCGTCGAGTTCTGCCGCTTCGCCAACGCCGACAGCTTCATCCGCTTGCAGGACGGCCGGCTGGAAATTCGCATTTCAGACCTGCTGGCCGGGGCGCCGGCGCCGGTCCTGGAGGCCCTGGCCCATATCCTTCTCGGCAAGCTCTACCGAAAGCCCACTGCGCCCATCTTCGCCCACCGCTACCGCCTCTACCTCAATCGCCGCGACGTCCGGCGCCAGGCGCACCTGGTCAAGCAGATCCGCGGCCGCAAGTTCATCTCCGGCCCCAAAGGCGAGCACTTCGATCTCGAGGAGATCTTCGAGCGCATCAATACCCAGTATTTCGATTGTCTGCTCGGCCGCCCGCAACTCGGCTGGAGCCGCGGCGCGTCGCGCAGCATGCTGGGGCATTTCGATCCCTCCCACAATGCCATCATCATCAGCCGCATCTTCGACCGCAAGACCGTGCCGGCTCTGGCTTTGGAATATGTGATGTACCACGAAATGCTGCACCTGCGCTTTCCCGTGGATCACACCGGGGCAAGGCGCAGGGTGCACACCAAGGAATTCCGCGAAGCGGAAAAGAAATTCCCGCGGTTGAAGGACGCGAAAGAACTACTCAAACGGCTCTAGGCTCAAACCGCCATCGCCGCGGGCACCAGATTGCGCAGTTCGATGCGCATCACGTCGAAGATCCGCACCAGGCTGCTCGCATCGACCGTACAAATACCCCAGCGATACAGGAAGACGCGGAAATGCACGGCCAGCAAGCCGGAAGCAAACATGATCTGGTGGTGAACCAGAACCGCGGAAAGATCGGGGCGATCCTGTTCGGATTGCACCAACACCAGTTTCAACGCCGTGCATACCCGCCGGAAATCCATATCGAGGCACCGCAGGTAGCCGCGAAAGATCTGGCAGCGCTGCGCGCGCAGTTTGGATTCCATTTTCGGTGTGAATCCGGCTTGCGAACGCAGAAACTCGATATCGCGGGAATCCAATAGCCGCATCATCGGGCGGTAACGGCCCGTGGAGAGTTCGTCGATCCATTCCGCTGTCACGGGCAGGGTGCGATCCGCCGAACCCAGCCTCCGGAGCACCGCGACGGTCGCCAGAATTAGCGCCGCCAGGAGGACCGTAGAGATCATAATTATTGAAATCATGAAAGAATTCCTATTGCTCAATCAAAAGAATACCCGCTATTTCCCGGGAACGCAACCGGATCACGGGTAACAGCGGTACTAATTTGAAGTATTTGTGCTAAACTGCACCGGGGTGAATCACCTAGTACCGGGTTGGGAATTGGGGGGCTTCCGAAGAAAGCCAGTTTCTAGCGGTTCGAAGCCCGCAGCAGCGCGGCGTTGAGCGAATCCAGGTGGGCCAAAAGCCGGCTTTCGTG
>Ga0208079_1001016_pt1 | contig 15133 bp, 12 predicted proteins | sample NGESurdeep092012_5_FD_184474 | JGI IMG/M metagenome (GOLD analysis project Ga0208079, IMG submission 184474) | Arctic peat soil microbial communities from Barrow, Alaska - NGEE Surface sample 210-2 deep-092012 (SPAdes) | ecosystem: Environmental > Terrestrial > Soil > Wetlands > Peat ... | reverse complement strand
CGAGTGCGAGGGCGGCCTCTTCGGCGACCTGATCGGCGGCGGCCAGGAATTGGCGGACGAAAGGGATGGCGGCGCGGCGCTCCAGGGCGAGGAGCGATTCCAGCACCTGTCCGGTGACGGCGGGCTCGGCGTCGCCGGCGCGGGCCTTGAGTCGGAGCAGGAGGGCGCTCTCGTCGCCCTCGATTTCGGCGAGGGCGCGGGCGGCGTCGGCGCGCACGGTGGGCGATGATTCGGTGAGCGCGTTGACCATGTGGCGCAGCACCTGCTCACGCGCGAGATCGGGGCAGGCGGGGAGGGCCAGCAGGCAGATGCCGCGCAGGGGTCCGGCGGTGTCCTCGTGTCGGCCCCACACGGGCTCCAGTTGAATGTGGAGTGCGCCGCGCAGAAACGCGGGCGACTCGTGATGGCCGAGTTCCTTGAGCGCCCGGGCGATGGCGTTCTTGCCCCAACATTGCGGATCGCGTTTGACGGGGTCTTCGAAGAGACGGTCGAAGGCGCGCAGCAGGTCGGGAAGCAGTTCCGGCGCGGGCAATTCCGCCGCGATATTGGCGGCTTTGGCGGCCACCAGGTTGACGCGGTCGGCGAGCGCCTTGCGCAGGGCGGGGGCGGCCTCGGCGGAGGAAACTCCGCGCAGGCGGCCGAGGGCTTCGAGCTGTTCTTCAATCCGGCGGTTGGCCACGAATCAATTCTCTTGCTTCCCAGGATACCCGTGCTGCATCCAAATATCATGAAACGTACAGCCAACGCGCATTGGAGTGGTGATTTGAAGGCCGGTAAGGGAAACATTTCCACGGCCAGCGGAGTGCTTTCGAGCACCCAATATTCCTTCGGGACGAGATTTGAAGAGGGGAAGGGGACCAATCCCGAGGAACTGCTGGCAGCCGCGCACGCCGGTTGCTTTACGATGGCGCTCTCCGCACAGCTTGGGCTGGCGGGACTGACCGCGGAGAGTCTGGAGACGGCGTGCACCATCACGTTCGAGAAACTGCCCGACGGTTTTGCCATTACGGAAAGCCACCTGGAGTTGACTGCCAAAGTCCCCGGCGCCAGCGAGGAGGCGTTTGAGAAGGCGGTCGAGAACGCCAAGACGGGATGTCCGGTGTCGAAGCTTTATAAGACGAACATCACGTTGAGCTTCAAGCTGGAGAACTGAGGGGGGGGCGGGGACCGGGGGACCGGGGGGCAGCCTTTTGTGTCATAATTCTTGGCATGTCAACGGCCGTCGTCAAGATGGAGCCGAAGTCCGAGGGGATTGCGACTCCCCGCAAGAAGCGGCCCAAGGAAATTGCTGTCATCACAGAATGCTGCACCGGGTGCGCCGGATCTCCGGCCTGCGTTCCCTACTGTCCCGTGGCCGACTGCATGTACTGGGTACCCGATGAAGACCACGCGCCATTCGGCCGTATCGACGTGGACCCCGTGCTCTGCATCGGCTGCAAGAAATGCACCAGTAAAGGTCCCGACGGAGCTTTCCTCGACGGCTGCCCGTGGGATGCCATCGAAATGGTGGCTATCGAACAGGTAGAAGCAATAATCGGTATGAAGATGCCGGTCTAGGTGCCATCATAAGATTACATGTCTCTGGAAATTCAACAGCACGAGCGAGAAGGCATCGCTGTCCTCGAAATGAAAGGGCGCATCACGGTAGGCAAGGAAGCTACCGCGTTGCGCGAGAAAGTGGCGGAACTGACCGCGGCCAACGTGCGCAACATCGTTTTCAACCTGGCCGGCGTGGATTACATCGATAGCACGGGCCTGGGCGCGCTGGTGATGTGCGCGACGACCTTGCAGAAAGCCGGCGGCAGCGTGAAGCTGGTCAACCTCAACAGGCGGAACATCGAACTGCTCGTCATGACCCGGCTGGCCACCTGTTTCGAGATCTTCACCGACGAGGGCGACGCGGTGGGCAGCTACTACCCCGACCGCAAGATCAAGAGCTTCGACATTCTGGACTTTGTGAACAAGATGAAGACCGAGGAGTAAGCGCCGGTGGCACTGGTGGTCATCGGAGGTGTCGCCGCGGGACTGAGCGCGGCGGCGCGCGCACGGCGGACGGATCCGCGCCTGGAAATCGTCGTTCTGGAAAAAGGCCCCGTGATCTCCTACGGCGCTTGCGGGCTGCCGTACTTCGTCGAGGGCCGCGTCCGCGAGATCGCGGAGTTGATCGCCTACACGCCCGAGTACTTCCGCAAAGAGCGCAATATCGACGTGCGCACCGGCGCGCGGGTGATCGCGATTTCACATCCGCGGCGCGAAGTAGTGCTCGAATCGGGCGCCAAGGTGGCGTATGAAAAGCTCATAATCGCTACCGGTGCGCGCGGCGGGATGCCGAATCTGCCGGGCGCGCAACTGCCGCACGTGTTCACCTTGTACACGCTGGATGACGCCGCGCGGATGCGCCGCTTCCTGCGCGAGCGCAGGCCCAAGAGCGCGGTGGTGGTGGGCGCCGGATACATTGGAGTGGAGGCTGCCGACGCGCTGCGGCGCAACGGACTGCGGGTGACCATTCTGGAGCGCTCGGCGCACGCGCTGCTGCGCGACGACGCGGGGCTAACCGCAGCCGTCCGCAAGCAACTGGAGCGCCACGGCGTGGAACTGCGCACCGGCGTGGTGGTGACCGCGATCGAGCCCGATCGGGTGGCCGGCGTGCCGTGCGATATGGTGGTTCTCGCGGCCGGCTTTCAGCCCAATGTGGAAATCGCCGCCGCGGCGGGAATCGAGCTCGGACCGAGCGGCGCCATTCGTACCGACGATCGCATGGAGACCAACCTGCGCGGGGTGTTCGCCGCCGGCGATTGCGCCGAAGTCACCCACCTGGTGACCGGCCGCCCCACCTGGATTCCGCTCGGCACCACCGCCAATAAGGCGGGCCGTGTGGCGGGAGCCTGTGCCGCGGGCGCACGCGAGCGCTTCGCCGGAATCGTCGGGACGTCGATTGTCAGCGTCTTCGGCATGGGCTTCGCCACCACCGGGTTTTCGGTGGCTCAAGCGCGCGCCGAAGGCTTTTCGCCGGCGGTGGCACGCATCGAGGCCAACTCCCGCCCGCGCTACTACCAGGGCGTGAAGACCGTGGTGGAACTGGTGGCCGACCGCACCACGCGACGCCTGGTGGGGGGCTCGGTGATCGGCGAGGATGGTGCGGCGGGCAGGATCGACGTGATCGCGACCGCCTTACAAACCCGCATGCGGGTCGATGAGTTCGAACAGTTGGACCTGGCCTATTCGCCTCCGTTCACACCGGTCTGGGACCCGATCCTCATCGCGGCCCAGCAACTAATCAAGGAACTGGTGGCATAGGTTGCTCATGACGCGGCGTCCGAGCTGCGCTCGGATGCTCGAACTCTTCCGCGTGGCGGGCCATCGCCCGGTCCGCTGGCAGGCGCTGGCCATGCCGCGCTCGGAGTACCCGCGGGCGCTGACGCAGTCCATCGCCAGCGTGATTCACGCGGCGCTGGTGGGCAGTTGATGGGCTGAACGGAGAGTTTCGACAGTTTCGTGAAAGTTTCAGACACTGCGCTCTGATACCATCTAGGCATGTCTGATCATGGACTTTTCTCGCTGACCGGCCAAGTGGCGGTTGTTATCGGAGGAGGCGGAGTCCTCGCCGGGGCGATGGCTACTGGTTTGGCGGGTGCCGGAGCCGAAATCGCCATTCTGGACGTCAGCAAGGACGGCGCGGAGGCGCGTGCGCGCTCCATCGAGACACAGGGATGCGCCGCCATCGGGCTGTGCTGTGACGCTACCAGCAAGACCAGCCTGGAGCAGGCGCTGGCGGCTGTCCTCGAGCGCTTCGGCCATGTAGACATCCTGGTGAATGCGGCCGGCGTGAATTCCGGTACGCCCTTTTTCGAGATCACCGAAGCCGAGTGGCAGCGCATCCTGGATATCGACCTGACCAGCGTGTTTCTGGCCTGCCAGGTATTCGGCAAGGCGATGGTCGATGCCGGGCACGGCGGCTCCATCATCAACATCTCTTCGGCTTCGTCGGGACCGCCGCTGTCGAAGGTGTTCACCTACGCCGTGGCCAAGGCGGGCGTCAATCAGATCACCCAGTTCCTGGCGCGCGAACTGGCGCCGAACAACATCCGCGTGAACGCCATTCTGCCCGGATTCTTCCCCGCCGAGCAAAACCGCAAACTGCTCACCGAGGAGCGCGTGGCCAGCATTCTGGGACATACGCCGATGCACCGCTTCGGCGAAAGTTCCGAATTGGTGGGAGCCGCGGTGTATCTGGCGTCGAAGGAAGCGTCTTCGTTTGTAACCGGGTCGATCCTGAGGGTAGATGGCGGCTTTACCGCGATGACGATCTAGGTGGGACAGACCATCGTTTTTTGTGGTCTGTCAAGCCTCGCCAAAGTGACAGACGACTTAAACCGATCGTCTGTCCCACTCCGCTACCCTACGGTTCGGAATCGGCGAAGGCTGCCGAAACCAATTCGCCACCCTCAGCAGTCCCTGGACTGGCGCTGATCTCCACCACCTCGGTCCACGGGAAGAAGTGCTGGTCGCCACCACCCTCGCCGACGATCCCCAATGGGGAAACTTCGCGCAAGGTGAGTACCGGAACGGTGCCGCAATCCACCGGGTCCTTGCATACCACCCGGATCGGTTTGCCGATCAGGTTGCTCAGGAAACTGCTGTCGGTCATGATCTCTCCTGGCAAAGATTCTATCAGGTATTAAAGGCCGTGTTAGCCCATTACCTGGAAACCGCTAAGATTTAGTTTATGGCTTCACGGCGGCAGCATCCGATCCTCGATCCCGGTTCGCGGGCGCCCGCCTTCCGGCTCCCGCGCCTGGAGGGCGGCCCAGCCGCGCTCGCGGAATTCACCGCCCGCGGCCGTGTGCTGCTGGTGTTCTTCAAGGTGACCTGCCCGGTGTGCCAGTTGACCATGCCGTTTCTGGAGCGGCTGCACGCCGCGGGCACGCTCGCCATTTGCGGCATCTCGCAGAACGACGCCAGCGACACGCGCGAATTTAACAACTATTTCGGCGTCACCTTTGCCACCCTGCTGGATACCGAAGACGCGGACTTCCCCGCCAGCAACGCGTACGGCATCGCGAGCGTTCCCACCATGTTCCTGGTGGAGCCGGACGGCGCGATCTCGCGCGCGATCGAGGGTTGGAACAAGATGGATATGGAGGCGCTGGGCGCCGCCGCGGGCATGACTCTGTTCCGGCCGGAGGAAAATGTTCCGGCGTGGAAGGCGGGCTGAAGTTCGCGCAACTAGGTTCCCGGGCGGGACCCACGCTAAACTGGAAGCAGACCGATGGCTAACACAATCCAAGAGATCCTGGGCACGGCGGCATCCATCGCCAAGGGTATGGGCATCACCTTCAAGGAAATGATGGGGCCCACCGTGACGGACGATTATCCCGACGCGCCGCCTAAGTTCGAGGAGCGCTTCCGCGGCGTCCACGTGTTACAGCGCGACGTCAACGGGATGGAGAAATGCGTGGCGTGTTTCCTGTGCGCCGCGGCGTGCCCGTCCAACTGCATTTATATCGAAGCGGCCGAGAACACCGCCGCCACCCGCATTTCCGGCGGCGAGCGCTACGCCAAGGTCTACAACATCGATTACAACCGCTGCATCTTCTGCGGCTACTGCGTGGAGGCGTGCCCCACCGACGCCATCACCCACGGCCACGGATTCGAAGCGGCCAGCTACAATACTTCCACGCTGGTCAAACGCAAAGAGGACATGCTTGCCGCGGCGCCGGCCGGCGCCAAACCGCCTGTTATGGCCGATGAAGCGCCCGCCGGGGCTCACTAGGTCACCGTGTTCCGCGCCATCCACGAACAGATCGACACCATCTTCCGGGAGGACCCGGCCGCCAAGAGTTGGCTAGAGATCTTTCTCTGCTACCCGGGCTTCCACGCCATCCTGATGCACCGCCTGGCGCACCGCCTGTACCGGGGGGGCGTGCCGCTGGTGCCGCGCGTGATCTCGCAGATCAGCCGCTTTCTTACCGGGATCGAGATCCATCCGGGTGCCACCATCGGACGCCGCTTCTTCATCGACCACGGTTCCGGCGTGGTGATCGGCGAGACCACGGAGATTGGCGACGACGTGCTGCTCTACCAGGGTGTGACCCTGGGCGGTACCGGCAACGAAAAGGGCAAGCGCCATCCCACCATCGGCAATCGCGTGGTGGTGGGCACGGGCGCGAAGGTGCTGGGCAACATTCGAATCGGCGATAACGTGAAGGTGGGTGCGGGGTCGGTAGTGGTGCACGCGGTGCCCGACAATTGCACCGTGGTCGGCATCCCCGGCCGCGTGGTGCGCGTGCGCGCCGAAGAGGGCACCCTGGAGCATGGCCGCCTGCCGGACCCGGAGGGCCAGGCCATCGACGATCTGGCGCGCCGTGTGGCGGAGTTGGAAGACACCCTGCGCAAAATGATCGCCGAGCACGAAGTGGAGCACCACGGCAAGTAGACTACACTTACAGCAAGTTCTTCACTTCAAGACGGGCCGGACAAAGGCATGGAGGGCGAGCTTCAGTGGAAGAAGGCCAGCACGGTCCATGAAGTTGACGCCAGGTCGACTGCGGTCATTGTGCACCCTTCCGGCTGGTAGCCTTGGACCGCGCTCGTCGAGCTGTATTTCAACCCCGTCAGATGTCCCGACATCGGCGTGTTCTGCAACTCATATTGCCAACCCGAGTCTCTCGACGGGGCCGGCGCATGGGGGAGAGGAATGTCGTGCAGCGTGAATTCGATATGAAAATCACTGCGGGTATTCGTTCCTATGGTCACGTCGGTGTAATCGACGCTCCAGGTGATGAGATTCGCACCTGTGGCGTCCACTTGTCCGTTGAACTTCAATGTGCGGGTGTTCGTTCCGGACTGTTTGGTGGCATCCAGCGTAAAGGTGCGTCCACTCCACTTAATAGGGTAGCCAGGGTAGCCGAGGAGGTCGGTGCTGCTGATTGACGCGACCAGGTCCTTCTTTAGAGTTTGGGTATGATAACTACCCGAGTCGTAGTCGGAGCAGGAATACGTAACGACGCCGGCATAGTTTGCAATGGTAACGAGGCCCCCCTCTAAGCCGGCCGGGTAGCCGCCCGTGGGTGTCACGTCGACACGCACCTCCAGTGTGATTGGCGTCGTGCCGGTGAATGGCCGCTGGGCATGGCCGTTGGCGACCAGGACGAAGAACAGCGCCCCGTTCTGTGCCAGTTGATCGGCGTCGGCCACTTCGTAAGTGGACGTGAAGCTGGCCTGATAGACCCAGCCTTTCCCGGTCACCGACTTGTACAGATACGCCTGGGCGTCGTTCGCCGGACCACTGAACAGGAACGTCAGCTTGGTGCCGGCCGGCCACTGCGTTGTACGGCGCTGGAAGGTCACCTTGTATCCCCGTGCCGCGAGGTCTGGAGCGGCCCACTGGAACTTGGTGCCGGTGCTGCTGTCCGCGCTGTTGGTATAGCTCTCCAGCGTGGCGCTCGGCGGAGAAACCATGGTGTCGATCAAAATGCCCGGGTTCACCTTACCATCCGCCAGTTCTTTCACGAAAACCTGCCACTTGTACCCCAGCAGAATCTCCTGACGGCCCAGCGCCTCCACCGGCGAGTACAGCGAGGCCTTGAACACAATCCCGGTGCTCGGCTGCATGTCCTTGATCAGCTCGCCGATCAGTTTATCGCCCTTCTGCCCGGTCATGTAGTCGAGAAACAGCGACGCACCGTAGCCGTGCCGCGACACCGTCATCTTGTCGAGGAGGCCCGGCGGATACTCGAGCCCGTGCAGGTACAGGAAATCGCTATAGGCCTTCGCGTTTGGCGAAAGGTAATTACTCCCGGAGACCATCTTTTTCTCGAACCACGTGGAGGCCGCCTCCATCATCCACAGCCACGGGCTGTTAGAGAACGTCCGTCGCCAACTCCCCCGCGGATCGTAGAGGCTCTGGTAAATATGGAACATTTCGTGCGCCGCGGTGGTACGCGCGTTTTCCCAATTCGCGCCCCCTTTGATCTGATCGAGGTTTAAACTCAGCCCGACGCCCTGCTTGCCCCACAGCTCCGACTCGGATTCGCCGTTTGTCTTTGGGTCCGCCATCAATATGCGGCCCTGCACTCCGGTGAACGAATACAGGTACACGTCGATCGGCGTGGTCCTGCGGTCCACCTCGATTCCGGTGGCCTGGAGCTTCGCGCGCGCTTCGTCCATCGTGTCACCGACCTTCAGCGCAAGATCATGGTCCGTGATATCGCCCGTGGGATAATGCACGAGGAACTTACGAGAGAGCGACGCCTCTTCACCCACGCCCCCCAGCGCCCAGATCAGCGACGCGACCCGCCCTGGATCCACTACCGCTGCGTGCGTCTCGCTTGCCTTTCCCTCCGCTGCGGGCGCCACGGAACCGGGAGGCATAGCCGGAAGCGTCGCCACGATCTTGCCGTCCTGGATGGTAGCCGGCAGGACCATCGGTCCGCGGTCGTCTTCGCCTTCGAACTTCACAAAGACGAGCGTCTTCCCGGTGCTGGGGAGCGTTCCCACTGGCTGCAGCGTCAGTGTAATCGGCGCTGCCACGGTTCCTGGCAGTGGTTCCAGCCGGTAGATCTCCGAGATTCGTCCGCCCGCCGGCGGCGTCGAGTCGGAGACTTGGGACAGGTTGAGGACGGTGGGCTGGTCAAATGCTCCGGGTGCCACGCTCACCGTCATGCCGGCATTGGTAACGCTGCCGCCCGAGGGCCCGATTGTGGCCGACACGATGGGGCCAGTGCCCCCGGGTTTCCATGCTCCGAACACGGTGACAAATCCCTGGTTCGCCGAGCCGGAGTTGGCGCAGACGCGCGGCTGGTTCACCGTCAGATCGTACTGGCCCGCGGTCCACCATTGATTCACCGCGATCTCGCCCGTGCACCAGGAGCTCTGGGAGGCGTCGCAAGCGCCGCGCTGGAAATTGCCCTGCAGGACCTGCGGCCCGCCCTTCCGCAAAGTGAAGCCGACGCTGGTCTCGTTCGCGTTCCACTGGTACCAGGTGCTGAAGCGGGTGACGAACGCCTCCCGGTCGAGCGTGAAAGACGAGGTGGCAGTGGTTCCACACGCGGCGGTATTGACGGTGTTCAGCAGTTGCGCCTCTTTATCGCCGCAACTTGCCGTTACGTTAGCCTGCGATGTGGCTTGCGCCACCGTGATGGTCACCGGCAGTGTCCCGGCCACCGCGCCCGGCGGCACCCGGAAGTCCACTTGATACAAGCCGACCAGGTAGGGTGTAAGGCCGGCAAAAAACACCTCGGCCGTCTCGTTTCCCACCTTGACGCTGACGTCCGCCACCGTATTCAATGGCTTTCCGGGAGATCCGTCGCCTGCCGCGGCGCCGGAGACCGTCACGGGAGAAGTGGCGCCCAGACCCACCAGGTAGAGCGTCACGATCTCTCCGGCCATGGCTGGATAGTCGGCCGAGACCAGCTTGTAGTCGGCATGATGCTGTAGAATCGGTGCGCCATTTCCTGCCATGTTGACGGTCAACACACGCGGCGCCCGCGCGGCCACATTGATGCTGACCCAGCCGCTTGCACCGGCTGCCGTCTTCACCCGGATTTGCACTCCGTTTCCGGTTGCTTCGTACGGGAGTTGCGCATTGATCTGTCCGGCGGAAACAAAGAACAGCGGCGCCGCATACGCGCGGCCGTTCACCTGGACTTCCACCGAAGTTCCCAGTAGCGTGGTTGGCAGAGGCAGCGAACCGCTCTGCGTGTCCTGGGCCAGGTTCGTCCCATAGAGAGAAAGGATGGTCCCAGGCGCGAAGTTCGGTGTGTTATCTCCGGCATTCAGCACGCCGGCCGCCGGAAGGACCGGGGCTGCCGAGTTTGCTCCCGGTGTAACGGTGGCCTTTAAACTGCATGTTACCTGTACGCCGTTGGTGTAGACCGCCAGCGCGATGTAGTAGTCGCCCGGCTGCGGAGAGGGAATGGAGATCGCCTCCGTGCCCGCATCGCCGGTCGACGCCTGGTCGTAGACGACTTGCTGGTTCACCACTGCGACGTCCTGGCCGCGTCGCCCAAACAGATCGACATCGGCTGTCGCGGGTTGTGTCGACAAGGTGATGTCGAGGCGCGCGGCGTTGGCCGGCACCGCAATCACAAAGCTGTAGTCGCCGTTGAACAACGTGCCTGTGGCAACCGGTCCGAGCACCGTGGTCACGGCTATCCCGGAACTGATGCGTGTCGGGGAGTTCTGGCCGGCCAGCGGTACGGGCGCGGCGAACACTCCAGCGCAAATCACAAACATCCGTAAGCAACGCCGCCATTTCATATAATGACCCTTTCGCACCTTAAACTCTATATTTGGCACTTGCAAGGGTCTTTATCAGTGCCATTTGGCGGATAGGTACCACTTGCCGGGCTCTGCCCAATTCCGCCAACTACGGCTCTATTTGTTCTTCCTGCGCGGTTTCGCCTGCGCGGCGCGATTCATTTACAGCTTCTGACGGCCGCGGTTCTGATCGGCGCCGCGACCGGGGTACCCTCTGGGTCGGGAGGGTCGCTAATTCGCCAGGGGGGTTTTCTCGGCGTGGTCCACCACCAGCACATCCACCGGGCCTTTGCGCTTTTCCAGCTTCAAGCCGAGTTGCTTCTGCACCGCCTCGAAGATGGATGGGCCGTCGGCCGGTTCCGCCGCCACCGCGCCGGGTGCGGCGGCCGACGGCAGGCTGTTGTCGCGCGTCCAGTCCAGTTTCACCTCGAATGCGCCCGGGATCGCCGTCTGGTCGAGCACCGGAATGTGCATGTATCGGGCGATCATGGCCGCCAGCATCAGCATGGTCATCCGGTTGTGGCGGAAGCGGCCTTGCCACAGGATGACTTCGCCCTCGACGGGCGGGTCCTGCGCGGGCTTCATCTTGTGCTCGCCGTTGGGCGCCGTCAGCGCGTAGTAGGAGAGCACTCGTGGTTCGCGGTGGAGCACCAGTTTGAAGCGGTCTTCCAGCAGCGTCCGCAGCATGAGCAGCGCCCCGCTGCGCGGCGTGGTGGGAGCGGTTTTGGCCAGGATATCGAAGCGCACGCTCTTGTTCTTGATCCAGTCCGGCCCCGATAGAAGATCGTCGGAGGTGATTTCATAGGCGAACCGGAGGCATTCCGCCAGGGTCGTATTGGTCTGCGCGAGGACGCCGTTGCGGTACGTCCCCAGATTCGCCATGTAGGTATCGGCGCCGTCCAACACCACCGGCTTCAGCGACGCCACGTCGAACTCCAGGCGTGCCGCCTGGGTTTGGCTGGGAGCTTGGCCCCATGCCGCACCGGCGGCAATTCCGATCAGCACGGCCGAGGTAAGTGCCCATCTCATAACATGAATTGTCGCAAGAAAAAGGGGGCCGGTTGCCCGGCCCCCTTTAGTGGGCAACCCTGGGACAGACGGCGAATTTCCGGCAAACTGCGCCGGAAGTTCGCTGTCAGTCCCGGGTTTAGAAGTGGAGCCGCAAGCCGAACTCCATATTGCGGGGAGTGCTGGCGGTGCCGGTGATGCGGCCGAACGTGGATGGCGTCGTGACCGTCATCGTCGGATTGCCCATCACCACATGGTTCAGCACGTTGGTGAACTGGACGCTGAAGTCGGCGCCCATGCCTTCGCGGAAGGTCATGATGGTTTTGTGGACGCCGAGGTCGACGTTCCAGCGCGGCAGGCCGCGCATGGCGAGACCGCCGCAATTGCCGTCGAAGCCGAGGATGCACTTGCGGAACTCAGCCAGCACCGCGGCCGGATCGGCGAACATGTTGACGCCGGTCGGGTTGGTGGTGCCGACGCCGCCGGAGCCCGCGACGTTGTAGATTGCATGGTTCCCGCCCGTATAGGGGGCGGCTGCAGGAGCATTGGTCGAGAAGGCCGTGGTGGCCGACGAGGTCGTGCTGACTTCGCCGAATGCCTGGCAGTTTGTGCAGCCGCCTTCGCTATAGCCGGGAACAAAGGCCGGCCCGCTCTGCGCGGTGAACAGCGGCGAGAAGGTCCATCCACCGAGTACATGGCCCACTACGCCTTTCTGGTGCTGGAACACCTTCGGCGAATAGTACATGGCGACGTTGTAGATGAACTTGATGTCGTAGCTCTGCAGGCCGTAGTTATTCTGCAGGTTGTAGTTGTCCAGCGCCGTGTTGGAACTGGTGGCCTGCGACGTGGTGCCCGTGCCAAGAGCGCGGCCCCAGGTGAAATTGCTGGTGGCCGAGACCCCGTGGAAGTCCTGGATCCGGTGGGTGATGAACAGCGCATTGTAGTTGCCGTAACCCAGGGCGGTGTTCAACAGGTAAGTATATCCCTGGCTGGGTTGCCCGGTGGCGAGGGGTTGGGCTACCAGGCTGCGGCCCAGCGTCCAACCTGGAGCCTTATACAGCGCCGTCCACAGATCGGACACCGCCGTGTTCTTGATCGCAGTGGCATTTTTGGAAGCCACCGCGGCGGTGCAACTCGCAAAGCCGGCGCAATAGGCTCCGCTCGTGCCGCCGAGCGCGGATTCAAAGAAGGGCTGCGCCGCCGGCGTCCCACCCGCGGCCACCGCGAAGTAGGTCTGGGCAAACGCATTGGCGAACGTCTGGCCGCCCAGCGTAGTCATGTACGGAACCGAATCCAGGTTGATCGGCAGCATCTCGTTGCGGATCATGCGGCCGATGTAGCCCACTTCCATGCTCACCGTCCTGTTGATCTGGCGTTGCAGGCTCACCGTCAGGTTTTCGGTCCGCTCCGGCCGGTACTTCGGATCGAGGGCCGTCACGTCGGCAGCGCCGGCGTTGCCGCCCACGCCCGGAAGATACGGTTGAGCCAGAGTCGGAGAAACGTTTGGCAGCGGAGCGGACATGCCGTCCGGTCCAATGCGGAAGGCCGTGCTCGGGTCGACACCGTTGTTGCCCAGGCACTGTCCGGTCCGGCTGACGCCGGTGCAGGATACGGCCTGCAAAAGGCCCGGAGGCAGCAGCGGCACCAGCAACTGATTCACGCCGTTCAGACGGCCGAAGAGGCGGCCGTAGCCGACGCGCAATACCGTCGAGTTGCTGCCCAGCAGTGTGCCCAGAATGCCATCGGTGTACTTGGGATTCCAGGCCGCCGAAACGCGCGGGCTGAACCCCCCGTAGAACGGATTGTACGGGTACTTCAGGCCCGAACCGACGTTGTTCACGGTAGCGAAAGCGAGCGTCGGGTTGTACACCGTACCGGCCAGCGCCGCTTTTTGCCGCTGCGCCATGTAGCTCGCCGCGTCCACTTGCGAACCGTCGGCATAAACCATCGTCACCTGCTTGGAGTTGGCTTCGTGCGGCGGCATTTCCAACTGGTAGCTGAGACCGTAGGAGATCGTCACGCTCGGTTTGACGTGCCAGGTGTCGGTAAAGTAACTGTTGTAGAAGGGAATCACGCTCTGTGCCAGGGCGCTGGCGCCAATCGGTCCGAGCTGCAAGTTGCTGCCGGAGCGCGTGTAGACCAACTGCGACTGGCTCACCATGCCCATTACGTAGGAGTAATAGCTGTTGAAGTTGCTCTGCTGGCTGGCAGGCATGCCCGCCGGGTAGGCGAAGTTGCCGAAGTTGATGTTGGAAGACGTGACCTGGTAGACGATCTGGTTGTTGATCCCCTGACCGTTGTCCGTGCGCGAATGCTGGTCGTAGTTGCGCTGATAGGAACCACCCACCTGGATCAGATGGTTGCCCTTGATGATGGTCAAGTCGTCTTTGATCAGGTTGTCCTGGCCGTCCCAATAACGCGTGCGGGTGTTCTGCGTATTCACGTTGTAGGGGATCAGCGCGACGGGTATCCCACCCGAGGTGTTCTCACCGGCGATTTCCACGGCGCCGCCCAGGCCCGCAAACTGCGGCGGATCCCCCAGGCTGAACCACTGCCAGAAATTGCGCGAGTAGTTCCACCGGAGATCGTTGGTAATGGTGGGCGTGATGGCGCTGGTCAGGCCGAGCACCCAGAACGAGGGCTTCTGCACGCGCGGCGCCGTCGCCAGCGGTGTTCCCAGAGTGCCACCCATGATGCCGCCGATGTCCACCTGGTTGGTGGTCAGGCTGGTGACCGTGGTGTAGCGGTAGGTGGCGAACAAGCGGTTCTTCTCGTTGAAATCGTGATCGATGCGGGCCACGTAGGAGTTCGAAGTGAGGGGTGCGCGAACCGTGGAAATGTAGCCGCCCACATTGGCGCCGTCACCAGCCGCTCCGGTAAAATCGGTCGGCATCGGCATGAACTGCTGCCAGATCTTCGAAACTACCGGGCTGAGGCCGATCCCGCGGGGATCGCACAGGCTGGTTCCGCACTGCGCCGGCTGATAAGTGACGCCATCCACCGTGACCGGATTGGGGTTGAGGTTGTATGCCTGGTATTTGCCGCTGGCGTCGGCCACCTGGATGACGCCGGCCCGCAACAGCGCGGAGGGCGACTGGCGCTCGTAGGGACCAACGTTGGGGAAGCGGCTGCCTTCGTAGTTCACGAAGAAATACGTCTTGCCGCCCAGAACCTTGGGGAGCAGTACGCCGCCCAGCGAACCGCCGAACCGGTTGCGGTGATTGGAGGGCAGCGCCGTATAGGAAAGACCGTTGGCCGGTGTGTGATTGTTGTTCCAACTGTTGGCCGCGCCAACGTTGGTGGCGAAGTAAAACCCGTAGGCGGAGCCGTGATAATTGTTGGTGCCGCGCTTGGTCACCATCTGAACCTGGGAGCCGATGGAGCCGGAGAAGTCGGCGGTCTGATTGAAACTGCCCACCTTGAACTCTTCGATACTCTCGACGGGGGTCGGCACAATGCCGGACGGGCTGCCGTTGGTCTGCGTGCCGCCGGTGCCGGTGAAGTTCGTGACGTAGCTGGTGTTATTGCCGGCCATGTCATCGGAGTTGTTGCCGCCATCGAGCGAGAACACGTTCTGATCCGACATGGCGCCCGCCGTGTGGCCGCTCGGCGTGGTGCCCGGCTGCAAGACCGCCAGCGTGGACACGTCGCGGCCCATGTTGGGCAGCAACATCAAGGCAGCGCTCGTCAGCGTGTTGCCAACCGTGGCGTTGGTGGTCTGCAAATCCGCGCCCACCGCCGCCGACACCTCAACCGTCGTGGTGGTGGCGCCGACCTTGAGCATCGCGTTGACCGTCATCGTGGTGCCCACGTCGACTTTCTGCGCGTTGATCTTGTTGATCGTGAAGCCCTGCTTGCTGACATA
>Ga0208079_1001012_pt1 | contig 15189 bp, 16 predicted proteins | sample NGESurdeep092012_5_FD_184474 | JGI IMG/M metagenome (GOLD analysis project Ga0208079, IMG submission 184474) | Arctic peat soil microbial communities from Barrow, Alaska - NGEE Surface sample 210-2 deep-092012 (SPAdes) | ecosystem: Environmental > Terrestrial > Soil > Wetlands > Peat ... | reverse complement strand
TGCCACAACCGGGTGGGGCATCCGATCCCCAACCCCGGCCGGAGCATGGATGCCGAGCTCGTCTCGGGCCAGATCGACCCCACACTCCCCTACATCAAGCAGCAGGCGATGCGAATCCTCTGGTCCGGCTACCCGGACCTGGCGGCCGCAGACGCGGAGGTCGACAAGCTCACCAGCTTCTACCAGCTCAACTATCCGGACACCGCCAGCACGAAGGCGGCGGCGATCGACCAGGCCGTGGCCCAGATCAAGGTCCTGTACCGCCTGTCGGCCACACCTGAGATGAAGGTGACGGCGGCTTCCTACCCGGACTTCCTGGGCCACCTCGACTTCCCCGGCTGCTTCCGTTGCCACGACGGCGGGCACTTCCTGGTCAAGGACGGCGCCGTCACGAAGGAGGTCATCCCCTCCACGTGCGACACCTGCCACACGTTCCCCCAGATCGGGACGGCCATCGCCAGCCTGCCGCTCGGCCAGCCGCCGTCGACGCACAAGGACCCCCTCTACGTCTTCAACCACCGGAACGTGGCGACGTCCGTGGACCCGGGCAGCCAGTCATGCGGCGGGTGCCACGCCCGGGACTACTGCATCAATTGCCACAAGACGGGCGCCGTGACCGTGAGGCACGACACGATGATGACCAACCACGCCCAGGTCATCCGCGATCAGGGGAATCAAGCGTGCGCGTACTGCCACCAGCCGGTCTACTGCGCCCGCTGCCACGCGGAGAAGGTGCTGCCGGTGACCGCGCCGTTCATCAGCGGCTCCGCGGGCACGGTCCCGGAGGGGGTCCGCTGGCCGCTGATCGCGGTCGCGGCCGCCGCCCGTCCACCAGCTGCGTCCGGCCCATGAACACCGACAGGAAGGAGCTCTCCATGCGCGTCCCCGCCACTCCGCGGTCCCGACGCCGCCTCGCCTTTTCCGGGACGCTGGCCGTCCTCGTCCTGGCGCTCTCGGGCGGCCTCGTAGCCGCCTGCGCCGGGGGCGACCACGCGACGGCGATGCCGACGATGGGCGCCTCGGCCGCGCCCGCGACGGCGATGCCGGCCGCCGCGTCGCATGATCCCGGCGCGGAGGCTGCGGCGATCGAGGCCGCCTGGGCGGCGCGGCCCGACTACGTGAGCCATGCGGACGCGCGGGTGCAGGAAGCGTACCGCTACGCCCTCGAGCGCCCCGACGTGATCCAGTGGATGCCCTGCTACTGCGGCTGCGCGGCGATGCAGCACCGCAGCAACCTGGACTGCTTCCTTCGGTCGCGAATGTCGGTGGGCGCGGTCGCCTACGAGGAGCATGCCTCCTACTGCGACGTCTGCGTCCAGACCGCGCTCCTGGCCAAGCAGCGGATCGCGGAGGGTCGCTCCCTCGCAGAGATCAGGGCCGAGGTGGACGCCACCTTCGGCGGGAATGGCGTTCCCGGCACGCCAACGGACCTCCCGAAGGGCTGATGCTCATGGTGCGATCGAACGGGCACGGACCGGGGAACGGTACCAAGCTGGGCGTGCTCCTGGCCATCTTCGAGTTCCCGATGCTCAACGTCGGGCTGCGGGACGTCATCGACGCCGAGCCCGACATGGAGGTGATCGGCGAGGTCGAGAGCCGCGAGACGTTCCGTGACGAGATCGAGCGAACGGTCGCCGACGTGGTCATCGCCGAATGCCTGCCCTTCGATCGCTCCGGTTGCACCTCGTTCCAGTCGATCGAGTCGATCCGGGCCGCCAGGCCGACCACGAAGATCCTCGCCCTCGAGTGCCGCTGTAGCTCCGAACAGTTCTCCCTCGCGATCAAGGCCGGCGCTAGTGGCTTCCTCACGCGCGAGGCGCAGGCCGCCGATGTCGTCACGGCGCTGCGGTCCGTGGCGCGTGGCCAGACCTATGTCAGCCCCGCGATCGTGACGAAGATGGTCAACACGTACGTCCTGAAGTCCCCGCAGGGCATGCTCGAGGATCCATACGAGAACCTCAGCGAGCGCGAGCGCGAGGTCATGCTCCTGGCTGTCATCGGCCACACCAACCGGGAGATCGCCCGGACGCTCCACCTCTCAGAGCAGACCATCCACAACTACCGGGCCAATGTCATGGAAAAGCTCGGCTTCCACGATCGGGTGGAGCTGCTCAAGTACGCGATCCGCCGCGGCCTGATCGACGTCGCCGACCTCTGACCGTTTCGCTCGGCCCTCGCCGGCCGCGCGCCGCGCGACCAGCAGCGGGATGCGGGCCGAGTGCAGCGCACGCTCCCAACCGGGCTTCCCGCCTACTGCGACTGCACCTGCTGGCCATGACAGAAGGCGCACATCCCCGCGCGGGATGCCAGGTCGTGCGGTGCCTTGGGCGCGGAAGGCGCCGCCGGCGCGTGGCAGGCCGAGCACTGGCTGTTCGTCCGCCCGGCATGGTCGGCCGCGAGCGGCCCGAGCTTGCCGGCAGTGTGGCACGTCAGGCAGATGCCGTCGGCGGGCGTCGGGTGTGGGTAGAGCGGCGCCTGCACGGACGACGCCTGGTGGCAGAGCCAGCAAGTGGTCTCGGACCGGTTGCGCATGCTCTCCGGTAGCGGCGCCGTCTTCCCGTGACACGAGAGGCAAGGCACGTCCTGGCGAGCGGAGTGCGGCCGGTCCATCGCGGCCGGGGTCGTGGCCGTGTGGCAGAGCAGGCACTGGTCGGCGTGGACGCCGGAGTGCCCGGGCGCGGTCTTCACGAGGCGTTCGTTCGCGTGGCAGGAGGTGCAGCTCGTCCAGCCCGCGAGGGGATGGCCGATGGGCGGCACTGGCACGGTGCCGATGCCGCCGCTGGCGGTCGTGTGGCAGGCGATGCAGTCGTCGCCGAGCGGCATCTCCAGCGTGACGGCCTCGGGCGGCGTGCTTGGCGATGCGCCGGGCGCGGCCCGCGATGCGTCGGGGGTGTTTGGCGACGCACCGGGCGCGGCCGTCGCCGCCGGCAGGCGGGCGACCAGGGGATCAACCAGGCCGGAGTTGATGATCCCCAACCCAACAGCCGCCCCGACCGCCACCGTGGCGACGATCGCGACGAGGGCGAGGCCGGCGCGCCGGATCCGCTTCCTCGTCACAGCACACCTCCGGCGCCGTTGAACAGCGGCTCCGCGGATCGTCCCGGCGCCGGGGCCTCGGAGACGGCGGGCGCGTCCGGCTTGCCGGACCCGAGGAAGGCGCCCACCAGGTGCCCCTGGTGCTCGCCCATCGGCAGGTGGCGCTCGGCGAGGGTGTAGACGAGGGCAAGGGCCGCGAGCGCCCCGACGACGATGCTGAGCTCGACGAGCGACGGCGCGTACTCCGCGAACCGCGAGGGCAGGACACCCGCGACCGCCGTTCCGGGCGCGATCTGGCCGGCGGAGACGAAGATCGCGCGGTCGGCGAAGAGCCCGACGAAGGCGAGGCATGAGGCCGCGAAGAGGCCGGCGGGCGTCCTCGTCCGGGGGAGCACCAGCAGGACGAGCGGCACGACGAGCCCCAGGAGGACCCGGAAGATCCAGAACGGCAGGGCCAACGGTCCGACGAGAATGGCGGCGGTCGCATCGGACAGGCCGGGGACGTTCCCGTAGAGCCCCCAGGCCGTATCCCAGGCGACGACCAGGACCGTCACGGCGACGATGATCGTGAGCAGGAGCCGGATCGCCGGGATCGCGATCGTGGCCGCGCGCTCGTAGCCTGCAAGCCGGAACCGGTAGACGCAGTAGAAGACGATCCCCAGCAGGGCGGTGCCCGACAGCAGCGCCGCCGCGACCATGGCCGGCGGCGTGAACGCGCCGTGCCAGTACGGGCGGGAGGCGAGGACCCCGAAGACCGCCCCGAGGGTGGTCGGCGCGACGATTGCCGTGATCGACGAGAGGACGCAGGCGATCCTGTGGAGACGCCAGCGTCCGGTGAACATGCTCAGCACCTCGATGATGAGGAACACCAGGTAGACGCCGTAGAAGACCCCCATCCACCACATCGGCGAGCGTGGCGACGGACTCAGCACCGCCCCGAAGACCATCCGGACCGGGAACTGGAGATCGAGCGCGATGACCCCGAACGCGGTCACGAGGCAGAGGAGGGCCAGGATCGCGTGGCGCTTCTCGAGCGGGAGGAACATCTCGATTCCGAAGACGGTGCCGAGCGACGACGCCAGGCAGAGCCCGCTCGTGGTGATCGCGAAGAAGACGTAGGCGGCGATGAGAATCCCCCACTCGAAGGTCGGGCTCGTGCCCAGGACCTCCCAGCCGGGTGGCAGGCTCAGCACGGCCCCGACGGCGCCGACCAGGCAGAGCAGGAGCAGGATGCCGTACCAGATCCTGAGGGGGCGCGGCGTGGCGGCGACCTCGAGCCGCAGCGCGCGCGATCACCCGCGGGTCGGTGCTCAGGTCGCGGCCGGCCACGTGCACGGACATCAGTCCACCTCGCCTTCGAGGCCGGCATAGAAGACGCGCGGCCTCGTGCCGAGGGCGGGCTTCATCGCCCGGACGCGCTTCTCGCCGATCGCGACGCTCACCGCGCTGGTCGCGTCGTTGAGGTCGCCGAAGATCCGCGCATTGACCGGGCAGACTTCGGCGCAGGCCGGCAGCAGGCCGCGGGTGATGCGGTGGTAGCAGAAGGTGCACTTGTCGACGATGCCGGCCACGCCCTTCGGCGTGGTGTCACCTGCCGGGACCATGTACCTGGCGCCGTATGGGCAGGCCACCACGCAGTAGCCGCAGCCGATGCAGCGCTTCTCGTCCACGAGGATGATCCCGTCCTCCGTCCTGTAGGTCGCGCTGACGGGGCAGACCCAGGTGCACGGCGGGTTCTCGCACTGCATGCAGGTCCGGGGCACGAAGTAGGCACTCCGGACTGGCGCAGCCGACGCCGCCGGTACCGTCTCCTCGACGGGGGGGCTGGGGCGGCCGCCGTCGGGCGAGCTCACGGAGACGGTCCAGTCCTGCGCCAGAACGTGGAGCTCCACCCACGTCCGGTTCAGCTTGGGATCCTCGGGGACGTGGTTCTCCAGCTTGCATGCCTCGACGCAGCGGCCGCAGCCGATGCACGTGGTCGTGTCCATGACGAACGCCCAGTTGTGGGCCGACGGGTCGTACGCGACGCCAGCGGGCTCCGGCTCCGCGGCGCGGATCACGTCGTGGGACGTCGCGAGCGCGCCCGAAAGGAGCCCCGCGCCGCAGACGGCGGGCACCGCCGCCAGGCCGAGCTGCAGGACCCGGCGCCGCGACAGAGTCGCCCGCGTGCCTCTCGGTTCGTTCGCGCCGGTCGGGCCGGTCTCGCTCATGGGACGCTCCTAGTCGCCGTTCGCCGGCCGCGCGTGGCAGGTCCGGCAGACCCCGTCGCTGGATTCGACGTGCCCCGCCGGGACCGGCTTGAGACCGGCCGGCGAATGGCAGGTCACGCACGCGGGCAGCCGGTCCAGCGGATGCGGAATGTCGGGGGGACGCACTGCCGTCGCGTCATGGGGGTTGTGGCACCAGAGGCAGGAGGCTCCCGCGTAGTGCTGGGCAAGGTCCACCTGCGGGAAGGCCGCCGGCCGGCCGATCGCCTTCCCGTGGCACGCCACGCAGATGGCATCCGGCACTTTGGCCAGCACGACGGAGCCGGCGGGCGCGTTCGGGGACGTCTCGGCAGCGTGCGCCGCGAGCGGACCGTGACAGCTCTCGCAGGCGACCGTCCGGTGCCGGGACGCCACCCACGGCGCGTACTCCGGCTGGTGGCAGCGCTGGCAGAGCGCCGAGTCGGCGTACGACGGCGTCAGGGCGGCCCAGCTTCGGGCGTTCTCCTCCGGGTGGAAACCATACTCGCCGTAGAATGCCGAGAACGCCGCACCCAGCACGAGCAGGGCGACGGCAAGCCCGGCCACGAGGGCGGCGGCCGCGGCCATCCTCTTGACCAGCCCCGTCCGGCTCGCCGGGCGGAGGCGCCGCGCCGCCGACCGGAGGGCCGCGGCCCGATCGCCGCCCAGGGCGTCTCGCAGGCGGCTCACAGCTCGGTCCCCTGGATGAGGCCACGGCGGAGGGCGTACCTCAACAGCTCCACCCGGTCGTGGAAGCCGAGCTTCTCCATGACGGTGGCGCGGTGGTTGTGCACCGTCTGCTCGGAGAGATGGAGCGTCCGGGCGATCTCCCGGTTGGTGTGCCCCACGGCGGCGAGGCGGAAGACCTCGCGGGCCCGCTCGCTCAGGGCGTCGAACGCGTCATCGGGCACATCCGGCGTGCTCCGCAGGACGTACGTGTTGATCATCCGGGTCAGGGTCGACGGGCTGACGTAGGTCTCGCCGCGGCTGATGCAGCGAAGCGCGGTCAGCACTTCCCCCGCCGCAGCCTCGCGCGTCAGGAAGCCGTGGGCGCCGGCCCTGATCGCGAGCGAGAACAGCTCACTTCCGCCTCCGCATTGGACCGCCAGGACCCGCGCCGTCGGGCGGGCGGCCCTGATCTCCTCGATCGCCAGGAACGACGCGCAGTCCGCGCTCGTGTAGGGAAGGCACTCGGTGACGACGATGTCGGCGGCCGACTCAGCGATCTGCTCGCGCATCCGCTCGCGGCTGTCGATCGCGCCGACGACGCGCATGTCCGCGGCGGCGGCGATGACGGCCCGGTAGCCGGCAACGAGCAGCGGGAAGTCGACGATCGCGAGGAGCACGCCCACTGTCGGGCCGCCGTCCGCGGCGGCGTCCCGCGGGAGCACGGCAGACCTCGTCGCCGCGTCGAGATCAGGCATTCGTCGACGTGCGGCGGGCGCGTCGCCGGAGGATGAGCGCCCAGAAGACCGGCGTCGCCCCCATGACCACGACCGCCACCACGACCCCGGCAGCAGCCGCGCCCCTCCCGAAGGCGAACAGCAGCCCGTACGAGACCACGAAGAAGACGATGAAGACACACCCGATGGAGACGGCCGTCAGCACGAGCCAGGTCCCCGCCAGGGCCCGCAGGCCGACGCCGGGGACGCGCAGGAGGGCCACGCCGAGGATCAGCAGCCAGGCGAGGATCGCCACCAGTACGCCCAAGCTGTCCATCTGGATGCCCTCTCGTCGGTCTCCGCCGTGTGATCCCTTGACTCTCCCCGAGCCTAGAGCGTCTCGATCGGACCCGGAAGCGCCCTGCTGGACCCCCGGCTCTCCATCTCCGGGGTGACTCCGGCCGACCGTCATCGTGTTGGCACCAACGGATGTCGGGATGGACACGACCGTTGTTGCTGTTCTGGCAACGGCCGTCGGGGCGGAATCCCGTCGACGCGCGTCGGTCCGGGCGGCCCGGGCCAGGCCGGCGGCAGCCGGAGTTCAGGGCTCCGACGGGGATCCGGGCCGCGCTCCAAGGGTGACCAGGTGCTCAGCGCCGTGCTGCAGCTCTCGCCAGAGCACCTCGACCGTGGCCAGCGTGTCGCAGTCCACCGCGATCTTGTCCGGCCGCAAACGCGCGATCCGGGGGAACCGCAGCGCGAAGCCCGACCGGTGGCGGCTACTTCGCATGATCACGTCGAACGCGACCTCGACGACGACCGACGGCTCAACGCTCCGATAGCGCCCGTGCCGCGCCAGGGTGTGCTCCTCGAACCAGCCGGTGCGTTCCGCGATCTCCGCGTCGGTGAGGCCGCTGTAGGCCTTCCCGATCGTGACAAGCGCACCCGTCGCGTCGTCGCGCACGGCGAACGTGTAGTCGGAGAGGACGCCGTGCCGCTTGCCGTGACCGAGCTCGACGCCGACCACGACGCAGTCCAGCGTCGCGAGCGCCTTCTTCATCTTCAGCCAGCCGAAGCCGCGCCGTCCCGGTGCGTAGAGGCTGGTCGGGTCCTTGAGCATCAGGCCCTCGTTGCGGCGTTCGCGGGCGGCCGTGAAGACCTCCTCGAGCTCGTCGGTCGAGCGGACCCGGACGAGGCGCGACAGCGCGAAGCGAGCGGGCTCGGCGGCCGCCAGCCTCAGCTCCTCCAGGCGTGCCCGACGCTCCGCCAGCGGCCGCCCCAGGAGCGGCTCCACGTCGCCACCCCGCGGGCCCAGCGCCAGCGCATCGAAGGCGACGTACGCGACCGGGACCTCGTTCCTCAGCCCGGCGGACGGTTCCTTGCGACCCAGCCGCCGCTGGAGCGCAAGGAACGGCAGGACAACGCCGTCGCGATAGGCGAGCAGCTCGCCGTCGAGGATCCCGTCCCAGTCGAGCCGCGCCGCGGACGCGACGATCTCCGGGAACTGCTCGCTCACGTCGTGGAGGTCGCGACTGAAGAGCCTGGCTTCCGCGTCGCGTCGATGGAGCTGGACGCGGATTCCGTCGTACTTGTCCTCCGTCCAGACCACGGGCCCGAGGCGCGCCATGATCTCTGCCGCGTCTTCCGCGGGGGACGCCAGCATGAACCGGAGCGGCCGGAAGAGGCGCAGGCGGGCCTGGCCAAGCTGATCCTCGCGGGCCAGGACGGCCGTCTCCCCGATGTTGCCCGTGAGCATCGCGGCGTTTGCGACGTCCCCGGGCGGCCGCCCGAACGCCCCCGCGATCGCCGCCTGGAGGAGCCCGTCGCGGAGCCCGATCCGGAGCTCGCCGGCAAGGATCTTGACGACGTACGTGGCGCTGCGCGGATCGCAGCGCCGAAGCAGCGCCTCGAACGCCGCCGATTTCGCGGGCGGGCCCGGGGCAGCCTCGATCGCCGCGAACGCGGCCGCCACCTCCGGAACGCTCGGCGACTCCGCGGGCCCGGGGCGTTCGGCCGCGCCTGACGGGGGGGCCGCGCCGAGTGGGTCGGCCTGGCCGGGCGGTTCCGGCGCCGGCGCGCCCGCCGACTCGCGCGCCGCGAGGACGTCGCCGACCGCGAGACCGAGGTCGGAGTAGCGATCGTACGCGGCGGCCAGCTGGGCACGGTCCACTCCGGCAACCCGCGCGACGGCGTTGGCGATCGTCGCCCAGCCCAGGCCCGCCGCCCGTGCGTCCGACTCGGCGAAGGCGCGGCCGGTGAAGAAGATCACCGCGTCACGAAGCGCGTCCGGCTCCACGTCGCGCAGGTACTCGGCCAGGAGGCGCGTCTTCTCGGAGGTCCGGGTCGTCGCGGCGATCCGCTCGGCCACATGGCTCCACCGGCGCATGGGCGGGATGGTATACGCTCGCAGCCATGCGAGCCCGGAGCTGGTTTCCCGCCGCGATCCCCGGTCGTACGGTGGTGCTGCGGCCGCACAACGGGCGCAACCTGCCCGCCTTCAAGCGCTGGTACGGCGATCCGGAGGTCGCCCGATTGACGCGCTACCAGGAAGGGCCGATGCGGCCGGACGAGGTGGAACGCTTCTTCGAAGCACGCGTCGCCGGCGTGGGCTCGCTCGCGCTCGCTATCCACCTCGCGGACACGGACCGGTTGATCGGCACCTGCGCGTTCAGCCAGCTCGACGGGGACAACGGGTCGGCGCTCTTCCACATCACGATCGGCGAGCCGGATTGCTGGGGCCGCGGCTACGGCTCCGAGGCGACGGCGCTGATGCTCGAGCACGCCTTCGGGCCTCTCGGGCTCCACCGAGTGGCGCTCGCCGTCTTCGAGTACAACGAGCGTGCCATCCGGGCCTACCGGAAGGTCGGCTTCTCCGTGGAGGGCCGATCCCGCGAGGCCATCTGGCGGGGCGACCGCTTCTGGGACGAGATCCAGATGAGCATCCTCGAGGACGAATGGCGGGCGGGTCGCGAACGCGCGCTCGGGCTGGCGCCCGCCCTGGAGCGGGCCCGCTGACGCGCGGCACGGCGTCCGGGGCGATCACGGCCTGCGGAGCGCCCGCCGCGTCGAGGAGGCACCGGCGGTGGCGCCGGAGAGGGGGATGACGATGGCGAGCACGGGAGCCGCCGCGGTGGCGGCCCGGAGCGCGTTCGCCGACCAGGTTGCCGCGAAGGGCCATGCCGTGGAGAACGCCCGCGCGGCGTGGGCCGGGCTGGAGGCCGCCTTCACGGCCGGCGTCCTTCAGCGCACGCCGGCGCTCGACGCGATGCTGCGCGACCTCGCGGCCGCGCTGGATGCTGACGTGGCAGCCGGCGAGCGGCTGGGTGGCAAGTCCGCCGAGGCCGCCCGCTTCATTTTGCGCGCGATCGGCCGGGCGCTCGCGGACGCGTGACGGGGCGCCTGTCCAGGCGACCTGCCGTCATCGCGAGCGCCGTGCTCTTCGTAGGTGCGACCGCGGTCGCATCGAGCCTGGCAATTCTCCCGGCTCGGCCGCGTCGAGATCGCGCCCACTGACCCCACGCGCGCCCCGCCACGCCGGCCGTCCGGCGGCTACGCTTCGGTCGACACTGCATGCCGCGAACCACGCAACGGGAGCCGCCTCGATGACCGACCTTCGCCTCGGGATCAACCTCTGGAGCCAGGCCGCGACCTGGCCGGAGATGCTCGCCTTCGTCCGCCGCGTCGACGCGGTCGGAACGACTCCGTCTGGACGTGGGATCACCTGTACGCCATCTTCGGCGACCCGTACCAGCCGATCTTCGAAGGCTGGGGCGCGCTCAACGCGTGGGCGATGGCCACCGAGCACGTCCGACTGGGCCTGATGGTCGGCGCCAACACGTTCCGCAACCCGGGCCTGGTGGCTAAGCAGGCGGCGACCCTCGACCACGTGTCCGGTGGCCGCGCCATCCTGGGCATCGGCGGCGCCTGGATGGAGCCGGAGCATACCGCCCACGGCATCCCGTTCGGGGCGAGTGCCGGAGAGCGGCTCAACTGGCTCGACGAGTCCGTCGGGGCGATTCGCGCCCTGCTGGACGGGGAGATGGTGACCTCTCCCGTGGGCGGCCACTACGCCTTCAAGGAGCTCCGCCACGCGCCGCCGCCCGTGCAGCCACACCTCCCGATCCTGATCGGCGGGAACGGCCGCACGAAGACGCTCAGGACCATCGCGAAGTTCGCCGACATGTGGAACGGCTTTGGCACCCCGGCTGAGGTCCGCGAGCTTGACGGCGTGCTGCGTGCGCACTGCGTCGATGTCGGACGGGACGAGCGCAAGGTGGAGCGCACGATCAACCTGTGGATGTCGATCCGCAACACGGAGGCGGCCGCCCGGGAGGCCTGGGCCGGCTGGATGGCGCACAACCGCACGCCGGTCGAAGCGACGCTCGAGCCGTCGCGTCCGCTCTTCGGCCCGCCCGAATTGATCGCGGCGAGGCTGCGCGAATACGTCGAGGCCGGGTTCTCGACCGCCATCGTCGAGGTGCCCGCCCCGTACGACGTGGAGACGCTGGAGCGCCTGATCGGTGAGGTGAAGCCGCTCGTCGACGCCGGCGGGGCCTGACGGCAACGCCCGGCAGGCCCGTCATTCGGGGCGGGCAGCCGGATCGCTCCGGCTGCCCGCCGTCGTCGCATCGGGTAGGGTTCCCGCCACACACGGAGGGACGCCACGCCGATGCCCGAACAGGCCGCTCGCCGGGCCGCGATCGTCGAGTACGAGCACGTCTCGAAGAGCTACGCGACGGCGAAGCTCCGCGGGAGTTCGCCGGACGCGGTCAACGACCTGTCGCTGACCGTCCCGGCCGGCAAGATCTGCGTGCTTGTCGGCCCGTCCGGCTGCGGCAAGACCACCAGCCTGAAGATGGTGAACCGGCTGATCGAGCCGACGAGCGGGCGGATCCTGATCGACGGGGTGGACACGGCAACCCGCGACGTCAACGAACTGAGACGAGGCATCGGCTACGTCATCCAGCAGGTCGGCCTCTTCCCGCACCAGACGATCGGCCAGAATGTCGTCACCGTGCCGCGGCTGCTCGGCTGGTCGAAAGACCGCCAACAGGAGCGGGCCGACGAGCTGCTGAACCTCGTCGGCCTGGACGCAGCCCGCTATCGCAACCGCTATCCGAGCCAGCTGTCCGGTGGTGAGCGGCAGCGGGTCGGCGTGGCTCGGGCCCTCGCCGCGGACCCCCCGATCATGCTCATGGACGAACCATTCGGCGCCGTCGACCCGATCGTCCGCGAACGGCTCCAGAACGAGTTCCTGCGCCTGCAGGAGGAGCTCGCGAAGACGATCCTGTTCGTGACCCACGACATCGACGAGGCGATCAAGATGGGCGACCTCGTCGCTGTCATGGAGGTCGGGGGCCGTCTCGCCCAGTTCGCGCCACCGGCCGAAATCCTGGCCAGCCCGGCCTCCGAGTTCGTGGCCCGGTTCGTCGGGGCGGATCGCGGTCTCAAGCGCCTGTCGCTCAGCCGGGTCGGCGACCTGGAGTTGCAGCCGGCAACCACGGCTCGCGTTCACGAGGATGCCGCGGCGGCCCGCCGCCGTACCATCGCGGATCCGTTCGCCTATCTCCTGCTCGTTGACGACAAGAACCGCCCGCTGGGCTGGATCGGCCAGGACGAGATCCCCACCGACGGCCGCCTCACCGAATCGATGGCCCAGTCGATGTCACCGCTCATGAACCGGCGGACGACGCTCAAGGACGCCCTGTCGATGCTGCTCGACGCCGACGTCCAGGCGGGCATCGTGGTCGACCGGAGGGGCGCCGTCCTCGGTCTCGTGACTGCGAACGTGATTGCCGAGCGGATGCGCGAGACGGCCGGCGACGGGCGCTTTGTTCAACACGTGAGCGAGGTGGAGATGGCGGCCGGCGCGTCGGGCGGAGTGTCGGGCGAGTCCGGCGCGGCGGCGGACGCCGCCGCGGCACCATGATCGACTGGGTCTGGATCGCCGATCACCTCGACGTGCTCGCGTTCCGAACCCTGCAGCACCTCTACCTGACCGCGATCGCCGTGGTCATCGGGTTCGCGATCTCATTCGTCCTCAGCGTCTGGTCGATCCGTCGCCGGGCGGTGTACCCGCCGATCACCGCCCTCGCCGGCGTCCTGTACACGATCCCCAGCCTCGCCCTTTTCGCCGCGCTCATACCGGTGACGGGCCTCCGATCCCTCGTGACCGCCGAGTTCCCGCTCGTCGCCTACACCCTCCTCATCTTCATCCGCAACATGGTGTCCGGCTTCGACACCGTTCCGCGCGACGTGCTCGAAGCCGCCGACGGAATGGGCTACACCCCGGCGCGCCGGCTCTGGTTCGTCGAGCTTCCCCTTGCCCTCCCACTCGTCATGGCCGGGATCCGCCTGGCGACCGTCTCGACGATCGGGCTGGTCACCATCACGGGGATCCTCGGCGACAGCCTGGGCGGGCTCGGCTTCTTCATCTTCGAGGCCTATCGCCACAGCTTCCTGACCGAGACCCTTGTCGGTGCTGTCCCCCTCCTGCTTCTGGCGGTCGCAGCGGACGTCATCCTCGTTCGCCTCGAGCGACGCCTCACCCCGTGGAGCCGGCCGGTACCGTCGTCGGAAGGCCCCCCCATCGCGATCGTCGGCACGTGAACCTCATCGAGCAGACGGCCTCGTGGCTGTCCGATCCCGCGAACTGGAGCGGCGCTGCCGGCATCCCGACCCGCATCGCCGAGCACCTCGTCGTGTCGTCGGCGGCCCTTGCCCTGGCGGTCGCCATCGCCCTCCCGATCGGCCTGCTCGTCGGCCACACCGGGCGCGGCGCGTCGCTCGCGGTGAACCTGGCGAACATCGGCCGCGCCCTGCCAACGCTCGCCCTGATCACGATCGTCCTGCCGATCACGTCGGCGATCGACCCCCAGCTCGGCTTCAAGCTCTACCCGACGATCATCGCGCTCGTCGTGCTCGGCATCCCGCCGATCCTGATCAACACGTACGTCGGCATCTCGGGCATCGATCCGGACCTCGTGGAATCCGCTCGGGGCATGGGTCTGAGCGAGAGCCAGGTCCTGGGGCGAGTGGAGATCCCCGTCGCGCTGCCCGTCCTTGCCACGGGGATCCGCTCCGCGGCGACCCAGATCGTCGCCACCGCGACGCTCGGAGCGATCTTCGGGGGCGTCGGGCTCGGTCGCTACCTGGTCGAGGGAATCGCCCAGAACGACAACGGGAAGATCTTCGGCGGAGTGACCCTGGTGGCGGCTCTCTGCCTGTCAGTCGAGGGTCTGTCCGCCATCATCCAGCGGCGCGTGACGTCCCCAGGCCTCGCCCGGCAGACGACCGGCCTGAGCAGGGTCGTCCAGCCAGGCGCGGGGGCCTCCGGCGGCTGAGCGGGCGCGACCGCGCGGGTGACCGATCGCAATTCCGACCGTGACCATAGGGATTGACGCGGGTCTGTCGTCGATCCGTGCTACCTTCCCCAGCGACGCGCACCTGCGCGTGGACCACGCACAGGAGGAGGAACCCAATGCGGTTGCCCCGCACGCTTGCCCTCGGGGCGTCGATGCTGGTGCTCTTCAGCGCCTGCTCGACGGGAGGGGGCAGCAAGCCAACGATCAAGATCGGATCGGACGGATTCGATGAAGCCCGCGTCGTCGCAGAGGTCTATGGCCAGGTCCTGGAAGCCAACGGCTATACCGTCGACCGAGCCGGGATCGGACTCGGTGCCCGAAAAGTGACGGCCGCCGCTCTCGAGAGCGGACAGATCGATCTGAAGCCCGAGTATATCGGGAGCGGACTGGTCTACTACGGCGGGACCGCCTCGAACGATCCGGCCAAGAACCAGGCGGACCTTCAGTCCAAGCTGACCTCGGTTGGCGGGGGAATCACGGTCTTCGGCCATACGCCGGGCCAGGACACCAACGCCCTCGTCGTGACGAAAGCGACAGCCGACGCGCGCAGCCTCACGAAATGGAGCGACTTGACGGCGGTGGCCGGCGACCTCAAGTGGGGCCTTGCCACGGACTGCCCCACGAACCCCGTCTGCGCGGCGGCGCTCAAGGCGTCGTACGGAATCGACACCACCGCGATCAACGTCACGCTCCTCGACGCCTGCAGCACGCCGATGGCCGACGCGTTGAAGGCGGGCACGATCGACGTGGCCGAGCTCTGCTCGACCGGTCCCGAGATCATCGTCAACGGCTGGGTCCGGCTCGAGGACGACAAGAACACACAACCGGCCGACGCGATCGCCCCGATCGTCAGGAACGATCTCCTGGCCAAGGTCGGCGACAAGGCGGCCTTCCAGAAGCTCCTCGACGACGTGTCGGCGAAGATCGACACGGCCACCCTCGCCGACCTGTACAAGCAGGTCGCCGTTGACAAGAAGGACATCGGGGCCGTGGCGAAGGCCTGGCTCAAGACCGCGGGCCTGGTCAAGTAGCGCCCGGCCCTCCTGGATCCGCATCCGAGCCCGCCGGCGACGGCGGGCTCGACGATTGTGCGCCCGGCATGGGCAGTCGCTTGGAGGTGCAAGTCCTCTGCAGGAGGCGGTGGTGCTAACTGCTAGCCGACGGCAAGGGCGTCACCGTGAG
>Ga0208079_1001006_pt1 | contig 15247 bp, 15 predicted proteins | sample NGESurdeep092012_5_FD_184474 | JGI IMG/M metagenome (GOLD analysis project Ga0208079, IMG submission 184474) | Arctic peat soil microbial communities from Barrow, Alaska - NGEE Surface sample 210-2 deep-092012 (SPAdes) | ecosystem: Environmental > Terrestrial > Soil > Wetlands > Peat ... | reverse complement strand
CGACGCCGACAGGGTGCGTGAAGCCCTTGGCGAGGACGCTGGTGGTACGAGTCGCCAGCGACAGCACCAGCAGTTCGGTGCCTGACGTCACGAGCAGAGACGTGGGCTTGGGCCGACGAGTGACGGGCTTCGTCGTCGAGTGTGCGGCTGTCCGGGCAGCGACGCCCTGGATCGCGAGGGTGAGTCGGTCGGTGATGGCGGCCATGGCGTGCTCCTTGTCGAGGATGTGCGAAGACATCCCTCAAGAGCCGCGGACAGGAGTCCTGATACGTGCGCCGCACGCAACGTGGCCCGGCCCCCGAAGGGACCGGGCCACGTGAAGTGACGGCAGCGAGCTCAGACGCCGAGCGTCTTGCCGGCCGAGCGGAGCTCGGTGGCGGCCTCGATGACGCGGTTGGCGACACCCTTCTCGCCCTCCTTGCCCCAGGCGCGCGGGTCGTACAGCTTCTTGTTGCCGACGTCGCCGTCGATCTTCAGCACACCGGCGTAGTTCGCGAACATCCAGCCGGCGACCGGACGCGTGAACGCGTACTGGGTGTCGGTGTCGATGTTCATCTTCACGACGCCGTAGTCGACCGCGTCCGAGATCTCCTGGGCGCTCGAGCCGGAGCCGCCGTGGAAGACGAGGGAGAACGGCTTGTCGAGGCCGTACTTCGCGCCGACCGCGTCCTGGATCTCCTTGAGCACTGCGGGACGGAGCTTGACCGCACCCGGCTTGTACACGCCGTGCACGTTGCCGAAGGTGAGCGCCGTGATGTAGCGGCCGTTCTCGCCGAGGCCGAGAGCCTCGATGGTGGCCAGGCCGTCCTCGACCGTCGAGTACAGCTTCTCGTTGATCTCGTTGGCGACGCCGTCCTCTTCGCCACCGACGACGCCGACCTCGATCTCGAGAATCTGGTGGGCCTTGTTCGTGAGCTCGAGCAGCTCCTGCGCGATCGAGAGGTTCTCGGTGCGTGGCACAGCCGAGCCGTCCCACATGTGCGACTGGAAGAGCGGGTTCTGGCCGTTCTTCACGCGCTCGATGGAGATGTCGATGAGCGGCCGTACGTAGTTCGGCAGCTTGTCCTTGGGGCAGTGGTCGGTGTGGACGGCGATGTTCACGGGGTAGTTCTTGGCGACGACGTGCGCGTACTCGGCGAGCGCCACCGCGCCGGCGACCATGTTCTTGATCGTCGGGCCGGATGCGTACTCCGCGCCACCGGTCGACACCTGGATGATCCCGTCGCTGCCCGCTTCGGCGAATCCGGCGAGGGCGGCGTTGAGGGTCTGCGAGCTCGTGATGTTGATGGCCGGGAAGGCGTACGAATTCGCCTTGGCCGCATCGAGCATCGCGGCGTACACCTCAGGGGTTGCAATGGGCATGTCAGCTCCTGTGTTCGTTGGACCTGGTCAGTCTTTCACGACCAGTCCCGTCTCGGGGCGGTGGGGCGTGAGGAGAGAGTCAGTTGCCGAGTTTCGACGTGTCGATCCACTGGCTGCCGCGCGAGTAGGCGCGGATGGCGGAGTCGAGAGTGCCGGGCAGGGTGTCGAGGAACGTGATCGGTACGGACGCCGTGACTCCGGCTGTGTCGCGCAGCGTGAGCCGCGGCTGGCCGCCGAGTCCGCGGCGTACGGTCGCGATGCCGGCCACATCCGGCCAGGCCACGGTCTTCCCGGCGACCTCGATGCCTTGCGGGTCGACCTTGATCGCGTACCCCTGCGTCGCGTTGATCCTGTCGAGCGCGCGCCTCGCGGCGAAGTACATGATGATCGCGATCACCAGCCAGACGCCGGAGAACGCGAGGCCGAGGACGAACAGCCAGATGGTCTGGGCCGTGTCCAGCTGGTCGCGCAGCCAGAACCACATGCCCAGCAGCAGGACGACGCCGATGCCGAGCCAGATCAAGCGTGACCGTACGAGCCCCTGGTAATGCGCCACCCGCTCCGCCGCGGGTAGCGGGTTGTAGCCGACCACCAGCTCCTGCGCCATGCGGCCATCGTATCCAGACGCGGCGAGGCGCTCAGTGCCTACGGGCCTGGGCGGCCAGCTCCTGGCTGCGGTCGCGGCAGGCTTCCATGGCGGCGATGAACGCGGCCTTCACACGAAAGTCGTCGAGGGTACGGAGCGCGGCCGCCGTCGTACCGCCCGGCGAGGTGACGTTCTCGCGCAGCACCGCAGGGTGGGTGCCGGAGTCGCGCAGGAGCTTGGCCGATCCGTACAGGGTCTGGGTCGCGAGGCTGGTCGCGATGTCACGCGGCAGCCCGAGGAGGACGCCGGCGTCGATCATCGCCTCGGCGATGTACATGACGTACGCGGGACCCGACCCGGAGACGGCCGTGACGGCATCGAGGTACTTCTCGGGCACGGTCACGACCCGGCCGACGGCGGCGAGGAGGTCGGAGGTACGGGTCACGTGCTCGGCGGTCGCGGACGTGCCGCCAGACACCGCCGACATGCCCTCGCCGACGGACGCGGGCGTGTTCGGCATCACGCGCACCACCGGGGTGCCAGCCGGAACGTGCGCCTCGAGGACGGCGAGCTCGACCCCGGCAGCGAGCGAGACCACGAGCGCGCCGGGCGCCAACGCCGCGGAGATGCCGTCGAGCGCGGCCGCGACGTCGTACGGCTTGACGATGACGACGACCGTCTCGGCTCCCGCGACGGCCGCGCTGTTGTCGCTGACGACCTTGACCCCGTACCTCTCGGTGATCTCACGCTGCCGCTCGGGACGCAGATCGGTGCCGATGATCTCGTCGGGCGAGATCCCGCTCGCCAGCAGACCAGCGAGGAGGTTCTCGCCCATCATGCCGACGCCGAGCAGCGCGATCGTCATCGGGCGATCCGTCCCGCGAGGATCTCGGCGATCTGGATCGCGTTGAGCGCGGCACCCTTACGGAGGTTGTCGTTCGAGACGAACAGGACCAGGCCCTTGCCGTCCGGTACGGACTGGTCGACGCGGATACGGCCCACGAACGACGGGTCCTTGCCCGCTGCGTAGCGGGGGTTCGGTACGTCGGAGAGCTCGACGCCGGGCGCGGCGTGCAGCAGCTCGACGGCACGTTCGGGCGTGATCGGCGAGGCGAACTCGGCGTGGATGGCGAGCGAGTGGCCGGAGTAGACCGGCACGCGCACGCACGTACCGGCTACGGCGAGGCCAGGGATGTGGAGGATCTTGCGCGACTCGTGACGGAGCTTCTGCTCCTCGTCGGTCTCGCCGGTGCCGTCGTCGACGAGCTTGCCGGCGTAGGCGATGACGTTGTAGGCGATCGGGAGCACGTACGGGGTCGGGTCGCCGAGCGGGACCGCGTCGCCGTCGATCGCGAGCCCCGACGCGTCACCGGCCGCGGCGATCTGGTCGGTGAGGGCTGCGACACCCTTGACGCCCGAGCCGGAGACGGCCTGGTACGTGGCGACGATCAGCCGGGTCAGAGTCGCCTCGTCGTGAAGCGGCTTGAGGACCGGCATCGCGGCCATCGTCGTACAGTTCGGGTTCGCGATGATGCCCTTGGGCGGGTTGAGCGTGTCGCCGGGGTTGACCTCGGACACCACGAGCGGCACGTCGGGGTCCTTGCGCCAGGCGGACGAGTTGTCGACGACGATCGCACCGGCCTCGGCGACCTTCGGCGCGTACTCGGCGGACATCGTTGCTCCGGCCGAGAAGATCGCGATGTCGATGCCCGTGAAGTCAGCCGTCTCGGTGTCCTCGACGACGTACTCCGTGCCGCCGCACGTCACCGTCCTGCCGGCCGAACGAGCCGAGGAGAAGACCCGCAGCTCGTCGTACGGGAACTTCCTCTCCGCGAGCAGGGTGAGCATGACTCGACCGACCTGGCCAGTGGCCCCGAAGACTCCAACGCGCATGGCGCACAGCCTAACGGCGCAGGGACGGCGCGCCCGTGAGATATCCGGGACTCGGAGGAAGGCCGTCGCCCGATGGTTAGCCCAACGCGGCGACGTGGCGGCCGAGGAGCGCGGCAAGCCGGTCGAGGGCTGGGGCGTCGACAGGGACATCGGACGATGCCGCGAACGGGGTGCGGCCGGGCGGCAGCTGGGTGAGGGCCTGACTGCCGAACTGGAACTCCTGCTCGATCAGGGCGTCGTCGAAGTGGACCGGCTGGCCGGTAGCTCGGGCGAGGTCCCAGCCGTGGACCAGGATCTCGGTGAGCCGCAGGTGGAGCGCCACTGCACCGGGCACGGTGCCGAACGGGACCGTCACCGGCCGGTCGAGGGCTCCGGGGAGACGAAACGCTGCCAGCAGGGCCTGGGCGGCGTCGTGGAAGGCGGGCACCGGTCGGTCACCGAGGACGTCGCCGGGAGCGGTGCGACGGAACTCCTCCAGCGTGGTGGCACCGTCGAGCAGGTCGGCGAACAACTGGTTGCCGGACACCACGTGTCCGACCAAGGCTCGCACGTCCCACTCCGAACAGGGCGTCGGCGCCGTCCACTGCTCGGCACGTATCGCGGCGACGAGACCCTCGGCGGTCGACAGGCTCGCCTCCAGCTGGTCGGGGGACGGTGCGGTCATCGAGGTTCTCCTTGGCGGCAGGGCGACGCGGCGAGATTACCGGTCCGCGCCGAGGGCGCGATCAGGAATCTAGCCGTCGCGCTCGTCGGTGGTGTGTTCGTTGGCCATGGTTCTCACCCACTTAACATAAGGAACCGCAGATTCTCCCCGCCTAAAGCCAGTGCAGGTACGGCTTGGCGAGGGCGTAGCCGACGAAGGACACGATGTCGAGGATCGTGTGCGCGATGACAAGGGGCATCACGCGGCCGAACCGTTTGTACAGCCAGCCGAAGGCCAGGCCCATGATGAAGTTGCCGACGGCGCCGCCGAAGCCCTGGTAGAGGTGGTACGAGCCGCGGATGAGCGCCGAGACGACGATCGCCACCCATGGCTTCTGGCCGAGGTCGGCGAAGCGCGTCAGCACGTACCCGAGCATCGTCACCTCCTCGAGGATGCCGTTCATCGCGGCGAGACCGACCAGGACCGGTACGGTCCACCAGTTCGCGGCGAGGTTGGCCGGGTCGACGTTCGTGTTGAGCCCGAGGGCGCGGGCGCCGAGGTAGAGGCCGAGGCCAGGGATGCCGATCCCCGCCGCGATGCCGAAGCCCCACGCGAGGTCGAACTTCGGGCGCTGCAGGTCGAACCCGATGAGCCGCCGGGCGTGCCCGTGCGTGAGGTGCAGCAGGTACAGAACGAGCAGGACCTGTACGAGGGGGAAGACGATGTAGGTGACCTGGTACGCAAGGTCTAGCCAGGGCCGGTCCGGTACGGCGGAGGTGTTGAGCGAGGTTGTCTGCTGGTTGAGCGGCTGGTTCGGCCGGGTGAGCTCTTCGATGATCGACAGCAGGGAGTAAAACGCCGACTTGCCCAGTCCCAGGAACAGCACGATGAGCATTTCGAGGCCGTACCGAGGCTTGTCCACGGCGCTGAGTCTGCCTGGCCGGGCTCTGACTGTCGACAGAATCCGGGTTTTCGCCGCTCAATCGCGTCACAGGACCGTCAGGCGCCGGCATGGCTCGACTGCGCAGCGAAAACCCGGATATCCCGTTGCCCAGGCGTGGCCGACCGGCGCGGCTCGCGAGCCTGCGCCTGCAGGGCCGCTGGGCCGACTGGCAACGCACCGCCCCGGACAACGAGCACACCGGCGCCGTGTCGATCTACGTCAAGGACAGCTGGCCGGCGCCCGTGAGCGGATCAGGGCTAGTACGTGAGTGAGCGCGGCTGGTCGCGGCGTTGGAGCTGCACGATCCACCGCTCAGCACAGTCCGGCGCCGACACCTCGGCGGCCTCACCGGTGGGAAGCCTCTTCTCCCAGGCCGCCACGGCCTGGGCGTTCTCGTCGCGTCCCATGACCCACGTGGTGACGGCGTAGTCGCCTGCCGGCACCTGCGGCAGCTCGGCCTGACGGCCCGTACCGCTCTCGACGCGCAGCTCGCCGTCGACGGTCACGGTGTTCACGGTGTCCCGCTCCCAGGCGCCGCTCGGTACGGTCGGGATCTCCTCCAGGTCGTACACCTGCAGCTCCACACCGACCTGCTGCCCCCAGTCGGCACTCGATCGCAGCTGGATCGCCGGTTCGGCCTCCGACCACGGCGCGGGCTCCTTGAGCCCCTTGGTGATCGAGATCCACTGCTCGTCGACAGGCACCGTTGCCGTGTAGCTCCGCATGTCGGCAATGGTGCCATGCGGGTACGCCCCGGGCTGGGATGCGGGTGACAATCTGCTCACGATTGTCGCCGTTCTGCAGCGCCAAAGGGGTGGGCAGGAAAGAATCGCGAGCATGCGGAACAGCCTGGTCGTCGTCACCCTCGCTCTCGCGCTAGGCGGCTGCGCCACCACGTCGCCCCCTGTCGCGGCCCAGACGACCTCGGCGGCCGCGCCGACGACGTCCGCGAAAGCCACCACGACACCGTCTGCCAGCGCCGCGACCTCCACGAGCGCCAAGGCCTCGGCATCCGGGTCGTTCGACACGTTGCCGGCGGGCTACTCGTACGCCTTCATCTACAAGCTGACCAAGGTCTCCGGACGCTGGTCCGTCGTGCTCGACCCCGTGACGATGTGCATGTACCCGAGCACCGACCCCAACTGCTCCGACATCACCGAGCCGCCGCCGAACGACTACGAGCTGCGCAACCTCAGCACCAAGACGTACACGGTGCCGCTGGTGTCCGGGACGACGTTCAGCGTCATCGGACCGAGCGGCCAGCCCGGTGACTACGTCACGCTTCCGATGGCCGAGAAGTCCTGGCCCACGTCCGAGACAATGGGAAGGCTCATCGTCACGTACTCGACGAACGCGGCGGGCGAGGTCTCCGCGATCAAGGAGTGGTGGCACCCGTGATGGGGTGTCAGCTGGTGGGGGCTCCCGCGAGCTGACCGAGGTGGGTGCGTGTGAACGACAACGCGTCAGCCAGCGCATGCTCGCGGGCGCCGCGGGAACCGATCGAGCGGGTGTTGACCTCCAGCACGACGTGGCCGTCGAAGCCGGCGTCCACCAGGTGGGCGAGCACCTCATCCGCGCGTTGCTCTCCCTGGCCGGGGAGCAGGTGCTCGTCGATCGCCGAACCGGAACCGTCCGTGAGGTGGAGGTGGCGGAGCCGACTGCCCCACGACTTCGCGAGATCGAGTGCCTGCACCTTCGCGGTCGAGGCGTGGCTCAGGTCGAGCGTCAGGTACTCGTAGTCGAGGTCGGACGGGTCCCAGCTGGGCAAGTAAGCCTTGAAGTTCCGCACCGGCGTACGCCACGGGTACATGTTCTCGACACAGAACCGGATCCCGGTGTCGTCGTTGAGCCGCCTGATGCCGGCCTCGAAGCCCGATGCGTACGTGCCCTGCCAGCGGAAGGGCGGGTGGACGACGACGGTGTCCGCGCCGAGCCGCGTGGCCGCCTCGGCCGACCGGGCAAGCTTCTCCCACGGGTCGTCGCCCCACGTGCGCTGCGTGACGAACAGGCAAGGAGCGTGGACGGCGAGGATCGGTACGGCGTGGAAGTCGCGCAGCTTCTCGACCGCGTCGATGTCGGCGGCGACGGGATCGATGCCAACCATGAGCTCGACGCCGTCGTAACCCAACGCCGCCGCCAGCTCGAAACCGCTCGCCGTCGTCTCCGGGTACACCGAAGAGGTCGACAGCAGCACCTTGGCGGGACTGGAGGACATCGGTACAGCGGACACTCTGTCAGCGTAGCCGCCGGTCTTGACACTCGGTCCGTGCCAGCTGGCTGGGCTTGCGGCACGGCGGTGGCGACGAGAGGCCGGGACGCTAGAGGGGGGCCGATTTCGTCGTGGCCGGTCGGTCCACAAGAATGGGGGCATGCACGTCGATCATGTCGTCTACGCCGTCGGACCAGCTGGGCTCGCCGCGGAGGCGAAGAGGTTCGAGCAGGCGCTCGGCGTCAAGTCCCGCGACGGCGGGATCCACCCGAGGTTCGGCACCATCATGCGGCTCATTCCGCTCGCCGATGACCGCTACCTGGAGATCGTCGAGGTGCTCGACCACCCGGCAGCCGACAAGGCCCCGTACGGTCAGGCCGTCCGTGCGCGATCCGAGCTGGGTGGTGGCTGGCTGGGCTGGGTCGTGGCCGTCGACGACCTCACGCCGTTCGAGGCGCGGCTCGACCGTCCGGCCGTGGCAGGGCTTCGGCACTTCCCCGACGGTCGCGCGCTCGAGTGGCGCCAGATCGGTGTCAAGGGCCTCATCGCCGACCCGCAGCTCCCGTACTTCATCACGTGGCTGTCCGAGCCTGACGTCCGTCCGAGCGCGCTCAAGGGCACCGTGGCTCTCAAGAACATCGAGATCGCCGGCAAGCGGCAGCGTGTCGAGGACTGGCTGGGCGAATCCGTACCGCCTGTGTTCGACGGCATCGGCATCGACTTCTCCTCCCCCAACGGCTACCCGGGCGTCCAGTCCGTGACGTTCGTGACCGATACGGGCGCGGTACGCATCTGACCCGCTGCTGACGCAGCGGGTAGTCCCCTCCGGGTCGAACTGGGCGTCCCTACGAGAACTGTCGGCGGGGAGTGAGAGAGTCACGGGCATGGCTAAGCAGGCGCGGGCGACGTATCGGTGCACCGAGTGTGGCTGGACGTCGGTGCGCTGGGTCGGCCGTTGTGGCGAGTGCCTGACCTGGGGCAGCGTCGCCGAGGCTGAGGCGCCACGGCTTCAGCAAGTGGCAGCCACGGCACCCGTGAGCCGTGCCGTACCGATCGGCGAGGTCGACGAGCGGGCGGCCTATCGCATCCTCACCGGCGTGGGCGAGCTGGATCGAGTGCTCGGTGGCGGGCTCGTACCGGGTGCCGTCGCCCTTCTGGCCGGCGAGCCGGGCGTCGGGAAGTCCACGTTGCTGCTGGAGGTTGCGGCGAGATGGGCCCGAGAGGGCCGTCGCACCCTGTACGTGACGGGCGAGGAGTCTCCGGCGCAGGTACGGCTTCGGGCGACGCGCACGCACAACGTCGCCGACAACCTGTTCCTGGCCGCCGAGACCGACCTCGGCACAGTGCTCGGCCACATCGAGGAGGTCGCGCCGTCCCTGCTGGTGGTCGACTCCATACAGGCCATCGGCACGACCGAAGCCGACGGTTCCCCGGGCGGCGTCTCGCAGGTGCGCGAGGTGACCGGCGCGCTGGTGAGGGTGGCGAAGCGGCGCGGCATGGCCACGGTGATCATCGGCCACGTGACGAAGGACGGCTCGATCGCCGGGCCCCGGCTCCTGGAGCACCTCGTCGACGTCGTGCTCTCGTTCGAGGGCGACCGTCACTCCGGGTTCCGCATGGTGCGGGCGACCAAGAACCGGTACGGACCGGCCGACGAGGTCGGCTGCTTCGAGATGGTCGAGTCCGGCATCGTCGAGGTCCCGGACCCGTCCGGGCTGTTCACCACCCGCCATGACGAGCCGGTCCCGGGCACGTGCGTGACGGTCACGCTCGAGGGCCGCAGGCCCCTGCTGGCAGAGGTGCAGGCGCTGGTCGCGCCCTCGCCGCAGCAGGTGCCTCCGCGGAGGGTGACCACAGGGCTGGATTCCGGACGGTTCCAGATGGTGCTCGCCGTCCTCCAGCGCAAGGCGGGATTGCCGCTCTCTACGAAGGACGTGTACGCCTCGACGGTCGGAGGCGCCCGCGTCGACGAGCCACCGTCCGACCTGGCACTGGCGGTGGCGGTAGCGTCCGCCGCGCTGGACCGGAACTTCCCCGCGAAGGTGATCGCTCTCGGCGAGGTGGGGCTGGCCGGCGACCTACGACGCGTGCCAGGGCTCGAACGCCGCCTGCAGGAGGCGTCCCGGTTGGGGTTCACGACCGCGGTCGTTCCCATACCCGGCAAGGGCGAACGTCTCGACATCCCCTCGACGATGCGGGTCGTCCAGGCGGCGACACTCCATGAGGCGCTGGCAGCGCTCGACCTGCGGCCACGACGGGGAGGTGAGACCGCTGGGTGACAGCCGCCGGGCGCGCCCGCAGGGCCTCAAAGGTCGGCCGACTACGATTCGGAAGCACCCCGAGAGATGAGGTAGAGGTGGACCACGACCGGCTGGGTCGCTACCAGGCGCAGATGGCTCCCGGCACGCCCTTCCGTGAGGGCCTCGACAGGATCCTCGCTGGTCGTACGGGTGCGCTCATCGCGATCGGCGACACCGCGGAGGTGGCGCAGGTCTCGACCGGCGGCTTCCACCTCGACGCGGCGTTCACGCCGACGGGCTTGCGAGAGCTCTCCAAGATGGACGGCGGTCTGGTCGTCACGTCCGACCTCAGCCGGATCGTACGGGCAGGGGTGCACTTCACGCCCGACGCCTCGATCGAGACCGTGGAGACCGGCACCCGCCACGCGAGCGCCGACCGGCTCGCGAAGCAGACCGGCATCCCGGTGGTCACCGTGTCGGCGTCGATGTCGACCATCGCGCTGTACCTCGAGGGCCAGCGCCATGTCGTACAGCGCACGGACGCACTCCTCGCGCGCGCCAACCAGGCGCTCGACGCCCTGAGCCGCTACAACGACAGGCTCGAAGGCGTCACCGCCACGCTGTCGACTCTCGAGGTCGCCGACCAGGTGACCGTACGAGACGTGGTGCTCGTCGCTCAGCGCCTCGAGCTGGTGCGGCGGCTCGCTGCGGAGGTGCGTGGCTTCATCCGCCAGCTCGGCGTTGACGGGCGCCTGCTCGACCTGCAGCTCCACGAGGCCACCGACCACCTGTCCGACCTCGCTGGTCACCTGCGTCTCGACTACAGCGACGACAACGAGGTCATGGCGTTCGACCGTCTCGCCGACCTTGTCGATGCGGAGATCGTGGATCTCGACTGCGTCGCGGGCGCGCTCGGCTTCTCCGGGCTCGAGGAACGGCTCACCCCGCGGGGCATGCGCCAGCTGCTGCTGATCCAGCGGCTCCCCACGTCGATGGTGCCGCGACTCCTCGACCACTTCGGAGGTCTCCAGGGACTTCTCGCCGCCTCGCACAGCGATCTGCGTGATGTCGACGGTGTCGGCGAAACCCGCGCGACGCTCATCCGGGACGGTCTCGTGCGGCTCACCGAGGCTGCATACCGCCTGGGCTGAGCCTCGGCAGCGCGCCGGTCACCGCCGTGCGGGGTTGGTGTTCCTACGATGCACGTATGGAGCCAGGCGTCCGGAGGGCCGCACCCGGTCGGCTTCCCGAACGGGTGTACTGGTTCCGTCGCGCCATCGTCCTGATCGGTCTCGCGCTCGTCATCGCCCTGCTGATGTGGCTCGTCTCGCTGCTCGGAGGCGGCCCGAAGACCGCCGCCCCCTCGAAGAATCCAGCCGTTCCCGCGCAGACCCGAACCCCGTCACCCCCCGACTCGCTCGAAGCCACAGCGCTCCCGGCGCCACAGACGACAACCGGCCCGACGGATCAGCCGACTACGAGCACATCGCAGACCACGGATTCTTCGGTCCCTGAGTGCGACCCGGCCCTGATGACCCTGTCGGTCACCGGCCCCGGACAGGTGAAGACGGGCGCGACCGCTGCCCTCACCGTCACGGTCACCAACTCAGGCACCGCGGCCTGCACGTTCACGTTCGACACTCGCTTCACGATGAAGATCGTCTCCGGCACCGACGAGGTCTGGTCGACGGCGGACTGCGCGCAGTGGGCGCCGACCGGTACGCAGTCGCTTGCTCTCGGGGCGGCCGCCACGTGGCAGACCACGTGGGACCGTCACCGCTCGCAGGCGACCTGCAAGGTCGTACCGACCACGCTCAAGGCCGGGACGTACGTGGTCGAGGCCATGTACACCGGTGCCGCCCCCGCACAGCTGGTGATGCTGCTCACCGCCTGATCAGGCAAACGGATCCGGCGTCAGCGTGTACTTGGTCTGCAGGTACTCGTGGATGCCCTCCGCCCCACCTTCGCGGCCGAGCCCCGAAAGCTTCCAGCCGCCGAACGGCGCCGCCGGGTTGGACACGACGCCGACGTTGAGGCCCAGCATCCCGGTCTCCAGCCGCTCGATCATGCGCATGCCACGGGCGAGGTTCTGCGTGTAGACGTACGAGATGAGGCCGAACTCCGTGTCGTTCGCCAGGCGTACGGCGTCGTCCTCCTCGGTGAACGAGACGATCGCGACCACCGGCCCGAAGATCTCCTCGCGCAGGATCTGGCTGCCCGGCCGTACATCGCTGAGCACCGTCGCGGCGAAGAACGTCCCGGGCCGCTCGAGAACCTCTCCCCCGATGCGCAGCGTCGCGCCGTTGGCGACCGCGTCGCGCACCAGCTCGCTCACCTTCTCCACGGCACGCTCGTCGATCAACGGGCCGATCGTCACCCCCTCGTCGGTGCCACGACCGGTACGGAAGTCCCGCACCCGATCGGTGATGCGCCGCGCGAACTCCTCAGCGATCGAGGAGTGCACGATGAACCGGTTGGCCGCGGTGCACGCCTCGCCGATGTTGCGGAACTTCGCGGCCAGCGCGCCCTCGACGGCCTTGTCCAGGTCGGCGTCCTCGAACACGATGAATGGCGCGTTGCCTCCGAGCTCCATCGACGTACGCAGCACTCCTACCGCCGCTTGCTCGAGGAGCTTCTCCCCCACCGAGGTCGAGCCGGTGAACGAGAGCTTTCGCAGCCGAGGGTCGGAGATGATCGCCTCCGAGACGGGCCCGGACGTCGAAGTGTTGATGACGTTCACGACCCCGGCCGGCACGCCGGCGTCCTCGAGCAGCTGCACGAACAGGCTGGTGGTCAGCGGCGTCTGCGAGGCGGGCTTCACGACGACCGTGCATCCGGCGGCCAGCGCCGGCGCGATCTTGCGTGTCGCCATCGCGAGCGGGAAGTTCCAGGGGGTGATGAGGTAGCAGGGACCGACCGGGTGCTGCGTGACGATCATCCGGCCCGTACCTTCCGGGTTGGCGCCGTAGCGGCCTTGAACGTGAGCGGCTTCCTCGCTGAACCAGCGGAGGAACTCCCCGCCGTACGTGACCTCGCCCGCCGACTCCTTCAGGGGCTTGCCCATCTCGATCGTCATGAGCAGCGCGAAGTCGTCCTTGCGCTCGGTGAGCAGGTCGAACGCGCGGCGCAGGATCTCGGCGCGGTGACGGGCCGGCGTGGTCGACCAGGACGGGAACGCCTCGCTCGCAGCGTCCAACGCTGCGACGCCGTCCTCGACGCTCGCATCGGCGATCTCCTTGACCGTCTCGCCGGTCGACGGGTCGGTCACCGCGAACGTGCGGCCACCCGTCGCAGGGCGCCACTGGCCCCCGATGTACAACCCGTCGGGAACGTGGCCCAGCAGGTCGGTCTCACGCGTGTCGCTCATGGACCGATCTTGCCCCGCTGCTCAACGCCGGACCAGTACGGCTCCCGCATGCCTCGGCAGATCCAGCCGCTCATCGTCCAGGCTCACCGGCGTCGGGGTCTGCCAGACGACCTCGTACGCGTCCATGGTGAGGGCGATCGTCGCGGCGCCGTCGCCGAGGTTCGCCGCCAGCAGTACGTCGCCGCGCTCGACGGTGATCCACCGAGCGACCTCGTCGACCGTGCAGTGCACGCGTCGCAGGTCCGGGTTGGTGAGCTCCTGCAGCTGGTGGCGAAGCCGCGCGAGCTCCCGATAGCCGGCGAGAACGACCGCGTGCCTGCCCGTCTCGAGCTCGTCCCAGCGCAGGATGGCCGACCGGTACGTGGCCGGGTCCTGGGGGTCGGCGACCTCGTCCGGGTCCCAGCCCAGCCGCGCGAACTCCCGTACCCGCCCTTCGGTCACCGCTTGCGCCAGCTCGGGCTCCGGGTGCGACGAGAAGTACGGGAACGGGGTCGAGGCGGCCCACTCCTCGCCGGAGAAGATCATCGGCGTGTACGGGCTGCCGAGCATCAGCATCGCCCCGAGCAGCAGCTGGTCGTCATCGAGCGACTCGGGCAGCCGGTCACCGCGCGCCCGATTGCCGATCTGATCGTGGTTCTGGGTGTACGCCAGCAGTCGCCACGCCGGGAACCGCTCTGTCGGGACTGGCCGTCCGTGGTCACGGCCGCGGAACGACGACCATGTCCCGTCGTGGAAGAACCCCTTCTCGAAGACCTTGGCGAGGGAGCGCAGCGGCGCGAAATCGGCGTAGTAGCCGGACGTGTCGCCGGTCAGCGCGACGTGCAGCGCGTGGTGGAAGTCGTCGTTCCACTGCGCGTCGAGTCCTGACCCGCCGGCCTCTCGCGGCAGCACGAGCTCCGCGTCGTTGAGGTCGGACTCGGCGATCAGCGTCAGCGGCCGTCCGAGGTGGGCGGACAGCGCCGACACCTCGGTCGAGAGCTCCTCGAGCACGTGGATCTCCGACGAGTCGACCAGCGCGTGGATCGCGTCGAGGCGCAGCGCGTCGATGTGGAACTCGCGGAACCACATGAGCGCGTTGTCGATCACGTACCGGCGCGGCTGCTCGTGCTTCTCTACGTCGATGACCGCACCCCAGATCCCGCCCTCTGTGAGGTACGGGCCGAAGCGGGGCAGGTAGTTCCCCGAGGCGCCGAGGTGGTTGTAGACCACGTCCTGGATCACCCCGAGTCCACGCGTGTGGCATGCGTCGACGAACCGCCGGTACGCCTCGGGCCCTCCGTACGGCTCGTGGACCGCGTACCACAGCACGCCGTCGTAGCCCCAGTTCCAGATGCCGTTCATCGCGTTGACAGGCATCAGCTCGACGAAGCGGGCACCGAGCGAGCCGATGTGGTCGAGGTGGGCGATGGCGGCGTCGAGCGTGCCCTCGGGCGTGAACGTACCGACGTGCAGCTCGTACACGATCGATCCGGCGAACTGCCTCCCGGTCCACGTGGCGTCGTGCCAGCGGTACGAGGAGGGGTCGACGGTACGGGACATCCCGTGCACCCCGTCGGGCTGGCGCCTCGATCGCGGGTCGGGGAGCACGTTGTCGGCGTCGTCGAGGAGGTAGCCGTAGTCGTACTCGCGCTTCGGCAGCAGTGTCGGCGGGGTCCACCATCCATCGGGTGCGTGGCGAAGGCGGATCTGACGCTCAGCTACCGGGTCGCCGACGGGACGTACGACCAGGGTCACGGACTTATGGCCCGGCGCCCAGACGTCGAAGGGCGTACGGATCCCGGCGGGTGCCGGAAGCGCCACCAGCAGTGCGACTGGTCCGGCAGCAAACACCTCGTCGGCGCGTACCGCCGTGCCGTCCGCGTGGATGACCGTCCCGCTGATCGCGTCCCGGTAGCTGCCGAGCGGGAGGTTGATCGTGGTGTCGCCCCATCCGCCCTTCGCCGTGAGCCCGACAGGCAGCCGGGTCGCCGCGGTGACGACGCCACCGGTGTCGAACGCGATGAT
>Ga0208079_1001004_pt1 | contig 15261 bp, 10 predicted proteins | sample NGESurdeep092012_5_FD_184474 | JGI IMG/M metagenome (GOLD analysis project Ga0208079, IMG submission 184474) | Arctic peat soil microbial communities from Barrow, Alaska - NGEE Surface sample 210-2 deep-092012 (SPAdes) | ecosystem: Environmental > Terrestrial > Soil > Wetlands > Peat ... | reverse complement strand
GGTGAAGTCGGCGTCCAGGAGCAGTTCGCCGACGCTGCGCTGGTCCTGCCGTTTCATGGCGTCGCCTCACGCACGAGGTCGCAGATGGCCACGACCAGCGGCGAGATCCCGGCCGTCTGGTCCAGGACCGGGATGCTGCGGGTCAGCTCCTCGGCGGAGCGCAACAGCTGCGCGACGTCGTCCTGCGTCGAGGGCTGTCCCTCCAGGTCGGCATCAGCTGGCAGCATGGCCACCGCCTGGCATGCAGCGGTGTGGATCCCCAGGCCCAGGAGGTGCAGATGCGACCGGGGCCCCTCGGCCTCGGCCTGCGCCCAGGCGCGGACCGCCGCGTGGTTCAGCAGCCGCGCGACCGCGGCCAGGGCGTCCCTCGCGTGCTGGTCGATCGTGTCGTTCGTCATCCGGGTTCCAGCTCCTTGTCTCGTGCGGTCGTCCTGACCATCCAGCCATCCCGGCGGGTCTTGGCGCCGGGCTCGGGCGACGGCTGTGGATAACTCGGCGTCATGTCGGAGGGTGGGGCCAGACTTAACCTCGAAGCCCCTAAGGGCGGGTCCGGCCGCTGGCGGCCACCTGTCGCGATAATCGAGGCAGTCGCACTAGTGGCTTCGCTGAAGGAGGTGGAGGGCGATGGCATGTTCACCCGGTATGTCGCAGTCGCTGGCCCGGTTGCCGGGTCTGTTCGTGAGCACGGTGCTGACGTGCATGGTCGGTGCCCTACTGCAGCCATTGCCTGGCTTCACGCTCTTCGTCGGCGGCCTGGCCTTGACGGTCGTGCTGTGCGCGGGCGGCCTGGAGCGCCCCGCGGTCCGGCTGCTGGGCCGAGCTCGGGCGCTGAGCGAGGCGGAGGCTGCGGAGCTGGCGCCGGCGATCGCACTGCTCTGCCAGAAGGGCCTCGGCCCGCCAGCGGTCGAGCTCTATGCGCGCGACGGCGAGGTGGGGATCAGTGCCGGCGCAGCAGGGCGGCGCAGCGTCGTGGTATCTGCCGGGCTCTTGCAGGCAGCCCAGTTGGGTCAGCTGCCGGCAGACCAGGCAGCCGGCGTGATCGCCGCGGCGGTCGGACGGATTCGCCTGGGGCAGACCAGGTTCGACGTCGCGGTCGAGTTCTGGACGATTCCGTGGCAGCTGATGCGTGCGGTCTGCCTGGCGATCGCAAAGACGGTCGGTTGGTTCCCGCTGACCCGCTTCGCCTGGCAGATACGCTTCGTGGTGGCCGCGGTGGCCGCGGCGCAGTCCGTGTCCGACGGCCGGATCGCTGGAGGACTGGTGGTGGCCGTGTTCATCGCCATGACGTACCTGGCGCCGCGTTGGCAGCGCCAGTGGGACATGCGCTCACAGGACGACTCCGACCGGTTGGTGGCCGACAACGAGCTCGGGGACGCGCTTGGCCGGTTCCTTCGCCGGTGCCCGCCCGAGCCGCGGACACTCGAGCGAATCCACCGCCTGACCGGTCCCGTCGTCCGCCCGTCTCTGGCTCTGGTGGTCCGCGACCCGACGCCAAGGGGTCAGGGATGATCTGCGAGCTGTGCCGAGAGCCTCACACCTCTCTTACTGCGTCGACGCGAATGCTCAGCGCCACCGCAGCGCCGGCGCTGCTGTTGCCAGCCCCGGCCGCGGGTCGAGCAGGTGCGCCCGCATCCGGCAGAGGATGTCGAGGGGTCCTGACCTACCGCCGCGGCCCAGGCGCCGGCTCGTCGTAGGCCCAGGATTCGGCCTGCTCGTGGTCGGCTCCGCTTCAGCGGTCCTCGACCACCTGCTCGCCATGCTGCTTGTCCTCGCGCTGGACGATGTCCGCTGCTTGAAGCTCGGACAGGATCTCCAGGGCGCGGCTGGTGGCTGCGGCTCCTCTGGTGGCTTCGGGGTTGCTCATGTTGGTACTTCCTCTCGTTCGGTGGTGTGTCCACCTAGAGGGCCGGGGCCGCCTGCAGGCGGTCAACGGCTGGGTAGACGCTCAGAGGCCGACGCCCTGGCAGCGTGCTGCGCTGATAGGTCGAGACGCCGGTTGGGTATCGTTCAGCTCGCGCTGGGTCTGCTCGATCTGATGCTCTGCCTGGGTCGCCGTGGCCGCGCTCCTGGGAGTCGAATGGGACACGGAGCGCCTGGTCCAACACGCCCGAAGGCGTTGGTCCCGCGTCTCGTGGTCAGCGGGCTGCTGATGGACGTGCTCGATCGAGCTCGTGCCGCTGGCTCCATCGCTGCGGGCGGAGCAAGCTGCCGCGACCAAGAGCGCCGCGACCTTATGGCCGATCGCGTCGCCGCAACCGACGCCACCGTTGAGGACCTTCGTGGTCAGGTGGAAGATCTTCGTGAGGTTGTCAACGAACTGGGCACCGCCCGCGATCGCGGGTCTCGCACACAGAAGCCCAGCGCAACGACGACCGACAAGTGAGAACGCGGGGTGGACGCGGCGGTCGCGTTGGCATGTGGTGTGAAAGCTCGAAGGGCGAGACGCCACGAAGTAACACCCGGATCAGGCAAGATGCCCTAGAAAGAACACCAATCTCCCGTAGGAGGACCTCTTGAGCGCCGTCACTCCCGACAACTTCCTCGTTGATGTTGAGGCGCCCGAGATCCCGTGGGCCAAACCCGCCGGAGCCCCAGTCGCGCTCGGCACCAGTTTCGTCAAGATCGGCCCAGGCCCAGACGGCCTCGAAGTCGCCCTCGCTGTGACCGTTCCCGAGGAGAAGGCGCCCAAGGCCGACGACGTGCGCCGCCTGTGGAACCTGCGCTGGAACCGCCGCGCCGCGCCCGTCGTCCTGGTCGTCGCCCACCGGATCGGCGACACCTGGAAGGCGTCCGTGTGTGGTACCAAGGATGACCCGGCCGTCATCCCCGGCTTGGACTTGGACCAGGTTGAGCGGATCTGCGCCGCCGCGCTTACCGCCCCAGACTCGGCCAACGCTGAACGGACCCTGCACCGACTCCTGGTCGGCCAGAAGGACGAACTGGTCGCTGGGCTCACCAACGTCGGCCTCTTCGCCTCCTATGAACTGCGCACTGGCGTCCCGGCCCGCCCGGACTGGGCGACCGCCCGAGACAAAGCTGGTCCGCTTCTGACCGCGCGCGGCCCAGACCTGATTCGCGGCCTTGGATACGCCCTAACCCCTCACGGCTCGACGGCGATGATCCTGACCGCCAACGGCACGAACCGTGCCGTAGCGGTCCTGCTCAACGACCAAGAGATGTTCGACCGCCCCATAGCCCGCTTTGGCGCAGCTTCCCCGATCGCGCTAGGGCTCGCGATCGCTCAAGCCCAAGGACTGCCTTGGCTGCTGGTCACCCGCGGCACGCAACTGCGCCTGTACCCGGCCAACCCTGACGTCGGCGTCGGCAGAAAGGGCCCGGCAGAAACCTTCACCGAGGTCGACCTGGCACTGCTCGCCGAGTCGGACGCCGCGTACCTATCGCTGCTCTTTTCCGCTGACGCACTCGCGGGCTCAGGGTCCGTCACCGAGATCCTGGTCGCGTCCGCCGACCACGCGACCGCCTTGGGTGCCCGCCTCCGCGAACGGGTCTACAAGGAGGTCGTGCCCGCACTCGCCGTCGCCGTCGCGAACCAGATGGGCGCGGTTACCGAGGACGACCTGACTGAGGCCTACCACCGAACCCTGACCATCCTGTTCCGACTCCTATTCGTCTCCTACGCCGAGGACCGGGGCCTTCTGCCGTACCAGCACAACCCCCGCTACACCAAAAAGGCTCTCAAAACGCTGGCGCGCGAGTTCACCGCCGACCCGGACCTGATCTTTGACCCGGATGCGATCGACCGGTGGGAGGACCTTCTTGCGGTCTGGAGAGCCGTCGATGACGGGAACAAGGAATGGGGCGTCCCCGCGTACAACGGTGGTCTGTTCGCCAGCGACAGCGCCCATCCCTCCGGTCAGGCCATCGCTGCGATGAGCCTCACCAACGTCGAGATCGGCGATGCTCTGCGCGCTCTGCTGATCGACACCACCGCCGACGGCATGATTGGGCCGGTGGATTTCCGGTCCCTGTCTGTTCGTGAGTTCGGCACGATCTACGAGGGCTTGCTCGAATCGTCGCTGTCGGTTGCCCCGACTGACCTGATCGTGGATCCCAAAACCAAGGCGTACCTGCCCGCCAGCCCTGGGAGCACCGACGAACCCGACGTGCGCGCCGGGCAGGTTTACTTCCACAACGCATCTGGAGCCCGGAAGGCGACCGGGTCGTACTTCACCAAGTCGTTCGCGGTCGAGCACCTGCTTGACACCGCCCTCGAACCCGCGCTGACCGCTCACTTGGCCAAAGTGAAGGCGTACTTCGATGCCGGTGACGATGACGCCGCCGCGTCGGCATTCTTCGACTTCCGTGTTGCGGACCTTGCCATGGGATCTGGGCACTTCTTGGTCGCCGCGATAGACCGGATTGAAGCCCAGTTCTCCGCGTTCCTGGTCAACCACCCGATCGCAACCGTCACCGCAGAACTGCACCGCCTAGGCGACACCGCCCGATCCGCGCTGGGAGCCAGCGCCATTGAGATCGAAATTGAACCGTCGGCGCTGCTTCGTCGTCAGATCGCCCGCCGTTGCCTGTACGGCCTGGACCTGAACCCGATGGCCGTCGAACTTGCCCGCCTGGGAATCTGGATTCACACGTTCATCCCCGGTCTACCCATGAGCGCGCTCGACCATGGGCTCGCTGTCGGAAACAGCCTTACGGGTATCGGTACCGTCGATGAGGTTGTCGACGTTCTCGATCCTCAGCGCGCCCCGGGCCAGTACAGCCTGTTCGCAGACCAGATCGACGCAGCCCTTTCCACCGCGCGGGACCGGCTCGTCCGTATTGCCCGAACGGCTGAGGCCACCAAACAAGAGGTTCGTGACGCCGAGAAGGCGCACACAGAAGCCATGAACGATGCGCAGGACGCCAAGTACCTGCTCGACGCTGCGGTCGGGGTCCGGATGGGCGTCATCGGCCTTCAATACGACGCCGACTCGGCGATCGCTGCAGGACGTTCCGAGGCGGTCCAGGCCGAGATCGCCGACCTGAACGCCACACACATGCCCTACCGTTTCCCCGAGGTGTTCCTGCGCGAGAACCCTGGTTTCGACGTTCTGATCGGGAACCCGCCATGGGAGGAACTGGTCTACGAGGAGATCAAGTTCTGGACCCTTCTTTATCCCGGACTCAAGGGCCTCAATCAGAAAGACCAGCAGGCCGCCATGATCGCGTACAGGGCCCAGCGTCCCGATCTGATCGCCGTGGTGGAGGCCGAACAGGCCGATGCCGACCGGGTCCGTGGAGCATTGATGGCTGGTCCCTACCCGGGGATGGGCGCTGGCCACGCCGACCTGTACAAGGCGTTCTGCTGGCGGTTCTGGACCCTTCTGCGAACGGGTGGCAGGTCTGGAATCGTCCTGCCTCGCGGAGCATTGTCCGCTGCCGGGTCTGCTCCCTGGCGGGAGGCCGTCCTGGCTGGAGGGTCGTTCCTCGACGTCGCGATTCTCGTCAACACCAACAAATGGGTCTTCGACGAGGTCGACGGTCGCTACACCTTGGCGCTGGTTACTTTGCTTCGAGACGCGACCGGACCGCACACCGTGAGCATGCGTGGTCCGTACCATTCGCTGGCGAACTACGACGCGGCCGTGGCCGAGACTCCGGCCACGTTCCCGGCAGACCAGTTCGCGACATGGTCCACCGGCGCGTGTTTTCCGATGCTCCCGGACACCCGTGCGGGAGAGATCTTCCTCAAGTACCGCCAGCATCCACGCTTCGACGACCCTTCCGGGTCGTTCCTGTTCAAGCCCCTGCAGGGCGACTTCAACGCGACCAACCACCGCGCATACTTCAACGCCGACCCCGACGACGCCACCTCCCTACCTGTGTACGCCGGAGCGTCGATCAACCTGTGGAACCCAGACACTGGTGAACGCTACGGCGAAGCTGACCCCGCCGAGGTCTTGCCGATCCTGGCGGAACGTCGGCACCGGCAGGCCCACACATCGTCGTCCCCATATTGCGGGCTCGCCGCCAGCGTGGTTAACGACATGAACACCCTGTCTGCGTTGCACCCACGGATAGGGTTCCGCGACATCTCCCGTGCGACTGACACCAGGACCCTGGTCACCGCGCTGTTGCCCGGCCAGGTGATCGCCGTGAACTCGCTGCCATTCCTGGTCCGGGCCCGCGGGACCGCCGCCGACGAGGCGTACCTACTTGGGGTCATGTCCTCGATCCCGATGGACTGGTACGCACGCCGGTACGTGGAGTTACACGTCAACTTCCACATACTCAACGCTTTCCCCCTTCCGCGGCCCGACCCAGACAACCCATTGCGCCTCCGCGTTGTGGAGATCGCAGGCCGGTTGGCTGCCGTGGACTTCCGGTTCGCCGACTGGGCCGCCCAGGTCGGCGTGCCCATCGGCTCAGTGTCTGACCGTGACAAGAACGACCTGATCGGTGAACTGGATGCGGTGGTCGCTCTGTTGTACGGCCTCACACGGGAGGACGTTGAACACGTATTCGAGACGTTCCACCGCGGATGGAACCACAAGCCACGCCTGGCCGCGGTCCTGACCCACTTCGACGCATGGAAGACCAAGGTGCGCCCATGAGCGAAATGAATGGCCACCGTGCCGACTTCTCCACCAACAAGGAAGGCATCAACAGGGTCGCTGACGACCTCAACGGGCTTCTGGCCTGGACTAGAGTCAACGGCGCACACGCGGCGTCGCTGGCGATCGCGACCGCGTACTTCAACCCTGGTGGCTTCAACCTGCTCGCCAGTGAGCTCGAACAGGTCCGCGGCGCGCGCCTGCTGCTGGGCGCAGAACCGATCGAGGGTGCGGACCACCCTCGTGTGCGCGCATTGGCGGATCGAAGGCCCCTGCGCGGCCCCGACCCAGCCGTCACCCGCGCGCTGAGCGGACACGCCCGGTCATTGGAAGAGGACCGGGACCTGCTCGGGTTCACCCGGGAGACCGACGCCCAGGCCCGCCGCCTTGTCGCATGGCTGCGCGCCAACCCCGACACCGTGAAGGTCCGCCGCTACGAGGCCGGGTTCCTCCACGGCAAGGCATTCATTATCGACCAAGGCATCATCGGCCTGGTCGCTGGCTCGTCGAACTTCACCTATGCAGGCTTGGCCAAGAACAACGAACTGAACATCGGACGGTACGACCCGGCCCCGGTTGGGCAGGTCATCGACTGGTTCAACGAGCAGTGGGACGCCTCCGTCCCGTACGACCTGGCCGCCCTATACGAGGTCCGCTGGTCCGCGCACCAGCCGTGGGACGTGTTCCTGCGGATGCTGCACGAGATGTACGGAGCGGACCTAACCGCCGAGACCGACCTGTCCTCCCGGCTCGGGCTGACCGGGTTCCAAGCCGACGGGGTCTGGCGCGCCAAACGGATCCTGGCCCGACGCAAGGGCGTCCTGATCGCAGACGAGGTCGGCCTCGGCAAGACGTTCATCGCCGGAGAGCTGATCCACGAGGCCGTGTTCGACCGCCGCCAGAAAGTCCTGATCATCGCCCCGGCCACGCTACGCGACGCCACATGGGTCCCGTTCCTGCGCGAGAACAACCTGCGCGCCGACGTGCTCTCCTTCGAGCAATTGGTCGCCGACATCGAGGACGCCGGGTCGCGCACCGCCCGACTGCAACAACTGGACGAGTACGCGATGGTCATCGTCGACGAGGCCCACGCGATGCGCAACGACAAAACCCAGCGAGCGGACGCACTGCGCCAGGTCCTGTCCGGGAACGTGCCCAAGTACTTGGTCGAGATGACCGCGACGCCGGTGAACAACTCCCTAGAAGACCTGTACCACCTGATCTCCTACTTCGCGCCCGGCGACGCCGCGTTCGGCGACGTCGGCATCCCCTCCCTGCGCAAATACTTCCAACGGGCGATCTCGATGGACCCCGACGCGCTGACCCCCGAGCACCTCTTCGACGTGATGGACGAGGTCGTCGTCCGCCGCACCCGCCGATTCGTCAAGAACCACTACGTCGGAGACACCGTCGTCATCAACGGAGTCAAGCAGCCCATCCGGTTCCCGACCTGCCGGGTCAAACGGGTGGACTACAACCTGGACGCGGTCGTCCCCGGCGTGTTCGAGGACCTTGCCACAGCGCTGGGCGCGAAAGTCTCCGACGAGACGATGAACGCCTCTCTGGCCGCCGGAGTCATCATGGAAGACCCCGGCAAGGTCTTGACCATGGCCCGATACGTACCCTCTCAGTTCCTGCTCTCCGGCGACCCCGAACAGTACGAGGCCCAGAACGCGGGCCTGCTGCGCTCCGGTCTGCTCAAACGGTTCGAGTCCTCCTCATACGCGTTCGAGCAGACCGTCAACAAGATGATCACTTCACACGACCGGTTCCTGGACGCACTGGACTCCGGCCTCGTCCTGACCGGTGACGCGTTCCGCGAGTGGGCCGGGTCATCCTCCGAGGACGTCGAAGACTTCTTCTCCACGTACGACGACCCGGACGGGGTCGCCGACGCAGCCGACTACGCCGTCGAGGAACTGCGCGCCGCGGTCGCCGCTGACCGGGACGTCCTGGCCGCGTTCGCGGTCCGGGTCCGGGTCCTGCACGAGGGCACCGACCCCAAGGTCGACGCGCTCGTCGACGCGCTAGCGGCTATCGCCGCGGAAGCTGTTGCCGAGGGCATCGGGCCCCAGGATACGGGCGACAAGCGCAAGACCCTGGTCTTCACCTACTTCGCTGACACCGCCACCTACCTGGAAGGGGCGCTGCGCAACGCGATCGCCACCGATGCTCGCCTAGCCGACTTCCGCGGACGGTTCACCATGGTCTCCGGCCAGGACAAGACCAACAAGGCCGACGTCATCATCGGGTTCGCCCCGATGACCGCAGGAACCGGCGTAGAAGAGGACAAGTACGACCTGATCATTACCACCGACGTCCTGGCCGAGGGCGTGAACCTCCAGCAGGCCCGGAACATCGTCAACTACGACCTGCCGTGGAACCCCATGCGGCTGGTGCAGCGATCTGGAAGGATCGACCGGATCGGGTCCCCTCACGCGGAGATCTTTATCAGGTGTTTCTTCCCCGATGCGGACCTGGACAAAATCCTGCTCCTCGAGGAGCGGCTGAAGCGCAAACTCAAGCAGGCCGCTGCCGCGGTGGGCCATGCCGAAGTCCTGCCCGGAATGGACCCCGTCGAACGGGTCATCACCGACACGCGCGAGCAGATCGACCAGTTGCGCCGCGAGGAAGCAGCCATCTTCGAGGACGGCGGCGCGGGGTCGCTCTCAGGGGAGGAGTACCGGCGACGCCTCGCGAACGCGTTCAAGCACGAAGGCACCAAAGCCCGCGTGCTCGCCCTTCCGTGGGGTGTCGGGACGGGTTTCGCTCGCGACGGCGCGACGCCGGGGCTCGTGTTCTGCGCCCGGATCGGCGACCACCCCAAGCCGTGGTTCCGCTACATCCCGCTCAACGAGGACCTGAGCGTCGCGATGACCGCAGGGGAGGATCCGCACCCGTTCGTGGTCGAGGACACCCTCACCTGCCTAGCCCAGGCCGATCCGCAGCATGACACGGTCCCAGCGAAACTGCCCGAACCCCTGTACCAGGCCGCGTTTGACGCGTGGGCCGTCGCCCAGGACCATATCCACGCGGCGTGGATGACCCAGACCGACCCGGCCAACCTCGCCCCGCAGATACCTAAGGCGCTGCGAGACGCCGCAGCCCTGGTCCGCGAGCACGGCGGGTTTCTCGGCGAAAGCCAGGACGCCCTCGCAGCCCGGCTCAACGCCCCCTACCCGGTGAGGGTCCAGCGCGATGTCCGGCACATCGTCGTTGGCATCGACCTGACCGAGAGGGCAAAGATCGAGGCTCTGGACGGCCTGGCGAACCGGCTCGGGCTGACCCCGCCGCCGCCGCCGCCGCTGCTGCCCCCGATCGACCTCAGCGATATCCACCTTGTCTGCTGGACAGCCATCTCGGCAACTCCGCCTGGCACCGAGTCGTGACGGGGCCGCGGACCAACCGGATCGGCCAATAACGACCTCGTGTGACCCGTCCAAGCGGGGCAATGACACACCCGACAAATTCAGTGCCAGAACTCGGGTCCAGAACCGGGAGCCCTGCCGGCATCTGCCACCCGGTTTTGACACGTCGCGGGCCGGCCCGGGGGGTCAAAGTCGACCTCGTCGAATAGGAGGCGTCTGTAGAGCTCCTCGCGTTGCATGATGAGCTCATGTCAATCGTGGACCGCCTCGGCTGCGCCGACCTCTCTGGCACCGCGAGCCAGCAGTTGTTCTATAGCGTGCGGCAGATTCTCTTTCTGAACATGCGATGACTCGAGCCCGGGCGAGCTGCAAGGTCTCGAACTGGAGCGGTAGCGTTGCGAGGGCACCGTCGCAACGGAAATCACGGATCCAGTCTGGTCAGGAGGTACGGCGTGGCGTCCTCCGATCACAGTGCGATCCCAAGCGTCCTCGGATACCAATACCAGACCAACTGGGGGCTTTACGAACTGCTGCGGAACCGCGTCAGCCGGCCCGACCACGCGCTGACGTTGGAGATGTTCGACGATGTCGCATGGGATGCAGATGGCCGACCCACAGACCTTTTGCAGCTCAAGTTGCACGTCAACGCAACCGGCACGCTGGGCAACTCGAGCGACGACATCTGGCGAACCATGGGCGTCTGGATCGACAACGGCCGTCCTCGCGACCCCCTAGGCCCTGCGCTGTCCCTAATCACCAACTCCGTTGCCTCCTCAGGCTCAGCGGCGTTCCTGTTGCGTGACGACGACGCCCGAGACACATCGGCAGCTCTGATGATGCTGGAGTCGGCTGCGCGGACGTCCACCAACGAGGCGACCGCGAAATCCAGGGCGAAGTTCATGAAACTAACGCCCTCGGAACGGTTCACCTTCGTGGATCGAATCTACGTTGTCGACGGCTCTCCCGACCTAGAAGACATCGACGACCGGGTCCGCGAAGTCCTGTGGGCAGCCATGCCTCTCGGAAGGGAGAACGCCTACATGGACCTTGTGTGGCGATGGTGGGGGCGTGTGGCCGTCGACATGTTGCGCGGGCGCCGACCCGCGATCACTGTCCCGGAACTGGCTACCCAGCTCGACGCCATCCGCGACATGTTCACGGCTGACAACCTGCCCACTGTCATCGAACTGGCCGACGTCGATAAGGACGCCGTACTGGTCAACCTCGCAGACCGAACGTTCGTGAAACAAATGATGTGGGTCGGGATAGGGCCGGTGAACCTGCGTGCCGCAGTCATCGATTACTACCGAGCCTACAGCCAAACCACCACGTGGCTCGACAGGCACATCGTCGGCCTGAGCGAGCTGGAGCGGTTCGAGGACAACCTCCGCGACGAGTGGGAACGTGCCTTCGAGAACATGTGCGAAGCCCTCAGCGCTGACGCCACCAATGAGGACAAACAGGCTGCTGGCAAGCAGCTCCTCCAGCACCTCACGGAGTCCACGCTCACCGTAAGAAGCCGGTACACCGATCAGTTCTACGCACGCGGGAAGCGTCACGAACTCGCCGACCGCGGACACGTCGGCTGGCATCCCGAGTTCCTCAAGCACTTGGAGGAGCTGCTGACCCCAGCGGCCGCCACATCCTGAATCAGACTTCTCACAGAGGATGGAATGGGCTCCGAACTCAGGAAAACGCCGGGAGCGCCCACCATTGCTGACATTCTTACCCCATGAGGCAATGGGAGGACCGTTCACCTGCGGTGGCGGACATGCTCAACCCCGCCCTGCTCGCGGCCGTGATTGCCGCTGCCGCCAGCGAGTACACCCGGCTTTCGGATGAGCCGATGCCCTACGGCTACGCCTTCCTCGTCGCGCCGCTCGTGCTCCACCACGACACCCGGGCGGCTCTGCCGACGTCAGCAAACTCGCACCTGGCCCGATGGCTGGCCAACCATGAGGTCATCGCCGCTGGGTTCGGCGAGCGCGCACGCGCGCTGACCCACCCCGTGCGGGAGGGCATCAGGTTAGGCCTGCGCACCGGCACTCTCCGCATCGAGAACGGTGCGCTCTACGGCACGCTAGCGTCACGAACGCGGCCGGCCAGGATCGGCGATATCGCCAACGTCATCCTCAAGTCCGGATTTGTGGGGAGATGGCTCACCAAACTCGACCGGCCAGCGACAGCGTTCGCGCTGTTCGGTGTGACACCCTGACGCCGTGCAACTCCTCGCCCTAGCCCTCTACGCCCGCGACGGGCGGCGGCGCGATGTCCGGTTTCAGCCGGGAAAACTTAACATCGTCACCGGCGAGTCCAAGACTGGCAAGAGCGCACTGCTGACCATCACCGAGTACTGCCTGGGCCGCGATCGAAACCTGGTTCCGGCCGGGCCGATTACGAGCACCGTCGCCTGGTATGCCGCCCTCTGGCAGCTGCCGGGAGGCGGCCGCGCCTTCGTCGCCCGGCCTGCCCCTCGACCTGGCGCCGCAAGCACACAGCGCGCCATGCTCGAGTTCGGCAATGAGTCCCTGGACTTGTTCGCGGTGGAGGAGCTCGAAGTGAACGCCGACTCCAACGCGATCCGTGAGCAACTCGGGCGCCGCATTGGCATCGTCGAGAACCTCGTCGAGCCAGCAGGGGGCTCGTCCCGTAGCGCCTACGAGGCACACCTCGGTCACGCTGCTTGGTTGTGCCTCCAGGACCAGGATGAGATCGCCAACCGAGTCCACCTGTTCCACCGTCAGGGAGAGGACGGCCACTCGCAGGCTTTGAAGGACACGATCCCGTACTTCCTCGGCGCCGTGCCAGCCGATCAAGCGAGCAAGCGGGCGGACCTGCGCGAGGCGCAGCGCACCCTGCGAAGGATCCACTCGGCGCTTTCTGACGCCGAGCGAACCGCCACCGAGGTCGACACGACCCTGCGCGGGTTGCTCGCCGAGGCACACGCAGCCGGGCTGACGGAGGCACACGACCTCACGGGGCGCGACGACATCGTCGATGTCCTGCGTGCGACACGTCACCTCACGGACGGGCGGTCCCCCACCCGGGGGGAGCACGTCGACGAGGGTCCTTCGGATGCCCAGATTCAGGACCGCCGCCGGGCACTGGAGGCTGAGCGAGACCGACTTCGGTCCGAACTCGTAGACGTGATGGCCGATCGTGAACTCCTGCTGGACCACGAAGACGGTGAGTCCGACTTCGCCCTCGCCGTAGCCCTACACACCGGCCGCCTCACCAGCCTCGACCTCCTCCCGCTAGCGCCCGAGCCTGGGCCCGAAACCCAGCCCGACCCGGAGTCTGGGACGGAGGCCGGGGCCGGCGACGGCGCCGCCAACGCACCGAACGAGGGCACCGACCCGCAGGTTACAGGGGAGGGCGGGGCCACCCACCCTGGAGACGCTGCGGCCGAGGGTGCGAGTGACGGTCCGAGCTCCCGCGAAGGCGAGCCGAGAGTCGGCGACGGCCACGACGGCGACGAGACCTGCCCGGTCTGCGGCAGCCAGCTCGCTCAGCCAGATCCGACGGTCTCGGCGATTGGTGTGCGCCTCAATGAACTGCGAGCCCAACTCGCCAATTTGACCGCAGCACCCGCAAGCCGTCGGACAGCCCGGCAGGCGCTCGAAAGCCGGGCGGAGGAACTGCGCCGCGACATCTCTGCTTCTGAGGTGACCCTCTCCGGCCTGTCGAGTGCCACAAAGACCGCCCCGGCACGGGACGCGATCGCCGCGCGCAACTTTACGCGCGGACGCATCGACGCAATGCTGGAAACTGTCGCGACCACAGGTGACGTTGCGGTGCGTCGACTCCGCTCCCAGGTGGCGAGCGTGACCCAGCGGGTTGAGCGCCTCGAGGAGGAGCTCGACGGTGACAACGAGCGCGAGCAGTTGACCTCGCGCCTCCTGCTCATCGGCCGCGACATGACCGAGTACGCCAACAGGTTAGGTCTGGAGCACGCGGCCGAAAGCGTGCGGCTCGACCTAGCGAACCTCACCGTTGTGACCGACACCGTCGACGGTCCGATCCCGCTTGCGCGCATCGGTAGTGCCGCGAACTGGATCGGGTACCACCTGGTCACCCACCTTGCCCTCCACCGGTACTTCGTCAGGCAGAAGCGACCGGTGCCCAGATTCCTGATGTTCGACCAACCCACTCAGGCCTACTACCCATCTGAGGCGTCCAAACGAAGTGGCCTGCCGGCCAGTGACAGGGACCAACAGGCTGTGCTCGCGATGTTCCAGATCATGCGCGACGTCGTCTCGGAGTTGGCTCCTGCGATGCAGATCATCGTGTGCGACCACGCAGACCTTCCCGTCGACTGGTTCCAGGACGCCATCGAGCACTACTGGCGCGACGGGGTGACACTCATCCCGGTGGAATGGTTGACAGAGCGCGAGACTCTCGAGGGATCGGCCGACAACGACGCAATCGACGGCACCGTGGACACCGGCAAGGCAAGCTAGGCTGGACCAAAATCGGTTGGCGATCGCGGAGCAGCGTCGTATTCACTACCCTCCAGCGGTTCGAGATGGTCGTCCGCGACTCGGTCACCCAGGTTGGTCTCCTTTCGGACCAAGGCGTTCGTCGAGGCACAGGAGCACCGCGCGTCTGATCCGCATAGCCCCGTGCCATAGGGACCAGTCAGCGCCCGTTCCAACGCGGCCAGCCCGCCCGAGTCGAGCCGCGGAGCGCTCACCGAAACCGCCGCCTGATCACGACGCGACCGCACCTCGTGCGTCCTCGCGAGCGGCCCCCCGCGCCAGCCCTTCCGCCGCGCCAGGCGTCGAGTTCTTGCCATCCACTTCGGACCCGTGCGCCCCGTCGGCCTCGACTAGGCGACGTAGCCGTGTCACCTCTCGAGTGGTGATCTCGTCCCCACACCACTCGACCGCCTCGCGCACCGACAACGCTTCATCCTCGGTCATCTCGCGCAGCGCCTCCCCTGCCCGGCGTTCGGCATCGGCCACAGCCGCATCCCGCTCACCCACCGCGACCAATACCCTCACGGCCAGATCCTCCAAGCGCTTCTCTCGCTCGGCGCGCTGCCGCCGCCTCTTGGACTGCACATCCAGCGCCGCCCGCCGAGCCTCCTGCCTGATCGACTGCTGACCCATCACGTCACCCTTTCCTCGTTCCGAACCGTCGCACCCCCTAAGACAGCCCGACCACCGCCAGCGGTCACCGAACCCCAACAACCTCAACAACCACGCACCCCCAAAAATCCACCGAACTCGATGTGCCACACACCTCTTGCACGCAGGTAGTTGAATTCTCAACTATTGACCTTCAAGCGCAGCAGATTGCCTTAGGGACTGCGTGACGAT
>Ga0208079_1001003_pt1 | contig 15263 bp, 14 predicted proteins | sample NGESurdeep092012_5_FD_184474 | JGI IMG/M metagenome (GOLD analysis project Ga0208079, IMG submission 184474) | Arctic peat soil microbial communities from Barrow, Alaska - NGEE Surface sample 210-2 deep-092012 (SPAdes) | ecosystem: Environmental > Terrestrial > Soil > Wetlands > Peat ... | reverse complement strand
ACGGTGACGCCCTTGCCGTCGGCTAGCAGTTAGCACCACCGCCTCCTGCAGAGGACTTGCACCTCCAAGCGACTGCCCATGCCGGGCGCACAATCGAAACGGCCCGCCGGGGCGGGGCCGTTTCAGCCTGGCGTGCGCGCCACTCGGGCGCGCCGTGCGTCACTTCGTGCGGCGCTCGCGGAGTGTGGCGGCCTTGCCGACCCGACGGCGCAGGAAGTAAAGCTTTGCGCGGCGCGCCACGCCGTGCCGGACGACCTCGATCTTCTCGACCCGCGGGCTGTTGACCTTGAACGTCCGCTCGACGCCCACGCCGGAGGCGATCCGCCGGACGGTCAGCGACCGCGTGATCCCACCACCCGTCAGGCGCAGGATGGTCCCCTCGAAAATCTGCACGCGCTCCCGGTTTCCCTCGACCACCTTGGCGCTGACCTTGACGGTGTCGCCGGGCGCAAGGGTAGGGATATCGCTTCGAATCTGGTCCTTGACGATCTCGTCGAGTACGTTCACCGGGTCGACCCCTGCTGCATCGGGCGGCCGGGACGGTCCCGCGAGCCGCATTTCTGGGCACGATGGATCAGTCGCGGGAGGGCGACCGACGGCGGAGTATAGCACGGGGCGGACGCGATCACGGGACCCCGCGCCGATCCGCCGGGGGTTCGCCGACGCCGTCGTCCGCTTCGTGCGCTGTGCGTTTCTCGATGACGTCGCCGAGCAGGCGCGCCTCTTCGGCGCTGAAGGGCCGGCCCTCGAGGAGATCCGGTCGCCGCTCCAGCGTGCGCCGGAGTGATTCGCGGAGCCGCCACTGGCGCACGGCGCCGTGGTCGCCCGAGGTGAGGATCTCCGGCACGCCCGCTCCCTCGAAGAGGGCCGGGCGCGTGTACTGGGGATACTCGAGGAGTCCGCTGCTGAACGACTCGTCGATGAGCGAGCTCGACTCGATCGCGCCGGGCAGGAGCCGCAGCACCGCATCGCAGACGACGAGCGCGGGCAGCTCCCCACCGGTCAGGACGAAGTCGCCGATCGACAGCTCGAGGTCCACCATGGCGCGGATGCGCTCGTCCACGCCCTCGTAGCGGGGGCACACGAGGACCAGGTGCGGTCGCGTTGCAAGGTCCTCGGCGCGACGTTGCCGGAACGGCTCGCCGGCGGCATCGAACAGGATGATCGTGGAGTCCGGCCGACGTAGGGCAGCAAGCGCCGCAGCCACCGGCTCCGGGCGGAGCACCATCCCCGCGCCGCCGCCGTACGGGGAATCGTCGACGCTGCGGTGACGCCCCAGGCCCCATGCCCGAAGGTCGTGCACCCGAATCGACGCGAGGCCTTCTTCCTGGATGCGCGCGGGGATGCTTGCCGCGAGCGGCCCGGCCAGCATCTCCGGGAAGAGCGTGAGGATCTCGACCTCGAGCGGCACGTGATCGGCCCTCAGTCCGGGGCGATCACGGGGTCGACTTCCGGCGCGGGCGTTCCCTCCGGGGAGCCAGGCCCGCGAGGCTCCGGCGCATCGCTCGCGGAGGGCGGCTGGCTCGCGCGCTGCTCGCCCTTGCGGGCCCGCGGTGGGCGGGGCGGCCGAGGCGGCCGTATCTGGTCCGGCGTCGGCAGGTCCAGGGCGTCGGGGTCTGCCACGATCTCGCCCCGCCGCGGCGCCAGGATCCTGACGAACGGACGCGCGACCGGCAGGTCGAAGGCACCGCGCGGACCACCCTCCACGACCAGCATCTCCGCGCCGCCGGAACGGTAGACGTCCCGCACGGTTCCGAGCGCGCCGCCATCCGGGTCGACGACGGGACAGCCGCGCAGCTCGTGCCAGTAGTAGCTGCCGCGGGGCAATGGCGGGACAACGCCCGCGTCCGCCTCGAGATAGACCGACAGGTAGGCGGCCGCCGCGTTGCGCGTCGGGATCTCGCTGAACCGGACGATCCAGCCGGGCGCGGCCGCCCACGCCTCGGCGACCGTCAGCGGCTCGGCAGCGCCCTCCGGGTACAGGCGCGCTCCCGGCGCGAACCGGGCGCCCGGGTCGTCGGTGAGCACCTCCACCCGGAGACCGCCGCGCACGCCATGGAAGCCGCGGACGAGCGCGACGACGAGTCGCTCCCCGCCCGCGGCCGGCTGGCTGGAGATCAGACGATCTCCAGCTGGAACTGCTCGCCGTCGCGGGCGCCGACGACCTTGAGGAGCGTTCGGAGTGCCTTTGCGACGCTCCCGTTCCGGCCGATCACCTTGCCCATGTCGTCTTCCGCGACACGGAGCTCGATGACGGTCGTGCCGGCCTCCTGGCTGACCACGACCTCGACCTGGTCCGGGTGATCGACGAGCGACTTGGCGACGAATTCGACGAGCTGCGCAGCGGCCATCGCGGGCCCCTTCCCTACTTCGCCGCCGGCAGGACGCCGGCGTTTCGGAGGAGGCGCTCCACGGTCTCGGTCGGGAGGGCGCCCTTGGCGATCCACGCCTTCGTCTTCTCGACGTCGACGGCGAAGTCAACCGGCTCGGTCCGGGGGTTGTAGTGGCCGAGGATCTCGATCGTGCGGCCGTCGCGGGGGCTCCGGCTGTCGGCCACGACGACGCGATACGCCGGCTGCTTCGTCGCGCCGACGCGGGTGAGGCGAATGCGAGCTGCCATGTCCTGGTTCTTCTCCTCCTGCGTGGGTTGCGGCCGTCGTCCGGCCCGGACGACGGCCGTTCTGCGGGGTCCTACTTGAAGACGAGCACGATGCGGCTCGTCCGCGTGGCGGCCGGGGCCTTGTTGACGGCCGCGAGAGCGTCGAACGGCTCGAGGAACGGCTTCACGTCCGTGTCGTACGTCGCCTTCTCGGCGGCCGGGAGCAGCCCTTCGAGGCCCTCCCGGAGACCTGTGATGTTGACGTACGCGTCCATCACGCCGGCGCCGCCGGCGAGATCGATCGCGTGCGAGTACCCCGCCTGCGCAGCGAGCCCACCGCCGGCCGCCGTGTCGAGGACACCCTTGACGAAATCGAGCGTCCCCACGACGAACAGGTCACCCTGGGCCGTCGCGGCGAGCGCCGGAATGGCGTTCCCGGCGCCCGTCCCCGTCCCAGGGAGCGCCGGGAGCGTCACGACCGAGATCGTCCCCGCGGCGTACGGCTGCTCCGTGTACGTGATCCCGAACGAGCCCCCGGCGAGCGCGAGCGCGGCCTTGAGCTGGTCCAGGGTCCGCTTCGCTCCCGCGGGATCCGTGGCGATGGCGGCCAGGCCGCCGCCCCAGGTAGTACCGCCGCGGGTCACGGCGATCGCCGTGTCACCGGCCCAGCCGGCGAGCGACTCGATTCCGCCGATCGCAGCGAGGGCCGTGTCAACCTGGTCGAGCGTGCCCTTCACTGATGGATCGCACGCGATCCCGGCCTTGATGCCGGACCAGAGCGCGACGAGTGCCGGGCCGGCCTGGCGGCCTTCGAGCGCGACGAGCGTTCCCGCTGGCAGGCGGGCGGCGATCGCGCTGGCCGAGTCTTTCGGGGCGAAGCTGGAGGCGGGCGCACCCGACGGGACCGGCGCGACCTGGTCCATGACGAGCGCGCTGTCGGCAGCGTGGGCGAACCCGGCCGACCAGTCCGGCAGGGCCGCGAGCGCACTGGTCAGGCATGCCTGCGGAATGGTGCTCGTGCTGCCGGCCATGGAGAGGACCGCGTCGAAGAGCGACCTGGTGTCGAGGTAGCCGAACCCGAGGTAGGCGCTCGGGGCGGCCTTTCTGGCGGCCACGAACGCGCTGGAGGCCGCGACCGGGCTGGCGCCCTTCGTGTCGAGGGCGGCCTTCACGGAGGCCTCCGGACCCAGCAGGAGGACCGTCCCGCGCGTGGCCCACGCGAGGGTCATGCCGCCCTTGTCGACCGTGGTGATCTGGCCGTCGCCGTACGTCGCGGTCGAGGGCGTCCCGCCGACCTGCTTCGCGATCCAGGCGGTGGCGGCTGCGACGTCCTTGACGCTGGCGAGGACCACGACGCCGCGGTCCGGCGCCTTGACCGATGACGGGTCCTTCTGGGCTGCGGCCGCCAGGTCGAGCAGGTCGCGCGTGACCGCCACGCCCACCTCGCCGGCGACCCACGGCTTGAGGTCGGTCGTCCAGCTGATGCCGGACTTCTGGAGGAGCTGGTCCAGGGCCTGGTCGATCTTCGCGTCGAGCGAGGCCTGGTCCTTGAAGCCCGGGAACTTCGCGATGATGGTGCCGACGTTCTGGCGCTGGTCGCCCGGCAGGTCCGCGCGGCCTTCGAGGTAGACGACGGTCCCGCTCGGGATCCAGCCCTCGATCGCGGACGTCGCGCTGCCCGATGCAAGCAGGACTGCGCCCACCGAGACGACCCCGACGACGAGAGCGACCACGACGAGCGCGACGCCCCACCGGAGGAGGCCCGCAGGGCGCGCGGGGCGGCCGGCGACGTTCGACGAGCCCCCCTGTTGCGGCATCCCGGGATCGACCGGGACGGGTGTGAACTCGGCCATTGCGTTCCTCCCTCGGCCTCAGCGGCCGAAGACCCCGGGGAGCCGGCGGCCCCCGCGGAGTTGCTTCATGAGTTTCTGCATCTCGGCGAACTGCTTGACGAGTCGGTTGACCTCAACGATCGACGTGCCGGCGCCGGTGGCGATTCGGCGCCGCCGGCTCCCGTTGAGGATCGTCGGGTCACGCCGCTCGCCCGGGGTCATCGAGCGAATGATCGCCTCGGTCCGTCCGAGGTCGCCGCGGTCGACCGAATCCTGCGCCTGGCGCGCCATCCCGCCGAGGCCCGGGATCATCTCCATGACTTGTCCAAGCGGCCCCATCTTCTTGACCTGCTGGAGCTGCTCGAGCATATCCTCCAGGCTGAAGCTTCCTGACTGGATCTTCGCGGCAGCCTTCTCGGCTTGCGTCGTGTCGAACGCGTCCTGTGCCCGCTCGATGAGGGTCAGCACGTCGCCCATCCCGAGGATCCGGCCGGCAAGGCGGTCCGGGTGGAACGGCTCCAGCGCATCGGTCTTCTCGCCCGTGCCGAGGAACTTGACCGGCAGCCCGGTGACCGCGCTGATCGAAAGGGCCGCGCCGCCCCGCGCATCCCCGTCGATCTTCGTGAGGACCAGGCCTGTCAGCGGGACGGCTGCGGCAAACGCCTGCGCCACGCTCACCGCTTCCTGGCCGACCATCGCGTCGATGACGAGGAGCGTCTCCACGGGCCGGGCCGCGCGCATGAGCTCGGTCACCTCGGCCATCAGGACCTCGTCGACCGTCAGCCGGCCGGCCGTGTCGAGGATCACGGTGTCGCGGACCTCGTGGCGCGCATATGCGATCCCAAGCCTGCCGATCTCCGGCACGGGAGTCCCGGCCGGCGCGGCGAAGACCGGCAGGTCGAGGCTTGCCCCGAGCGTCATGAGCTGTTCGATCGCGGCAGGCCGGTACGGGTCCGCGGCCACGAGCAGCGGCCGGCGGCCGATCTTGACGATGTGGCGGGCGAGCTTCGCCGCTGTCGTCGTCTTGCCGGAGCCCTGCAGCCCGACGAGCGCGATGACTGCGGGGTTCCCAGCCAGGTGAAGCGTCCGGTCGCCGCCGGAGAGGAGCGCGGTCAGCTCCTCGTTGACGATCTTGACCACCTGCTGGCCGGCGTTGAGGGACGCCAGGACGTCGGCGCCGATCGCGCGCTCGCGGACCCGCGCCGTGAAATCCTTGACGACCTTGAAGTTGACATCGGCCTCGAGGAGCGCGAGCCGCACCTCGCGCATCGCCGTCTCGACGTCGGCCTCGCTGATCCGGCCGCGACCGGTGAGCGAGCCGAGCGTGCTGCGGAGGCGCTCGGAGAGGGCGTCGAACACGGCGGGATGCAGGCTCCTGTGGACCGAGGCTGTGACGATCGCGGCATGCGCCGTCGCGTGGTGCGCGGGTTCTGGCGACACCGAGGCAGCCGGAGTGTACTCCACCGATGCGGGGACGTATCCCGTCGACCGGTCGTGCCCGTCAGCCGAAGAGCGCCCCCACGAAGGCGGTCGGGTCGAACGGGAGCAGGTCGCCGACCTTCTCCCCCACCCCCACGAAGCAGACCGGGACGCCGAGCGCCCGCTCGATCGCGAAGACGATCCCGCCCTTCGCCGTCGAGTCGAGCTTCGTGAGGATGATCCCCGTCAGGCCGGTCGACTCGTGGAACGCCTTCGCCTGGGCCAGGCCGTTCTGTCCGGTGGTCGCGTCCAGGACGAAGAGGACCTCTGGCGCCGCCCCGGGAAGCCGGCGATCGATCACGCGGCGCATCTTCGCCAGCTCGTCCATCAGGTTCGACTTCGTGTGGAGCCGGCCGGCGGTATCGACGATCAGCACGTCCATGCGGCGGGCGACGGCCGCGTCCACGGCGTCGTAGACGACCGCAGCCGGGTCGGCGCCCGGCGCGTGGGCGACGATCGGCGCGCCCGCCCGCTCGCCCCAGGCCCGGAGCTGTTCGATCGCGGCGGCCCGGAAGGTATCCCCGGCGGCGAGCAGCACGGTCTGCCCCTCGGCGCGATACCGAAAAGCGAGCTTCCCGATCGTGGTGGTCTTGCCGGTCCCGTTGACCCCAACGACGAGGATGATCGCCGGCGCACCCAGAACCGCCCGGTGCGGCGCCCAGCCGGGCTCTCGGTCGACGAGCAGCGCCGTGAGCTCCGCCCTGACCGCCGCCGTGGGGCCGGCTCCATCACGGTGGCGCCGCGCTCGCTCCACGACCTCGAGCGCGAGCGCCGCGCCGACGTCGCCCGCGATCAGCGTCTCCTCGACCTCCTCCCAGGTCGCGGCGTTGGGGTCGCCCCGGCCGAGGAGTCCCTGGAGGCGGGCCATGAAGCCGCCGCGGCTCCGCGCGACGCCCGCGACGAGGTCGCCGTCGGCGGGCGCCCCGCCCGTCGCCGGGAGCTCAGCCTGTCGTGCCGGGCGCCCCGTGTCCAGCTGCTCGTCGGTTGGCCGGGGCGCCTCGCCGCCTGCCTGCGCGATCGTCCGCGCGTCCTCCGTCTCCGCGAGCTCTGCCTCCAGCTGCGCTTCGATCGCGGCGTCAGAGATCCCGCCCTCGTCCGCAGGCTGATCCGGTTCCGGGGGTCGCCGTCGCCAGAACATCGGTCGTCTCGCTCCTTCAGCCGGCCGGCGCCGGATCGGGGATCGCGCGCTCGCGCCGTCCTCCGCCGCCCGCGACGCGGTCGGCGATCGCCGTCGCCTCGTCGAGGCGGAGGCTGATCACCCGGCTGACCGCGTCATCATCGACCGTGACTCCGAAGAGGGCGTCGGCGGCCTCGATCGTCCCGCGGTTGTGCGTGATCACCACGAACTGGGTCGAGGCGGCGAGACCTCGAAGCGCCTCGACGAACCGACCCACGTTCGCCTCGTCGAGCGCCGCGTCGACCTCGTCGAGGACGCAGAACGGGACCGGCCGGACTTCGAGCATCGCGAAGAGCAGCGCGACGGCGGTCAGGGCGCGCTCGCCACCGGACAGCATCGAGAGTGCCTGGGCCTTCTTGCCGGGCGGGCGAGCCACGATCTCCACGCCCGTCGCCGCGAGGTCCGACGGGTCGGTGAGGCTGAGCCGGGCGAATCCCCCGCCGAAGAGCTGCTGGAAGCGGCGGTCGAAGGCCGCCTCGAGCGCGACGAACGTGGCCCGGAACTGGGTCGCGATCAGCGTGTCGAGCTCCGCGATCAGCCCACGCGTCCTGTCGATCGCGCGGTCCAGGTCCCGGCGCTGCGCCTCCAGCTCGTCGAGGCGCGCCCGGACCGCCGCGTACTCCTCGGCCGCGAATGGGTTTGCCGCGCCGAGCTCGTGGAAGCGGCGACGGAGCCCGGCCAGGCGGCCGGGCGGCGGCCCCTCCCCGGCCGGGACGCTGACCGCCCAATGCTCGCCCGCCCGCGCGAGGGCGGCGGCAAGTCGGGCACCGTCGTCGTCCGAGGGCTTCTCATCCGGCGGCAGGCTGGTCGCTGCGTCGAGCGCCTCGCCGACGTCGCCGTCGCCGACCGCTGCGAGCGCGCGGACTCCGAGGTCGCCGAGCCCGACGAGCTCCACGAGCGCCTGCTCGCGGACGGCGTCGATGCCCAGGCGGGCTTCGAGCTCCTGCACGGTCACGGCCCGCAGCAGCTCGTCGGCGTGCCGCAGCGCGTTGCGCGATCCGATGACGGCCGTCTCCGCGACCCGGAGCCGCTCGCGGTCCGCGGCGTCCGCGGCCAGGCCGAGGTCGAACGCGGTCCGAGCGGCCTCCTCCCGGGCGGTCGCCGCCGCCAGGTCGACCTCGCGCGCCTGGCGGCGTGCCTCGAGCGCCTCCTCGCGGATTGCGAGCCCAGCCGCCTCCGCATCCGCCCGGGAGAGCCGCTCCCCGGCGAGCGTGGCCGCCGCGTCCGCCCGGGCACGTCGGTCCTCGGCAGCTCGGCGCTGGATCTCCCGAGCCGCCCGGTCCGCTGCAAGGCGATCGCGCCGGCTGCGCAGGTCGGCCGCGCGGGCCTCCCAGACGGCCAGCGCGCCACCGACATCAGGCAGGGTCGCCCCGCCATCCGTCGCCTGCGAGCCGTCGCGGCGGAGGGCAGATCCGGCACCGGAATCGCCGCCTGCAAGCGCCGCGAGCCGTTCCGCCAGCACGGCACGCTCGGTGGCGATCGTGGCGGCTCGGGAGGCGTGCCAACCCGCCTCGCGGGTCGTCTGCTCCGCGTCGCGCGAGGCCCGTCGCTCCGTGTCCTCGGCGGACCGGCGTTGGGCGGCCGTGTCCACCTCTGCGCGTCGCGCGGCATCGTGGCCCCCCCGGGTCGCGGCAGCCGCCGCCTCGGCGATCGCGAGCCGTCGTGTGGCGGCCTCGCGCTCGGACTCAGCGACGGCGAAGTCGCGACCAACGGCCTCGGCTTCGGCACGGCGCTCGAGCGGGGTGTCGGCGATCCCGAGACTGACCGTCCCGGCCGCGGTCACGACAGCGCCAGTCCGGGCCGCCGCGCACCAGCCCGAAGGCAGTGTCCCGGCGATCTCAATCGCGTCCGACAGCGTCGGCACCCACGCGCAACGGGCGAGAATCCGCGAGACGGTGCCCGCGACGTCGACCCGCACGGCGTCGGCGAGCAGGCCTCCGCCGACCCGCGCGACGCCGGCCAGGACGGCCGCGATCTCCGCGGCCGCCGGCGCCGCCGCGCCCGGGCCCGCGGCGTCGTCGAGCACAAGGAGGCCCCGCTCTCCGGTCAACGAGGCCAGGTGATCGCGCCGAACGACGAACGAGCGGGCCAGCTCGCCAAGCGCCGCCGAGACCGCGACGCGGAGGGCCGGGTCCACGTCGAGGCCGGCCGCCAGGGCGCGGCCGCCCACCCGCCGGGCCGCCCGACCGATACCCCGCGTCTCGTCCTCCGCGAGGCGGGCCTGGAGCGCCTCCAACCGACCCCGCAGCGCGGCGGCTCGGGCACCGGCGGCAGCCGAGGCATCCGCGCCAGCCAGGCGCGCGGCCTCCGTCGTTGCAGCTACCGAGCGCGCGGCGTCGCGTGCCGCGGCCGCGGTCGTCTCTGCCGCACGGGCGGCAGCGGCCGACATCCGGAGCGCCTCGAGCTCCGCCTCGAGCTCCGACGAGCGGGCCCCGGCGACTTCGGCCGCCGCCCGCTCATCGGCCAGGCGTCGATCGATGTCGGCCATGCGACGCCGGACCCCATCCAGCTCGGCCGCACGGGTGATGCTCGCGCGTCGGAGGGCCGAATCGGCCTCAGAGCGTGCTGCCGTGGCGGCCCGCAGCGCCTGGGCCTCGCCGCGCGCCTCCGCGAGCGCGCGGTCCACGTCCGCCAGATCTTCGTCGAGCGCCGGCTCCGGCTCGGGCATCGGGAGCGAGAGCTCGCGGCGGCGGGCGGCCAGCTCCGCTTCCGCCGCTGTGCGCTCCGCGGCCAGCCGCTCGCGGTCTCGGGCGATCCCGGCGGCCTCCGCCGAGGCCCGTGCCGCGTCGAGCTGGTGGACCGCGAGCGCTGCCCGGGTAACCTCGTGCGCGGCCCGCGCCGCCCGCTCCGCGTCCGCGCCCGCGGCGAGATCGCGCGTCGCGTCGGCTGCGCTGTTCTCGGCGACCTGCAAGGCGTCGAGCGCGACCGCGGCCCCCCGCCGCGCGCTCCCGAGGTCGCGCTCGGCGTGACGGTGCGCCGACGCAACCGCGTTCCAGCGCGTCCCGAGACGTGCGACAAGCGCAGCCGCAAGCTCCTCCCCGGCGCGGGCGCGCGTCGCCTGCTGCGCCGCCTGGCCGGCCAGGCGGCGCGCCTGCGGGCGCAGCTCGCCGAGGATGTCCTCCACCCGCGCGAGATTCGCGGTCGCCTCCTCCAGTTGCTCGTCGGCCTTGCGACGCCGCCGCTCGTGGCGCCGCACGCCGGCCACCTCCTCGAAGAGCGGCCGCCGCTCCTCGGGCCGCAGCGCCAGCGCCTGGTCCACCATGCCCTGACCGATGAACAGGAAGGCATTCTCCGCAAGGTGCGCCGCGTCGAGGAGGTCGACGAGGTCGCGGAGGCGCACACGCTGGCGATTCACGAGATAGTCGTTCTCTCCCGAGCGATACAGGCGCCGCCCCAGCTCGAGCTGGGCGAAGTCCACCGGGACCAGCCCGTCCGCGTTGTCGAGCACGAGCGTGACGTCCGCCATCCCGAGTGCGGAGCGGTGCTCCGAACCCGCGAACACGACGTCCTCGGACCTGCGCGAGCGAATGGCGCGGCCCTGCTCGCCGAGCGTCCAGCGCAACGCGTCGGCGAGGTTGCTCTTGCCCGAGCCATTGGGGCCGACGACCGCATTGATCCCCGGCGCGAACTCGACCACCGTTCGCTCGGCGAAGGACTTGAACCCCTGCAACCGGAGCGCGACGAGGCGTGCGCTCCGGCTCATGACGCGCCGGGCCCCGGCCCGCCTCCCCGACCCGCCGGGCGGCGAGCGGCGCGGCGTCCGAGCGCGTCGAGACCCGCCTCGGCAGCGGCGGTCTCCGCGGTCCGGAGCGAGCTCCCGGTCCCCGTCCCGACCACCTCCCCGGCCACCGCGACCTCCACGACGAATTCCCTCGCGTGGTCCGGGCCCGACGCCTGCACAACGCGGTAATCGGGACGTTCGCCCGACCGCTGGGTCAGCTCCTGCAGCCGACTCTTCGGGCTCTTGAGGGTGCCCGCGGGCGCATCCGCTTCGAGCTCCGGCGCCGCGAGGACAAGCAGCCAGTCGCGGACCTGGTTCCACCCGCGATCCAGAAAGACGGCGCCCGCCAGGGCCTCGAACGCGCATGCCAGCAAGGCCTCCCGCGCTCGCCCTCCTCGCTGGGCCTCGCCCTCGCCGAGCAGGATCGCGTCGCCGAGGTCGATGCGGCGGGCCAGCCGGGCGAGCCCCTTCGCGCTCACGATCGAGGCGCGTCGCGCCGAGAGGACGCCCTCGTCGTCCGCGGGATGGCGCGCGTGGAGGGCCTCGGAGACAACGAGGCTGATCACCGAATCGCCGAGGAACTCCAGGCGCTCGTTGTGGCCCGGCGCGCCATCAGGGTGCTCGTGGAGCCAGCTTCCGTGGACCATAGCGCGCTCGAGCAGGCCGGGGTCACGGAATGCAATCCCAAGGCGCGCGGCCAACGCCGCGGCCGAGCGCGACGCGGGCGGATCGTCCCCCGGCAAGGGCCGGGCGCGATCAGCTGGCGTGCTCGTCGATGTAGTCGGAGGCGTCCTGCACGGTCCGGATCTTCTCGGCTTCCTCGTCCGAGATCTCGATCCCGAACTCCTCCTCGAGGCTCATGATGAGCTCGACAAGGTCGAGCGAGTCGGCGTTCAGATCGTCGACGAACGAGGCCTCGGGCAGGACCTCCGCCTCGTCGACGCCGAGCTGCTCGACGACAATCTTCTTCAGCCGCTCGTACGTGGTCGCCACTTGGCTGCTCCCTCCTGGAGTCCTGCGGGTTCGTCGGGGTCTGGGTTCCGGACGGGCCCGTTGGAGCTACCGGCCGCGGTCTCCCTGGCGATGCGTCCGAGGACACCGTTCACCAGGCGTCGGGCCGGGTCCCCTCCGTAGACCCTTGCCAGCTCGACCCATTCGGCGATCGCCACGCGGGCCGGCGTTGCGGGCGAGTGTAGCACCTCGCCAATGCCCACACGGAGCAGGACGCGGTCCATCCGGGCAAGCGTCACGACCGGGTACTGGGGCGCCGCGGCCTCGATTCGTGCGTCGATCTCGTCGCGGTTCGCGGCGACGGCGTCAACCAGGAGACGAGCATGGACGACCGTCTCCGGGTCGCCCTCGGTCTCGGCGAGATGACGCTCCAGCACGGCCGTCGCGGTCCGCTGGCCGAACTCGGCTTCGAACAGCGACGCGAGCGCCAGGCGGCGGGCCGCACGCCGGGCGCGGGGAAGGTCGCCCCGGCTTCCAGTTCGCGGCGCCCGGCCGGCTGCGCGATCGGCGCGCGGCTCAGGCACCGACGCCGTCGACGATGACGCTGACGGCACCCAGCTCAAGGCCGAGCAGGCGCTCGATCGCCGCAGCGACCGCGATCCGCACCTCCGCAACGAGGCGCGGCAACGGCTGGGCGGCACGCGCGACGACCACGACGCGCGCCTCCACGGCACCATCCCGCAGTCGGATCCCGACCGCTCGTCCGGAGAGGGCGCGTCGCCACGCCGGGCCGCCTCGCCCGACCCGCAGGACGCCCGGCACCTCGAGCGCCGCCCGCCGGACCACGTCGCGGATGACCGGGTGGCTGACGGCGAGCCCGGGCGCGGTCATGCCGGGGCCCCCGCTACCGGTGGCGGTGCTGGTGGCGGTGCCGACGACCTACCGGGTCTCGCCGCCGCGCCGGCTTCCGACATCGCCGCGCCCGCCACGGGCGGCCGGAACGTCTCGCCGATCAGCTCCGGCAGGCGCGCCCGGGCTGCGGCCGCGCCAACGGCGATCGCGTGCTTCACCATCCGCCGCTTCGCGCGGCCGTGGGTGATGATCACCGTGCCGCGCACGCCCAGCAGCGGCGACCCTCCGAGGACCTCGTAGTCGAACGTGGCCCGGATCCGGTTGATCCCCGGCCGCATCAGGATGTACGCGAGCCTGCCACGCAGGCCCGCAGCGAACTCCTTCCGCCACAGGTCGAAGATGAAGCCGGAGAGGCCCTCGAAGAACTTGATCGTCACGTTGCCGAGAACCGCGTCACAGACGACGACGTCGGCCGGGTGATGGACCAGGTCACTTCCCTCCACGTTACCCGTGAAGTTGAGACCGGACCCGTCCAGGAGCCTGGTCGCCCCCTGGATCCGGGCGTCGCCCTTCCCCTTCTCCTCGCCGATGGAGAGGAGCGCCACGCGCGGGCGCGTCACACCAAGGGCCCGCTCGGCAAAGAGCGACCCCATGTGCGCGTACTGGAGGAGGTTCTCGGCGGTCGAATCCGGGTTCGCGCCGATGTCGAGCAGGACGAACGGGCCGGAATCCGTGATCAGCTGGATCGCAAGCGCCGGCCGGTCGACGCCCGGCACGCGGCCGAGCCGCAGGACTGCGGCCGCCATCGCCGCGCCGGTGTGCCCGGCCGTGATCACCGCGTCGGCCTGACGGCGCTTCACGAGGTCGCACGCCACGAGGATCGAGGCGTCGCGCTTCTCCCGCAAGGCGAGGGCCGGGTGCTCGTGCATCTCGATGACCTGGCCCGCCGGCTCGATCGCGACGTTCGCAGGCAGCGACGTGCCCGCGAGCGCCCGAATGCGTTCCGGGTCGCCGACGAGGATCAGGTCGTCGTCCGGAAACTCGGCCGCGTAGAGGAGGGCGCCGGCGACGACCTCGTCCGGCGCGTGGTCGCCCCCCATCGCATCGATCGCGAGGCGAACCTTCCGGGCGTGCTCGACGCCGCGGACGGTCTTGAGATCCATCGGCGGGCTCCGTAGTGGGGGCGCCGAGAATGCGACGCCTGCCCGGCCGTCAGGAGGCGGCCTCGCCGCCCTTCTTCTTGAGCTCCACCACCTGGCGACCGCGGTAGTAGCCGCAGTTCGGGCAGGCGTGGTGTGAGCGCCGCATCTGGTGACAGTGCGGGCACTCGACGAGGCTGGGCGCGGTGAGCGCGAGGTGTGCGCGGCGGTCGCCCTGCCGGGCGTGCGAGACCTTGCGCTTCGGGAGACCCATCGGGGTGGTCGCTCCTCTGGTGTCGGGCGGCGCGCGCGGGCGGGAACCGCCGGGTCGTCGGGTTCAGGGCGCGTCGTCGCGAGCCGCGTGACGGGCCGAAGCCGGAGTGTAGCGGGTTTCAGGCCTCCGCGTCTGGGTGGAACTCTCGGAGCACATCCAGTCGAGGATCGATCGGCACGTCGGGATGGGCGTGCGGGCCCAGGTTTCGATCGGCGCCGCAGAGCGGGCAGAGTCCCTCGCAATCCGGCCGGCAGAGCGGGACGATCGGCGCGGCCAGCTGGATCGCCTCGCGCACGAGCGTCTCGAGATCCATCTCGTGGTGGTCGGAGAGCCGCGGGACATCGGGCTCAAGGGATCGGTCAAGCGGCTGGCCGGTCCCGATGTCAAGGCTGGGCAGGAACTCCTCGTGGAGCTCCAGCTCGAGCGGCACGCGCGCGGACACCAGGCAGCGCCCACAGGTATCCGCGAGCGCGGTCCGGACTTGCCCGGTCAGGAGGAATCCGCGATTCGTCCGCGCCACGTGAGCGCTGCCCGCCATCGGCTCGGCCTGGACCAGGCCCTCCCCGAGGTCGATCGTGACGCCCTCGAAGGCGAGGTCGCGGAACGTGCCGGGCGCCTCGCCGAGGAGTCCCGCGAGGTTGAAGAGAAGCGGCCGGTCGTCAGGCCCGACCGTCACCGCACCGAACCGCGGTCGGCCGCAACGACGTCGGGTTGCTCGTCGTGTGGATGACCGTCGGTCGCATCCACCGCCGGGCCGCGCCGTTCGTCGAGCAGCTCGATCCCGCGACGGATGCTCTGGAGTACTTTCACGACCTCGCCCTCCAGGTGGACGAGGACGTCCGCGGCGTACTCGTCCGAGCCGCGCCGGACGTCGGCTGCCTCCGCGAGCGCATCGTGGACGATCCCGCGCCCCTCGGCTCCCGCGGCCTCGGTCAGGCCCCGTTCGTCGATGAGGAACGCCGCCTGCTCCTGCGCCTTCGCGACGATCCGCTCGGACTCCTGCTGCGCCCGCTCGAGAATCCGCTCGCCCTCGGCGTTGATGCGCCGGGCGGACTGGACCTCCTCCGGCACGGCGTGGCGCAGCTCATCGACGAGATCGAGGGCCGCGGCCTGGTCCACGACGACGTTCGACGTCAGCGGGAGCTTCCTCCCGTTGGCGATCATCGCCTCCAGGCGCTCGACGAAGAACATGATATCGATGGGACCGCCCTCCGCGCGCGGGCGTCGAGGTCGCCCGGT
>Ga0208079_1001002_pt1 | contig 15267 bp, 15 predicted proteins | sample NGESurdeep092012_5_FD_184474 | JGI IMG/M metagenome (GOLD analysis project Ga0208079, IMG submission 184474) | Arctic peat soil microbial communities from Barrow, Alaska - NGEE Surface sample 210-2 deep-092012 (SPAdes) | ecosystem: Environmental > Terrestrial > Soil > Wetlands > Peat ... | reverse complement strand
TGGACAGGCCGCACGCTCACGGAGGGAGTTCGTTCGTGGCGCACGTCGACATGCCGCTCGCCGAGATCCGGTCCTACCGCCCGGAGCTCGCCGTCCCGGCCGACCTCGACAGGTTCTGGTCGGACACGCTCGCCGAGGCGCGTGCCCACCACCTCGGCGCTACGTTCCGGCCCGTCGAGAGCGGGCTGACCGTGCTCGACACGTATGACGTCACGTATGCGGGGTTCGGCGGGTCGCCGGTTCGGGCGTGGCTGCATGTGCCTGCAGGGAGCCGCGGTCCACTGCCCACCGTGGTCGAGTACGTCGGCTATGGGGGCGGCAGGGGCCTGGCCCACGAGCGGATCCTCTGGGCGGCCGCGGGATACGCCCATTTCGTCATGGACACGCGCGGCCAGGGATCGAGCTGGGCGGTGGGGGATACGCCGGACCCCGACGCGACCGGCGCCCCGTCCCACCCCGGGTTCATGACCCAGGGGATCCTGGATCCGCGGACGTACTACTACCGGCGGATCTATACCGACGCCGTGCGCGGCATCGAGGCAGCCCGCGCCCACCCGGCGGTGGATCCGACGCGCGTGGCGGTCACGGGAGGCAGCCAGGGAGGTGGGATCAGCCTTGCCGTGGCGGGTCTCGTGGACGACCTCTCGGCGGTCGCGCCGGACGTGCCCTTCCTGTGCGACTTCCCCCGTGCAACCACGCTCGTCGACACCGACCCGTACGCGGAGATTGCCCGGTACCTCAAGGCCCACCGCGACCACGTCGAGCAGGTATACGAGACGCTGTCCTACTTCGACGCCGCGATCCTCGGTCGCCGGGCGACCGCGCCCGCGCTCTTCTCCGTCGGCCTCATGGACCAGGTCTGCCCCCCATCGACGGTCTACGCCGCCTTCAACCACTACGCTGGGCCCGCGGAGATCCGCGAGTATCCGTTCAACGATCACGAGGGCGGAGAGGGTTTCCACGACCTCGTGAAGATGCGCTGGCTCGACGGGCTGCTGCGCCGCTGACAGGGACCCGGTTGCTGCACGGCGTCGTCCCGGCAGCGGGCACCGACCCGGCCCTGGCGCCGTCTGCATCGAATGCACGATCGCGACGACGCTGGGACATGCGACGCCGACCACGCGTCAAGGTTGGTCCATCGGATGAACGAACTCGACCAGGTCCCGGCTGATCTGACCTCTCGCGCCCTCCCTGGATCCGCAAGGGGCGCCCGGCCGGGCCGGATCGTGCATTCAACGCAGGCCCGTGCTGCGTTCGTACACCCGATGCAGGAATGCGCCGCGCGGTGCCGGCGCGGCCCCGACGCCCCGACGCCGACATCGGTGCGGCGGCCGACGCGGCCCCGGCGTCCCGGCCGACGCGGCCCCGGCGCCCGCCCGAATATCGTGCCAGCCGATCGCCAGGACCGATGCGGAGCGTGGAAACGCGGCCAACCTCGGTTGGCCGCGTTTCCGAGCGTGAGTGGGCCCGTCCTGATCGGGTAGGGCGATATCGCCGCCCAGTCGGCGCCGGCCGGTCAATGCCGGGTCGCCGGTCGATCTCGGGCAAACGCAGGTGAGGCGCCGACATCGACGCCGCGACTGCCAGGACCCGGCCGCGCCGCTGACAGGGACCTGGCAGCTGCGCGGAATCGTCGCCCATGCGATAGTTGCGGACGCAATGATGACGCAGAAAACCCCAGCATGAACGACGCGATCCGCAACGACGCGATCCGCGCCGCCCTCGCCCGGGGCGGGATCATCGACCTCACCACTACCGGCCGGACCAGCGGCGAACCGCGCCGGATCGAGATCGTCCTCCACGCGATCGATGGCCGCATCGTGATCAGCGGGATGCCCCGCGCGGAGAAGCGCGCCTGGCTCGCCAACGTCGAGGCAGACCCGCGCGTGACGATCCACCTGAAGCAGGACGTGGTCGCCGACCTCTCCGGGGCGGCGCGGGTCATCACCGAAGAGGAGGATCGTCGTGCGCTCCTGGCCCACGTCGCTCGCGCCTGGGGCCGCGACGATCTCGAAGTGATGGTCCGCGACAGCCCGCTCATCGAGGTCGTGCTGGACGACCCTGCGACAGCCTGATCGTCGCACCCGACCGGACCATCGGGCCATACCGCGGCCGGACTCCGTGCGCGTAGGTTCGGCGCATGTCGATGCGCGCCCGATTGCAGGGGCCCCTGCGGATGGTCTTCCAGGCGGCGCCACACGCGGCCGGCGCCGAGCGCCCCACGCTGGAAGCGCCGCCGGTCCCCATCGTGGAGTTGACCGTCTACGCAGATGACTCCGTGGCATTCGGCCGCGTGGCGCTCACCGCGGACCGGGTGACCGACCTCATGAACGACTGCACCGAGTTCGAGTTCGTCGATACGTTCCTGCAGAGCCTCGACGACAGCCACGGGCTGCTGGTCAGGACGGTCGTCGTCGCGCGAGAGGAGATCTTCGCCGTGGCGGTGGCGGGACCGCGTGGCGATCCAACGCGCCGGATCCGGACTCGCCCGATCCCCGTCGAGCTGCGGCTTGGACGGTACGACGTGAGCGGGAACATCCACGTGATCCCGGGCACCGATCCGATCATCGGCTTCCGTCGTCGACGGGTCATGGTTCCGCTCACCGAGGCGACGATCGAGTTCGACTCGCCGGACGGACGGAAGCTCGCCCGGTTCGGGACCATCCTCGTGAACCGGGATCTCACTGACTGGATCGCACCCGCGTCGCGGTCGGACGTTCGGCCGCCCGAGCTGGTCCCGGAGCTCGAAGGTCGCGGCCTCGCCAAGGATTTCACGCCGCAGATGCTGGGTCACGAGGCGTAAGTCGGGTCGGGCGCGCGGTTGCCCCGCCTCCCGCCTCCCGACCGCCGCCGGCTATTCGGCGGGCACCCCGCGAAGCCCGATCGGGCAGGCCACGCCCGTTCCGTGGTCCGGGCAGTAGCCGTTCGGGTTTTTGTCCAGGTATTGCTGGTGGTAGCCCTCGGCGAAGAAGAACGGCCCGGCCGGCGCGATCTCCGTCGTGATCTGGCCGAACCCCGCCGCCGCCAGGCGCTCCTGGTACGCGTCCCGCGATGCTTCGGCGAGCACCAGCTCGTCGGAGTCGGCGACGTAGATGGCGGATCGGTACTGGGTGCCCGTGTCGTTGCCCTGGCGCATTCCCTGCGTCGGGTCATGCGCCTCCCAGAACGCGCGGAGGAGCGTCTCGAAGGAGACGCGCGCGGGGTCGTAGGCCACGCGGACCACTTCCGCATGCCCGGTTCGGCCGGTGCAGACCTCCTGGTAGGTCGGGTTCGGCGTGCTGCCACCGGCGTACCCCACCGCGGTGCTCACCACGCCGGGGATCGCCCAGAAACCCTTCTCGGCGCCCCAGAAGCAGCCCATGCCGAAGGTCACAGTCCGCGTACCGGCGGGCCACGGTCCATCGATCGGCGTGCCGAGGACCGTGTGGCGTCCCGGCGCCAGGATCGGCTCGGGGCGGCCGGGCAGCGCGTCGGCGGGGGAGGGGAGCTGCGACTTGGCAGGGTCGGCGAACAGGAAGTCGAGAATGCCCATGCGGATCTCCGGGTTGCGGGACGTCAGGGCGGATCGTACCGCGAGTGACGTGATGGGCAGATAACGCCCGCACCGCCCGCCCGTCGCCCGCGCCGCCCGCCGCGGGATCCCCGTCGCCCGCCCGCCGCGGGCCCACGCGTCAGTCGCCGAGGCAGGTCCCGACGTGGCGCGCGGTGGCGACCCAGCCGTGGTCCATCGGGACCGGCTTGCGACGCCCGGCGACATCCTCCAGCGGGACCGGCTCGGTCCCATCGGCGCGGGCGGCGACCATGACGCCAAAACGGCCGGCGTGTACCAGGTCCGCGGCGGCGCTCCCGAGCCGGGTCGCGAGCAGCCGGTCGACGCCGGAGGGCGTCCCGCCCCGCTGGACGTACCCCAGGATCGAGACGCGCGACTCCAGGCCGGTCAGCGCCTCGAGCTCGGCGGCGAGCCGGAGCGTGTTCCCGGCGTGGAGGGCGTCGAGGGCGATCAGCTCGGCCTTCGCCGCCTCGCGTTCCGCCGGCTTCTTCGCGGCCGCCAGCCGCTCCTCTACCGCGTGGAACGCCGCCGCATCCTGGACGTTGCGGGCGCCTTCGGCGACGGCCACGATGCTGAAGTTCGTGCCGCTCCGGCTGCGTCGCCGGATGGCGTCGGCGATCCTCTCGACGCGATAGGGGATCTCCGGGATCAGGATCACGTCGGCGCCACCGGCAAGCCCCGCGCCGAGCGTCAGCCACCCCGCCCGGTGCCCCATCACCTCGGCGACGATGATCCGGTGGTGGCTGTGCGCCGTGCTGTGGAGCCGGTCGATCGCCTCGGTCGCGATCTCCAGCGCGGTCGCGAACCCGAAGGTCGCGTCCGTCAGGGCCACGTCGTTGTCGATCGTCTTGGGCAGCGTGATCACGTTGAGCCCGGCGCGCGCCAGCCGGAGCGCGTTCTTCTGGGTCCCGCCTCCGCCGAGGCAGACGAGCGCGTCGAGGCGGGCCTTCCGGTACGTCTCGATGATCACGGGCGTCATGTCGGTCACCCGCCCGTCGACGAGCATCTTGTGCGGCTTGTCACGGCTGGTGCCGAGGATCGTCCCGCCGACCGTGAGGATGCCCGACAGGGCGCCCTTGTCCAGGCGGACGCGGCGGTCCTCCGCGAGCCCGCGGAACCCGTCGCGAAAGCCCACGACCTCCATCCCGTACGTGCTCATGGCCGACTTGCCGAAGCCGCGGATGGCCGCGTTCAGCCCGGGGCTGTCACCGCCGGCGGTGAGGATCCCGATGCGCATGGTCCTGGGCACGCTGGGAGGTTACTCCTGCGGAAGGCGGGCGAGCCGCTCGCCGGGAATGGTTCGGGGCAGGGGGACCCGCTCACCGTTCACGCGGCCGGCGTCGCGGGCCCACGGCGGGCGCTCCACGGGGACCTCGACTCGCGCCGCGCCCGCGTGGCGCGGGTCGCTGCGCGGGTCGTGACGCGGGTCGTGGCGCCCCAACGTCGGGCGCACTGACCCCGGGCGGGTGGCTGCGGGCCGGGCGGGCATCGGCCGGCCGATCGACATCCGCGTTGGCGCCGCGACGGGCGAACGTCCCGCCACGGGCGCCCGTCCGCCGGCAGGGAACCGGCCCGGTGCCGGACGACCGGGCGCGGGCCGCCCAGCCGGTCGGGCCGCGCCTCCATGGCCCGGCTCGCCCGAGCGCAGGCGGATCGGCTCCGGGCGGATCGTGAGGTCGGGAGTGAAGCCGGGGATCTCCTGGGTCTCGACCCGGTGCCCCAGCATCCCCTCGATGTCGCGCAGGAGCTTCGCCTCGTCCACGCAGACCAGCGAGAGCGCAATCCCGTCGACCCCGGCGCGCCCGGTCCGGCCGATCCGGTGGACGTAGTCCCCCGGCACCATCGGGAGCTCGTAGTTGACGACGTGCGGAAGCGCGTCGATGTCGATTCCGCGGGCCGCGATATCCGTCGCGACGAGGATGTCCACCCGGCCGGCCTTGAAGTCGTTGAGGGCGCGAACGCGCTGCGGCTGGCTCCTGTTGCCGTGGATCGCGGCCGCGGCGATGCCGTCGCGGACCAGCTGCTCGGAGAGGCGGCTCGCGCCGTGCTTCGTCCGCGTGAAGACCAGCGCCTGGCGGATCGCGCCGGTCCGGATCAGGCGGCTCAGCAGCTCGCGCTTGCGCTCGCGGTCCACCGGGTGGACGACCTGGCGAACCAGCTCGGCCGGCGTGTTGCGTCGTGCGACCTCCACCGAGGCCGGCCGATCGAGGATGCCGTCGGCCAGGCGCCGGATCTCGTCGGAGAACGTGGCGGAGAAGAGGAGGTTCTGGCGTTTCGACGGGAGCAGGGCGAGGATCTTCCGGATATCCCGGATGAAGCCCATGTCCAGCATCCGGTCCGCCTCGTCGAGGACGAGGATCTCGACCCGCGAGAGGTCGATGGTGCGCTGGCCGACGTGGTCCAGGAGGCGCCCCGGGGTGGCGACCACGATCTCCGGTCCGGCGCGCAGGGCGCGGACCTGCGGGTCGAATCCGACGCCGCCATAGATGGTGGTCGAGCGGAACCGGTGGCGAGCGCCGTATGTTCGGACGCTCTCCTCCACCTGGAGCGCCAGCTCGCGCGTCGGGACGACGACGAGGACGCGGATCGGCGCCCGCCGGTCGCTCGCCGGCGTGGCGGTCCCCAGCCGCTGGAGGATCGGGAGGACGAACGCGGCCGTCTTGCCGGTCCCGGTCTGGGCACCCGCAAGCACGTCGCGCCCGGCGAGCACGAGCGGGATCGCGGCCGCCTGGACGGGCGTGGGCTCGGTGTAGCCCTGGTCCGCGACCGCGCGGAGGAGCTCGGGCGACAGCCCGAGTTGATCGAATGACATGGAAATGACGCTCCTGGCGAGGCCCTCCCGCGCGATGGCGGGGCCCGGTCAGGGCGCTGGATGGATCGGGATCGCGGCTGGCAAACCGTGGCGCTGACCGGAGCGCCTTTCGAACACGTACCCGGGGAGCATACCCGGAATCGCCCAGGTGGCCCGCGGGCGCATGGCGCCCCGCCTGACGGGGGGCCGCAGCGGCGACTATCGAGGTGGCCTACGCCATTGGGCCGTCGGCGTATCTCCCCGGTAGCTCCATGGGCAGGGGTCCGAGCTGGCCCTATTGGGTGATGGTTCGCGCTTCGTCGAGTGGACACGCTGTGGGCCTTCAGAAAGGAGGCGCCTAGGTTGCTCGATCTTGCCCGACCTGCCGTTCGCCCCGCAAGGCCAGTGGTGCTCCTGACCGCCCTCCTGTCCGCCTTCTTCTTGTTCGGCCTGACGTCCGCCTTCATGCCCGGGAACGTGCTGGGCGCCACCACGATGGCAGCCGCCTGCGGCGTGAACCTGCGAACGAGCGCCTCCGTGAGCGGCGCGATCCGTTCGGCAGTCGGGACGGGCACGAGGACCACCGTCGTCGCCACCGTGACCGGCGGCAGCTGGCGGGCAACCTGTGGCGGGCGGTCCGTGTCGGGCAACCGCTGGTATCGGATCAGCGCGATCAACGGACGGAGCGTTGCCTCGCTCTACGGGCGCAGCTACCTCTACGGCGCCACCGGGCTGATCAAGGCGGTCGTGGTGATCCCGACGCCCACGCCTACGCCAACGGCCACGCCGACCGCGCCGCCGACGCCGCGCCCCTCGACGCCCGCGCCGACGCCCACGCCCGCGCCCACGCCCATGCCCGCGCCCACGCCTACGCCCACGCCGAGCCCGTCACCGAGCCCGTCCACCACGACGCTGGCGGCGGCATGTGACGGCGTGAGCCTGCGAACGAGCGCCTCGACGAGCAGCGCCATCAAGACGAGCGTCCCGACGAACACGACGATCGCCGTCGTCGCCACCGTGACCGGCGGCAGCTGGCAAACGCCCTGCGCCAGCGCAACCGTGTCCGGCAGCACGTGGTACCGGATCAGCACGGTCAACGGGAAGAGTGTCTCCGCGCTGTACGGCGTGAGCTACCTCTACGCTGCGACACGGTTGTTCAAGGTCGTCGCCGCACCGGCACCGACTCCGACCGGCAGCACGGCACTCGGCGAGACCGTGACCTTCTACGGCCGTGGATGGGGTCACGGCGTCGGGCTGTCCCAGTACGGGACCCGTGGTCGGGCGCTGGCCGGCCAGGATGCCGCGACCATCCTCGCCCACTACTACCAGGGCACGACCATCGGCACGACCGCGAACACGGAGATCCGCGTCCTTGTCCTCGAGAAGTTCGCGGCGACCGCCACGAGTCCGCTTTCCATCTATGGGCGTGGCGGGGCATGGACGATCGATGGCATCGCCGCCGTGTTCCCGGCCGACGCCCGCCTTCGTGCCTTTCCTTACGCACCGACGGGCGCCACGACCTGGCAACTCATCGTCGACAGCGCGGGAGGAACCGTCCTCTGGAACGCCCCGTTCTCCGGCGATCTGCGCGTGCGGCCGGTCGCCAATGACACCAGTCTCCAGCTCTGGTCAAAGCCGTCCTCGTACGACCGCTATCGCGGCACACTCCGAATCATCGCCACCACCAGCGTGAATGTCATCAACGAGCTTCCACTCGAGACGTACCTTCGGAGCGTCGTTCCGGCCGAGATGCCCACAAGCTGGCCGACCGAGGCACTCAAGGCCCAGACGATCGCCGCACGCTCGTACGCGGCGGTCCAGCTGCGCCCGAGCACGTCCACGTTCGACGTCTACGACGACACCCGTTCCCAGGTCTACCTTGGCTCCCTCCACGAGGATCCGGCAACGGACGGGGTGGTTGCCGCGACCGCGGGACAGGTCCTCCGCAGCGGATCGGCGATCGCCAACGCGCTGTTCCATTCGACTGGCGGCGGCGCAACGGAGAACAACGAGAACGCCTTCGTCTCGTCCACGGGGTCGAAGGTGGCCGGGCCCGTCAGCTACCTGCGCGGCTCGTCGGACCGCGCCCCGAATGGCACCGCCTACGATGCGGCATCGCCGTACGCCGCGTGGCAGACGGCGACCTATACGCGAAGCCAGCTCTCGGCGATATTCGCAGCCGACAGTCGCACCAACGTCGGGGCACTCGTGGCTCTCGACCTTCGTGACCGGGGCGTGTCGGGCCGGCTCATCAGCGTCACGCTCATCGGCTCGACGGGGACGACCAGGAAGGTTTCCGGCGACGTGTTCGGCGTCGTCTTCAACGCTCAGAAGCCGAGCGGCGATCCGATCCTGCGCAGCAACCTCCTGAACGTCGCGCCCATCCCCTGATCCAGGCGATCGATCGCGCGGGTCATCGCGGCTGCGGCGTCGGGCACTTCTCGACGAGATGGCGTAGCAGCGCGCCCGCGGCGCGGGCGCCCCGCCTGACGCGCGGCCGTCAGGCGAGCTCGGCGCCTGACGCGCGGGCGTCGGCCGCGAACGATGCGAGAGCGTCATCGGAGGTCGCCGACTCGAGGAGCAGCGTCTGGACGCGGCGGATCCCCGCTTCGCGATAAGCCATCAGCTGGTCCACGCGGGCGTTGCCGGCCGCGGCGAGCTGCTCCGGCCCGACGTGGACGGAGACCGGCAGCGTCGCCGGGTCGCGCCCGATCTCCTCGCACCGGGAACGGATCACCGACAGCGCCTCGTCGAGCTCGCCGGGCTCCATTCCGTCGAGGTTCAGCTCATCGGCGAAACGAGCGGCCAGCCGCCAGGTCACGTTGGGCCCATTGCCGCCCACCATGATCGGGACGCGCGGCTGCTGGACCGGCTTCGGCACGTTGATCGCGTCGCGGACGTGTGCGTAGGTTCCCTCGAACGTCGCGTGCGTCGAACGTGCCGGCTCCAGCATCCGCGTGATGACCTCCAGGTCGTCGGCGAGCCGGGCGAGGCGCTCCTTCGTCTCGGGGAAGCCGTAGCCGTAGGCGAGCCACTCGTCGCGCTTCCAGCCCGCGCCGATGCCCAGCTCCATGCGGCCGCCGCTGATCGCATCCATCGTGGAGATCATCTTCGCCGTCAGGGCCGGGTTCCGGAACCCCGTACAGATCACGATGTGCCCCAGCCGGACCCGCGACGTCAGCGCGGCGAGCGCCGCGAGCGACGTGAACGATTCGAAGGTGATCTCGTCGGTCGGGCGCGGCACCGTGTGGAAATGGTCGAAGAGCCAGACGGACTCGAACCCGAGCGCCTCAGCCTGCTGGGTGACCTGCACCGTCCGGCGCCACGCCGCGAGCGTCTCCCAGCCGTCGTACTCGCCCATCCAGCCCTGCGGCGCGATGATCCCGACCTTCATGACTCCTCCAACCCGTTCTCGTGCTGCCGGGCAACTCTATCGCGGCAGCTGGACGTGGGTCGGGCTGACACGTCCAACGCCGCGCTGCGGAGCCTTATATGGCGCTATGATTGCAACCCATGAGAGTAGTCACGCCGCTCGACCTCCGCCGGAGCCTTGGGGCGATCCTCGACGCCGCGTCCGCGGGCGAACGCCTCGTGATCGAGCGGAACGGCCGGCCGCTCGCGATGCTCGTCTCCGTCGAGGAGGGCCGGCGGCTGGATCCGGATGCCGAGGCACTCCGGCTGCGCCGCATCGCCGCGCTCGACCGGATCGACGAATTCCGGCGCCGGATGGTGATTGCCCACCCGCACGTCCCCGGCGAACCCGATGCGGTCGAGCTGATCCGGCAGATGCGCTCGAAGCACGATCCGGACGGCTATCCCGAGCACCAAGAGGACGATCCGGAGCGCGCCGCCCGCTGGCGCGAGAGATATCGGGTCGAACGGGAGCGCGAGGACGCGGCGGCGCGTGACGTCGGCCATGGCTGAGCAGGTCGTCATCGACGCGTCCGTCGGCATCGCGCACCTCCACGACGAAGTCAGCACCGTCGCGGTCGATGCCGCGTTGTTGGCGTGGAGCGGCGCCGGGATCTCCCTCGTCGTGCCGGCTGTCTTCTGGATCGAGATCCTGAACTCGCTCGGCACTCGCCACCGGTACACGGCGGCACAGGCCGCCGAGGCGCTCCATGAGCTCGACGAGCTCGGCCTCGAAACGGTCGAGGCCGACCGCGCCGGCCACCTGCTGATCGCGGACGCCGTGGAGCGACAGCGGATGAGCGCGTACGACGCGGGCTACCTCGTCCTGGCGCAGCTGCTCGGGGCCCCGCTCGCGACGCTGGACCGGAACCTCGCGGCCGCCGCGGGACCACTCGGGCTGCTCATCGGTGGCCCGGACGGGGCCCGGGAGACCCGCGCGCCGTACGACCGCCCGTCCACGCTGCCTGCGTACGGAGGCCTGGGTGCGTATCTCGGGGAGCTGCGCCGGCGGGCCGCGCTTCCCGGCTGATGGTCGGCCGGCCCGGTTGAGGCGGCCGAATCCTGCTGCGGGGGTACCCGCGTGAGTGCAGGAGCATGGGCGAGGTAGAGGCGTCGTCCCGGCGGTCGGCGGCTACGGGATCAGAACCTTCGTGAGGTCCAGGCCGTTGTAGCGGTTGAGGTCGACACGCCCGGTAATCCCCGGGACGGACCCGTCGGAGGTGTACTGCCAGAACGTCCAGCCGTTCCCGCCCCAGTCGCCGCCCGCCACCGTCGGCGCCGGCGCCAAGGTCCAGTGCGCTACCCACAGGACCTCATATCCGTTCGCGCCGAACCAGGTCGTATCGCCCATGTACGTCTTCCAGAAGTTCGGCGAACCGTAGATGACCCCGCGCACCCCGGTCCGCTGGTAGACCTGCTCCAGGTATCCCTGCACCCAGGCGATCAGATCGGTCGGGGCCAGCCCGCCGCTGCTCTCGAGGTCGAGCACCGGGAGCAGTTCCCCGCTGGCCGGCAGCGCTGTATCGACGAAGTGGTTCGCTTCGGCGACCGCGTCCCCGACGTCGAGGCTCGGGTTCGCGAAGTGGTAGGCCCCGACGTACAGGCCGGCCGCCCGGGCCTGCGCCCAGTTGGTGAGATAGGTCGGATCGACGAACGTCGTGCCCTCGGATGCCTTCATGTAGGCGAAGCGCTTGCCCGCCGCGCTCACCTGGGTCCAGTCGATCGGACCCTGCCAGTGGCTGATGTCGATGCCCTCCGTTGTGGTCACAGGTGTCGGGACAGGTGTCGAGACAGGTGTCGGGACAGGTGTCGAGACAGGTGTCGGGACAGGTGTCGGGACAGGCGTCGGGACAGGCGTCGGGACAGGCGCCGGAGCCGGGACGGGTGTCGGGACGGGTGTCGGGACAGGCGTCGGGGTCGGCGTCGGGGTCGGCGTCGGGGTCGGCGTCGGGACAGGCGTCGCGGCCGCCTTGAGGAGTCCGGAGGCCGCGTACAGGTAGGTCACCCCATACAGGGTGGTGACGCTCTTCCCGTTCACGGCGCTGATCCGGGACCAGGATGTGCCAGAGTCCGCCTTGCCCAGGCACGTCGTAGTCCAGCTGCCACCTGTGACGCCGGTCACGACCGTGACCGTGGTATCGATTCCGACCAGGGCCTTCGAGCTGGCTGTGGTCGCGGCGCTCGTGCGAAGGTACACATTGCAGGCCGCGTACTTCGTCACCGCCGGCGGGGCCACGATAGGCGCGGCCACCACAGGCGCGGCCACCGCCTTGAACAAGCTGATGGCGGCGTACAGGTAGGTCACGCCGTAGAGCGACTTGACGCTCCTGCCATTGATCGCGCTGATTCGGTACCAGGTCCTGCCCGAGACGGCCTTGCCGCACGTGGTCCGCCAGCTGCCACCGGTGACGCTGGCCACGACCGTCACCTTGGTGCCGACCTTGATGCTCGTCCGGGTCCTGGCGCTGGTGGAAGCACTGGTTCGCAGGTTGGCGCTGCAGACGGCGGCTTTCGTCACGGTGGCGCCCAGGACATTCCCGGGCATCGAGACCGCAGTGATGCCGAACACGAAGAAGGCCAGCAGGATCGCGGTCGCGAGGATGGTCGGCAGGGATCCTCGGACGGAGCGACGGGTTGCGTCGGGCAACACGGTACCTCGCTCAGCTACTGTTCGGTTGAAAGCCAATATAGCCAGCCACCGTTGTGCGTCAAGGTCGGAAAGGCCCGCTCGGGCGTTTCGATCCATTCACTGTCGCGGTCAGCGAGGCGTCGGATCGGCATCAGCCCCGAGCATCGTGCGTAGCCGCGCCACCGCCGCGTCGACCTCGCGGCCGCGCGCCTCGATCTCGTCCAGGAGCTCCATCGGCGTGCGCGTGTCGCCGGCCGCCTTGGCGGTCGGGTTGACCGCCTTCAGGTCGTAACCGCGCGCCTCCATCTCGGCCCGGGTGACCGTCCACGACCGGGGTGAATCCGCCCGCGACGCCAGCAGCGCGAACAGCTCGTCGAAGCGGTCCACCGTCAGCGGCTGCTTCTTCGTGACCTTCACGTCGGACAGGTCGAAGTACCAGGTGCGCTCCGTCGGGCCGCCCTTCGTGAAGAAGAGCAGGTTCGTCTTGACCCCGGCGCCGGCGGACGAGAACACCCCCGGCGGCAGCGAGACGATGCACCAGAGGTCCGTCTCGTCGAGGAGCTTCCGTTTCGTCTGGACGAAGGCCGACTCCGTCGTGCGGAAGAGGACGCCCTCGTCGATCACCATCCCACATCGCCCGCCGGGCTTGAGGGCGTCGATCACGTGCTGGAGGAAGAGCACCTGCGTCGCGCTCGTCTTGTACGCGAACTTCGTCTGCGCCTCGCGCCCCTCCTTGCCGCCGAACGGTGGGTTCATGAGCTCGACGTCGAACTGGTCCGGTGCGCCGGCGAAGAGCCCGCCGTAGACCTCCTGCTGCGTGAGCGTGTTGCCGTGCCAGATGTGCGGGTGGTCGATCCCGTGGAGGACCAGGTTCGCGAGGGCGATCGGGTAGATCAGGTCGGCCTTCTCGCGGCCCCAGAACGTCTCCTCGCGCAGGATCCGCAGCTGCTCGGCGGTCGCGCCGTCGCCCAGGCCCGCCCGCATGTGGTCGAACGCCTGCGCCAGGAAGCCGCCGGTGCCGCAGCCCGGGTCGTAGACCGTCTCGCCGAACCGCGGATCGATCACCCGGACCATCGCCCGGATCACCTCGCGGGGCGTGAAGAACTGGCCGCCATCGTTGTTCTTCTCGCCCATCTTCAGGAGCAGGCCTTCGTAGGCCTGGCTGAGCATGAAGAGATGGGTCTGGTCGACGGCTTCGACGCGGATCTCGTGGACGCGGTCCAGGATGTCGAGCAGGTTCTTCTCCGTATCGACCGCGACCTTGTCGATCGCGCTGACCACCTGGCTGATCACCCGCTGCCGGGCCGACGCGCCGGGGGCATCGCGCAGCCCTCGGAGGTGGGGGAGCAGCGCCCCGTTGACGAAGGCGAGGTACGCGCCCATCGCCGCGTCGGTCAGCTCCGTCCGCTTCGTGCCGCCCGGGGCCGCCCAATCGCGCCAGCGGAACGGCGCCTCCAGCGACGGCGTGAACCGGATGCCGAGCGCCACCGCCTCCTCCGCCTCGATCTCCTCGCGCTCGTCGAGGATCCGCAGGAAGAGGATCCAAGACAGCTCCGGCACGTACTGGAGGGCACCCGCGTAGTTCGCGCGCCGCATGACGTCGGCGATCTGCTTGATCGCGGCGTTCACGGACGATGGGCTGGCGAGGCGGCGGAGGCCGTTCACTCGATCGCCTCCACGGCCTTCCCGGCGAGGTCCAGGAGCAGGGTCACGTCCAAGCGCGCCCTGTCGAGGTCGGCCTGGGTCGGCTCCGGCGCGGTGCCGTACATGAAGTCGTTGCGTCGGCGTCGCATGCGCTGGAGGCGCGTGAATTCCGGGTGATGGCGCTGGTCCGTGAGCATGTCGGCCGCATCGATCGTGGCCGCGTGCGCACCCTTCCCGGAATCGATGCGATACCCCGCCGCCTGGACGATGACCCGTGCAGCGCGCAGACCTGCCTCGTACAACATGGCGTCGGACCATGGCGCGTAGGTGACCTGGTTCGACTCGGCGGCCTCGAGATCTCGTCGTCCTGCGACCAGCACCGCAAGCAGCGCAGCCGCGTCTGGTGGTTGCGGGACGAGCCGCCCCGAGGAGACGAGCTCCGTGATGGAGGCCAGCGCGCGAACCATCGACTACCCGATCACGTCGAAGGTGCGGTGCGAGGCGATCGATTGGACGAGGCCATCCTTGCGTTGCTGCCGCTCGCCGTATTCGGTGTCGGTCATGACGACCTCGTTGACGTCTCGTCCGAGCTCTTCAGCGGCCGCCTCAAGCGCCTCCGTGAGCGTGTCACGATCGGGTCTGCCGATGATCAGGACGTCAATGTCCGAATCTGCCTTCAGGCGGCCGTCAGCGTACGACCCGAAGATCATCGCGCGCTCAATTCCGGTGACGTCCGCAAGATGCCGGCGTAGAACGGCCGGTGCGCCGATTGTCCGACGAACCAGGTCTCGGATCGGCTGGTATAGAGCAGAAGCCGTGTTCACGCGGTAGTACCGCTGGCGCCCTTCCATCTCAGACACAACGAGCCCGTCGGCGCTCAGGCGTGCCAGCTCTCGAGAAGCGGTCCCTGCCGAGGTGCTCGCGCGCCGCGCGAGCTCCCGCAGGTGGTAGCGGTCTCGCGGCGTATCCATGAGTATCGCCAGGATCCGCCGGCGAATGGCCGACCGTCCCAGGAACAACGGGGCGTTGTACTCAATCACGAGTACAAATGTACTCAGAACTGCGAACGACGCAAGCGAGACTCATCCACGGAGAGTCCAAGCGGATCGCGGGGTAGCTGAGCAGCGAGGCGCTCATCCCCCTTCAGACCATGAACCCTGCGAACCAGGCGACCTTCACCAGCGAAACCCGTTGAGCGTGAAGATCTGATTGGAGATCCCGCCGGGATAGGTCTCCGCAACG
>Ga0208079_1001000_pt1 | contig 15294 bp, 9 predicted proteins | sample NGESurdeep092012_5_FD_184474 | JGI IMG/M metagenome (GOLD analysis project Ga0208079, IMG submission 184474) | Arctic peat soil microbial communities from Barrow, Alaska - NGEE Surface sample 210-2 deep-092012 (SPAdes) | ecosystem: Environmental > Terrestrial > Soil > Wetlands > Peat ... | reverse complement strand
TGCCCGTATCCTTGAAAGTGATCAATACCTTGTTTCCTTCCACTTTCATCGAATCATAGGTCGGTCCGGTGTAGACGATATCCTCTCCATATACCAGATGCCTTGCTACCAGCGACAACCTGACGCCAACGTCGATCTTATCCTTGCCATGTACTTCGTCGGGATCTCCCACGTCAATAATGGTCGCCATACCAGTGTTTGGGACGGACATCGCCTTGGCTTGCGCCTCCCGCACGCCCGGCCAGCGGTCCTCGCCTTGAACCGGCTCGGTCGCGGGTTTGTTGATATTTGGCAATTGGACAAAAAGGAATGGGAAGTTCCCTTGCCCCCATTTCTCTCGCCAATCTGTAATCATAATGGGAAACAGCACGCGATACTGTTTGCTGTTGTTACAGTTTGATTCTCCCTGGTACCAGATGACACCTTTGATCGCATAGGGCATCAAGGGGGCGATCATGGCGTTGTACAGGTTGCCCACCATAAAGCTGCTGTATGGACCTCCATCAGGAGGCTCGGGCGCTGTCGGTCTCGGCTGAGATGGCTGAGGCCGAGGCGGCGGAGGCTTGCCCTGTTCGCGAGCCGCCTTGTTCTCTTCCTCCCAGAGCTTTTTCCTGGCCACAAATTCAGGCGCGTTCTCGACCTCATTCCAATACCGCGTCATGTCCGCGTCATACTTCTCCTTTGCCGGCAGATACCCGGCCAGTTTATGAGGATAGTTTTCGAGCACGGCTTCGCGTTTTGCACGCCAATCTTTGAATTCGGGGTCGGCAGCGATGTTTTTCCCGATGGCTTCAAGGCTTGTCCAGAGTTGCGCCTGCGATCCACCATGCAGGGAACTGATTAGTCCGATGGGAATACCGAGATGCTTCCTCAATTCCCGCCCAAAGAAATACCCAACTCCAGAAAACTGATTCGCGGTTTCCGGGGTGCATAGCCGCCATCTCTTCCCATTCCACAATTTCACATCTACATCCGGTATAATGGAGGTTCGCTCCTCCACGGTCAATATCCTCAACAAGGGGTCATTGGCGTTGGGAACCTCACTGCTCGCGTTGTCACACTCGCCCAGGTAGAGCCCCATGTTCGACTGTCCCGAGCACACCCATACATCGCCCACGAGCACATCGGTGAACTTAAGCGTATTCTTTCCACTCACCGTCAGGGTTTGCGGCGTTGCGTTGGCTCCGACTTTTTCCAAATACACTTTCCATCTTCCATCGCTGTCGGTTATGGTCTTCGCGCTCTGACCGCCGAACGTCACCGTCACTTCCTCGCCCGGATCCGCCCACCCCCACACGGGTATCTGGATATCTCGTTGCAAGACCATATGATCGCTGAAGATGGCGGGCAATTTGACTTCCGCCCGCGCTAACGCTGGAATCACGAACATGATGGACGCCGCCGCGACGATTTGCATCACGCCGCCAAAAGTAAATGGATGCTTTGGAATCATAAGAGAGTCTCCACGGAAAAATGGACACATGAGACAGGGATCAACTCATCGACCAGTTAATTGAGTTTCATAAAGCCCACGAGCACTGCGGCGCCATGACCATCGGCAAACCCCGGCGTTGCAGCGGTTGAGATGACGCGCTATCGGCAGTGCAGGTAGCGAAGGGTGGTCGGCGCCGTTGTCGGGGCAACGGTAATAAAGAAGCGCCCCGGTTTTGCGCACCCGCCCGTTCCCTTCCTGAAAACCCGGCCATCCGTGGCGCAAGGGAACCGGCAGGCCGTTCGCGAATTCATTCAATTACTAATTCATATCCGCCAGGGCCCGTCACTCACCAGCGAGTGACGGGCGGCCTGGCGATTCATTTATTGGGCCAAGAGCCGGTAAAACCGATTTCCCGGAACAAGGGCTTCCGAATAAGGCGACGCAGGCGCCGGGGTGATGGAGGTCCACGGACCCTGAATGGTGGGCGCCCATTGGAGCTGCCCGCTGCCGGTCCAACTCAAGGTTATCTGGCCGCTGCTGACGACCGCCGACAGGAATTTCAGCGGACTCGGCAGCGCCTTAATTGGCAGCGCCGTAAAGGTGGCCGGCACGCTGTTGTACAAGCGGGTCGAGGCGTAGTCGGTGACGAACGGCCCATCGGCTGCCCACCCAACACCGAAGCTCCAGGGCACATTGGTGAAGGCTTGGCCCGTTGGAAGCTGGGACCAATTTAAAAGATTAGACGAAAGGAGGTTGAAGCTCGCGGATCGCATCAAATCGAGCGTAGGGTCAAGCGCGCCCGCGCCTTGACGCAAATACAATTTCGCCGTGGTCAGGCCGTTGTTCGTATCCGTAGCTAAGGAAAATGCTAAGTGATACACTTGGCCGTTCGCCAACGGGGCGCTGGTGTTAATGCCCATATTGATTGTGTCCCAATTCGGGTCATACGAGGCAGCGCCACTACTGCTGGTGAAATTCACAATCGCTGCGGGGGTTGTGCCTAGAATAAAACCCTTATTTGCGATTTGCAATTGCAACCAACCACCGTTCTGCCCGTTGAGTATCAGTTTCAAACCGTTGCCCCCGCCGCTCCAGCCGTTCCCTGAATCTAGGTCAAGCGGTCGAAAAGAAGACATATCATTCGTCGTGTTAGAGCTGTTGACCCGGAAAAAAACGTCATAGGCGGCGTGCAAGACGATGTCATAGTTCCCGTTCGAACCCAGGATGTCGGCGCCCTGCCAGCCCATCCAGGAATTGGTGTCCGAGGCGAACGTAAAGAGAACCGAAGAGTACCCCCCGCCTCCGCTGGCAGTAAGCCTTTGCACTTCCAAGTAATTGCCGCCGCCGGGGATGAATGGATTCGCGTTGGTGATAAAGCTCACGACGTTGACGCCGTCGGCGACGATTGCGCCGGTGCCGCCGAAGGTGACCATGTCGTTGCTGCCGCCGGTGCCTCCACCAGGGCCGTTAAAATCGGCCTCGAAGATCACGCCGGGTTGGGGCGGGGCTGGAGGAGTCGGGGATCCCGGGAGCGCCGTAAAGGTGGCCGGCACGCTGTTGTACAAGCGGGGCGAGGCGTAATCGGTGACGAACGGCCCATCAGCTCCCCACCCATTACCGAATTGCCAGGGTTGATTGGCGAAGGGCTGGTCCGTTGGAAGCGAGGACGAATTTAAAAGATTAGACGAAAGGAGGTTGAAGCTCGCGGATCGCACCAAATCGAGCGTAGGGTCAAGCGCGCCCGTGCCTTGACGTAAATACAATTTCGCCGTGGTCAGGCCGTTCGTATCCGTATCTAAGGAAAATGCTACGTGATACACCAGGCCGTTCGTCAACGGGGTGCCGGGGTTAACGTCCATATTGATTGCGTCCCACTGCGGGTCATACGTGGCAGCGCCACTACTGCTGGTGAAATTCACAATCGCTGCGGGGGTTACGCCTAGCTGAAAACCCACATTTTGCATTTGAAAGTGCAACCCACCACCGTTCTGCCCGTTGAGTATCGTTTGCAAACTGTTTCCGTTCCAATTTTCCAGGTCGACCAAACGCAAAGAAGACATATCATTCGTCGTGTTAGAGCTGTTGACCCGGAAAAAAAAGTCAGCGGCGGCGTGAAACGTGATGTCATAGTTCCCGTTCGAATCCAAGATGTCGGGGCCCTGCCAGCCCACCCAAGAATTGGAGTTCGAGGCGAAGGTAAAGATAGCCGGAGTGTACCCCCCGCCTCCGCTGGCAGTAAGCCTTTGCACTTCCAGATAATTGCCGCCGCCGGGGGTGAATGGATTCGTGTTGGTGATAAAGCTCACGACGTTGACGCCGTCGGCGACGATTGCGCCGGTGCCGCCGAGGGTGACCATGTCGTTGCTGCCGCCGGTGCCTCCACCAGGGCCGTTAAAATCGGCCTGGAAGATGACTCCCGCGTTGGCGGTGGCCGACACAAGCAGAAGTCCAGCAGTGATGGCTGCCAAAGCCGGGCAGGCATTCAAGAACTGGGTTGAGATTTTCATTGTTCTTTTAGGCAGGTTTTCGTTGTTCATATTGTGGTTGTGGTTGCGGTTTGTGTGATTTTCACTGCAAATGCTACCACGGAGAGAATTCAGTGTCATGTCGCCTAAACAGGAGACAGGATTACTAATCCGAGTTGAGGGTGGCGCTGGCCTGGCGGCAAGGGTGCAACTTTTCATCGTTCTTGTTTATAGTTCCGAATCTGGGCATTTCGGGCGGGATACCACAAATTGCCGCCTAAAAATGGCATTCCAAAAGGTCCGGCCAGGCGCGTTTAAGAACAGTGTCGAGTTGCACCCTGGCGGCAACACCCAATCATTTTCCCTTTGTTATTCCCGGACTTTCGCGTCATAGTCGCCACTATGAAAGAGAGCGGAACTAGCGAGAGGCGATTTCCTCTCGGTCTGTTTCTCGGCTTGCTGAGCCTTTCGGCCTGGTCCGCCGGCGCTTTCTCATTTGATTCGCTTCACAACACTCAATGTGATTTCTGGCAGACATCGGACGGTCTGCCAAACCATGATGTGGTTTCACTGGCACAGACACCCGATGGCTACATTTGGGTGGGAATGGTAGGTTCATCCAACAGTCTGGTCCGATTTAACGGATTTGAGTTTGTGCCGGCAGTCAGGCTGGCGGGCGGAGGCGGCAATGCTCCCACCTGCTTGGCCGTGGGTAAAAACGGAAGGCTTTGGATCTCCAAAACATCCGGTGCCGGCTCCTTGATTCTTTGGCAGGGAGGTAAGGCGACGCCGGTCGAAACGAGGCTTCCACCTCCGGTTGGTGGGGGTATTCCTTCTATTCCTTTGTATGAGGATCGAAGCGGCAACCTGTGGATCGGCGGAAGCGGGTTGCTTGTTCGCGCTCCTGAAGGACAGGTTGAAGACTTCAGCGCCGTTACGAAGGACTTTGGTGAAATCCGGCAGATGGTGGAAGATAGGGATGGAACCCTCTGGTTGGCTACCGCCCACGGTCTTGTGCGCTATAGAAACCGCACTTTTGATCAGCCCTATCCGATTACCAACACGCTTTACAGCATCTATTCGAGCAAAGAAGAGAGTCTGTGGATGGGCACCGACACCGAACCCGGGCTTCTCCAAGTCACCCCGTCGGGGATGATCATTCGATATGGCGGAGCCGAGGGGTTGAACTCGAGGGGAGTTTTGGCGATTTGCGAGGATCGGGAATCCAACATCTGGCTGGGCACTTATTCCGGGCTCTACTATGTGAAGGACGGCAAAGTTCATCCCATTCAAGAAACGGATTTGAGAACAGCGTTTATTTTCTCCTTGTTGTGGGACCGGGAGGGTAGCCTTTGGATAGGTACGTCTGATGGGTTGTATCACCTATGCGCCAATCCGATCGAGCATTACGGAGCATCGGCTGGATTGGGGCCCGTCAACAGTTTATCGATGGGACCCAGCGGACTGTGGGCAAACATTTTTTCCCGCGGCACCTATCTGCAGCACGACGGGGTCTGGACCAAACGAGTGGAGTTAGGCGATTCCTCGGGCGACGGTCAACTGTTCGAAGCCGCTAACGGAGATATCTGGCTTGCGGAAGAATTTAATTATGATCGTTTCAGGAAGGGAAAATCCATGGTGACAGAAGAAATCGGAGGGAATGCCTGCTTTTGCGATGACGGCAACACACTATGGATCGTGAATGCGACCAACCTCTTTTCGTTTAGGGACGACAAGCTTTTCCCAATGGGTGAAGGCTGGCCTGCGATGACCATCACCGGCGTCGTGACGAACCGCGGCGGGGGTTTGTTAATCGGAACCACGCAAGGTCTCTACAAATGGGCGGGCCAACTCACCCGCTGGCTTGATTTCGGCAGAGACCTCCCCGGCACCCGGATCAGCGACCTCGAATGGGAGGGAGCAACACTCTGGGTGGCCTCGGATCAAGCGATCGCTCGCTATCTAGGTCAATGGCAGGTGATCCGCGCCGAAGCCGGCTTGGCGAAGACCGGCGGCATCAACAGTATGTTGGTCGAAAGCAACAGCCTTTGGCTCGGCTGCGTGAATGGCCTGTTCTGCATCAGCCGAACCGAGGTGGACCAGTATTTGCGCGGCACCCTCCGTCAAGTCACTTTAACTCAATATGGCAAAGCACAAGGGATGCGCTCAGGTTACTTGGGCCCAAGCAGTTGGGGCCGAGGCGCGGTCCAAGGGAATGATGGGAGGTTGTGGTTTGCCTCGAAGAGCGGCGTAGTGGCCGTCAACACCAAAGAGCTGCTGAATCTAAAGCCGCCACCGGTGGTCATCGAAAGCGTGCTGCTGGATCAGCAGCCCGTGACGAATTTCTCCGGCAACCCTAATGAGGTGATTAAAGTGCCGGCGGGCACGCGAAACATAGAAATTCATTATGCGGCATTGACGTACATCTCGCCGGCCATGGCGATTTACAAATACAGGTTGCGGGGTCTGGATCCCGATTGGGTGACCGGTGGCAACAGTCGTGTGGCTCACTTCACCAGGTTGCCACCAGAGAATTATGACTTTCAAGTCAAGGCCTGCAACGCTGGCGGAGTCTGGAATGAGGAGGGTGCCAGCGTCCATTTTGTCCAGGAACCTTTTTTTCGTCAAACGCGAGCATTTTACATATTATGTTGGTCGCTGGGCGGGTGCGCCATTCTTGTGCTGGCCGCATTGGGCACGGCAATGGCCCATGCCATTTCGACCCGAAAAATGCGCCGCCGAGTGGCTTTGCTGGAGGCGCAGCAGGCCTTGGATCGCGAACGAGCGCGCATCGCCCGGGACATCCACGACGACGTGGGCTCGACGCTCACCCGCATCGTGCTGCTCAGTGAGTTGGCGGGCCGCGAACCGGAGCAAACCTACACGCCGGACGGCCATTTGGCCGGCATTCGGAACGCGGCCAGGGAGATTACCCGCCGGCTGGATGAAATCGTCTGGACCATCAACCCGCGCAATGACACCCTGGATGCTCTCGTTACTTACATCAGCAAGCTGATAACCGATCAGGCCCGTGCGGCTGGCCTGCACTGCCGTTTGGACGTGCCGCCCACCTTGCCGACCTGGCCCATAAACGGCACGACGCGCCATAACATCTTCCTGGCCTGCAAGGAGGCGATCCATAACGCCATCAAACATGCTGCCGCGAACCAGTTGCAGCTTCGGTTGACTCTTCAGGAAGGGACTTTCCTGCTCGAAATATGCGATGACGGCGTGGGACTGCCCGCTGCCCCGTCAGAGTCCGCGGGGAACGGCCTGCTCAATATGCGTGAACGCCTGACCAATTCAGGCGGAGCCTGCGAACTCAGCAGTGTTCCGGGCCGGGGCACGACCGTTGGTTTCCGTCTGTCTTGTCCGCAAAAGCCAAAGTCGTTGTCCATCAAATAGGCGACTTGTGTTTTATGGCCTTCCCGAGGAAAACTGTAACAGTGCAAACTGGAATTGAACTTTCTCCCATCGAAATGCCTGACCATAAAAGGATCGAGAAGAACAAAAGGATACGCGTGGCGATTGTGGAAGACGACTCGAGATTACTCTCCACGCTGTCAAAACTAATCGACACCGACCCGGAGTTTGAAGTCGAGGAAGGTTTTTCCACCGCGGCTGCGGCCTTGGGGGGCATTCCAAGGCTGAATCCGGACATTGTGATCATGGACATCAATTTGCCGGATATCAACGGCGTGGAGTGTACGCGGCAGCTCAAGGCGATCTGTCCGGCCCTGCAAATCCTGATGCTGACCGTGTATGAGGACACCGAAGCGATCTTCAGCGCATTGCGTGCCGGCGCCAGCGGGTATTTGCTCAAGCAGACGCCGATCGAGGAACTGCTTGCCGCCCTGCGCGAGATTCATCGCGGTGGCTCGCCCATGAGCAGTCATGTTGCCCGCAAGGTGGTCCAATCCTTTAAGGAGGACGCCGCCGTCAACCTGGAAGTGGAGTCCCTCTCCCGGCGGGAGCGCGAAGTGCTGGAGTTGGTCGCCGAAGGCTGCCTTTTCAAGGAAATCGCCGATAAACTTGGAGTGAGCTTCGGCACGGTACACACCTACTGCCGCCGCATTTATGAGAAACTCCATGTCCGCTCGCGTGCCCAAGCCGTCGCCAAATGGCACCACAAGTGACACGGGGATGCAAACAACCTGCCGCAACAGCACACTCTTGATCGCCTTGGTGATCTTACTCGTGATGGTGGATTCCGGAAAGGCCGAATCTCCAGCCCATAAAACGGGGGAAAGCCCGAGAATTAATGGACCGTCGATCTACGGCGCGCGCCCTAATCATCCGTTTCTATACAGGATTCCGGCAACGGGCGAACGTCCCATGCAATTCTTCGCCTCCGGGCTTCCGCAAGGCCTGAAGCTGGATCGCGCCACCGGCATAATCTCGGGTTTCGTGAGAACTCCTGGCACCACCACAGTTGTTGTCACTGTAAAGAACTCCATTGGGCGCTACGAGCGAAAGTTCCGTATTGTGATCGGGGATCAGCTTTCCTTGACTCCGCCGATGGGCTGGAGTTCCTGGTATATTCTGCAATCGGAAGTGAGTGACCGGGACATCCGGGCACAAGCCGACGCCATGGTCTCCTCCGGACTGATCAACCACGGCTATACGTACATTAATATCGACGACGGGTGGAGTATCAAGCTTGCTGGAGCTCCCGAAGGAACTCAACCACGCGATGCGAATGGGAACCTCAGGTGCAATGAGCGATTCCCCGACATGAAGGCTCTGACCGGCTACTTGCACAAGCAGGGACTGAAGGCCGGCATTTATAGTTCCCCTGGGCCGCTCACCTGCGGAATGGCCGCCGGCAGTTATGAGCATGAACTCCAAGATGCGGAACAGTTCGCAGCCTGGGGATTCGATCTTCTGAAATACGACCAATGCTCGTACCAAAGGAAGGACAATTCTCTTGGGGAATTTCAGAAGCCTTACCGGAAAATGGGCACGATCTTGGCGGGACTTGACCGCGACATCATCTTCAATCTGTGCCAATACGGGGAGGCTGAGGTTTGGAAATGGGGCCGCGAAGCAGGTGGGCACTTCTGGAGAACGTCTGGCGACGTGGGATGGGGGCCGAAGGGGATCTACAGCGCGTGGGACAACATCTCCAGGACCTTCGAGCAACTAGATAGAGACCAATGGGCTGGTCCGGGCGGATGGAATGACCCGGATAATCTTCTGATCGGATATATTGCTTACGTTCCCTCGAACGCGCGGCCTCCAAACGTCAAGATCGACAGAATCATGCCCGCGCCTCTGACCCCTGACGAGCAATACACATATATAAGCCTTTGGAGCCTACTGGCGGCTCCGCTCATCATCGGTAGCGATCTGACCAAGCTCGATAGCTTCACCCTGAGCCTACTGGCCAACGACGAGGTCATCGCCATCGATCAGGATTCGCTGGGCAAACAGGCCGCCAGGGTCTTCAAGAGTGGCGGACTGTCAGTTTGGGCGAAGGAACTTGAGGATGGGTCCAAGGCAGTCGGCCTGTTCAATCTTGGGGATAGTGAAAACGAGGTTACTGCAACGTGGGCCGATCTGGGGATCTCTGGAAAGCGCGCCGTGCGCGACCTATGGCGGCAGGAGGACCTTGGACTCTTTGAGCGCGAGTTTCAGGCGCGCGTGGCTCCGCATGGAGTAGTTCTAGTGAGGATCTCGGCTGCGGGCAAATGATCGCGCGGCGCCCGCGCCGTCCGTTTTTGGCTATCGAACGGGCATGAAAATCATAGCCTCGAAATTAATCCGGGCGTTGGCTTGCGTCGGGGCCAGTCAGGCTCTGCTTCAGGAATCAAAGTCCCAAACAGCTATGATTACAATGACTGCCTGCGACGCATTCGGCCAATCGAGCATTTCTTGTCTCTTATTCAGGGGCCGTGACAAAGGTTTTTTGTTTATGGATTGCACCGTAATAGTGAGTCTGGTTCAATTGCCGGGCCGCCTGTGCATCTCATTGGCAGCAATCCACTATCTGTCTCCTCTTTAGTAGACAGGACAAGCAATCCGCATGTTGGTAGCGTCCTTGAAAAAGCATAACTATCACTCCCGTGGATACCGCATTTGATATGAAATCGTTTTTAAGACTCCGCCGGCAACAGCAAGTTATCAGTGGCACGATTTCCTGCCGCAAGCAACCACTATGAATGATAGCTTTCAGCAACTAGAACTGGATCGCCGACAGTTCCTACGCATGAGTCTTATGACTTCAGCCATGCTTATGGTGTCGCCCAGAGCACTTGAGGGTCAGGAAACATCCGCGCCGGGGGGACTGGAGATGTCCGCGCCGGGATACCCGGCTTTCGCAGCGCTGCATCCTCTGCCACCGGGTGTCGTGCGTCCCGAGGGATGGTTGCGCGTGTATCTGGAAAAGCAGGCGGCGCAATTGGGTTCGAAGTTGACGCAGGTCTCCCAGCCCTTCACGTCAGCTTACTGGGCGGGTGAAGAAGTGGCTGAATCCTGGTGGCCTTGGGAGCAGGGGGCCTATTGGATTGATGGCGCCACGCGTCTGGCTCTCGTCTTGCAGGACGAACGGTTGCTGCGGCAAGCGCAAGCGCCGATCAAGTATACGTTAAGCCATGCGGACCCGGATGGATACCTGGGACCAAACAAAATCAAGAGCCTTGCCGACGGCTACGGTCGCTGGCCGCACACAGTTTTTTTCCGCAGCTTATCCGCCGCTTCCGACGGGCATGGCGCTCCAGGCATTCCCGAGGCAATGCAAAAGCATTACATTTCCGACAGTGTTGACTACAGCAAGGCGCCCCGTAACTTCACCAACATAGAAGACATGCTATGGTGCTATGAGCGCACCGGCGATGCGCGGCTGCTGGCTCTGGCGGAGAAGGCCTGGCGGGAGTACTCCAAGAAGGCAGGAGGCCCATCTCACTGTGATCTCTCAGCAATGAGGGTATATGCCGACACACCCATCAATGCTCACGGCTGTGACTACATAGAGGCCGCGAAACAACCGGCGATTCTCTATCTATACACTGGCCGGCCGGAGTATCTTCGGTTTGCGCTGGCCGCGCAGCGCCGCATCTTCGATCACCACATGCTGATTGATGGCATCCCTTCGACGAGCGAGTGGTATCGCACCACAACGTCGCTCGATTCCCACGAAACCTGCGACATTACCGACCACACTTGGGCTTGGGGTTATATGCTGATGGCGACCGGCGACGGCATCTGGGGCGACCGCATAGAGCGCGCCTGCTTCAATGCCGGGTTTGGTGCCATCAAGAAGGACTGGAAGGCTCTCCAGTACTTCTCCTGCCCCAATCAGTTCCTGGCCACGTTGAACTCCGATCATAATTTCCCGGACCGAGATTCGGATTTGCGGGGTGGCCGCCAAATGGCCTACCAGCCGAATCCGGGGCAAAAAACCGCCTGCTGCGGCGGCAACGTACATCGGCTGTTTCCCAACTATGTGATTCGCATGTGGATGAAGGACGCGAACGGAGGCGTGGCTGCAACCCTGTATGGTCCATCGAGAGTGAAGACAACCGTTGGCGCTGAGCATCAGGAAGTTGAGATCGTGCAGGAGACCGACTATCCTTTCGGGGAAGAAATCCACTTCACCATCAACGCGAAGCAAGCGGTTTCGTTTCCACTCTCGCTCAGAATTCCAGCCTGGTGCGCCGCGCCAAAGATCCTGATCAATGGCAAGTCTGTTTCCTTGCCGGAGATCAAGAAGGGTTTTGTGGTGCTGGACCGGGAGTTTCGTCCGGCAGACACGATCACGCTCATCCTGCCGATGAAGGTGGCGGTCACGCATTGGCCTCAGAACGGCATTGGCATTGAGCACGGTCCTCTCGTCTATTCGCTCGGCATCAAGGAACAGTGGACGTCCACCATCGAGCCAAATTACAGCACCGCTGAGTATCCCAGTTGGAGTGCGACTCCGGAAAGCCCGTGGAACTATGGATTGGCCATCGATCCTGAAAGGTTGCTGTCTCAGGTGAAACTTCAACGAAAGCCTATGACGCCGGACCCGTGGGTGGATCCTCCCGTGACGCTTGTGGTTCCAGTAAAGAAGATTGAAAACTGGGAATTGCAGTCGAACCCCGACAATGCAGACGACAAATTTACTCCACCCTTGCCCGATCTCAGCGCCAGCAAGATAAGCCAGGAGGTAGAGCGTGTCACTTTGGTTCCTTATGGCTCGACCCACCTGCGAGTCACCATTTTTCCGAAGGTATCGGCAGGTTAAGCATGCACAGCGACGACACAATCAAAGGAACACAGAGAAAATGAAAATCCAGTTTGCTGTATTACTTGCATTGACATCGGCATCTCTAGTTCATGCGGAAGTCAGGCCGAACAGTTTATTTGCTGATAACGCAGTATTTCAACGCAGCCAAGAAATTCCAGTTTGGGGAACAGCGCGTGAGGGCGAGACGGTTACTGTTGAATTCGCCGTACAAAAAATCTCAACGGTTGCCAAGGATGGCCAGTGGAAGGTGCGGCTCAAGCCGATGAAAGCCGATGCCACGCCGCAGACGATGACCATCACCGGCGACAACACCATCACGCTGACCAACATTCTTATTGGTGACGTGTGGGTGGCCAGCGGACAATCGAACATGGAGCGCCAGCTTGGCCCGCGCGTTCGGCAACCACGGATTGAGAACTGGGAGGTGGAAGTCGCCGCGGCCAATTATCCGCAGATTCGCGAGTACTATGTGCCGGAACATTTTGCCTTCGCGCCCGCCATGGACGCCAACGGCCAATGGACCACATGTTCACCGGAAACGGTGAAAGACTTTTCCGCCGTCGGTTATTTTTTTGCGCGCGACGTTTACAAGGCGGAGAAAATTCCCCTTGGCATCTTATTCACGGCAGTGGGCGGCACGCCGGCCGAGTCTTGGACGAGCGCGGAATCGCTCAACACCATGGCTGATTTCAAAAGCGAGGTGGAACTCATCCAGCAGGTGGGCAGCGGTTCCATATCCACACAGGCGTTTTATAGCGAAGAGATCGCCCGTTGGTATGCTGAACACGATTTGGGTTCGGCGCGAGGTGCAAACTGGCAGGCACCGGAACTTTCACTGATGAATTGGGGCAAGGCGGATCTGCCCAGCGTGTTCTTCAAGAACTTTCCAGGAGTTATCTGGTTTCGGAAGCAGATTGAGCTTTCTGAATCTTGGGCGGGCAAGGCCGCCGTGCTGCACCTTGGCAAAGTGGACGACGCGGACACGACCTGGGTGAACGGCGTGCAAGTTGGCGCGACGGATGATTGGGACATGGAACGCCATTATCCGATTCCCGCCGGCTTGTTGAAACCGGGCCGCAATACGATTGTCATTCGCGCGCTCAACAAGGACGGCCCGGGCGGTTTTAGCAGCAGGCCGGAGCAATTAAGATTGGAAATTCCCCGCCAGGAACCAATCGCGGCAATTCCGCTGGCGGGCGAATGGCGTTGTCGCGAAGGCTGTTCATTGGAGAATATGCCGGCATTCCCGCGCCGGCCCGACGATGACTACATTGGAGTTACAGTTTTGTATAATGCCATGATTGCGCCGTTGCAGTCGTTTCCGATTAAGGGCGTCATCTGGTATCAGGGCGAAAACAACAATGACCGCGCCAGACAATATCGGGAACTTTTTCCTCTGCTGATTTCCGATTGGCGGCAGGGCTGGAATTGCGGCGAGTTTCCATTTCTGTTCGTCCAAATCGCGCCGTATCGCGACATGAGACCGGAACTCCGCGAGGCACAATTCCTGACGTTGAAGAAATCGCTCAACACCGCGATGGCGGTAATCACCGACGCGGGCGATGCCGACGACATTCATCCGGCGCGCAAGCAAGTGCCGGGAGAGCGCCTGGCGCTGGCGGCTCGCGCGCTGGCTTACGGCGAGAAACTCGAATACTCCGGCCCGTTGTTTGACTCGATGAAAGTTGAAGGCGGCAGGGCAGTAATTTCATTTACTCACATCGGCGACGGGCTTGTGGCCAAGGACGGCGGGCTGAAAGGCTTTACCATCGCTTCCGTTGACAAAAACTTCGTCCCGGCCAAAGCCGAGATCCAAGGCAAGACGGTGGTGGTATGGAGCGACCAGGTCCCAAAGCCACTGGCGGTTCGCTACGGCTGGGCTAACGTGCCTGACGTAAATCTATTCAACAAGGAAGACCTGCCAGCTTCGCCGTTCAGGACCGACAATAGACAAGAACCCTAAAGCAAGCATGAAACAAAAAACAATTCCGTGCGGTCGCGCTCCTTTTGGCCGGTGGACATCAAGAGCCTGAACGTCACGACCAGATTTGGAAGAAACAACAAGTTTTCCAGCTGCCTCAAAGTTTAAATTATTTGCAAAGGATGAAATGTTGAGTGCTAATAATTCAGGGCAACGCATAAACCTTGCATCTGGTTTGTCTTTTTTGATTTTATTCACTGTGTTCTCCGCAGTTGCTCAAGCTGCAACTATGACGTCGGAGCCGGCAACATACGAGGATAATGGCCGCCAATTTGTCGTCATTATTTCAACTGGCAACAAGCTTGGCAAACAGAGCGAGTATGGTGATGCCTGCGTCGCGTTTGCATTGCCTAAATCGGGTTGGGAAATGAAATTGGGAATCCCAATGAATTACTCAATCTTGAGTGGCTCGAAAACCGCAGGCAGTTCCGCAATACCCCAAACAGGTTGCATGTGTGAGCGGCCAGTCTGAAAAATTAAAGACCAAGTTCACCCAAAGATTACAATATGAAAGTTCAATTCGCCCGTCTCACCACCATCGCCGCCGTATTCAGCTTCGCGGGGCTCACCGCCTGCGCCGTCCCCATTCCTGAAAGCTGCCTGACCGGCGGGATCGCGCTCGGCTGTCAGGCGTGGACGTTTCGCGAATTCACCGTGATGGAGGCCATCCAAAAAACAGCGGAAGCCGGCGGCAAGGTCATTGAATTTTATCCCGGCCAGAAATTCAGCCCGGAGCAGCCCGGGTTGAATTTCGACCACAATGCCACGGATGAAATGATCGCAGCGGTCAAGGCGCAACTGGGAAAGTACGGCATCCGGGCCGTGAATTATGGCGTCGTGAACATCCCCAATGATGAGGCCAACGCGCGGAAAATTTTTGAATTTGCCAAAAAGTTCGAGCTGTACGGCATCACCACCGAACCCGTGGAGGCGCTGGACACGATTGAAAAGCTCGTCAAGGAATATGACATCCGCGTCGGTTTTCACAACCATCCGCGCCAGCCGGATAATCCGGGCTACAAAATGTGGGACCCTGATTACGTTTTGAGCGTCGTTAAGGATCGCGACCCGCGCGTCGGCTCCACGGCCGATGTCGGTCACTGGGTGCGCTCCGGCCTGGATCCGGTGGCCTGCCTGAAAATTTTGCGCGGGCGCATCATCAGCACGCATCTGAAGGATTTGA